>CEPP01018533.1_pt1 | contig 59347 bp, 58 predicted proteins | sample 530521 | NCBI WGS metagenome assembly CEPP01 (sample SAMEA2620256, study PRJEB7988) | marine metagenome | biome: marine biome (ENVO:00000447); feature: surface water layer (ENVO:00002042); material: "saline water (ENVO:00002010), including plankton (ENVO:xxxxxxxx)" | depth 5 m | reverse complement strand
GAGGCGACCCGCCAGGCGACCTGGGCTGCCGCCGCCGTGCGGATGAAGTATTCGCCCTGGCCGGTGGACGAGACCGCCGCATGGCCGTCCGCCCAGGTGCCGCTGGCGGGCAGGGGGGTGTCGCCCACCCGGCCCGGCAGCTTGCCGAATACTCCGGCGGTCGAGGTCGCGGCCGCCAACCGTCCCTGCGTGTCCAGCACACAGCAGCCGACCGTGCCGTGCGCCAACGTCCCGGGCGGATGGTTGTCCTCGCCCTGTCCGGCCCGGGTGAACCAGTCGTCGCCGCCGGGCACGGTCTCCAGCCCCTGTTCCTCGCAGAACCGCCGCGCTCCCTCGCCGACCAGCAGGACGTGCGGCGTGTGGTCCATGACCGCCCGGGCGGCCCGCACCGGATTGCGGAACCCCTGCAGGGCGGCAATGCCCCCGGCCCGACCCGTGGCCCCGTCCATCAGGCTGGCGTCCAGCTCATAGTCCCCGTCCAGATTGGGCGACGCCCCGCGCCCGGCGACATAGAGGCCCGAGTCTTCCAGCCGGCAGACGGCCTCGACCGCGACGTCCAGCGCGGCCTCGCCCGCCTCCAGCCGGGCCTGCATGACGCGCACGACCTCGACCATGTCGGCCCGCTCGGCGGCATAGTCGCGGCTACGCCGGGCACCGGCGCCTCCGTGCAGGATCAGGGCGGGTCGGGTCATCTATACGCCTCCGGGCGCCGGACAGGCCGGTTCGTGTCTTGTGGAGTGTGGGGCCGGAGCGTTACCGTCTGACGGGCCGGGGTGGCAAGTCGCCCCGGTCGTCCGGCATCCGTCTCCCCGAAAGGTTCTCCATGCGCGCAGTCCTGTCCAAGGCCCCCGGTGGCCCGGAAACCCTGGTGGTCGAGGAGGTGTCGGACCCGACCCCCAAGGCCGGCGAGGTGGTCATCGAGGTCCGGGCCGTGGGCATCAACTTCCCTGACACCCTGATCATCGAGGACAAATACCAGTTCCGGCCCCAGCGACCCTTCGCGCCGGGTGCCGAGGTGGCGGGCGTGGTCGAGGCGATCGGCGAGGGGGTCAAGGGCATCCACAAGGGCGACCGGGTCATTGCCGTGCCCGGGTGGGGCGGACTGGTCGAGCGCATCGCCGTCCCCGCCGCCAGCGTCATCCCCATTCCCAAGGCGATGGACTTCGAGACCGCCGCCGCCCTGATCATGACCTATGGCACCAGCTACTATGCCCTGAAGGACCGGGCGAAGCTGCAGGCGGGCGAAACCCTGCTGGTGCTGGGCGCCGCCGGTGGCGTGGGCGCTGCCGCGGTCGAACTGGGCAAGGCCATGGGCGCGCGCGTCGTCGCCGCCGCCTCGACCAACGACAAGGTCGAGTTCGCGCTGGAGCTGGGTGCCGACAACGGCCTGATCTACCCCTCGGGCCCCATGGACAAGGCGGCCCAGAAGGAGCTGTCCGGCGAGCTGAAACTGGCTACCGGGCGCGATGGGGCCGATGTCGTCTATGACGCGGTCGGCGGCGACTATGCCGAGCCGGCGCTCCGGGCCATGGACTGGTGCGGTCGCTATCTGGTGGTGGGCTTCCCGGCCGGGATCCCGTCCCTGCCCCTCAACCTGACCCTGCTCAAGTCAGTGGCGGTAATCGGCGTCTTCTGGGGCGCCGCCGTCATGCGCGATCCCAAGGGCCACGCCGCCAATATGGCCGACCTGATGACGCTGTGGAGCGAGGGCAAGATCCGCCCGCGCGTCAGCCGCACCTTCCCCCTGCACAAGGCGCATGAGGCCATCCAGGCCCTGGGTGATCGCTCGGCCATGGGCAAGATCGTGGTGACGGTCGGGCCGTGACCCTCGCCCTTGCCCCGGACCTTGATCTGACGGGCGCGGCGGATCGGCTGGCCGCCACCGGCCGCGCGCGCGTGGCCGGTCTGCTGGGTGAGGGGGCCGGGGTCCTGCACGACGCCCTGACCGGGCCCGACATGGTCTGGAACCGCGCCATCCAGAACCCCTACAACGCCGACGTCCCGGTCGCCGTGTTCGAGGCCGAGCCGCTGACCGAACAGGCCCGCCTCTACGCCATGGCCCATGAGGAGGCGACCGAGGGCTTCCAGTTCATCTTCGACCGGATCAAGCTGGGACAGGCGCGCGCCATGGGCCTGCCCCTGCCGCCAGTCCTGTTCGAGCTGCACGCCCTGTTCAACGCGGACCCGTTTCTGGACTTCGCGCGCGGCCTGACCGGCGATGACCGGATCGCCTATGTCGATGCCCAGTCGACGCGCTATCTGCCCGGCCATTTCCTCAATGGCCATACGGACGCACATGAGGATGCCGGGCGGCTCTATGCCTATGTGCTGAACCTGTCGCCGCGCTGGCGGGCGGAATGGGGCGGGCTGCTGATGTTCCTCGACGGCGACGGGGCGGTGACCGAGACCTTCACGCCTTCGTTCGGCACGCTGAACCTGTTCAAGGTGCCCCAGGACCACGCCGTATCCATGGTGGCGCCGTTCGCAGGCGCCCCGCGCTATTCCATCACCGGCTGGTGGCGGACGCGCCCGCCGGGCGGTTAATCCTCGCTCCGGGCCATCTGCGCCAGCGCCTGACGGGCGGCCTCGCGATGGCTCGAGCGGATATGGGCCGACAGGATGGCGATCACCGCCGCGATCACGGCCGCATCGTCGGTGAAGCCGATGCCCACCAGAACATCGGGAATGGCATCCACCGGCAGCACGAAATAGGCCAGCGCCGCCAGCATCATCCCCTTGGCCCGGGTCGGTGTCTGGGGATCGCGCGCGGCGAAATACAGGCTCAGGAGCTGGTCGGCGAACGGGATACGCGCCACGCTGCGCCGCAGCTTGGGCCAGAAGCGGCGCTCGACCCTGACCTCATCGACCTTGTCGATGCGGGCAATCAGGGCCTTGCCCCGGGCGATTTCGGCGGATGAGGGTTTGGCAGGACGGACCATGACCTCTAAATCGTCACAGACCCCTTCCGGTTCAATCCCGATCTGACAAAGGACTTCCCATGAAACTCGACGCCTCCATTTCCGCAGTCGTCACCGGCGGCGCCTCGGGCCTCGGTGAGGGCACGGCCCGGGCTCTGGCGGCCAAAGGGGTCAAGGTCGCCCTGTTCGACCTGAACGAGGAGGCGGGAGAAAAGATTGCGGCCGAAATCGGCGGCGTTTTCTGCAAGGTCGATGTGACCTCGGATGAGGATGTCGCCGCCGGTTTCGAAAAGGCCCGCGCGGCACACGGACAGGAGCGCCTGACCGTCAACTGCGCCGGCATCGCCACCGGCCAGAAGACCGTCAGCCGCAAGCGCGACACCGGCGAGCTGCGCGCCCATGACATGGCCGCCTTCGAGCGCACCGTCCGCATCAATCTGTTCGGCACCTTCCGGGTGCTCAGCCAGTCGGCGCTGGGCATGGTGGCGACCGAGCCCATGGCCGACGGCGAGCGCGGCCTGATCGTCAATACGGCCTCGGTGGCGGCCCAGGACGGCCAGATCGGCCAGGCGGCCTATTCGGCCTCCAAGGGCGGCGTCTATGCCATGACCCTGCCCGTGGCCCGCGATCTGGCCCAGGAAGGCGTGCGGGTGAACACCATCCTGCCCGGCATCATGTGGACGCCGATGATGGCCGGGATGGACCAGAAGATCCAGGACGCCCTGGCCGCCGCCATCCCCTTCCCCAGCCGCCTCGGCACCCCGGCCGACTATGCCGCGCTGGCCCTGCATCTGGCCGAGAACGTCTACATCAACGGCGAGTGCATCCGCCTGGATGGCGCCATCCGCCTCGCGCCGCGGTAATTCTGAAAAGGGTCTTGCAGGCCCTGCCCTGCCTCGGCTATACGCCCCGCTCTCGACTGAGAGTGCGGGCGTAGCTCAGGGGTAGAGCATCACCTTGCCAAGGTGAGGGTCGGGCGTTCGAATCGCCTCGCCCGCTCCAGTCGAACCGACCAGAAGGCCCTGCTCCGGTGGGGCCTTTTCGTTTCTGTCCGGCCTTGCGAGACCGGGTCCTAAAGTCCCAGGGCCTCGCGGATCACACGCCAGTCGACGATCTTGTAGTTCTGCTGCCCGGGGCTCGGGGAGTCGATGTCGTCGTGGAAGGCCACCGCGCCTTCGGGGAAGGGACCGATCGGTCCCGAGAAAGCGTCAAGTCCATCGGTTGAGGTGACACCGTCGATCCCCGGCCCGTCGACGATGGCGAACCGCCCGACGTAGACGTGGGCGTCGCCTTCGATCCGATAGACCGGATAGGTGCTGTCGCCCTGGCTGGACACAATCAGATACTCCGCGCCGCGGTCCCGCATGATGGTCAGCCCCTCGACGTCGTCGCGAATGCGAATCCGGTCGACGCGGGCGATCTCCGTCGCGGTGGACGGTCCGGACGGGTCGAAGTCGAAACGCCAGACCCCGACGTCTTCCTCGCCGACATAAAGGGTGTCAGCGGCGTCATGGACGACGCAGCCTTCTAGCTGGCTGGCCAGGGTCAGGACCCGTTCTGGCCCGATAACCGGCCCGTTCGGGCCGTCGGCAACGGACATCTGGTGGACGGTGCCCGCCTTGGTGGTCACGATCAGGTAGAAGGCCTCGCCCCGCCGCCCCATGCAGAAGCCGTAGGGCTCATAGGCCGTGGGCAGGAAGCCATAGTCCGCCGTGGTCAGGGTGGCCGGATCGAACAGATACAGATTCACGCCATTGGCGCCCGGCGCATCATTGCTGGCCGCGACCAGCACCCGCTCACCGACCGAGGTCGGGAAGCCAACACGCAGGTCGACATTGTTGACCGGACCCGAGGGCAGGAACTGGCGGACCGAACCGTCCATGTTGTGGACGTACAGGCCGTCCGACTTGTCGGTGCCGAACATCACAGCCCGCGCCGGATCGCGCGGGTCGGCCCACAGGGCGGGGTCGTCGGCGTCCACTTCCGGATCGGTCGTCAAGACTGTTTCGACGGCAGCCATGACGGAGCGGGCCGGGTCTCCGGGCGCGAAAATGCCCTGCGGCCCGCGATCTTCGGTCATGGCGCAGGCCGAGAGGGCCAGGACGGAGGCGGCAATCAGAAGCGAGGGGGTCAGGCGCATGGCAAAGCTCCGCTGCAGATGCCCGCCCTCTAGCGCCTCCTGCGCGCACGGCAAGCTAAATGTATGTATTGGTTGCGAAACCGTGACATACCGTCGGTATACAGGCGAGCCGTCTTTGAAGTGTGACCCCGGCGTCAACCGAGCTTGCATAAAGCGTCACTGTAGCGTCTCCGCGAAGCGCTAACGGCGATCTCAGGGCAGGGACGAGACAACGTCCGCCCAAGGGGACGACATAGTCATGAAACTGAAGCTTCTCGTGGGCGCCGCACTGGCGCCCGTTCTGGCGGCCGGCGCCGCCTTCGCCCAGGACGCCGAGTACGAGGGTCCGGTTACGGCCGTCGAGGATGTGATCGTGACCGGTCAGCCGGCCATGCGGAACCGCACCGATGCCGTTGTGCCGACCCTGTCCTACGACCTCGACTATTTCCAGCGGTTCGAGCCGCTGACCGTGGGCGACGCCCTGCGCCGCGTGCCGTCGGTCACCTTCCTGTCCGACGTGCTCGAGTCCGATGGCGCGCGCCTGCGCGGCCTCAACCCCGGGTACACCAAGATCCTGATCGACGGGGAGGAAGTGCCCGGTTCGGGCGTCGACCGCTCCTTCTTCGTCGACCGCATCCCCGCTGAACTGATCGAGCGCGTCGAAGTGGTCCGCTCCTCCTCGGCCAACCGGTCGGGCGACGCCGTGGCCGGGACCATCAACATCGTCCTGCGCGATGCCCTGTCGCTGGACGGTGGCTATATCCGTCTGGGCGCCCTGATGTTCCCGGACAGCGACTATGGCGAGTTCGGCGGCACCTATGGGGCCGTCTGGGGTGGTCAGGTCGGCGAGGGCCGCCTGCTGGTCGGGGCCAATGTCCAGGACCGGCGCAACCCGAAGAACAAGTACAGCATCCGCTATGACGAGCCGGGTGGCACCATCGACAACACCGAGGTCCAGACCGACGTCCGCGACGGCACGGACTATGCCTTCAACGCCTCGTACGAAGTGCCGCTGGCCGGCGGCATGCTGGACCTTTCAGGCGTCTTCGTTCGCACCGACCGTTTCCAGGACGAGGATTCCCTCGAGTATGAGGGGGGCGTCGAAACCCGGGCCAATCTGGCCGTGGTCAACGACAACGACCTCGACATCCGCACCGACAACCTGTCGCTGCGTGGCCGCTATGAGCGCGAGATGTTCGGCGGCGAGACGACCTTCAAGCTGGGCTATGCGACCATCGACGACGAGCAGTACGAGTTCGAGGCCGAGTCCGAATATCTGCGCGACGGCACGCCCTTCCCTGACGAGGACCGCTTCACCCTCGATTCCGAGACCATCGACATCCAGGACGAGGAATGGAAGGCCGCGATCGAGCACAAGATCGAGCTGTCCGGCGACATGGAGCTGGAGTTCGGCGTCCAGGCCAATTGGAAGACACGCGACAGCCTGATCACCGAGACGCCGCGCATTCGCTTCAATGTGCCGAATGCGCCCGCGCCGCGCCCCGCCGTGCCGCCGTTCGGCGCGTCCAGCCCGGTTCTGGGCGGCGATGCGAGCATCGAGGAAAATCGTATCGACCCGTATGTCATGGTGTCGGGCAACTCCGGCGCCCTGCGCTGGGAAGCCGGTCTGCGCTATGAGGCGACCGACGTCACCATCACCGACCGGACGGTTCCGGCCGCCCAGCAGGTGACCGAGAATGACTATGGCGAGTTCCTGCCCTCGTTCAGCCTGCGCTGGCGACTGAATGACACGGACCGGGTGATCTTCTCGGCCGCGCGCACCGTGCGTCGTCCGAACTTTGATCGCCTGTCGCCCGCGCTGCTGGAAGAAGAGTTCGGCGACAGTGACTTCGTCGGCAATCCGGAGCTGCAGCCCGAAACTGCGGTCGGCTTCGACCTCGGCTTCGAGCGTCGTCTGGGTCGTCGTGGCGTCGTCGGCATCAACGCCTTCTATCGCGACATCACCGACCTGATCGAGGAGACCAACACGGGCGTTGAAGGCTCGGCGGGTCCCGGCACCTTCATCTACACCGTCGACAATGTCGGCGACGGCAAGGTCTATGGCCTGGAGTTCGACCTCTCGACCCCGCTGGACTTCATCGGGATGGAATCGACCGGAGTCTTCCTCAACTACTCGTGGCTGGACAGCGAGATCATGGACTTCGCCGGCGAGCGCCGCTTCAACGGCCAGTCGGACTTCGTCTTCTCGGCCGGCTTCACCCAGGATCTTCCGACCTGGGGCGCAGCCTTCGGCGCCAGCTACCGCAAGCAGGGCGACGCCGAGGATCGCGTCCTGACGGAAGAGGTCCTGACCTCGTATGGTGCGGACCTCGAAGTGTTCATCGAGAAGCAGATCGGCGAGAACATCGTCGTCCGTCTCACCGGCTCCAACCTGCTGGACTCGTCGAAAGACGAAGTGTTCGACAAGTTCGACAGCGTCGGCGATCAACTGGCCCGCGACTACGACGAGTACGAAATCGAGACCGAGGCCGCCGGCCCGGTTTATCAGCTGGTCATGCGCATCGCTTTCTAGGAATAGCGATCTGCAGGAATGACGGGGGCCGGGCGGAAACGTCCGGCCCCTTTTGTTGTGGATCATCAGTGATCTCTCCGGAACGTGACCGCGGGTCGCTGGACCCGGCTGCTGTGGCGGTCTAGTCGCCTTGCGGGGGAGCGGGTGCGGAACCGGTTCGCCTCTTGCACGGTGTCGTGCCTTAACCGCGCAACTGCTTCAAATCGGGATCAAGGCCGTCAATGTTTCTGGAAGGTGAGGTGAACTGGACCCTGGTGCTCTGGGCCGTGACGGCAGTCTCGGTCTGTGTCGCCCTGTTCAGCGCATGGTTTGCCGTGACCCACAGGGTCCGCCACGTTACGACCTCGTCCGAGCTGGATCTGGTTCAAAAGGCCGCCGAGAGCGCCGACAAGCGCCTGTTCGAGACCCTCAATGCCGTGCCCGTGGCCCTGGTCGAGACCGACAGCCAGGGCAAGTTCGTTTATGCCAACCGCGCCGCCCACCAGCTGCTGGGGCGCCGTGACGCCGAGCTACTGGGGCTGCGGTTCCATTCGGCGACCTGGGGCATAACCTTTCCTGACGGACGGCCCGTGCCGCCGGACCTTTTGCCCAGCGCCCGCGCGCTGAGGGGCCAGACGGTCAAGGGATTCCAGCATCTTCTGGCCAATCCGGCGACCCGCAGGACCATGCTGGTCTCGGTCACCGCCATGCCGATCGAGAATGAATACGGACAGGTGGTCGGCTCTATGGCCGCCATTGTCGAGACTGAGGGGCTGACGACGCCCCAGATCGAGACAGCCCCGGCTGTCACCCCCGATCCGGGCTATGTCCGGCGCGTGTTCGAGGCCGCCTCCAGCGCGCTGGTCGTCGTCGATGCAGAGGGACAGGTGCGGGAGGTCAATCCCGTCGCCGAGAGTCTGGCGCATGGAGCCGACGCCCCCGTGGGCCGGTCGTTCATGGATGTCTTCCTGGCCGAGGCGGACCGCGCGGCGGCGCATCAGGCGATCCGTGCCGGCCTTGTGGCGTCGCCCGAGGATACCCCTGTCATCGATGCGGGTGAGGTGCGCTGGCGGATGCTGCCCCTGACCGACGATGATGGACGCGTCGATGCCTTGCTGCTGGCGGGCGAGCGGCGCGAACCCGAAGCCGAAACGTCGGTCGAGCAGGTCCCACAGATCGACCCGGCCGAGCTGGATGCCGCGACCGCCCGCCAGGGCGAACTCGAGGCCGAACTGGCCGCCGCGCGGGCTGAACTGGACAGTGAACGCGACGCCCTGCGCCGGATCGAGGCCGAGGCTCGTTTTGAGCTCGAGGGCAGCCAGCGACTGGCCGACGTCGGCCGCCTGACCGGAGGTCTGGTCCATGACCTCAACGCCCTGATCGGGGTGATGACCAGCGCGCTCGATATGATGCTGAAGCAGGCCGACGACCCCAGCCGCATCCGTCGTCTCGGCGAAGCGGCGCTGGCGGCCGGTCAGCGCGGCGAACATCTGACCCGCCGTCTGGGTGCCTTCAGCGAGGGCGAGGACGAGTCTCCCGTTCAGGTGATGGACGTCGCCGTCCTGTTGAAAGGTCTGGAAACGAAACTACGGACCCAGGTCGGCCCCGGCGTCGATCTGATGGTCGAGGTTCCGTCCGAGCCCGCACCGGTGCGGCTGGATCCCGTGATCTTTGACGGGGCCGTCCGCGCGCTGGTCGCCAATGCGCTGGAGGCGGTCGCAGGGCAGGGTTCGGTCGCCGTGCGCCTGGAGCCCAAGATGGAGGGCGGCTGGCTGTTGTCGGTGCGCGACAGCGGGCCCGGCTTTTCTGACGAAGCCCGCACCCGGGCGGTCGAGCCGTTCTTTTCGACCAAGCCAGGCGCCCAGGGGCTGGGTCTGGCCCAGGCCCATGCCTTTGCCCGGCAGGTCCGGGGCCGGATGTCGATCGACCGCGCGCCGGGGGGCGGCGCCGAGGTCAGCCTGTCCCTGCCCGAAGCGCCCGCAGATCAGCTTGTGTCGCCGGATCAAAGTCAGGCAAGCTAGACAGATGCACGCGCGCTCCCCCTCATGAACCGCTGGCTGTTCTACTGGCGCAAGCTGACCCGTCAGCTGTGGGTGCGGGCGACCGCCTATGCCGGGTTCGGGGTCGGCGCGGCCCTGATCGCGGCCTGGGGCTCCCCGTTCGTGCCTTCAGAGATGGCCGAGCGCCTCGGCAATGAGTCGGTTGAGGAAATCCTGACCATTCTGGCCTCCAGCCTGCTGGCGGTGGCCACCTTCTCGGTTGGGGCCATGGTGACGGCCTATACGTCGGTCTCCAGTTCTGCCACGCCGCGTGTCGCCGCCCTCGTGACGGCCGATGACCGGACGCAAAAGGCCCTGTCGACCTTCGTGGGCGCCTTCCTCTATGCGATCGTCGCGGTCACGGCGATCAATGCGCAATATTACGGGGCCGGCGGCCGGGCCATCCTGTTTCTGACCAGCCTGGCCGTCGTGGGTCTCGTGGCATTCCGGCTGCTGGCGTGGATCAACACCCTGGCGCAGCTGGCCCGCGTCGGACATATGATCGAGCGGGTCGAGGCCGAGGCCCGACAGGCCCTTTGCCGCCGCGCGGCCCGTCCGTTTCTGGGTGGGGTGGAGGGCAGGATCGAGTCTGGCGCAACGATTGCGGCCTCGCGCACCGGCTATGTCCAGAATGTCGACCCTGAACGCCTTCAGGCGCTGGCCGCGGATGCGGACTGCCGCGTGGAAATCCTCGCCATGCCCGGCACGCTGGTGCGACGTGGTGAGCCCTTGGCCCGGGTCGGGGTGAAGGCCCTGACCGATGAAGCCCTCGAAGATTGGCAGGGGGCCTTTGCCGTGGGGCACAGTCGGTCGTTTGATCAGGACCCGCGTTATGGCCTGATCGTACTGGGTGAGATCGCGGCCCGCGCCCTGTCGCCCGGAATCAATGATCCCGGCACAGCCATTCAAGTGGTAGCCGCGGGCCTCAGGCTGCTGGACGAATGGGAGCAGGCCAGGACCGATCCGGATCCGGTCAGCTGTGACCGTATTCTGGCCCCGGCGCTTGATCCTGCGGATCTGCTCGAGGACGTGCTGGCGACCACGGCCCGCTACGGCGCAGGCGACGTCGGCGCGGCGGTGCGTCTGCGAAGGGTGCTGGCCAGTCTGGCGGCGAATCCGGGCCCGTTCCGCGAACCGGCGCGCCGCATGGCTCGTGATCAGCTGGAGCGGGTTCGCAGCGGGCCGTCGACCCGGGCCGACCGGTCGCAAATCGAGGCGGTAAAGGTCTGATCGGTCCTGTCCGGTCTGGACGGCATGGCCGCCGCCTGCCATTAAGACCTGCCCGTGCGCAGGCCGCGCCACGTCCCGGGCGTCCGTCTAACCACGAACAGCCCGCTCATGAATTCCTCCGCTGCTTCCGCCGAATCCACCGGCTTCGTCTCCGTGCAAGACGTGTCCAAGACGTTCGGCGTCTTCAAGGCGCTGGATGGCGTGTCCCTGTCGGTTCAGCCCGGCGAGATGGTGGCCCTGATCGGTCCCTCCGGCTCGGGCAAGTCGACGCTGCTGCGCTCCATCACCGGTCTGGTCGATATCGATCGCGGCGGCCGCATCGAGGTGTTCGGCGAGACGGTCCAGGTCAATGGCCGGACCACCGGGGCCGTGCGCCGCGCCCGTTCGCGATTGGGCATGATCTTTCAGCAGTTCAATCTGGTCGGCCGGCTGAGCCTGTTCAGCAACGTCATGCTGGGCGCGCTGGGTCGCATTCCCGCGTGGAAGGGCCTGCTGGGCCTGTGGCCGCAGGAAGACCGCACGCGCGCCATGGCGGCCCTGCACCGCGTCGGCGTCGCCGACTATGCCGCCCAGCGCGCCAACACCCTGTCGGGTGGCCAGCAGCAGCGCGGCGCCATCGCCCGCGCCATCGTCCAGGGTGCTCGCGCCATTCTGGCCGATGAGCCGGTCGCCTCGCTGGACCCCGTTTCGGCCCGCAAGGTCATGGAGATGCTCGTCGAGCTGAACACTCGCGACGGGATGGGTGTGCTGGTGACGCTGCACCAGGTCGACTACGCCATCCGTTACTGCAACCGCGTCGTGGCGCTGAAGGGCGGCAAGCTGGTCTATGACGGCCCCGCCACCGGGCTGGACCACGACCGGCTGGTCGACATCTACGGCCCCGAGTTCGAGGATGCGTTCTGGGAGGCCAAGGTATGATCCGCGCCTTCTTCACCCGTTTGGCTCCCGCCCTTGCTGCGGCTGTTGCCGTCGTCGTGCTCGGCCTGCCCGCGCAGGCCCAGACCGCGCCGACCCGGCCCGACGCCCCGGACAAGCTGGTCTTCTCGATCCTCTCGGCCGAGGGTCAGGCGTCGTCCGGCCCGCTGTGGACGCCGCTTCTGGACGACCTTGAGCGCGAGCTCGGCATTCCGGTCGAACCGATCTTTGGCTCCAACTATTCGGTGCTGGTCGAGGCGATGAGCGCCGACCAGACCCAGATCGGCTGGTTCTCGGCCCTGCCCGCCGTGCAGGCCATCGACCGGGCGGGGGCCGAGGTCATCGCCCGGACCGTCGACGTCGAGGGCAAGGATTCCTACACCTCGACCCTGATCGTGCGGCGGGGCTCCGGCATCACGATCGAGGACATCGTCGCCTGTGACCGGACGCTGGATTTCGGTCTCGGCGATGCCCAGTCGACCTCGGGCACGCTTGCGCCCATGACCTACTTCTTCAGCCCGCGAAACATCGATCCGCGCGCCTGTTTCGCCACGGTGCGCTCGGCGAACCACCAGGCCAATTCGTTTGCCACCGCCAATGGTCAGGTCGATGTCGCAACGTCGAACTCGGTCAATACGGTCTTCCTGACCCGCCAGAATCCCGAAATTGCCTCCCAGATCGAGGTCATCTGGGAATCGCCGCCGATCCCGGAATCGGGCATTCTGGTCAAGGGCGACCTGCCCCGCTGGCTCAAGGCCGAGATCGCTGAATTCTTCACCGGCTATGGCCAGGGCTTTGGTCCCGAGGCGGATCGCCAGCGCCGGATCATGCAGGGGCTGAACTATTCCCAGTTCCGCGCTGCCGATAACAGCTATCTGAACCCGATCCGTGAAATGAAGGCCGATCAGGCCCGCCGCGAGGGCACCCCCCCCGAGGTCGCTCCGCCCGAAGCCCTGAATCTGGTCCAGATGGCGCGCCAGTGGGGGCCGTTCGGTCTGGTCGGCCTGCTGATCCTCTTCGCCCTTCTGGCCAATATGCGTCGCCAGGCTGCGCCTACGTCGCGCGACCCCGCCACCGTGCCGCCGCCGCCCGAGAAGTCGACGGCCGCATGGTCGCTCGACCTGCTGCTCTGGGGCGGTCTGGCCATCATCCTGATCGCCAGCTTCGGCCGCGTGGACATGCCCAACCTCGGCAGTCTGTTCACCAATACCGAGAATATGCGGAACTATGGCCGGGACTTCCTGTCGCCGGACTTCTCGAACTGGCAGTTGCTGGTCGGTCAGATGTGGCTGACGGTCCAGATCGCCCTGTGGGGCACCTTCCTCGCCGTCTTCATCGCCGTGCCGCTCAGCCTGATGGCGTCGCGCAACCTGTCACCGCCCTGGCTGGTCTGGCCGGTACGCCGCTTCATGGACCTGCTGCGGTCGATCCCGGATCTGGTCAGCGCCACACTGTTCATCGTCGCCGTGGGTCTTGGGCCGCTGGCCGGGGTGCTGGCCATCGGCCTCAACACGGCGGGCGTTCTGGCCAAGCTGTTCTCGGAAGCGGTCGAGTCGATCGACGCCGGCCCGATCGACGGGGTCAAGGCGACCGGTGCCGGACGCCTGCACGAAATCGCCTGGGGGGTGATCCCGCAGGTCGCGCCCCTGTGGACCAGCTTTGCCCTCTACCGTTTCGAATCCAACAGCCGTGCGGCCACCGTGCTGGGTCTGATCGGCGCGGGCGGCATCGGCCAGGTGCTGTTCGAGAGCCTGCAGGCCTTCGACTACAATACGGTCTCGACCATCGCCATCATCATCATCGTGGCCGTGACCCTGATCGACATGCTGTCACAAGCCATGCGCAAACGTCTGCTTTAAAGACGTCAGACTCTCATCCGTATACGAGGATTTTTTCATGCGTCTCCGCTTCCTGACTTTGGTCGCCGCCTCCGCGCTCGCCCTCGCCGCCTGTGGCGATCAGGGCGGATCGTCCACCCGTGACGGCATCTGGGCCGCCGGTTCCTCGACGGTCTTCCCCTTCACCACCCGCGTGGCCGAGAATTTCGCCCGCAACACCGGTGGAGCGATGCCGCGTGTCGAATCGCTGGGCACCGGCGGGGGCATCCAGGCCTTCTGTCAGGGCATCGGCGCCCAGACGCCGGATATCGCCAATGCCTCGCGCCGGATGAAGGCGTCGGAATATGACCTGTGCGCCGCCAACGGCGTCACCGAAATCATCGAGCTCAAGATCGGCTTTGACGGACTGGTGATCGCTACCGCCCGCACCGGCGCCGACTTCGCCTTCGAGGGCGATGACCTCTATCTGGCGCTGGCCAAGGATGTCCCGGGCGGGGACGGCTTTGTCGCCAACCCCAACACCAGCTGGGACCAGGTGCGGTCCGGCCTGCCGTCGACCCGCATTCTGGTCTATGGCCCGCCGCCGACCTCGGGCACGCGCGACTCCTGGCTGGAGCTGGGCATGGCCCCGGCGGCCATGGCCAATCCGACCCTCGCGGCCCTGTCGGAAACCGACGAGGACGCGTTTGAGACCCGGGCCCACACCCTGCGAGAAGATCAGGTCTGGGTCGACTCTGGCGAGAATGACAATGCCATCGTCCAGACCCTGACCCGCACCCCGGGCTCGGTCGGGGTGTTCGGCTATTCCTTCCTCGATCAGAATTCGGAATCGGTGAAGGCGGCCAGCGTCAACGGCGTCTATCCGACGCTCGAGACCATTTCGTCGGGCGAATATCCGATCAGCCGGTCGATGTATATCTACATCAAAAAGGCCCACATCGGCGTGACGCCGGGTCTGGACCAGTTCATCGCCGAGTTCGTCTCGGACGCTGCGTCTGGCCCGGGTGGCTATCTGCAGGACCGGGGTCTGGTGCCGCTTCCCGAAGCCGAACTGGCCGCCCAGCGTGAGATCGCCCGCGCCCACACGCCGATGACCCGTCCCGCCGAATAGGCGGCCGAGGGATCAGGACGTCGCGCGTTCGGCCAGCCGCCGCGCGACGTCTTCCATCCGGTACAGCAACAGATAATGATCGCCCGACACCGGCTCCGGCAGGCTGTAGGGCGGCGCCTCCAGATTCAGGTGCCGCGAGGCATGAGGCTGGGTCGGCTCCAGATCGACGTTTTCGAAGCCCCGGTTGGTGGTGACCAGCAGCCAGTCCGCGCCCGAGGCCACCATATTCTCCAGCGCCGCCCACACATCGGCCTCCGACAGGTGATTGAGCAGGTCCTTGCTGAAGATCAGGTCGGTGCGTTCCGGGGCGGCCAGCGTGATGTCCAGCGAGCGGAATTCGTGCGTGGGGTGGCTGAGGCGGTTGTCCCGGATCAGCGCCGGCACGACGTCATAGCCGACATAGGTCACGTCCGGATGCGCAGCCAGTAACTCTGGCATCCAGTTGAAATCCCCGCACGGGATGTCCGCCATCGAGCGAATGCCATGCTCGCGGATCACCGTGTCCAGCACATGCAGGGCGAGCAAGACGGTCGGTGCGGCGCGTTCCGACCCCGGCCCGGAAGCCGATTCCCGGGATCCCCACAGACGTTGCTCATAGACCCCGGAGAACCGTTTTTCATTGTCTCCGGTCATGGTCGTCATGCCGCCTGGGATCGGCGGCGCAGGCGGGTGATACGGCGCAGTCGGCGCCAGAAACGGCCCCGCTCCGGCTCGGGATAGGGCTCAAGGTTCTCGACGAACTGTTCGGCCGAGGCGCGCCAGCTGAACTTCTCGGCATAGGCGCGCACATCGGCCCGATCCAGATCGAGGCAGGCCATGCAGGCGACCCTCAGGTCGTCGTCGATGGCGCCGGCGCCCGACCCCGGAATGATGTCAATGGGCCCATGCGCGGGGAAGGCCGCGACCGGCGTGCCCGTGGCCATCGCTTCCAGGATCACCAGACCAAAGGTGTCGGTCCAACTGGGGAAGACGAACACATCCGCGTCACGGAAGCAGCGGGCCAGCTCCTCGCCGAAGCGGGCGCCGAGGAATTTGGCCTCGGGATATTTCTTTGCCAGCTCGGCGCGCGCCGGACCGTCACCGACCACGATCTTGGTGCCCGGCAGGTCCTGTTCGAGGAAGGTCTCGATATTCTTCTCGACCGCCACCCGGCCGACATTCAGCCAGAAGGGACGCGGCCAGTCCTTACCACCAAGCTCGTCGTAGATGCGCGGCAGATCCGGGTTGAACAGCTCGGTATCCACACCGCGCGACCAGGGCGAGACGTTGCGAAATCCATGCTCCAGCAGCTCGTCGCGCAGCGTCGGCGTGGCCACCATCAGCCGCCCGGACGGCTTGTGGAACCACTTCATATAGGCATAGCCAACCTGCACCGGGACCGGGAAACGGGCGGAGATATATTCCGGAAATTTCGTGTGATAGCTGGTCGTAAAGGGCAGTTTCCATTCCACACAGATGCGGCGCGTGGCGATGCCGATCGGCCCCTCGGTGGCGATATGGACGGCATCGGGCTCGAATGCCCTCAGGCGCTCCCGGATTTCCTCTTCTGCCCCCAGTGCCAGCCGGATTTCGGGATAGGTGGGGCAGGGGATGGTCTTGAATTGGCTGGGTTCGATGACCTCGACCTCATGGCCCATGCCGCGACATTCCGCCACGGTTCGGGTCAGGGTTCGGACGACGCCATTGACCTGGGGCTCCCAGGCGTCGGTGGCCAGAATGATGCGCATGGAGGGGCCGCTGCAGCCTTTGTCTCTGTCGGGGATCGAGACTTACCCCGAAGCGTGGGCGATGGCGAGCCGGGATCATCCCCAAGCGTGGCGGCAAAGACTTGGACACGCCCCCCTCCCGCTCGGTGAAAGAAGTCGCTAAGGGGGCCGGATGGCCTCGAACGACACCTCCGCCCCCTTCGACGAATCCACCCTGTCCCAGAACTGGGAGACGCTGGACCGCGCCAAATTCGCAGATGAGACCACCGCCGTGCGCGAGCTGCTGGGCCGGGTGCCCCTGTCGGCCGAGGAGCGCACGCGGGTCGTCGATGAGGCCGTCGCCCTGGTCGAGTCCGCGCGCAAGGACTACCGGCTGGAAGGCGTGGTCGAAAGCTTCCTGCAGGAATTCTCGCTGGGCACACGCGAGGGTCTGGCCCTCATGTGTCTGGCCGAGGCCCTGCTGCGAACCCCCGATGAGGACACGCGCGACAAGCTGATCGCGGAGAAGATCGGCTCGGCCGATTGGGCCAGCCACATGGGTCAGTCCGAAAGCCTGTTCGTCAATGCCTCCACCTGGGGCCTCATGCTGACCGGCAAGCTGGTCGAGGTCGACGAGGATGCACGCCGGGATCTGCCGGCCTTCCTCAGGCGGGTGGCTGGACGGGTCGGCGAGCCCGTGATCCGTCAGGCGGTCGCGGCCGCCGTGCGCATGATGGGCGAACAGTTCGTCGTTGGCCGCTCGATCAACAGCGCCCTGAAGCGGGCCAACCGCGAAAAGTGGCTGTGCAGCTTCGACATGCTGGGCGAGGGCGCCCGCACCGTCGCCGACGCCGCCCGCTACGAAAAAATCTATGCCGACGCCATCCATGCGGTCGGCAAGGGCCGGGCCCAGCGCCCCGAATCAAAGGGGCCCCAAACCGGCCACGGCGTCTCGGTCAAGCTGTCGGCCCTGTCGCCCCGCTATGAAGCGACCCAAAGCCCCCGCGTCTGGGACGAGCTGTATCCCCGGGTCAAGCGACTGGCCCTGATCGCCGCCGAATACGACCTTAACTTCTGCATGGACGCCGAGGAGGCCGACCGGTTGGTCATCTCGCTCAAACTGCTCGACCGGCTGGCCCACGATCCCGATCTGGGCGAGTGGAAAGGCCTCGGTCTGGCGGTCCAGGCCTATCAGAAGCGCGGGCCCGAAGTGATCACGCGCGTCGCCGAGCTGGCGCGCGCCTCGGGCCGTCGCCTGATGGTGCGTCTGGTGAAGGGCGCCTATTGGGACACCGAGATCAAGCGCGCCCAGGTCATGGGCCGCCCCGACTATCCGGTCTATACGACCAAGGCCGCGACCGACCTCAACTATCTGGTCTGCGCCCAGGGGATCATCGACGCCGCCCCGCATCTGTACGGCCAGTTCGCCACCCACAATGCCGTGTCGCTGACGGCCGTGCACCGCATGGCCAGACGCGCAGACGTCAAGGTCGAGTTCCAGCGTCTGCACGGCATGGGCGAGGCCCTGTATGACGCCGCCGAAGCCGCCTGGAAGGCAGACCGCCCGGTGGTCCGGGCCTATGCCCCCGTGGGTGGGCACGAGGAACTTCTGCCGTATCTGGTCCGACGTCTGCTCGAGAACGGCGCCAACTCTTCCTTCGTCCACGTGCTGATGGACGAGCGCGTGCCCGCCGCCACCGTGGCGACCGATCCTATTTCCCTGGTCGAGGCCCAGCCCGACCGTCACCCCAAGATCCCGGTGCCCAGAGACATGTATGGTGACCGCCTGAACTCGCTCGGCCGCGACTATTCCCGCCAGGAAGACCGCGACACCCACCTCCAGGCGCTGGAGCTGGTGGACCGTGAAAAACTGACCTCCGGCCCCATCATCAACGGCCGCATGCAGGCCGGCATCAATGCCGAGGACGTGACCAACCCCTATTGGCGCGATGACATTCTCGGCCATGTGTCCGAGGCCTCGCCCGAGGACATCGACACCGCCATCGCCAACGCCGGCCGCGCCCAGATCGCCTGGGACCGCAAGGGCGGTCATGCCCGCGCCCATGTGCTGCGCGCCATGGCCGATTGTCTGGAAGGCGACCTCGACCGTCTGGTGGCCCTGCTCAGCCGCGAGGCCGGCAAGACCCTGAACGATGGCGTCGCCGAAGTGCGCGAGGCCGCCGACTTCTGTCGCTATTACGCCATGCTGGCCGAGCGGGACTTCGGCGGGCCGGAAGCCCTGACCGGCCCGGCGGGCGAGACCAACAAGCTGATCCTGCACGGGCGCGGCGTGTTCGCCTGTATCAGCCCGTGGAACTTCCCGCTGGCCATCTTCACCGGCCAGATCGCAGCGGCCCTGGCCGCCGGTAATGCCGTGGTGGCCAAGCCCGCCGAACAGACGCCCCTGATCGCGGCCGAGGCCGTGCGCGTCTTCCACCACTGTGGTCTGGACCCGAACCTCCTGGCCCTGCTGCCGGGCAAGGGGGAAACGGTCGGGGCCAAACTGGTCTCCCACCCCGGTATCGACGGCGTGGCCTTTACCGGCGGCACGGAAACCGCCTGGGCGATCAACAAGGCCATTGCGGCCCGGCCCGGACCGATCCTGCCCTTCATCGCCGAAACCGGCGGGCTGAACGCCATGTTCGTCGACACCACGGCCCTGCGCGAACAGGTGATCGACGATGTGCTGGTCTCGGCCTTTGGCTCGGCCGGCCAGCGCTGCTCGGCGCTGCGCATCCTCTATGTGCCCAAGGACCGGGCCCAGATCCTGATCGACGGGCTGAAGGGCGCGCTGGACGCCCTGGTGGTCGGCGATCCGGCCGACCCGGCCACCGACGTCGGCCCGGTGATCGACGCCGAAAGCCGCAAGATCCTCGAGGATCACGTCGCCCGACTGGAAAAGGAGGGCAAGGTCCTTGCCCGCGGCAATCTGCCGGAGGAGGCCGCACGCGGCGATCTGTTCGCCCCCGTCATCGCCGAAATCCCCACGCCGGACTTCCTTGAGAAGGAGGTGTTCGGCCCGATCCTGCACATCTATCGCTATGGCCCGAACGAGCTGAAGTCGGTCACAGAAAAGCTGGCCGGGCGCGGCTATGGCCTGACGCTGGGCGTGCACAGCCGGATCGAGGCCTTTGCCGATCAGGTCATCCGTCTGGTCCCCGCCGGCAATGTCTACATCAACCGCTCGATGACCGGCGCGGTGGTCGGCGTCCAGCCGTTCGGCGGCGAGGGCCTGTCGGGCACAGGCCCCAAGGCCGGCGGCCCCAACAGCCTGATCCGCTATGCCGCCGAGAAAGCCATCAGCAACAATATCGCAGCCCAGGGCGGCGACCCGGCGCTGATGAATTTGTAGGACGACCACGGCTGCGGAGGGCCGTTCTGCAAGGCCTGTGCAGGTGTTTCCTAAACCCGCTTCAGCCCCTGCTTGAACGCCGTCACCCGGTCGTCCATCCAGCTTTCGCCCTCGAACCAGAAGGTGGTCAGGGCCTCGTGGTTCAGGGCCACCCATTCGAGGGCCTTGGGGGCCAGTCGGCTGAGGTCGCGCTCATCCAGACTTGAGGCGAGCACGCGCGGGTTCGGGCCGATGGAAATAGACGCACTGGGCTGACCGCGCCCCGGCTTGAGGTAGAGCTTCACGCGCGGTCCGTGCTGCCCCATGGCCGTCGAGATGAAGACGACGGCCAGAACGCCGGTCCATTCCGGAGGCAGATTGGCCATCTCGACCGGCTCCTCTCCCAGCGCGGTCAGTTCCTCGTCGAGCGTCGGCTCGCGATCCGCCCAGACAGCAATGGTTTCCTGAACACCCATGGCGGCAATCTCTGCCCGTGCTGACGGAGTGTCAAACCCGGGTCGGCCATCGCCCTGCGCGGCTGAGGGCGCTGGGGGCGGGGCGGCCGATCTTGTCGCCGATCCAGCGGGCGGTCTCGATCAGGCGATCGAGGTCATAGCCGGTGTCGAACCCGGCCCGCTCCAGCATATAGACCAGATCCTCGGTGGCGATGTTGCCGGTGGCGCCGGGCGCGAACGGACAGCCGCCGATGCCGCCGACCGAGGCGTCCAGCACATCGACCCCGGCCTCGATTCCGGCATGGGCATTGGCCAGGCCGGTGTTGCGGGTGTCGTGGAAATGCAGGCGCAGGGTGGAGTCTGGCGCGGCCTTCCTTGCCGCCTCGACCTTTGTCGTCACCGCCCAGGGGTCGCCCGCGCCGATGGTGTCGGCCAGGGCGATCTCGCGGATGCCCAGGGCGGCATAGGCCCCGACCAGATCGGCGACCTGGTCCACGCTGACCTCCCCGTCGAACGGACAGCCCCAGACGCACGACAAGGTCACGGACAGCGAGGGGGCGGCGCGTTCTTGTGGTTCCCAGTCGTCAAGCGACCGGGAGGCGGGCTCGGCATTGTGGCGGCGGGCGACGATAGCCTCGACCATGGCGCGCTGACCGGCCCGGTCCAGTCCCTGATTCTTCAGGCCGAAGCCGTCGGTGGCGGCGACCGAAATATTGACCTCATCGACGGCCGTGGTGATCGCCCGGTCATAGCCCTTCCCGTTCAGAACCAGACCGATGCGACTGCGGCCCGCCTCGGGGGGCAGGGCGGCCATGACCTCTTCGGCCCCGGCCATCTGCGGCACATATTTGGGATGGACGAAGCTGACAGCCTCGATCCGGCGGGCACCGGCGGCCTCCAGCCTGCGGGTCAGCTCGGCCCGGACGGCGGGCTCAAGCACCGCCTTCTCGTTCTGCAGGCCGTCGCGCGGGCCGACCTCGACGATCTGGATGGGGCGGCTCATCGGGCCGATCCGGGGGCGACCTCGCTGCCGGGCGGGGCATAGACGGTCAGATTGACATCATCCCCGGTCGAATAGTTGTGGCCGCTGACCTCCCCGACCGCACGGCCGGTCACGCCCAGTCGGGCGGCGGCCTGGGCAAAGGCCTCGGCATCGCGGGCCTCGACAATGGCCGGGCGTCCCTCGGCCAGCGCCCGGGCCGCGCCCTCGGCATCGGTCAGCTGGGTCGCCCGCCCGGTCAGGAAGACAAAGCTGGGCTCATGGAAGGTGGTGATGGCCACCGGGCTGGTAGTCAGCCCCTGACGCGGATGCAGATTGGCCTGCTCCAGAACCTTGGTCAGCTGCGGGGCGATGGCCAGTGGACGCAGCTGGCGGATGGTACCAGACAGGGCGGCGTGGCTGAAGATGCCGAGCGCCAGCGCCGCGATCAGTCCCGCCACCGGCGCCTTGTTCAGCAGAAGGAAGCCGCCGATGGCCGCCGCCGCCACAGCCGTGACCATGGTGACCGCCGCCCAGGTCTGGGCCGTCGAGGTGGCAAAGTTCGACACGCCATAGATGGTTATGGCCACGATCAGCCCGGCGGCGACCAGGCCCAGCACCGCGCCCAGACGCCGCGACAGCGTCCCGATGGGCCGGGTCAGGGCGACCGCCGCCAGCAGGGCCAGCGCGCCGAAGGTCGGCAGGGTATAGTGGGCCAGCTTGGTCGGGGTCAGCTCAAAGATCAGCCAAGCGGGCACCAGCCAGCAGATCAGGAAGCGGATGGCCGGCTCGGTGCGCCGCTGCCAGGCGGTCGAGATCGACGCCGGCAGCAGCAGGGTCGCCGGAAAGAACAACAGCGGCAGGAGTAGCAGATAGACACCCGGGGGCGCCCCGTGGCTTTCGTGGCCGCCGGCGATCTTGGGCGCCAGATCGCCGCCGATGGCCTCGCGCCAGAAGCCGCCGTCGGTCGCAACCGTGATGGCCAATGCCCACGGTCCGACGATCAGGGCCACCAGCGCCAGTCCCCAGCCCCAGCCCAGCGGTCGCAGCCAGCGAATGTCCCTGTCCCAGAGCGACAGTGCCAGGACGGCGGGCACGATGACGATCAGGCCGATGGGGCCCTTGACCAGAATCGACAGGCCCAGCGCGCCCCAGAAGATCAGCTTGTGGCCCCGGTTGGGCGGGTCATTGGCCCGCACCGCCAGATAGATACGCATCAGCGCCGCCATGGCCGCTGTCACACAGGCCACCAGAACGGCATCCGTCTTGGCGATCCCGGCCTCGGTCGACAGCAGAAAACAGGCGCCCATGATGGCCCCGGCCAGCACCCCGGTGCGGGTGCCGAACACGGCCGAACCCACCCAGGCACAGGCGATGGCGGCGATCATGGCGCCCAGCAGGGACGGCAGGCGATAGGGCACGATGTTGCGGGCTTCGGCGCTGCCGGTCACGGCCACCGCAGCGGCCTGCATCCAATAGATGCCGATCGGCTTCTTCCAGCGCGGCTCGTCCTGGAAGCGGATGTCGACATAGTCGCCCGTTTCCAGCATCTGCGAGGTGGCCTGGGCATAGCGGCTCTCGTCGCGATCCAGCGGCGGTAGCAGCATCAGGCTGGGCAGACCCGCGACCAGCGCCACAAGCGCCGCCAGGGCCAGACCGCGCCAGCCGCGCAGTCGATGAGCAAGATCGAAACCGGTCATGGTCCCGCTTCTATCACGCGGTTTCGGATCGCGTCAGCCGTCTCTCGCGACCGTGAGCGCCCGCCCTCCCCCTTCGCCGCAAAACGGGCTAGACAGCGGCCATGACAGCCGAGCTCCCCCGCATCTCCGTAGTCGTTCCCGTGCATGACGAGGCGGGGGCGGTTGAAACCCTTGTCACCGAAATCGCCGAGGCCTTTTCCGGCCGGGCGTATGAAATGGTGCTGGTCAATGACGCCAGCCGTGATCAGACCCTGACCATCCTGCAGGACCTCAAGGCCCGATTCCCGGCGCTGCGCGTGCTGTCGCACGGGGCCAATGCAGGCCAGAGCCGCGCCGTGCGCACCGGCATTCTTGCGGCGCGCGGTGAGGTGGTGGTGACCCTGGATGGCGATGGCCAGAATCCGCCGTCCGAGGCGCCAAAACTGGTCGATGCCCTGCTGGCCGCCCCGCCGGAGGTCGCCCTGGTCGGCGGTGTTCGTCAGCGGCGTCAGGATACGGGCGCCAAGCTGTGGGCCTCGCGCTGGGCCAACCGCATCCGCAAGCGCCTGCTGGGCGACGATGCCGACGACACCGGCTGCGGTCTCAAGGCCTTCCGGCGCGACGTCTTCCTGCGGCTCCCCTATTTCGATCACATCCACCGCTATCTGCCGGCCCTGATGATCCGCGAGGGCTACCAGAACCGCTATCTGCCCATTACTCACCGGGCGCGCGATTCCGGCCGGTCCAAATACACCAACTGGGAGAGGCTGATGGCCAGCCTTTCGGACCTTCTGGGCGTTATGTGGTTGAAATCGCGGTCAAGAAACCCGGGACGGGTCACCGAAGTCTGACTCCTGCCCTGCCCCCGATGGCGCAGCCGAAGGAACAGGGTTAGACTGGCGTAAAGGTTAACCGGCTCCAGAGTCGGATCAAAGGTCCGCGCGCCGGACGACGAGGGGATAGGCCATGTGGATTGCTGTACCGCTTCTGGTCGTGCCGTGGCTGCTCTATAATGTTGTTGTTCTGACCGGGCTGCTGGGGGGCGACCCGTCTCTGGGCGCCGATCCGTCATTGCGTCAGGCGGTCTTTTCCCTGCCCATGACCTCGGGCGTGCGGTGGAACGTCGGCGTCGGTGACATGATCCTGTTCCTCGGCCTGATCTTCCTGTTCTTTGAGCTGCTGAAATCCACCTCCAGCCAGAAGGTGGCGATCGTCAATCACGCCCTGTCGATGATCCTGTTCGTGGTCTGCCTGGTGCAGTTCCTGTTGATCCCGACCTTTGCCACATCGACCTTCTTCCTGATCACGGTGATGGTCATGCTGGATGTGCTGGCCGGTTTCATCGTGACGATCATCGCGGCCCGCAAGGACCTCGACTTCAGCGGCGCCTGATCAGCCGAAGACGCTGAACACCAGGGCCACGATCATCACATCGGTGGCGCGGGCGGTGAACGAGAACAGATTGGCCAGAGACATGATCCGGGCTCCGATACGGGACAGGGGTCCCGCATCCAGCAAGGGTCATGCCGCAGGGTGGGCTGGTCGTCAGACCTCGGTCTTGCCGGTCTTGCCCGGTAGCGGGCGACGGTCCTTCGCCCCGGAATATTCATTGCCCAGATAGGCCGAACGCGCGGCATCCAGGACGGGTGGGCCGCCTCTCAGCCCTTTGCGGGCCCCGGTCTGGCCCAGCATCTGGGCCTCGAACGCGCCGGTCCCGAGCGGGGAGACGGGGGGCGGCGTGGCGGCAGGGCCTGCCGCCGGATCGGCAGTTTCGTCCGGGCTCCCGGCAGGGGTTTCCCGGGGCACCAGGGCGCGGCCCTCGGCCCGGCGATCGGCCTGGCGACGCTCGTCCTCGCGACGTCGACCCTCACGCCGATCCGGCACGACGCCCGTGACGGGCGGGGTCGGACCGACAGGCGGGATGCGCCCGGTCATGCCGGATCCGATCCGCCCTTCTTGCCGCCCCGGGCGCTGCCCTCGGCCAGCCGCTCGATCTGGGCACGCATCTCGTCCATCTGGCGACGCATTTCGTCCAGCGCCGGGTCGTTGCCGGACGCGGCGGGTCGGGACGGGGCTGGGGCCGCCTCGGGGGTCTCTTCGGTCGCTCCCGAGCGCGCATAGGCGTTGAAGCCCGGAAACAGGGTCATGGCCTTCTGGAACATCACCATATTCTGGCGAACGGCATCCTCCATCAGCCCCGCGCCGGCGCCGGTGCCGAACGCGCGGTTCAGCTGGGTCCGGAACTGCTCCTGCTGCTTGGAGAAGGAATCCAGTGACATCTCCAGATAGCTGGGCAGCACGCCCTGCATCTGCCCGCCGTAAAAGCCGATCAGCCGCCGCAGGAATTGCACGGGCAGAAGGGCCTCCCCCCGGCTTTCTTCCTCGAAGATGATCTGCGTCAGAATGGTCCGCGTCAGATCGTCGTTGGTCTTGGCGTCATAGACGACAAAGTCGATCCCCTCGCGCACCATGGCGGCCAGATCGTCGAGCGTCACATAGGAAGATGTGGCGGTATTGTAGAGCCGCCGGTTCGCATACTTCTTGATGACGACCGTGTCGCCACCGGGCTTGGCATCCGTCACGCTGATGTCCTTGTGGTGAAACCGGGGTCACTATCGCGCGGCCCGACGCTTTACGCCAGCCTCGACCGCGCGGGGGTCAGGTCGCAGGCGCCAGCACCACGCCCACCAGGATGGCGGCCCAGTGCACACCGGCCCCGGCGACCACGAATCCGTGCCAGATGGCGCGGCGGAACTTCACCTTGGGGCTGATGAAGACGAACACGCCCGACGTATAGACCAGCCCGCCGATCACCAGCAGCGTCAGGGCGGCCGGGTGCACCGTGTCCAGCATGGGCTTGAGCGCCAGCACGGCCAGCCATCCGAAGATCACATAGACGGTGCTCCAGATGGCGTCGGAAAGGCGCGGCAGGACCAGTTTGGCGGCCACACCGGCCAGCGCCAGCGCCCAGATCAGCAGGGTAAAGCCGGTCGACCAGGCCCCCTCGAACCTCTGGGTGGTGAAGGGCGTATAGCTGCCGGCGATCATCAGAAAGATGGCCGCCTCGTCCAGCCGCCGCAGCAGGGGCCGGGCCGGGCCGGGCTGGGTCAGATTATAGACGGTCGAGGCCGCCAGCATGGCGATCAGGCACAGCGCATAGACGGCGGTCGCGATGATCAGGCCCGCGCCGGCTGCCGAGAACGACGACATGACGGCCAGCACGATACCGCCGATCCCGGCCAGTCCCAGTCCGACAAGATGCACCCACAGATCGGCCAGACGTTCGCCGCGCGTCTCATAGTGCTCGGCCATGTCCAGCTCGTCAGGCTGCATCAGGCGGCGGATCAGGGCGGGCAGTGTCCGGGTCATGGGCCGTGCTTTCTTCAGGCCGTTGCAGAAGACGCGTCGAGACAGTCACTGTGGCCGACACTAGGGCGATGAAATGACTCGACCCTGAATCCGCTCCGGTCCGGGCGACAAGAATTCCCCCTGCGGCAGTTGCGCCACACCGGGCCCTGCGCGGCCCTAAAGGATGTATCGGCTCAGATCGCTGTCTCCGGTCAGGTCGCCCAGACGCTCGCGGACCGCCTCCGCGTCAAAGCGGATCGTCTGGCCCGACAGGTCGGCGGCCTTGAAGCTGGTCTCTTCCAGCACCCGTTCGACCACGGTGATCAGCCGGCGGGCGCCGATGTTCTCGATGGCGCTGTTGGCCCCCACGGCGGCGTCGGCCATCGCCTCGACGGCGTCCTCGGTGAACTCGAGTGTCACATTCTCGGTCGCCAGAAGGGCCTGGTTCTGGCGGATCAGATTGGCCTCGGGCTCGGTCAGGATGCGTCGGAAGTCCTCCCGCGTCAGGGCCTTCAGCTCGACCCGGATCGGCAGGCGCCCCTGCAGTTCGGGCAGCAGGTCGCTGGGCTTGGACACGTGGAAGGCTCCAGAGGCCACGAACAGCACATGATCCGATTTCACCGGGCCGTAGCGCGTGGCGACCGTCGTGCCCTCGATCAGCGGCAACAGGTCGCGCTGCACGCCCTCGCGGCTGACGTCGGCGCCGCCTCGATCCTGCCTTGCGGCGACCTTGTCGATCTCGTCGATGAAGACGATGCCTTCGGTTTCGGCCAGCTGAACCGCCTCGCGCGCCAGACTGTCATTGTCGAGCAGCTTGTCGGACTCCTCGGCGATCAGCGGCGCATGGGCGGCCTTGACCGACAGGCGGACGGTCTTGGTCCGCGGGCCGCCCATCTTGCCCAGCATCTCGGTCAGATTGATCATGCCGACATTGCCGCCGGGGGCCATGCCGGGCAGGTCCAGCCCCGGCATGGGCGAGGAAGTGTCGGCGAGGGCCAGATCGATCTCCTTGTCATCCAGCTCGCCCTTGCGCAGGCGGGTGCGGAAGGCGTCGCGCGTGGCCTTTTGCGCGCCCGCCCCGACCAGAGCGTCCAGAATCCGGTCCTCGGCCGCGCGTTCGGCCTGGGCCCGGACCTCGTCCCGGCGGCGGTCACGGACGATGATCAGCGCGGCCTCGACCAGATCGCGCAGGATCTGGTCGACGTCCCGGCCCACATAGCCGACCTCGGTGAATTTGGTCGCCTCGACCTTCAGGAAGGGCGAGCCCGTCAACCGCGCCAGCCGGCGGGCGATCTCGGTCTTGCCCACGCCGGTCGGCCCGATCATCAGGATGTTCTTCGGCGTCACCTCGTCGCGCAGCGGCTCGGCCACCTGCTTGCGGCGCCAGCGATTGCGCAGGGCCAGGGCCACGGCGCGCTTGGCATCGGCCTGGCCGACAATGAAGCGGTCCAGCTCGGAGACGATTTCGCGGGGGGACAGGTCAGTCATGGCGCTCAGATGGGTGGGCGGAGGGACGTTTGCGAGAGGGGAAGGTTCATCACAAAGGACAGGAAGGAGCCACGAAGATCACGAAGGTCAACGCACGACCCGCCGAAGTCCGTTCTTGATCAATGTCGTGTTGAAGTTGATCAGGTAGCCGAGCCGGCGACCCGAAAAGCGAAGATAGGTTGCAACCTGAGCCGTATGGATCGAAGCCAAGGCGTCGATCGCCTTGATCTCGATCACGACGAGATCGTCGACCAGAAGATCAAGCCGCAGGCCGACATCCACGCGAATGTCGCCGTAGGCGACGGGCACGCCAATCTGACGCTCAACGCGGAGTCCCCGACCCCGGAGCTCTTCGGCGAGGCAGGCCTCGTAGACCGATTCCAGCAAGCCCGGCCCCAATGCACGGTGCACTGTCAGTGCGGCGTCCACGACGACACTCCCGACGCGCTCGACTTCGGCAGGCAGTGGCTCGGGCCCTTCGTGTCCTTCGTGCATCCTCTGTGACCTTCGTGTTGAACCAGCAGCCGCTCGGGCAAGCCCCTGCGGCCAAACTACTCCAGTCGCTCCACGGTCAGGTTGCCGTTGGTGTAGACGCAGACCTCAGCGGCGATGGCCATGGCCTTGCGGGCGATCGCCTCGGCATCAAGGTCGGTATTCTCGATCAGGGCCCGGGCCGCCGACAGGGCGAAATTTCCGCCGGACCCGACGGCCGCCACCCCGTGTTCCGGCTCCAGTACATCGCCGACGCCCGTTACGGTGAAGATCGAGGTCTTGTCCGCGACCAGCAGCATGGCTTCCAACCGTCGAAGGTAGCGGTCGGTACGCCAGTCCTTGGCCAGATCGACGCAGGCCCGCGCCAGCTGATCCGGATACTGCTCCAGCTTGGCTTCCAGTCGCTCCAGCAGGGTGAAGGCGTCGGCGGTCGCTCCGGCAAAGCCTGCGACAACGCGCCCCCCGGCCAGGGTCCGCACCTTGCGGGCCGCGCCCTTGACGATGGTGGGGCCCATGGAGACCTGACCGTCACCGGCGATGACGGTCGTTCCGCCCTTGCGGACCGCGAGGATGGTGGTGCCGTGCCAGCCGGGCCCGGAAGACTGGGGAGGTGCGGGGAGAGCGTCAGAATAATTCATCATGCCGAAATGGGGCCACCTTTCACCCCTGGCAAGACAACGGCCTGAAATGTAACACGGATATGAAGGTCACATTGTTGCCAATGTAACCCGTTACAGTGGACAACGATTCCATACTGAGTGAACCAAAGGCAAATTTATGCTCCATCGCATCACATATGTGAGCGAGGTGACCGGCACGTTCGGAAAAACCGTCCTGTCGATCGCCCAGATTCTTGGCGTATCGGAAGCCAACAACCGTCGCGACGACGTGACTGGCGCCATGGCGATTGAAGACGGCTTGGTCGTCCAGGTCATTGAGGGCTCGCGGCCCGATGTTGATCGCCTGCTGGGCCGCCTAAGGACCGACCCCCGCCACACCAATCTGTCGATCCTGGCCGACCGCCCGGTCCCTGAGCGCCTGTTCGACGTGCCCATGGCCCACTGCCATTTCGATAACGGGCCGGCCAGACTCGACCTTCTGGCTCTGGCCGAAGGTCAGATTCCGGTGGGTCGCGCCGAGGATCTTCTGGCCCGGTGCGCCCGCGGTGACGACGCGCCCGAAGCTGCGCGGACCGGCACGGGCAGATAGGCGAACAATCCGGCTCGCCTCGCCGAACTCTGCAGCCTAGAACAGGGCCGTGACCTTTTCCGAAGACGAGATCGAACGCTACGCCCGCCACCTGGTTCTGGCTGATGTCGGCGGGCCCGGCCAGCAGCGACTGAAGGCCGCGCGTGTGCTGATCGTCGGTATGGGGGGCGTCGGCGGTCCGGCCGCCCTCTATCTGGCGGCAGCCGGGGTCGGCATCCTGGGTCTTGTCGATGATGACACGGTCTCGCTCTCGAACCTGCAGCGCCAGATCCAGTTCGAGACGGCCGATATTGGCCGACCCAAGGTCGAGGTCGCGGCGCGGAGACTGACCGCCCTCAATCCCCATGTCGAGGTCCGGACCTTTGCGGAACGCCTGTCGGCGGATACGGCACATGCGCGCATCACCGGATGGGATCTGGTCATCGACGGGACAGACGATTTCGCAACGCGGATGGCCGTGAACGCCGCCTGCATCACGGCCGGGGTGCCGCTGGTCTCGGGCGCGCTGGGCGCCTGGAGCGGCCAGGTGGCCGTGTTCAAGGGTCGGCCCTGCTATCGCTGTCTGGTGCCCGACGTGCCGCCCGATGCCGAAACCTGTGCCCGGGTTGGCGTGGTCGGCGCCCTGGCCGGTCTGGTCGGCAGTATGACGGCGCTGGAAACCCTCAAGCGGCTGACCGGCGCGGGCGAACCCCTGACCGGGCGCCTCTGGATTCACGACGCCCTGACCGGCCAGACCCGCACCGTGCGGATCGCGGCCGATCCGGCCTGTCCCGTCTGCAGCTGAAGATCAGGCAAACGCCTGTTTCAGCAGGACGATGTAGCGCTCCAGCAGTTCCTGCTCCTTTTCCGCAGGCCAGTCGGCGTGGCCGGCGTCCTCGACCTCGATCAGCTCCACCGCCTTGCCGGCCTGTATCAGGGCCTCGTTCATGCGCCGGGATTCGATCACCGGCACGATCGGGTCATCGACGCCATGGACCAGCAGCACCGGACAGGTGATCTCGGTCGCCCGCCGACTGGGTGAGGCTGCCACCAGTTGCGGTCCCATCGTCTCGGGATCGCCGATCCGCTTGACCCAGAAATTATAGACCTGCCGGTCCGGGGTGTCGTCCTCGCGACGCTCCCACGCCAGCATTTCCGGCAGGTCGGCCACACCGCAGATGGCGATCGCCGCCTTGTAAAGATCCGGTCTGCGCACCGCGCCCATCAGGGCGGCATAGCCGCCATAGCTGGTGCCCATGATAGCGACGCGGCTGGCGTCGAGCCCCTTGAGGGCGATGGCCTGATCGATGGCGTCCTCGACGTCCTCCTGCATCCGGTCGCCCCAGCGGGTCCACCCCTCGCGGGCAAAGGCCATGCCGTAGCCGCCCGAGCCCCGGAAATTGGGCCGCAGCACCCACCAGCCCTGCGCCGCCAGAACCTGCACCTGCCGGTCCCAGCTGCGCAGGTCGCGCACCTCGGGCCCGCCATGCGGCAAAACCACCAGCGGCCCCGGCTGACCGCCCGGAGGCGCCGTCAGATAGGCCTCTATGCTGGCGCCGTCGCGCGTCGTGACCGACAGGGTGTCGGTCAGGCCCAGCCGGTCGAAATCCAGCAGTCTCACGGCGCCCAGATTGACGATGGCCCGGGCCTCCCGGTCATAGAAATACCAGGCGCCCGGCTCGCGCGGGCCGGTGACCCCAACCACCATCCGGTTATGGTCGCGGCTGAGATCGTTCAGATAGACATCGCAGTCATTGTCCAGAAAGGCGTTCAGGGCGCGGTGGTGCGCCCCCAGGGCCGCGTCGGCAAACTCATATTCCAGCCGCTCGCCATAGAAAGCCGCCCCCACATAGCGCCCGGCGGCATCAACGACGCCATGCATGACGTCGCGCCCGGCGCGATGGGACAGGGCCGCCCCCATACCAAAGGTCTCTAGGTTCATTTCCCGAACCACCATCGTGTCCTCGCCCTCGGCGCGGGCGGTCACCAGAATGGTGCCCGGCGTCTCCGTCTCGCCGACCCAGCTGAACTCGGGCAGGTCACCGATCCGGTTGCGGCGGATAGGCCTCCAGGCGCCGCTGCTGGTCGCGCGGCCGGAAATGGTCAACACCGTGCCGCGCGGGTTGATGTCGTAGCGAATGACCGGCACGCCCTGCTGGGTCTCCCAGCCGATGGTGCCGGAGCTGCCGCGCTCGATCCTTTCGGCCGAACCGGTCGCGACATTGACCTTGTGCAGGCCCAGAACCCCGTCTCGCTCCCATGCCGCCATCAACACATGGTCGTCATCGCTGCGCAGAAGATCGACCACACTGCCCAGATCGCGCGAGGCCCGCAGGCGTTGCCGGTCATCCTGGAACATGACCGCCATCTCGCCCGTGACGGCGCTGACCGACATGAGGCGTTTCGAGGTGATCTCCCGGGCGGCGGTCCGTCGGTTGGATCCGGAGATGGACTGCGGGGCGATCTTTGTCGTCACGGCAAGCCTGACCAGAAGCCGCTCGTCATTGGCCCAGTCCAGGCTTTCGACCTTGGTCGGCCCCAGATCGATTCGCTTGCGCGCGCCTTCCGGATCACTCGCATCCAGAACGTCGATCACGCCATGGGGCTCGTCCTCGGTGCCCAGCTGGTCCAGTACCGCGATCAGGGTGCCGCCGGGGGACAGGGTCGCCGCGCGTGTGCGGGCCGTCGTGAAAAAGGCCTCGATCGGATAGGGGGTGGTCCGTGCGCGGGTGACGTCAGGCCGCAGTCCCATGGCCGCCGCGCCACCGAACCCCGCAGCCATCGTCAGCAGCGCCCGCCGCGACACGACCGCAAGGGTCGTCACGTCTCTGGATTTCATCGATTTTCCCCCGCAACACAACTCGGGGAAATCGACCACGCGGGCCACAACCCGTCAAGCGCTACAGCATCGCCGGAATGACGCGGTCGGGGGGCCTGTGTCCATTCTGGAACGTCATAATGTTGGCGATCACCCGATCGCCCATGTCCTGCCGCGACTCCAGCGTCGCCGAGCCCAGATGCGGCATCAGCACGACCTCGGCCCGGTTCAGCAGGCCGGGGTGAACGACGGGCTCCTGTTCGAACACATCCAGGCCGACGCCCCCCAGCGCGCGCCGGCCGACCGCCTCAGCCAGCGCCGCCTCATCGATCAGCTCGCCCCGCGCCGTATTGATCAGGATCGCGTGCGGCGCCAGCAGGGCCAGCCGGCAGGCATCCATCAGATGATGCGTCTCGCGCGTCGCCGGGCAGTTGAGGGAAATGATGTCCATGCGGTGCAGCATGGCGTCGAGGTCGTCCCACCAGGTGGCCTGGAGATCCTCTACGATCATCGGGCTCAGCGGCTTGCGGTTATGATAGTGCACCTGCATGCCGAACGCGCGCGCGCGCCGGGCCAGGGCCTGGCCGATCCGGCCCATGCCGACGATGCCCAGTCGCTTGCCCCACAGCTTGCGGCCGCACATCCAGGTCGGGGTCCAGCCCGAGAATTCCCCTTTCTGAACAACGCCTGCGCCCTCGACCAGTCGTCGGCTGACCGCCAGGATCAGCCCCATGGCCAGATCGGCGGTATCCTCGGTCAGGACCCCCGGCGTATTGGTCACGATCAGCCCGCGCCCGACCGCCGCCTCGACATCAATGTGATCCACGCCCGCCCCGAAATTAGCGATCATTTTCAACTGCCCACCGGATTTCGACAGCAGATCGGCGTCGATCCGATCGGTGATGGTCGGCACCAGAACCTCCGCCCGGCCGATGGCGTCTTCCAGCGCCGCGCGGCTGAAGGGCTCGTCCTTCAGGTTCAGCTCGGCATCGAACAGCTCGCGCATGCGCGTTTCCACCGCGTCCGGCAGGCGTCTGGTTAACACGACCTTAAGTCTGCGGCTCGACATTGGCGGGGACTTTGGAACTGGAGGATCGAAGCGGGATGGCAAGGGTGTCTAGCAGCCCCCTGACCCAAGGCCAAAGGGGACGCCGTATCGCCGGTGTCACGGCGGCGGCGTTTGGGCTGTTCGTGATGCTCTCGGGACAGGCTGTCCGGCCTGACGGGCGGCCGACCCCCAGCAGCTATCCCGTGCCCCGCTGGATCACCCTCAAGGCGGATCAGGTCCACGCCCGCAAGGGGCCGGGGCTGGATCACCAGATTCTGTGGACCTATCAGGTCGCGGGCCTGCCGGTGCAGGTGGTGGCCGAGACCTTTGAGTGGCGCAAGATCTGCGATCCCGAGGGCTCGCTGGTCTGGGTTCACCGCAGCACCACCTCGGGCCGCCGGACGGTGCTGAACCGCGGCGACGCGGCGATCGAGGTTCGCTCAGCCCGACGCGAGGATGCGAGCATCCGTGCCCGGTTGTCGCCCCATGCCCTGGTACCCATCATCGACTGCGAGGACGGCTGGTGCGAGGTCCGCTCGGGCCGCGTCCGGGGCTGGGTCCGTGAGGCCGCTGTGTTCGGCACCCAGGCCTCCCCCCTGTGCGAAGCCAACCGCCCCGCCGGGCCCGCCCCTCGCCGGCGCTGAGCGCCTTTCGCGGAACCCTTGCCGGTTGACCGGGGCGATTTCACGTGTCACGCCCGCCGCTCAGCATACGGAGGCCCCCTTGAGCCAGTCAGAACGCCCGTCTTCCTATGACTATGAGGCCCTGCTCGCCTCTGGCCGGGGCGAGCTTTTCGGCCCGGGCAATGCCCAGTTGCCAGCCCCGCCCATGCTCATGTTCGACCGCATCACCCGGATCAACGATGACGGCGGCGTGCACGGCAAGGGCTATGTTGAGGCCGAGCTCGACGTGCATCCCGACCTCTGGTTCTTCAAATGCCACTTCATCGGCGACCCGGTCATGCCGGGTTGCCTGGGTCTGGATGCCATGTGGCAGTTGGTTGGCTTCTACCTCGGCTGGATCGGCGGTCCCGGAAAGGGGCGCGCCCTGGGCGTGGGCGAGGTCAAGTTCACCGGTCAGGTGCAGCCGGACGTCAAGAAGGTCGTCTACAAGATCGACCTGAAGCGGGTGATCAACCGCCGTCTGGTGATGGGCATCGCCGACGGGGTTCTCGAAGCCGATGGCGAGCCTATCTATACAGCCACGGACATGCGCGTTGGCCTGTTCGGCGGCCAGGAAACCAAGGCCGAATAGTCGGGGCCATCACCCCACAGGACAGGCTGGAAGGATCGCGGATTACGCGGCGGAATAACGGACAGGATCAGGAAAACAGCATGCGGCGCGTCGTAGTTACAGGATTGGGGATTGTCTCATCGATCGGGACCGGCGCCGCCGCGGTCACCGACTCCTTGAAACAGGCCCGTTCGGGCGTGGTCGCCGCCCCGGATCACACCACTCATGGATTCCGCAGCCAGGTCTGGGCTCCGCCGAAAATCGGCGACTGGACCGAGCTTGTCGATCGCCGCGCCTCGCGCTTTCTGGCCGACGGCACCGCCTGGGCCCACGTCGCCTTTGAGGAGGCGCTGGCCTCCAGCGGGATGACTCCGGACGAGATCAAGGACGAGCGGATCGGCTTGATCGTCGGCGAGGGCGGTCCCTCGACCCGCGTCATTCTGGAAGCGGCCCAGATCACCATCGACAAGGGCGCACCCAAGCGGATCGGCCCGTTCGCCGTGCCCAAGGCCATGGCCTCCGGACCCTCGGCCGTGCTGGCCACTTGGTTCCAGATGAAGGGCATCAACTATTCGATCAGCTCGGCCTGTGCGACCAGCGCCCACTGCATCGGCGCGGCTGCCGAACAGATCGCCTGGGGCAAGCAGGACGTGGTCTTTGCCGGCGGCTGCGAGGACATCCACTGGTCGATGTCGAACCTGTTCGATGCCATGGGCGCCATGTCCTCGAACTTCAACGAAACGCCCTCGGTCGCCTCGCGCGCCTATGATGCGGCCCGGGACGGCTTTGTCATCGCCGGCGGCGCAGGCATCGTGGTTCTGGAAGAGTATGAGCGCGCAAAAGCACGCGGCGCGACCATCCTCGCCGAAGTCACCGGCTATGGGGCCAATTCCGACGGCTACGACATGGTCGCCCCGTCGGGCGAAGGCGCCGAGCGCTGCATGAAGATCGCGCTGGAGATGGCCGGTAATCCGCGCATCGACTATCTGAATCCGCACGGCACCTCGACGCCGGTCGGCGATTCCAAAGAGATGGGCGCGGTTCGCAATGTCTTCGGCGACCGCATGCCGATGATCTCCTCGACCAAGTCCCTGACCGGCCACAGCTTGGGTGCGGCCGGTGCGCAGGAAGCCATCTACTGCCTGCTGATGATGCAGAACGGCTTTGCCGCCGAAAGCGCCCACATCGAAAATCTCGACCCCGAGTTCGAGGGCATGCCCATCCTGCGGCAGCGCCACGACGGCGAACTGACCCACGTCATGTCCAATTCGTTTGGATTCGGCGGCACCAACGGCACCCTGATCCTGTCGAAGGTCTGACCGGCTACCAGCCGCTTTCGGCGCCCGCTGCGGTGATGCATCCGGCGAGGGCATTCAGGTCTTCGTCGAACTGCGCTGTGCCCGCATAGAGTACTGAGGCGGGATTCAGCGCCGCCGTTTGCCGCTCGTCCGAGTGCGGCTGTCCGCCGATGCCGATGCAACGGGCTTGGGCCGTGCCTCCCTCGCCCGGCCCGACCAGGACGACCACGTGGACCGGGCGCACCTGTTTCAGGTCCTGTTCGGCGATCTGGTAGCGGACACAGACCTCGGCCCCGCTGATCGAACTGTCCATACAGCGCTCAAGGCTTTCCGGCTCGAACTGCGAGGGCTGGTACTCGAACCAGGCCGACGGTTCGCCCGCCCGCTCCACCAGACGCTCGACGTAACGGCCCTGTTCGTAGGTGGCGCTGTCGAGGGCCAGCACCTCAATGGCCATGGGCAGGCGGGGCGGGGCGGCCGTCCCCGCAGCCAGCAGGGCCGCGCCAAGGATGCCAAATGCAGTCAGGAAGGGAACGCGCATGACGCTGGGGCCTTCTGTAGCGGGCCAACGGCCCCTCTGACCGCACTCTAGCGGAGGGCGCGTGAAGCGGCCAATATTGTAAACCTGACGACCCGTCGCGCTTATCCGGAGTTCCCCCCTGGCGCCGCCTGATCCCTACATCCTGTTCCTGCTCGGCCTCGGCGCTGTCGTGTTGATGGTGTCCTGGGCCCCGGTGGGGCTGAGGAAGACGCCGCTGACGCTGGCCATTGTCTGCGTCCTGCTGGGTGTGGCGGTCTTCAGTCTCGGCTGGCTGGGGTTCGACCCCGATCCCCGGACCTGGGATACCATCACCGAACGCCTGACCGAGGTTGTGGTCATCATCAGCCTGATGGGTGCGGGTCTGAAGCTGGACCGCAAGGTGGGCTGGCGCAGCTGGAATTCGACCTGGCGGCTGCTGGCCATCGCCATGCCCCTGACCATCCTCGGTGTTATGGCGTTGGGCCTGTACGGCCTCGGCTTTTCACTGGCCATGGCCCTGTTGCTGGGGGCGTCTCTGGCCCCGACAGACCCGGTGCTGGCCGCCGATGTCCAGGTGGGGCCGCCCAAGTCCGGCGACGAGGACGAGGTGCGCTTTGGCCTCACCTCCGAAGCGGGCCTGAACGACTCCCTCGCCTTTCCCTTCGTCCATCTGGCCATTCTGGCCTCGGTCGGCGGGCTGGCCACCTCGGCGGGGTGGACGGACTGGGTCACCGTCAAGGTTTTCTGGAAGTTGCTGGCGGGGGCCGGGATCGGCTGGCTGGTCGGCAAGGGGCTTGGCTGGCTGATCTTCGCCAGCGAAAAGGCCGGGCTGTCGCGGCTGGGTGACGGGCTGGTGGCGCTGGCGGCGACCTTCATCGCCTATGCGGTCGCCGAGGTGGCCCACGGCTACGGATTCCTTGCCGTCTTCGTCTGCGGCGTCACGATCCGGGCCTGGGAGCGTGACAACGACTTCCACAAGGAGATGCACCATTTCGCGGATCAGTTCGAACGCCTGCTGATCATGCTGCTGCTGGTGCTGTTCGGCGGGGCGCTGGCCAATGGCCTGCTCTCATCCCTGACCTGGACGGACGCCGCCATCGGTCTGGCCATCCTGCTGATCGTGCGGCCCGTGGCGGGAGTGATCGCCATGATCGGCTCGCCTCATCCCTTCAGGGATCGGCTGCTTATGGCCTTTCTGGGCATCCGCGGGATCGGCTCGGTCTATTATGTCGCCTATGGCATCAACCATGGTGAGTTCGGCTCCAGCGAGCGGCTATGGGCCATTCTGGGCTTTGTCATCCTCGCCTCGATCGTCATCCATGGGGTGACGGCCACCCCCCTGCTTGAGCGGCTGCGGCGCTGGCGGACGACGCATTGAGCCTTTCCCCCCGGCGGAGGCCCTGCTAACCCTCCCGCCCTGATTTCCGAGGAGATGACCATGGCTTCCGACAGCGGCTGGACCTTCCCCACCGGCGACCTGATGAAGGGCAAGAAGGGCCTGATCCTGGGCGTCGCCAATTCCAACTCCATTGCCTGGGGTATCGCCCAGCAGCTGGCCGCCCAGGGCGCCGAGCTGGCCTTCACCTATCTGGGTGAGGGGCTGGAGCGCCGGGTGCGTCCGCTGGCCGAAAGCGTCGGCGCCAGGCTGATCGTTCAGGCTGACGTCACCGACGATGCCTCCATGGACGCGGCCTTTGCCGAGCTGGAAAAGACCTTCGGTACGATCGACTTCGTCGTCCATTCGGTGGCCTTCGCCAACAAGAATGAGCTGCAGGGCAGCTTCGTCGACAACACCACGCGCGACAGCTTCCTGCTGGCCATGAACATCTCGGTGTTCAGCTTCGTCGATGTGGCCAGACGCGCCGCGAAACTGATGCCGAACGGCGGGGCCATGATCACCATGACCTATCTGGGCGCCGAGCGGGCCATCCCCAACTACAACACCATGGGCGTGGCCAAGGCCGGTCTGGAGGCCGCCACCCGCTACATCGCCCGCGACCTGGGGCCCAAGGGCATTCGCGTCAACGCCATCTCGGCAGGGGCCATGCGCACCCTGTCGCTGGCCGGTATCTCCGGCGGTCGCGGCATGATCGCTCAGGGCCGCGCCATGTCGGCCATGAAGGAGGACACCTCAATGGAAGGCGTGGCCGGTTGCGCCCTGTGGCTGTGCTCGGACCTCGGCTTTTCGACCACGGGCGAAGTCGTCCACGTCGACGCCGGCTTCCACATGATGGGTCTGGGCGACGCCGAAGACTGAAGCGGGCGTCCTGTCAAAAACCGGCCATTTCTGTGGTTGGCCTTGCGGCCACGGCATGCCAGCCTGAGACGGATCCGCTTCCGCTGGATCGCATCAGGGAGACGCCCGGCATGGCGCACACGTTCGAAATCTACAAGGACAAGGCCGGAGAGTTTCGGGTCCGCTTCAAATACAATTCCGAAGTGATGTTCTCGACCGAGGGCTATGCGTCCAGGGCCTCGGCCCAGAACGCGATCGACTCGATCAAGAAGAACGGCCCGGCAGCCCCGGTCGAAGACAACAGCTAGTCTGGCTCGCGTTCGCCGATCTCGGCGGGGCGTAACGCCCGCAGCCAACCGTCGGCGGTACGGATCTCCGGCACGGCCTCGCGCGTGAAGGTCAGGTACCAGGTCTGGCCGCCGCCAGCCGGGGTGATCTCCAGCATGTCGTCGGCGCCGAAATTCTGCACGGCCCGAACCGTCCCGATCACCGTATCGGTCGCATCGCGGGCCTCCAGTCCGATCAAGTCCGCCAGATAGAATTCGTCGTCCTCGGGCGGGGGCAGGCGGTCGCGCGGGATGAACAGCTTCAGGCCCCGCAGGGCGTCGGCGTCCTCCTTGGTCGCGACCTCGGCGGCACGGGCGACGATGCCCTTCTTGTCCGGCCGGGCGGTGGTCAGGGTCAGGCCGGTCGAGCCATCGGCGCGCAACAGGGTGCGGTACTCAAGCAGGGTCATGGGCGCGGCGGTGAAGGTGGTGATCCGCACCTCGCCCCGCACGCCGAACGATCCGCCCACCTGGGCCACAAGGATCAGTCTGTCGTCGCTCACACCATTCTCCGATTGACCCGGCGCCCGATTGTCCCGGTTCATGCCGGGACCCGGACCCTTACGCTGCCTGCCGCCAACAAAAAAGCGGTGCCCGTTCGCGGACACCGCCTTCCTGTCTCTGCGCCCCGGCCAAAGCCTGTCCTCGGGCCGACCTTTGGTCGGACCCGGGGGCCGGGGTGAGCGGATGAGGCTTAGGCCTCGGTCTTGTCTTCAGCAGCGGCCTCTTCGGCGGGAGCTTCTTCCGAAGCAGCTTCCTCAGCGGGAGCCTCTTCAGCCGGAGCTTCGGCAGCCGGAGCTTCCTCGGCGGGGGCTTCGGGCTCCGGAGCCGGCGGAGCGTTCTTGGCGGCTTCGGCCTCTTCCTTGGCCTTGGCAGCGGCTTCGGCAGCCTCGACCTTGGCGGCGGCTTCGGCTTCCAGACGGTCGGCTTCGCGCTGGGCGCGCTCGGCGGCGCGTTCCTGGGCCTTCTTGCCGGGCTGGGCCTTGTTCGGGTTGTTCGACTGGGTCCACTTGACCTTGCCGACCAGGGCTTCGTCCTGGCTCTGGCTGATAAAGCGGGCGACGCGGTCGGTCGGCTGCGCGCCCTTGCCCAGCCATTCCGAGATACGGTCGGCCTTCAGGGTGACGCGCGGCTTGTCGCCGTCCTTGGGCAGCATCGGGTTATAGGTGCCGACGCGTTCGATGAACTTGCCATCGCGCGGGGCGTGGCTATCGGCGATCACGATGTGATAGTAGGGGCGCTTCTTGGTGCCGCCACGCGACAGACGAATCTTCAGCATTTTCAGTCTCTTTCTTTAGGGAAAAGGGGTCAGGATTTCTTGGTGGGCAGACCGGGCAGGCCGGGCAGTCCACCGGGGGGCATGCCACCACCCAGACCGGACAGCCGGTCCTGGATGGCCTTCATTTCATCAGCCGAGGGTTCCGGCATCTTGCCGCCGCCCATGGCCTTCAGCCGGGCCATGTCAGGCTGGCCGGGTCCGCCGCCGAGACCACCCATCATGGCGGCCATCTGCTGCATCTTCCTGGGACCGCCGCGCGCCAGTGACTTGACCATGTCGGCCATCTGGCGGTGCTGTTTCAAAAGGCGGTTGATGTCCTGGACCTCGACGCCGGCGCCGGCGGCGATGCGCTTCTTGCGGCTGGCGTTCAGCAGGTCCGGCTTCTTGCGCTCGGTTTTCGTCATCGAGCTGAGGATGGCTTCCTGGCGGGCGATCATCCGGTCATCGACGCCGGTGTCGGCCATCTGGGCCTTCATCTTGGCTACGCCGGGCAGCATGCCCATGATGCCTTGAAGGCCGCCCATCTTCTTCATCTGCTGCAGCTGAGCCGCGAGGTCGTCCAGGTCGAACTTGCCCTTGGCCAGCTTTTTGGCCATGGCCTCGGCCTTGGACTGGTCGAGGTCCTGACTGGCCTTTTCGACCAGGGCGACGATATCGCCCTGTCCGAGAATGCGACCGGCGACCCGGCGGGCATCGAACACGTCCAGCGCGTCGACCTTTTCGCCCGCACCGATGTATTTGATCGGCAGGCCGGTGACGGCCCGCATCGACAGCATGGCCCCGCCGCGCCCGTCGCCGTCGGCGCGGGTCAGCACCAGACCGGTCAGCGGCAGCCGCTCGTGGAAGGCCTTGGCCGTGCGCACCGCATCCTGACCCGTCAGGCTGTCGGCGACCAGCAGGGTCTCGACGGGCTTCGAGACCGCCGCGACCTCGGCCACCTCATTCATCAGCCCCTCGTCCAGGGTGATGCGACCGGCGGTGTCGAGGATCAGGACGTCAAAGCCCTGCAGCTTCGCCGATTGCAGGGCCCGGCGGGTGATCTGGACGGCGCTCTCGCCCACCACGATCGGCAGGGTCGCGACCTCGATCTGTTCCCCCAGCTTGGCCAGCTGTTCCATGGCGGCCGGACGACGCGTGTCCAGCGAGGCCATCATGACCTTCTTGCGATCAAACTTGGTCAGACGCAGCGCCAGCTTGGCCGAGCTGGTGGTCTTGCCCGAGCCCTGCAGGCCGGCCATCAGGATCACGGCGGGCGGGGTGGCGTTCAGATTGATGCCGACGGGCTCTTCGCCGCCCAGCATTTCGATCAGGCCGTCATAGACGATCTTGACCACCTGATCGGCCGGCTTGACGGACCGGATAACCTCTTCGCCCTTGGCCTTTTCGCTGGCGAAGGCGATGAAGTCCTTGACCACCGGCAGGGCGACGTCGGCCTCCAGCAGGGCCACGCGCACTTCGCGCATCGCCTCGGCAATGTCCTTTTCGGACAGGGCGCCGCGACCGGTGATCCGGTCAAAGACGCCTGTCAGTCGCTCGTTCAGAGCCTCGAACATTCGATTCCTCGGTCAAGGCGCCGATCCATCCCTCGCTCCATGAGACTACGCCTCTGGCGACGATCACGTCGGCAGAGGGGGCTCGCCCGCCTCGTCCTCGCCAGCGGGAGGGGTCGTGCGGGTGGAGACGCAAGGATGACAAGCGCCGGAAGCGGCGGTGTATGGCGGAAAAGCTCCAAAAGGGCAAGCCGGGCACCAATCCGGGGCGCGCCGGGGGCACGGAACCGGACAAATTCCGTTACGCAGGGGCGTGCCGCCTGTCCTTGATGGGCCCGGGACGCCTATCGTTGATCTTCAAGGAGCCCTCATGACCGACACCCTGCCCGCCGAGACCGCGCCCCCCGACCGCCTGCGCGAAGAGGTCCGCCTGCTGGGCAGTGTGCTGGGCGACGTCATCCGCGAGGCGGGGGGTCAGGATCTGTATGACCGGATCGAGGCGGTCCGTCGCGCCTCGGTCGCCTATCACCGCGACGGCGCCGATACCCGCGACGTGTCCGAGCTGGAACGCCTGCTGGCCGGGCTCAGCTCGGAGCAGGCGGTGGGCCTGACCCATGGCTTTGCGGTCTTTTCCCTGCTGGCCAATGTCGCCGAGGATCGGGAGGCCCGCCGGCGTGCCCGCGAGGCGGAGGGCCAGGGCGCCGCGACCGACGATCGCCCGGACACGCCCGAGGCGGCGCTGGCCTGGCTGTCGGGCGGCGGCGCGGACCGCAAGGCGGTGGTCGATATCCTCGCCCGGGGCCTGATCTCACCGGTGCTGACGGCCCACCCGTCCGAGGTTCGGCGCAAGAGCGTGCTGGACCGGATCGCGGCCTTGTCGGCCCTGCTGGATGGGCGCGGCGAGGGGCAGGGGCCCAGTCCGGCCCTGCGGCGTCAGGTCTTCCTGCTGTGGGCCACGCGCCTGGTCCGCACCTCGGGCCTCGTGGTGCAGGACGAGATCGACACCGTCGTCTCCTTTCTGGAACAGGTGTTCCTGGAGGCCATACCGGAACACCTGAACGCCTGGCGCAAGCGGCTGGACGCGCCGCAGCTCAAGCCTTTCATGACGGTCGGCAGCTGGGTCGGTGGCGACCGCGACGGCAATCCCAATGTCGACGCCTCCGTCATGGACGCGGCCTTCCGCACCCAGACGCGGGCGGCGCTGGGGGCCTGTCTCGACTCGGTTCATGCGCTGGGGGCGGAGCTCAGCCTGTCCGAGGAACTGGTCGAGCCCACCCCCGAACTGACCGCCCTGTCGGACGCCTCGGGCGACACCTCGCCCCACCGCAAGGGCGAACCCTTCCGCCGGGCGCTGACCCAGATCTATGCGCGACTGGCCGCGGACTATCAGGCCAAGGTCGGCACACCCCCACCGCGTCCCGCTGGCTTTGCTGCTGATCCCTATGGGCGGCCCGAACCCTTCATCGCCGATCTGAAAGTGCTCCGCGACGCCCTGCAGACCGCCGATGCCCGGGCCTTCACCGATGATGCCCTGTCGCGTCTGATCGACCGGGTTGAGGCCTTCGGGTTCCATCTGGCCGTGATCGACATGCGCCAGAACGCCGATGTGCACGAGCGGGTCGTCGCCGACCTGTTCCGCGTCGCAGGGGTCGCCGATGACTATGACACGCGCGACGAGGCCGGGCGCATGGCCCTGCTGCGCGCCGAATTGGCCAGCCGCCGCCCGCTGTTCGTGCCGGGGGCCGGCGACTATGCCGACGAGACGCTCAAGGAACGCGCCATCCTGATGGCGGCCGCGCGCGCCATCGCGACCTTCGGCCCGGATGCTATCCGGACCTATATCGTCTCCAAGACCGAAAGCCCGTCTGACCTGCTCGAGGTCTATCTGGTGCTGAAGGAGGTCGGCCTGTTCGACCCGGCGACGCCGGAGGTCTGCCCCATCCAAGCTGTGCCCCTGTTCGAGACCATCACCGACCTGCAGGCGGCCCCCGCCACCCTCAAGGCCCTGATGGCCGAGCCCGCGCCGCTGGCGCTGGCCCGCGCACGCGGGGTGCAGGAGGTGATGATCGGCTACTCTGACTCCAACAAGGACGGCTCCTATCTCACCTCGACCTGGGAGCTGAACCACGCCTCGCGGGCGCTGCGCGATGTCGCGCGCGAGGCGGGCGTGGGCCTGCAGCTGTTCCACGGTCGGGGCGGGGCGGTCGGCCGGGGCGGTGGCTCCAGCTTTGCCGGGGTCGTGGCCCAGCCGCGCGGCACGGTCGAGGGCCGCATCCGCGTCACCGAACAGGGCGAGGTCATCGCCAACAAATACGGCGAACCCGGTGTGGCCCGGCGCAACCTCGATGCCCTGACCAGCGGCGTGGTGCTGGCGTCGTTGCGGAAGGAAAGCGGGGAAGGTCCGGCCGAACGCCACGGCGGTCTGATCTCCCGCCTCAGCGAGGCGTCGATGCAGGCGTATCGCGCCCTCGTCTATGAGACCGAGGGCTTCATCGACTATTTCCGCGCAGCAACGCCCATTTCGGAACTGTCCGAGCTCAAGATCGGCTCGCGCCCGGCCTCGCGCAGTTCATCGACGCGGATCGAGGACCTGCGGGCCATTCCCTGGGTGTTCAGCTGGAGCCAGTCGCGGGTCATGCTGCCCGGCTGGTACGGCTTCGGCTCGGCGCTGGCCACTCTCGACGCCGCCGAGGTCGACACGCTGAAGGGGCTGGTCGGGGACTGGCCCTTCCTCGCCACCCTGATCCAGAACATGGAAATGGTCATGGCCAAGTCGGACATGGCCGTAGCCCGCCGCTATGCCAGCCTCGTGCCGGACCGCGCGCTGGCCGATGATATCCACGGGCGGATCGCCGCCGAATGGCAGTTGACCCATGACGCCGTCATGCGCCTGACCGGCCAGTCCAGTCTGCTGGAACGACAGCCCGAACTGGCGCGCCTGATCCAGCTGCGCCTGCCCTATATCGAGCCGCTCAACCATGTGCAGGTCGAACTGATCCGCCGCCGCCGCGCCGGGGACGACGACCCCGCCGTGCGCGAGGGCATCCTTGTCGCCCTGAACGGCATTGCCGCCGGGCTCCGGAACAGCGGCTGACAGAAAAAGGGCCGGAGGATCGCTCCCCCGGCCCCGTTCCATCGCTCAAGCAGCGAGCGCTAGCGTCAGTGTCTAGTTCACCGGAAAACCGCGAACGCGCAGCAGGGCGGCAACGTCCGGATCGCGACCCCGGAAGCGGCGATAGGCCTCGCCCCGGTCGGTGGTGTTGCCTTCAGCCAGAATGATCGCCTTGTACTTGCTGGCGATTTCCGGATTGAAGACGTCACCCGACTGCTCGAAATAGGCCCAGGTGTCGGCGTCCATCACTTCCGACCAGAGGTAGGAGTAATAGCCCGCCGAATAGGCGTCCGAGGTGAACAGGTGATTGAACTGCGGCAGGCGGTGCCGCATCACAATCTCGTCCGGCATGCCATAGCGCGCCAGGCTTTCCCGCTCGAAGGCATCGATGTCGGTCGGCGGGGTGGCGCGGGTGTGCAGGTCCATGTCGACCAGGGCCGACGACAGATAGCTGACCGTGGCATAGCCCTGGTTGAAGGTGGACGCCGCCTCGATCTTGTCGACCAGTTCCTGGGGCATGGGCTGACCCGTTTCGACATGCTTCATGAAGCCGTCAAGGATCGGGCGCGACAGCACCCAGTGCTCGTGGACCTGCGACGGATACTCCACATAGTCACGCGGAGTGCCGCCCAGCGACGGGTAGGTCACCTTGTACGACAGATAGTGCAGGGCGTGGCCGAACTCGTGGAACAGGGTCTCGGCATCGTCCAGCGAGATCAGCAGCGGCTGGCCGGCCTCGGCCTTGATGAAGTTGTTGTTGTTCGAGACCAGCTGGTTGCCACCCCCGTCATAGGCCCAGCCCAGACGATAGCTGGTCATCCAGGCGCCCGACCGCTTGCCCGGGCGGGCAAAGTCGTCGGAATAGAACAGGCCGATGTGCCGGCCCGAAGCCTTGTCCTTGACCTCGAACACCTCGACGTCGGGGTGGAAGACCGGCACCGATCCGGCGGGCACGGGGGTGAAGGTGTACCCGTACAGCCGCTCGGCCATGTAGAAGGCACCGCGCTTGACCGCGTTCAGTTCGAAATAGGGCTTCAGCTCATTCTGATCGAGGTCGTATTTCTGCTTCCGGACCTTCTCGGCATAGTACAGATAATCCCACGGCTCGATGTCGTGACCGGCGATGGCGCGCATGTCGGCGACCTCTTCGGTGACACGCGCCTTGGCCGGTTCCCAGACCCGCATCATCAGGTCCATGGCGGCCTCGGGGGTCTTGGCCATGGTGTCCTGCATCCGCCATTCGGCATGGTGGGCATAGCCCAGCAGGCGGGCGCGCTCGGCCCTCAGCTTCACGATCTCGGCGATGGTGGCATTGGTGTCGTTGGCGCCGCCGTTGTCACCGCGATTGACGAACTTGCGCCAGACCTGCTCGCGCATGGCCCGGTCGTCGGCAAAGCTCAGATAGGGATCGACGCTGGAGCGCGTGTTGACGATCGCCCAGCCTTCCAGATCGCGGTCACGCGCGGCGGCTGCGGCTGCGGCCTTGTTCGACGCGGGCAGTCCGGCGGTCTGGGATTCGTCGGTCAGGACGGTCCAGGTGTTCTCGTCGGCCACCACGGCCTGGCCAAAGCGGGTGAAGGCGCTGGACAGGGCCGAGTTGATGCGGCCCAGCTCGGCCTTGCCGGCGGCATCCAGCGCGGCGCCGTTACGGGTAAAGCTGTCGCGGCTGCGCTCGGCGATGCGGGTCTGTTCGGGCGTCAGGCCCGCGGCACGGGCGCCGTCGGCCACGGCCTTGATGCGAGCAAACAGTCTGGCGTTGAAGGTCGTCTCGTCGCTGGCGGCCGACAGCAGCGGCGACACCTCGCGCTGGACGGCCTGATAGTCGGGCGAGCCGATGTTGGAGCTCATCACCCCGAACAGGCTGAGCGCACGGCCCAGCGGCTCTCCGGCCATCTGCATGGCGACCATGGTGTTGGCAAAGGTCGGCGGCTCGGGGTTGTCGGCGATGGCGTTGACCTCGGCCCGCTGCAGCTCGATGCCCTCGACAATGGCGACCTTCAGCTTGTCGGCGGTCACCGACGGCCAGGGCGGCACGCCTTCATAGGGGCCGGTCCACTTCTGCAGCAGTTCGGCGCGTGGGGTCTGTTGCGGCAGGACGGCGCGCGCGATCTCCGCATCGCGGGCGAGGGCCTCGGGGCTCAGGCCGGCGGGCGATCCGCCGCCCATGCCCATACCCATATTGGCGCAGCCGGTGAGGGCAAAAAGGCTGCCCCCTGCGGCGAGAAGCTGGCGTCTGTCCATGAAAAATGGCTCCCTTGATGATGTTGGAGCGCAGCTTAGGCCATGGCGCGCCCGCCGTCACCTGAACCGACTGTGATGACGGGCCGATGCGACCTTCCGCTCCGGGGCTTGCCACAGGTCCGGCACGCCGGGCATGAGGGATGACGGCGGGTCCGGCCCGTCCCGCGCGTGATGAAGGGGCCCTGATGGCCATTGGTGTGTTTGATTCCGGGGTGGGCGGCCTGACGATCCACCGCACCCTGACCCGCCGGTTTCCCGGCCGGAATTTCCTCTATCTGGCCGACCAGAAACACGCGCCCTACGGGGGGCTGAAGGGTGAGGAGATCGTCGATCTGACTCGCGCGGGCTGCGAGCGACTGTTCGCCGAGGGGGCGTCTGTCGTGGTTCTGGCCTGCAATACGGCGTCCGCCATCGCCCTGCGCCGCCTGCAGCAGACCTGGGTGCCAGAGGCCGCGCGAACCTTCGGCCGGCCCGTCAATGTGCTGGGCATCATCGTCCCGACCATAGAGGCCGCGACCGGCCTGCCGTGGACCTATGCCCGCGAGACCGACGACCGGTTCCGCGACGAGCGCAAGTCGGCGGTCGAGGTGCTGGGCCTGTTCTGCACCCAGGCCACGGCCCACAGCCGCGTCTATGAGATCGAGATCGACAAGCGGCGCGAGGACCTGGCCGTCTTCACCGAACCCTGTCCCGGTCTGGCGGGCCAGATCGAGGCGGGTGTCGACGAGGATGCACTGCGGACCACGGTGCGCGATCACGTCGATGCCCTGCGGCGCCGCATCGGGCGCTGGCCGGACAAGGTCATCCTCGGCTGCACCCACTATGGCATTGTCGCGCACCTGTTTGCCGAGGCCCTGCCCGAAGGCACGCCCGTCATCGGCCAGCCCGATGCCGTCGCCGATGCGCTGGACCGCTATTTCGCCCGCCATCCGGAATATGCGCTGGGTGATCAGGGGCGGCTGAGGTTCCTCACGACCGGCTCTCCCGGCGGTCAGAGCGAACGCGTCGAACGCTTCTGGGGCGAACCCCTGACCTTCGAGAAGGCTTGACCGCTGGACTGGTCAGGGCTTGGCTGAGTGCAGGAGGAACGACCATGCGATTGCTGATGTCCCTTGTTGCCGTGGCCTTGATCGGCCTTGGCCTTACGACAGCCCCGGCTTCCGCCGAGGTGGTCTCGCGGAGCGAGAATGCCTTCACCCTGAAGTTCGAGGGCCAGACCCGCCTCGGCACTGCCGGAGTGGCGGATGCGTTCTCAGAGGTAGGGCTGTGGTGGGACCCGGCCCACAGCTACACCGGCAGTGCCGCCAACCTCAGTCTGAATCTGGCACCCGGCGGATGCTGGTGCGAGGCCATGCCCGACGGCACGCAGTTCGACCACGGAAGAACAGTTTCAATCGTATTGGGCGAGATCCGTTTTCACGCCCCGTTCGGCCCTCTGCGCGACATGGCGACCCGGGCCGATCTGATCGTCACCTACCCGCTGGTCGGCGGCGTGGTCACGCCGACCTGGACCTTTATTGTAGAGGGCCCGGGCGTCGGTGCCCTGGCTGAGCTTGTCGATGGCGTGATCGGCGGCGGCTTTGCGCGCTGGATCGCCCACATGGACGCCCGCGCCGCCGCCCTCTGATCAGGCGTTCAGCGCTTCGGCCGAGGCAACCGCGCGGCTCGCGGCGTGCACCACGGCGCCGATGCGCAGGGCGGCCTGGACCTGGGGCGCGGTAAAGCCGTGCTGGCGCAAGGGCGCCTCGTGGGCATCAATACAGGCGCCGCAGCCGTTGATAGCCGACACCGCCGTGCACCACAGCTCGAAGTCCATCTTGTCGACGCCCGGATTGGCGATGACGTTCATGCGAAGTCGCGCGGGCAGGGTCCCGTATTCCCTGTTCTTCATCAGGTGCAGGGACCGGTAGTAGATGTTGTTCATGCCCATGATGGCGGCCGCTGCGCGGGCCGCATTCAGGGCCTCGGGCGACAGCTTGTCGGCCGCCGCGGCCTCGATGGCGCGGACCACGGGCACGGTCGCGACCGCATGGGCCGAGGCCAGGAAACAGCCCCACTTCTGCTGGTCATTCAGCACCGTCTCGCTGGCCAGCGAGCTGAGGTTCAACGAGATATCCCTGGCATAGGCCGGGATCAGATCGCGCAGGGCATCGAGGGACATTTTTGAGGTTTCCCTTCGGGAAGCGGCTACCGCTCGCGACGCGGTCGCTCGCTGCTTGAGCCGCATATGGACATTGATAGTTCGGGCGCGACCGCGCTCAAGTCGCGAGGCTCCGCGAGCCGAGCATAGCGCCCAAAAAAGGAAGCGAGCGCGGAAGGCGGCGATCATGTAACGCCGCCTTCCACATCTCAGGTCGCCGCCTTACGCGGCGAGCGTCTCGCCGCCGACGGGGCGGTTGCAGGCGCACAGTTCGTCGGTCTGCAGGGCATCGACGACACGCAGGGTGTCGGCCGGGGCGCGACCCACGTTCAGATTGGTCACATAGACGTGCTGGACGACATTGTGCGGATCGACGACGAAGGTGGCGCGCAGGGCGACGCCCTCTTCCTCGTTCAGAATGCCCAGCTCGCGGGCGAACTTGCCGCCGTTGTCGGCAAACTGCCAGATCGGCAGCTTGTTCAGGTCCGAGTGGTCGCGGCGCCAGGCCAGCTTGACGAACTCATTGTCGGTCGAGCCGCCGAGCACGACGGTGTCGCGGTCCTCGAAATCGCGGGCCAGCGAGGCGAATTCGGCGATTTCAGTCGGGCAGACGAAGGTGAAGTCCTTCGGATAGAAGAAGATGACCTTCCACTTGCCTTCAAAGCTGGTCTCGGTGATCGGCTCAAAGGCCGAGACGCCGTTCTCTTCGTGGCTGTTGAAGCCGGGCTTCACGCCGATGATCTTGAATGCAGGCAGTTTTTCGCCGACGCCGAGCATGGGCTCTCCTTGGGTCTGGGATGAAAGAATGTCACGGGCCGGGGGGAGCCGACCGCATGGCGGGGACTTGGGGGCTGCGGTCCCGGAAGTCAAATCAATCCTTTCGCATCCGCGAATAGATTTCGCTTATGCGAAGGCGTACACTGAACGTCCCGTTCCCCCGGAGTGTTCCGCGTGCTGCCCACCCTGCGCCAGCTGCAATATCTCAAACTCCTCGCCGAGCACGGCTCCTTCAGCCGTGCCGCCGAGGCCGCCCACGTCAGCCAGCCGGCGCTCAGCTCGGGTGTGCAGGAGCTGGAGCGTATCCTGGGCGCGGCCGTCGTCGAACGCACCCGGGGCCGGGTCCAGCTGACCGCCGTCGGCTCCGAGGCGGTGCGCCGGGCCGAAGATGTCCTGGCCCGCACCGAGGATCTGGTCGAGGCCGCGCGCAATGCGGGCAAGCCCCTGTCCGGCCGGTTCCGTCTCGGGCTCATCCCGACCGTCGCCCCCTTCCTGCTGCCCGCCAAGCTGCCGGGGTTGAAGGTCGCCTATCCGGCCCTGCGCCTGTTCATCCGCGAGGACCTGACCCCACGTCTGGTCGCCGGTCTGAAGGCGGGACAGCTGGATGCTGCCGTCATCGCCCTGCCCTATAATGCCCCTGGCATCGACCACGCCCGGATCGGCGATGACGAGATCCTCGCCGCCGCCCCCATCGGCCACCGGTTGGCGGGCACCGGGCCGATCCCGCCCGGGTCGCTCCGCGCCGATGACCTGATCCTGCTGGAAGACGGCCACTGCCTGCGCGACCAGGCGCTCGCCGCGTTCGATATCGAGGCCCCCCGCGGCGAGGACGTCTTCGCCGCGACCTCCCTGCATACGCTGGTGCAGATGGTCTCATCCGGCCTCGGGGTCAGCTTCCTGCCCCAGATGGCCGTGCGCGCCGGTCTTGCCGATGACCCGGGCGTGGTCGTCCGCCCCATCAGCGCCGACGCCCCGACGCGCGAAATCGTCGTGGCCTGGCGTACCGGCTCCAGCCGCGCCGCCGAAGCCCGCCTGCTGGCCGAGGCCCTGAAACTGGACTGACTTCCGGGGCTCAGCGACCGGTTTCATTGCTGAAAATACACTAGGCCGTGAACTCATAAACTGATGGGTCTGCTACCTCGCGCTTTTCCATTCGTCGACGAGGCGTCCAATCCGACTTGCGCGCTTTGCCAGCGGGGTATCTGATACACCATCGAAGTCCATCGCTCGCAGAATACCCCACCCTGGAGGCGTTTCTTCTCCCGCCTCGAGGTTGTTGCGCAATACGACAAACCAGTCTGCCCATCGTGTTTTTAGCGCCGGTTGCCATCCGCCAGCCAGTTCGTCGCCGCTCGGGGGACGTTGCAACTCATCCATCAGATTTGCGAGTTCTGTATTGAGAGGTTCGGGCAGCATCGAGTGATCCATGGTGTTGTCGCAGCATACCAATCTCAGTCAGGAATGCTCTGTCTTTTCTTTTGCTGAGGTTTCTGATTCAGCGGCCATATGAGCCGATATGACCTGACCGACTTTGAGTGGCGCGTGATCGAACCGCTCCTGCCCAACAAGCCTAGAGGTGTGCCGCGCGTCGATGATCGGCGCGTGCTGAACGGTATTTTCTGGGTGCTGCGTTCCGGTGCGCCTTGGCGTGACCTGCCCGAGCGTTATGGCCCGCGCACTACCTGCTATAACCGCTTCATCCGGTGGCGGAAGGCTGGCGTTTGGGACCGGATGATGGATACCATCGCAGCCGCCCATGACGGCGACATTCAGATGATCGACAGCACTTCCGTTCGCGCCCACCAACAGGCTGCGACGGCAAAAAGGGGGATCGAGATCATTGTCTCGGTCGTTCCCGAGGCGGGCTCACGACCAAAATCCATGCGGTCGTCGACGGGCAAGGTCTCCCGATCCGGCTTAGACTGACCGCTGGGCAAAGCCACGACGGGCAAGCGGCTGACGATCTACTCGATCATGTCAGCGCAGGAACAATCGTGCTGGCGGACAAGGCTTACGACGCCGACCGCATCCGCGCATCTCTCCGCGAGAAAGGGGCGTTCGCCAATATACCGCCCAAGGCCAATCGCCGGTCAAAACCGTACTTCAGCACATGGCTGTACCGTGAGCGCAACCTGATCGAGCGCTTCTTCTCCAAGCTGAAGCACTTCCGCAGGGTTGCAACCCGTTACGACAAGCTGGCCGAAAACTTCCTCGCCATGGTCCAACTCGCCTCGATGCGACTGTGGCTGCGCGTTTATGAGTCTACGGCCTAGGTCCGGGCGAAATCCCGGGTCATGACGCGGTTCAGGCCCTTCATAACCCCGGTTCCTGAAATGATCCGATCCGCCCTTGTTTCCGCTTCGGTGCTCGCCGTTCTGGCCAGCGCCGCCTGTGCTCCCGTCGTCGAGGGCGGCCCCCCGCTCGACCTGCCGCCCGGCCTGGCCGAGACCGCCTCGATCGGGACCATCTACATGTCCAGCGACTGGCTGCAGGTCGAGGACGATTTCTCCGACACCTTCGTGGACGAGGTCGGAGAGGAGATGCGCACCTGCGCCTACGGCACCTGGCCGCTCGACCTCAGGCTTCACGTCGAGGACGTGCACCGCGCCGGACGTCTGGAGGTCGCCCTCAACGGCGAAGGCCGGCACCAGGTCCGCGCCGTGGCCGAACTGGTCGATCCCAGCCGGGACAATCTGGTCGTGGGTCGCTACCCGCTGATCGTCGAGGTCGACGCCGGGGGCCGCATCGCCGGCATCTTCGGTGACCGCCAGATGATCGTGGCCGAGGCCTTCGGTCGGGCCCTGTGCGACGCCGCCTTCTCCCGCAACCCGCGCCGCCCCGGCCCGCACAACGCGACGCCGAACTGATGCGGTACGCGGGACTGACGGGTATCGTCACAGCATTGGCTCTGGGCGGATGCACGTCCGAATTCTGGGATTGGGATCCTGACACCCATATTGCGCTCGACCCTCTCACTGCCACCGGACTGCGTATCGACCGGATCGAGGTAAAGAGCAGTTACTACAGCCCGGCGGATGATTTCTCCGAAGCGTTCGTTCCCGCGTTTCGTCGCCAGACGGAGGCCTGCGCGCGTGGCGAGCGAGGTGTGCGGGCTGTGGTCTTCATCCATGCGCTGGATCGCGGATCGGATTTGATCGGAGAGGATGGGCGTGCGCAACTCTCAGGCAGTGTCGACCTGATCGACCGGCGCGGACGGGTGGTTGGGCGCTACCCCCTCTCGGCGGTCCTGTCTGACCGGAGAGACGACGTCGGCGCCCGCCGCGTCGCCCTGGGGGATGCGTTCGGCCGCCAGCTCTGCCGCGAAGCGTTCGGCGGATAAAGAAAAAGGCCGGAGCGAACCCCGGCCTTTTCCATCGCGGTCAGACTAAAGGTCAGTCGCGGGCCAGGTTCCGCAGCACATAGGGCATCACGCCGCCGGCGCTGAAATACTCCAGCTCGGTGGCATTATCGATGCGGCAGCGCACCGGGAAGCGGGCCATCTTGCCATCTGCGGCGCGGAACAGCTCGACCCACAGGTCCTGACGTGGCTTCAGCTTGCCGACATTGGCGTCCGACAGGCCGCGAATGGTGACGATCTCCTCGCCCGTCAGGCCCAGACGGGTCCAGCCGTCCTGTTTGAACTGCAGCGGCACCACGCCCATGCCGATCAGGTTCGACCGGTGAATGCGTTCATAGCTTTCGGCGATGACGGCGCGGACGCCCAGCAGGCGCGTGCCCTTGGCCGCCCAGTCGCGCGACGACCCGGTGCCGTATTCCTTGCCCGCGAACACCACCAGCGGACGGCCCTCGGACTGATAGCGCATGGCCGCGTCATAGATCGACATGGTGTCGCCCGACGGGAAGTGTTTGGTCACCCCGCCCTCGATCTCGGGCGTGATCTTGTTGCGGATGCGGATGTTGGCAAAGGTGCCGCGCATCATCACCTCGTGGTTACCGCGACGGGCCCCGTACGAGTTGAAGTCCAGCGCATCGACGCCATGATCGGTCAGATAGGCCCCGGCGGGCGAGCTCTTCTTGATCGAACCGGCCGGGCTGATGTGGTCGGTGGTGATCGAGTCGCCGAAGATGCCCAGGATGCGCGCCTCGACCACATCCGTGACGGCCGCCGGCTCCATGGTCATGCCGTCGAAATAGGGCGGGTTCTGCACATAGGTCGAGGTGTCGTCCCAGGCATAGGTCTGGCCACCGGCGGTCTCGATACCCTGCCAGTGCCGGTCGCCCTTGAAGACATCGGCATAGCGTTTGGCGAACATGGCCGGGGTGACCGACTTCCTCTGGATGTCGGCGATTTCCTGATTGGTCGGCCAGACGTCTTTCAGGAAGACGTCCTTGCCCTTCTTGTCCTTGCCGATCGGATCTTTCGTGATGTCGATGCGCATGGAACCGGCCAGGGCATAGGCCACGACCAGCGGCGGGCTGGCCAGATAGTTGGCCTGCACATCGGGGTTCACGCGGCCCTCGAAATTGCGGTTGCCCGACAGCACCGAGGTGGCGACCAGACCATTGTCATTGATGGCCTTCGAGATCGCCGGGTCCAGCGGACCCGAGTTACCGATACAGGTGGTGCAGCCATAGCCGACCAGGTTGAAGCCCATGGCGTTCAGGTCGTCCTGCAGACCGGCGGCGGTCAGATAGTCGGTGACCACCTGCGAGCCGGGGGCCAGCGAGGTCTTCACCCACGGCTTGACCGACAGGCCCAGCTTCCTGGCCTTGCGGGCCACCAGACCGGCGGCGATCAGCACCGACGGGTTGGAGGTATTGGTGCAGCTGGTGATGGCGGCGATCACCACATCGCCGTCGCCGAGGTCAAATTTTTCACCCTCGACGGCGACGCGCGGCGCGTCGGCGTCGCGGCTGAACACCTCGCCCAGCGCCGTCTGGAAGGCCGGGGCAGCATTGGTCAGTTCGACCCGGTCCTGCGGACGCTTGGGTCCGGCCAGCGACGGCACGACCTCGGCCATGTCCAGTTCCAGAACATCGGTGAACACCGGATCTTCGGAACTTTCGTCGATCCACAGGCCCTGCGCTTCGGCATAAGCCTTGACCAGCGCCACGCGCGCCTTGTCGCGCCCCGTGGCGGTCAGATAATCCAGCGTCGCCTGCGACACAGGGAAGAAGCCGCAGGTCGCGCCATATTCCGGGGCCATGTTGGCGATGGTGGCCTGGTCTTCGATGGTCAGGACGTTGACGCCCGGGCCGAAGAATTCGACGAACTTGCCGACCACGCCGCGCTTGCGCAGCATCTGGGTGACGGTCAGCACCAGATCGGTGGCCGTGGCCCCTTCCGGCAGGCGACCGGTCAGCTTGAAGCCCACCACTTCCGGGATCAGCATCGGGATCGGCTGGCCCAGCATCGCGGCCTCGGCCTCGATACCGCCCACGCCCCAGCCCAGAACCGAAAGGCCGTTGATCATGGTGGTGTGGCTGTCGGTGCCAACCACGGTGTCGGGATAGGCGACGGTTTTCTTGCCTTCCTCGGCGGTCCAGACGGTCTGGGCCAGATGCTCCAGGTTCACCTGGTGGCAGATGCCGGTTCCCGGGGGCACGACGCGGAAATTGTTGAAGGCGGACGAGCCCCAGCGCAGGAATTTGTAGCGCTCGATATTGCGCTCATACTCACGGGCGACATTGGCCTCGAAGGCTTCGGGCGTGCCGTAGTGGTCGACCATCACCGAGTGGTCGATGACCAGATCGACGGGGTTCAGCGGATTGATGCGCGAGGGGTCGGCCCCCAGCGCCGTCATGGCGTCGCGCATGGCGGCCAGATCGACGACGGCGGGCACACCCGTAAAATCCTGCATCAGCACGCGCGCCGGACGGAAGGCGATCTCGTGCTCGACCGAGCCCTTGTTCTCGACCCAGGCGGCGACGGCCTTCAGGTCCTCGGCGGTGACCGAGACCCCGTCCTCGTTACGCAGCAGATTCTCGAGCAGCACCTTCATCGAGCGCGGCAGGCGGGAAATCCCGGTCAGACCGGCTTCCTCTGCGGCGGCAAGGCTGTAATAGGCATACTTCTTACGCCCGACGGCGAGATCCCGGCGGGTGGCGTGAGTGTCGATTGACGGCATGGAGAGCTTCCTCTGGCAAAGGCCGCCCGGACATCCGGTTGCGCGATCGCGCGACAGACGCAGGGGCACACAGGTCCCCGGCGCGCGCGGCGAAAGCCTGCTGCGGCACACGCGGATATAGTGCGCGGCTGCGCGCGCGTCCATGTATCCCTGTCGGCGTCATGGACATTGAGAGCGGTTCTCAAAACGACGGTGCCGGTATGATCCGCCTCACGCTCGAGGGTGTGGCGGTGCGGCGCGGCGAGCGCAGACTGTTCGAGGACCTGAACCTGAGCGTCCGCCCGGGCGAGGCCGTGGCTCTCACGGGAGCTAACGGCGCCGGCAAGAGCAGCCTGCTGCGCGCCATTGCCGGACTGCTGACGCCCGAGGCCGGGCGGATGAGGTTCGACGACAATGGGCAGGATCTCGACCTCGAGGTCGCCCGCACCCGTCATCTGCATCTGATCGGCCATCAGGACGGCTTTCGGTCGGGCCGCACCGCGCGCGACGAACTGGCCTTTCAGGTCGGCTGGTGCGGTGGTGGCCCCGGCGGCATCGACGAAGCGGTGAGGGCGCTGGGTCTCGAAGGTCTGATGGATCTGGAAGTGCGCCGACTGTCGGCGGGGCAGAGGCGGCGGCTGGCGCTGGCCCGCCTGCTGGCGGCCCCGCGTCCGGTCTGGTTGCTGGACGAGCCCCTGTCGCCGCTCGACGCCCGCTGGCGGGCTGAGGTCGGCCAGCTGATGCAGGCGCATCTGGCCGGCGGCGGTATTCTGCTCGCAGCCGTCCACGACCCCCTTCCGATCCCCGCCCGCACCTGCGAGATCGGCGGGACAGCATGAGCGCGGCCCTGCTTCTGCTCCGGCGCGAAATGGCCCTGTCCTGGAATGGCGGCGGCGGACCGCTGCTGGCCTGCGGCTTCCTGCTCAGCCTCGCGGTCATCGTGCCGCTGGGCGCCGGGCCGCGCCTCGATCAATTGGCCAGTTTGGCGCCGGGACTGGTCTGGTTGGCGCTTTCATTGGCCAGTTTGTTGACGCTGGAACGGCTGTTCGAACGCGACTTCGAGGACGGCACCCTCGACCTTCTGGCGCTCGGCCCCCTGCCGGACGAGGGCGTGGTGGCGCTCAAGGCACTGGCGCACTGGCTGACCATCGGCCTGCCGCTGGCCGCCATGACCCTGCCCGTGGGGATCGCCCTTGGCCTTGCCCCGGCGCAACTGCCCCTGCTGGCCCTGACGGCGGCGGTCGGCGCCCTCGCCTTTTCCGCCACCGGCGCGCTGGGCGCGGCGTTGGCGATCGGTGCGCGCAAGGGCGGGCTGCTGATCGCGGTCATCGTCCTGCCGCTGTTCCTGCCGCCCGTGATCTTCGGCGCGGGGGCGCTGGTCGCGCAGGCGGACGGCCGCTCGCCCGCCCCGGCGCTGGCCCTGCTGTGCGCCTGCGCCCTTGTGGCAACGATGATCGGCGTGCTGGCCGGGGCCGCGGGCCTCCGGGGCAGCCGCACATGACGCCGCCCCCCGCGACCTTGGCCGCGACATGCGGGCCGCTTGCCGCCTTCGGGTCTGAGGGGTAAGCCGCGCCCATGTTCGGTCTGGCCAATCCCGACAGGTTCATGCGCGTCACCCGCCCGCTGATCGGCCCCCTGTGGGTGATCGCGGCGGTGCTGCTGCTTGTGAGCTCGGTCTGGGCCTTCCGCGTGCCCGAGGACGCCCTGCAGGGCGACACGGTGCGGATCCTGTTTATCCATGTGCCGGCGGCCAGTCTGGGGCTGGCGGTCTATGCCTCGCTGGGCCTCAGCTGCCTGTTCTATCTGATCTTCCGGCATTCGCTGGCCGATGCGGCGGCCCGGGCGGCGGTGCTGCCCGGCGCGGCCTTTACCGGTCTGGCTCTGGTCACCGGCGCCCTGTGGGGTCAGCCCATGTGGGGCACCTGGTGGGTCTGGGACGCGCGGCTGACCTCCATGCTTGTGCTGTTCCTGCTCTATATCGCCTATGCCGTTCTGCGCGGCGCGTTTGACGACGAGGGCCGGGGCGCCCGCGCCGCGTCCGTTCTGGGGCTGGTCGGCCTGATCAATCTGCCGATCGTGAAGTTCTCGGTCGACTGGTGGAATACCCTGCATCAACCGGCGTCGCTGCTGCGCGCCGGAGGGACCAGTCTGGACCCGGCCTATCTGTGGCCGCTGCTGACCATGATGACCGCCTGGCTGTTGCTGTTCCTCGCCGTCTGGCTGACGGCGATCCGCACCGAGGTCGTGCGCCGCCGGGTGCTGGCGATCAGGGCGCGCCGCGCGCGGGAGGCTCAGGGATGATCGATCTGGATATGGGCACCTATGCCGCCTTCGTCTGGCCCGCCTGGGCGGTGACGGTCGGTGTGCTGGTCGCCGTGGTGGCCCGCTGCCTGACGCAGGCGCGCCGCTGGAAACGCGAGCTTGAGCGGCTGGAGGGTGACAACCAATGAAACGCTGGCTGGCCCTGCTCCCTCTGGTCGTTCTGGTCGGCCTCGCCATCCTGTTCGCAGGTTGGGCCCTGAACCGCGATCCGGCCTACAAGCCCGATGCCCTCGTCGGACAACCCGTTCCCGAAACCGTCCTGCCCATGCTGACCGGCGATGTCGCCGGGCCGGGGCAGGTGGACATCAGGACGGCCGGGGTGGGACGGCCCATGCTGGTCAATATGTTCGCCTCCTGGTGCGCGCCGTGCCGGATCGAACATCCTGCCCTGATGGCGCTGAAGGATCAGGGGATTGCTATCGTCGGCATCGCCTACAAGGACGAGCCTGCGGCCACCCGCGAGTTTCTGGACGAGCTGGGTGATCCGTTTTCCATGGTGCTGGTCGATGCCGAGGGTCAGGCCGGGCTGGATCTGGGCATAGCGGGCGTGCCGGAAACCTATGCGGTCGATGCCTATGGCCGGGTGGTCGCCAAACACACCGGGCCCCTGACGGATGCGGCAGATGTCCGCCGTCTGGTCGACGCCCTCAACGACCCCGCCGAGCGCCCCTGACCCCCGTCACCTGTCCACGCCGTTAACGATTTCTGAACCCTGTTCGTTAACCTGTCAGGGATGAGCGACATCCGCCCCTTCACGTCCCTGAACCCGGCCGCTGCGCCCGCTGCGGGACCCGTTCCAGCTGTTCGTCAGGCACAGGCGGCGTTCTTCCGGCAGGCGCTGGCCCAGGTCGAGACGGTCCAGCAGGTCGCCGCCCGGCCCGCTGCGGCTGCCCCCACGGAGCCTTCACGCACCGAAGCGCAGGCGGCGGATCGCCCCCTGCGCCCCGGTAGCTATCTGGATATCAGGATTTAACGCTGGACCCAGCGTCCATCGTTGGTGCGGTACCACTGGCCAGAAGTGATGCGCGGCAGCAGCTGGGTCTCGAACATCACCGCGCCGGCGACGGCCGCAGTCGTGCCGGCTTCTGCGGCGCTGCGGGCATAGGCCTGAC
>CEPP01000828.1_pt1 | contig 64058 bp, 65 predicted proteins | sample 530521 | NCBI WGS metagenome assembly CEPP01 (sample SAMEA2620256, study PRJEB7988) | marine metagenome | biome: marine biome (ENVO:00000447); feature: surface water layer (ENVO:00002042); material: "saline water (ENVO:00002010), including plankton (ENVO:xxxxxxxx)" | depth 5 m | reverse complement strand
CCCCTCCACCGCTTCGCGGTCCCCCTCCCCATCAAGATGGGGAGGAGACGCCGGGCCTCAGTCCTCGGGGGCAGCCTTGAGCTCGGCGTCGACTTCGTCCATGGCCATGCCGAGGGCATAGTCGGCCATGAGGCCGTAGGTGGCCTGATGTTCGGGGTCGTCGATGGCCCAGGCGCCGTTGGTCATCATGCCCTGACCCACGGCCATCGCCTCGGCGATGCCCATGCCGCCGGCCTGATCGGCCTCGGCCAAAGCCTCAGCCACGACCGCCTCGATGTCGACTTCGGCCAGCGCCTCGGCGACGATGCCGGACACGGACACCGAGACCGTCTGGGTGAAGGCCAGGACGTCGGGCTGATACTCGCCCCACAGCGCCATGACGGCGGCTTCCTTCTGGTCCTCGGTCAGGCTGTCGTCTTCCGAGATCGCTTCGGCGCGTTCGGCGAACTCGTCCATCCGGCCCTCGAAGACCTCGGCGGCGGCTTCCAGAGCGGCTTCAGCGGATTCCGGCTCGGCGGTCTGGGCTACGGCGGCGGAAACCGGCAGCAGGGCCAGGGCGGCGGCAAGCGACAGGGCACGGATCATGGTCAGACCTCCTGAGCGAGATAGGGGCGGCTTATTCGCCTTCGGCGGCCATGGCAGCAGCCAGTTCACCGGACAGCAGACCGGGGACCAGCATTTCGACGAACATGTCCTCGATCATGCCAGCGGCCAGTTCGGCGTCCTCGGCGGTGCCGCCCTCGTCGAGGGTCTGCTGGCGGACGAAGCCCGACAGCATGGCGACGAAGCCGTCGATTTCGGGCTTCTTGCGGTCGATGGCGGCCTGCATGCGGGCCTGACGGTCTTCTTCGGTCAGGCTGGTGTCGGCGCGGATGGCCTCGATCTCGACGACCAGCGCCTCGAGCGTGACCTCAAAGGCCGCGGCGCGGGCTTCAAGCTCGGCCTCGGTGACCGGGTCCTGGGCGATGGCAACCGCCGCAACGGGCGCGGCTAAGGCGGGCAGGGCGAAGGCCGACAGGCCGAGGGCGGAGACGGCAACGGCGGAGAGGATCAGACGACGCATGGGAGGGCCTTTGGGCTTGGGGATAATCGTTACCCCAAGACTTTACCCATCAGGCCCGCCCTTCAAGTGAAATCGCGGTAAGGCTGCGTCAGGTCCCGGATCAGGCCCCGCCGGTCCGGCGATTCCGGCGCTCCAGAACCCGCAGGCGCAGGGCGTTCAGCTTGATGAAGCCCGCCGCGTCGCGGTGGTCATAGGCCTGGACGCCTTCCTCGAAGGTCACCAGGTCCTGATCATAGAGGCTGAGCGGGCTCTCGCGGCCGATGACCGTGGCATTGCCCTTGTAGAGCTTGACCCGCACGGTGCCGGTGACCTGCTCCTGGCTCTTGTCGATGGCCGCCTGCAGCATCTCGCGCTCGGGGGCGAACCAGAAGCCGTTGTAGATCATCTGGGCATAGCGGACGGCCAGTTCGTCCTTCAGATGCATGGCGCCGCGATCCAGGGTGATCGACTCGATGCCCCGGTGGGCGGCCAGCAGGATGGTGCCGCCCGGCGTTTCATAGATGCCGCGCGACTTCATGCCGACGAACCGGCCCTCGACCAGATCCAGACGGCCGATGCCGTTGTCGCGGCCCAGATCGTTCAGGCGAGCCAGCAGGGTGGCGGGCGAGAGGGCCTCACCGTCGATCGAGACCGCGTCGCCGCGCTCGAAACCGATGGTGATGACGGTGGCCTGATCGGGCGCATCCTCGGGCGCGATGGTGCGCTGATAGACGAATTCGGGCGCCTCGACCGCCGGGTCCTCCAGCACCTTGCCCTCGGACGAACTGTGCAGAAGGTTGGCATCGACCGAGAAGGGCGCCTCGCCGCGCTTGTCCTTGGCGATCGGAATCTGGTGCTTTTCGGCAAAGTCCAGCAGGGCCTCGCGGGACTTGAAGTCCCATTCGCGCCAGGGGGCGATGACGCGGATGTCGGGCTCCAGCGCATAATAGCCCAGCTCGAAGCGGACCTGATCATTGCCCTTGCCGGTGGCGCCGTGACAGACGGCGTCGGCGCCGACCATGCGGGCGATCTCGATCTGGCGCTTGGCGATCAGCGGCCGGGCGATGGAGGTGCCCAGCAGATACTGGCCTTCATAGAGGGCATTGGCGCGGAACATGGGGAAGACGAAGTCCCGGACGAATTCCTCGCGCAGGTCGTCGATGAAGATGTTCTCGGGCTTGATGCCCATGCGGAGCGCCTTTTCGCGCGCGGGCTCCAGCTCCTCGCCCTGGCCCAGATCGGCGGTGAAGGTCACCACCTCGGCGCCATACTCCGTCTCGAGCCATTTCAGGATGATGGAGGTGTCGAGCCCGCCCGAATAGGCAAGGACAACCTTCTTGGGCTTGAAGTCGGACATGGTGGATACCTCGGGGCCGGGGCGCGGGGAGGCGCACGAAACGATGGCCGCGCTTAAAGAACCAGACGCCCGCGAGCGCAAGCCCCGGCTTGTTCTAACCCCACGGCCCGCGCGGGGCGGAGGGGGTGGCCGGCACGGTGGTGCCGGGCGCGGCACTGACCGGCGGGCGCGGATGCAGGGGCGTGGCGCCCGTGGAAACGGCCAGCGCCATCAGGGCCTTGATGCGGTTGCCGGTCGCCGGGTGGGTCGAGAACAGGCTGTCGGCCCCCTTGCCGGCCAGCGGATTGATGATGAACAGCTGGCCCGAGGCCGGATTGCGCTCGGCCACCGGATTGTGGATGCGACGGGCATAAGCCTCGATTTTTTCGAGAGCGGCGGCGAGGGCATGCGGGTCGCCGGCGATCCCGGCGCCGATACGGTCGGCCTCGTACTCGCGGGTGCGGCTGATGGCCATCTGCACCAGACCGGCGGCCAGCGGGGCCAGCAGCATCAGGGCAATCGTGCCGATCAGACCGCCGGTGCGCTCGCGGTCGCCGCCAAAGAACAGGGCGAAATTGGCCAGCGCCGAAATGGCGCCCGCGACCGTGGCGGTGACCGTCATCACCAGTGTGTCGCGGTTCTTCACATGGGCCAGCTCATGGGCCATGACGCCGCGCACCTCGTCCCGCGTCAGCAGGTCCAGCAGGCCCGAGGTGGCGCAGACGGCGGCGTTCTCCGGATTGCGGCCGGTGGCAAAGGCATTGGGCTGGTCCGAGGGGATGATGGCCACCACCGGACGGGGCAAGCCGGCGCCCTCGGCCATCTGCAGGACATCGGCGACATAGGCCCGCACGACGGCATTGGGGTGGGTCTCGTCGACCGGCTGGGCCCGGTACATCCGCATGACGATCTTGTCGGCGTTCCAGTAGCTGACCAGATTGAGGGCCGCCGCCAGACCCAGGGCAATGACCATGCCCACGGCGCCGCCGATCAGATAGCCGATGCCGACGAACAGGGCCGTCAGGGCGGCCAGCAGGATGAAGGTCTTGGCGTGGTTCATGACCGGACGGGAACTCTGACTGTTGGTCGGCGAGACGGACGGACTGGCCGTCGTGTCACCGGTCTCCTATGTGTCCTCAGCCCCGCCGCGCCTCAAGAGGACCCGCCTGTGACCGAAGCGCCCACCCCCACCGATGACGTGCCGGACGCCGTGGTCCACAACGCCGACCTTCCGGGGGCCACGCCGCACCGGCCCCTGACCGATCTGGAGCGCCGCGTGCTCGAGGAGGCCGCCGCCCGCAATGCCGAGGCCGATGCGGCCGGGCCCCCCTCGGACGAGGTCGGCGGCCCGCGCGGCCCCGAGCCGACCCGCTACGGCGACTGGGAGCGCAAGGGGCTGGCCGTCGACTTCTAGGTCATGCCCTGAGCGAATCCGTCGCCTCCCGGGAGAAAAACGAACGATCCGCCGGGCATGGCGTTAACGTTTCGTTCATCCCCGCCGCACCGGCGATTTCGAGGATAAGGCGATGCCGACTCCGCGCTCCTTTCGCGCCCTGACCCCCCGCACTCTGGCACTGGGTGCCGGCCTTGCGGCCCTGACGCTGGCCGCTGCCACGCCCGCCGCGGCACAATACCGGGATCAGTATCGCCCGCCGGCGCAGGCCTATGCCAGCTATGGCAGTTACGGCCAGTCCTATGGCCGGGCCGATACCCGGGTGGTCGTCACCTACGGCCAGCCCTCGCCCTATGACTATGGCTACAGCTATCCGCGCACCGGGGCTGCGGGTGCAGTCTATGAAGGCGAGACGCGGGTCTATGCCGCGACCGGGGCTGCGGCCACCGGGCGGGGTAGCTACGGCTATGACGACTACGGATACGGTGGAGGCTATTACCAGTCGCCGCGTCCGCATGACGGCTATGCCTATCGCTACCGCCAGCGTCACGACAGCTATGGCCTTGGTCACGACCGGGATTACGACCGGGGCGGGCGCTATGGCTACAGCCGCTATCAGGGCTATCGCGACGAATACGGCTATCAGGACGACCGGCCCCGGTCCGACCACCGCCGTGATCGCTATGACGACCGCTATGACCGGAGGGACCGTCGCTATGACCGCCGGCGCGACTGCGACTGCTCCGACGTCTATATGTACGACCGCTAGACTTCGAGCATTTCGGCGGCAATCCGCGCCGCCGCCATCGATGGACTGTCTGCGGCCACCACCGGGCGCGCCACCACCAGATGAGTGGCCCCGGCCCTGAGCGCGTCTGACGGGGTTGCCACCCGCTGCTGATCGCCCCTGTCGGCCCCGGCCGGCCTTACGCCCGGGGTGATGATCAGGAAGTCCGGCCGGCCAGCCGCCTGTGCCAGCGCGCGCACCCGGGCGGCTTCGAGCGGGCTGGACACCACCCCGTCCATGCCCAGATCCAGCGCCTGACGGACCCGCCGCTCGACCAGATCGGACGCCGACTGGCCGTAACCGATCTCGACCAGATCCGTGTCGGACAGGCTGGTCATGACGGTCACGCCCAGAAGTTTCGTCCCGGTCCCCGCCGCATCGCGCCCCCGGATCGCGGCCGCCATTACCTGCGGCTCGGCATGGACGGTCAGCAGGTCACAGCCGCCCTCGGCCACGGCGCGCGCCGCGCCCTCTACCTGGGCGCCGATGTCGTGAAGCTTCCAGTCCTGAAACACCGTCTTGCCGCGCGCCCGCAGTTTTTGGGCGAACGCGACGCCGCCCGGACGGGCCAGCAGGCTCAGCCCGACCTTATAGGCCAGAACCCCGTCGGCAATCCGGTCGACCAGTGCCTCGGCCGCCTCGACCGACGGCAGGTCCAGCCCGACGATCAAACGCGGATCGGCCAGAACGGGAGAGGTCATCGACGGGCTCCTTGCAAGCGGCTATGGGGAGGACATGGGTGCGCCGTGGCGCGCCACACCATCACCGGACGGATTTACACAGGGGACTTTCAGCCATGGGCGCGGTCGATCTTGGCGTCAACCTGTTCGTAGCCCTGTTCGCCCTGGTCGATCCGATCGGCAACATCCCGATTTTCGCGGCGGCCACAGCGGGGGCGACCCTCAGCCAGCGGATGTCGGTGTCGGCGCTGATCTGCCTGTTCATCGTCGCCTTTCTGGTCTTCTTCTTTTTCACCGGTCTGGCGCTGCTGGAGTTTTTCGGCATTTCGCTGGCGGCCTTCAGGATCGCCGGCGGCATTCTGCTGCTGCTGCTCGGCCTCGACATGGCGCGCGAGGACTTCCTCAAGATCTTTGCCGATGCCGATTCCCAGTCTGATCTGGCCGATGTGCGGGGTTATGCCCGGCGACGCTTCCAGCGGCTGATCGTGCCGTTCGCCATGCCGCTGCTGATCGGCCCGGGCGCCATTTCCACCATCATCATCCAGGCGGGTGAGGCGACCAAGATCGGCCCGTCCGGTCAGGTCGCAGGCGTGGCCGCCATCGTCGCCGCCGGTCTGGCCACCTTCATCTGTTTCGCCATGACCGGGCCGATCAGCCGCCTGCTGGGCGAAGTCGGCATGGCCATTGTTGTGCGGGTTCTGGGCCTGATCCTGTGCGCCCTGGCCATTCAGTTCATCCTGGCGGGCCTCGGCGAGGCCATCCCCGGCATGTTCTCGGGCGCCGTGACCGCGCCCTACCCGGCCGGCGGGCACTGACAGAGGCGTGAATAGTGAGTGGTGAGTCGTGAGTAGTGGGGCCTCCGCCTGCTCAGCCGGCCCTGCTCACCAATCACTGCTCACTACTCACCCTTCGCTCAGATCCGCTTCAGCCGTTTCGCGTGACCGCCGACCATGGACAGGGCCATGCCGTCGGGCAGGTGTTTGGCGAGGCCCGCCATGAGATTGTTCATGACGCCCGGGGTCACCTGAGGGCGGTTGGCCTCGCAGGCGCGCCAGCCGACCCGGGCCACATGGTCCGCAGTCTGCCACATCCATGAGGGATAGGCCGAGGACACCTCCTCGCGGGTGCCGTTGACGTCGTGAAACTCGGTCAGCGTATAGCCGGGACACAGGGCGGTGACGTGCACCCCCGTGCCACGCATCTCCAGCCACAGACCCTGTGAGGCCTTGATCATGAAGCTCTTGACCGGGCCATACAGGGTGTCGCCGCCGGTTGCGGGCATGCGCCCGGCCAGGGAGGCGACATTCAGCACCCGGCCGAAGCTCCGCTCGACCATGCCCGGCACCAGCGCCCGACTGAGCTGAACCGGCACGGTCAGCATGACGCGGATCATGGCCTGCTGATCTTCGGGCGGGGTCTTCAGAAATCCCTCGGTGCGGCTGAAGCCGGCATTGTTGATCAGGCCGTCGACCGTCAGCCCCTGCGCCTGAATATCGGCCGCCAGCTGGTCGGCCGCGCCCTCGACCCCCAGATCGGCGAGGATGACCCGGGCGTCGCAGCTATGGGCCGCGCTCAGCTCGGCCGCCAGCGCATCGAGGGGCGCCTTGTGACGCGCCGTCAGGATCAGGTCCCAGCCCTCGGCGGCATAGACGGTGGCCAGCGCCCGGCCGATGCCGGCCGAAGCGCCGGTGACCAGCACCCGCCTGCGGGTCATTTGCCGGCTGCGACCGGCAGGGCGAAACCGGCCAGGGAGGGCGGGTTGTCGGCCAGAAGGTCGGCGATGGTGATACGCGACAGGGCCTCGCCCGCCGCCCGGTCTGCGGCGATCAGCGCCCGGGCGACCTGTCGGGGGATATGTTCGCCGACCGGACAGCCCTTGGCCCCGGCAGGCGGTGAGCCCAGATGGGCGCAGCCGTGTACCGCCTTCAGCACCTCGTCCAGACGAATGGTGTCGGGACGGCGCAGCAGCCAGGCCCCGCCGCTGGCCCCCGAGCGCGTCTCGATCAGGCCGGCGCGCGCCAGAAGGCCGGTCACGCGGCGGATCACCACGGGGTTGGTGGGCACCGAGGCGGCCAGAATGGCGCTGGGCACCGCCTGCGCAGGTCCATAGGCGCCCTTGTGGGCCAGATAAGCCAGGGCGTGGGCCGCGACGGGGAATCTTTGACTGTCGGACATGGGTTTCGGGTTCCGTATGCGGACTTAGGCGTTTGTCGCAAGAATCACAAACGCACGCGCGCACGGTGCGGTGCAGGGGGCCACGATTGAACCGTCCGACGAAAGGGTCTAAAGCCCCGCGGCTTCATGGAAGGGTCCGTCCTCCCACGGCACCCGGAGACTAGGCATGACCGGGGATACCCCCAGGCCCGACGCATCGCCCCCGGGTGACGCGTCCGGCCCCGCAGCGCCTCAGGCTACATCCGATACGACCGCGCCCGGAAACGGGCACGGCAGTCACGGACTGGCGGCCAAGGGCAAGCTGGGTCTGGTCATCGGGGCCATCGGTGTGGTGTTCGGCGACATCGGCACCAGCCCGCTCTACGCCATGCGTGAAGCTCTCAGTCACAGCCGCTCGGGCGGCGAGGCCGAACTGGCGGTGCTGGGAACGGTCTCGCTGGTGTTCTGGGCGCTGATCCTCGTGGTGACGGTCAAATACGTCGTTTTCCTGATGCGTGCCGACAACAAGGGCGAGGGCGGCAGTCTGGCGCTGATGGCGCTGGCCCAGCATGCGATCGGCAAGCGATCGGCGCTGGTGTTCTTCCTCGGCATCTGCGGCGCGGCCATGTTCTATGGCGATGGCGTGCTGACGCCTGCGGTCTCCGTGCTCTCCGCCGTCGAAGGTCTGGGCCAGGCCCCTGGCATCGGCCGCAATCTGATGCCCTTCGTCGTGCCCATCGCGGCCGGCATTCTGGTCAGCCTGTTCATGGTGCAGTCGCGCGGCACGGCCAGCATGGCCCGCGCATTTGGCCCGATCACCACCGTCTGGTTCCTGATTCTGGCCAGCCTCGGCGTGTTTCACATCTTCGACGATCTTTCGATCCTGAGGGCGCTATCCCCCCACTACGGGGTGATGTTCCTGATCGACAACGGCGTGCTGGGCTTCATCCTGCTGGGCAGCGTCTTTCTGGCCGTCACCGGCGCCGAGGCGCTCTACACCGACATGGGCCATTTCGGTAAGGCGCCGATCCGCGCCGGCTGGCTGTGGTTCGTCCTGCCGTGTCTGATGCTCAACTATCTGGGTCAGGGCGCGCTGGTGCTCAGCGATCGTTCCGCCGCCGCCAACCCCTTCTGGGAGATGATCCCCCAGCCGATCTACTGGCCCGTGCTGATCATGGCGACGCTGGCCACCATCATCGCCAGCCAGGCGGTCATCACCGGGGCCTTTTCCCTGACGCAGCAGGCGGTGCAACTGGGCCTGCTACCCCGCATCAGCATCCTGCAGACCAGCGAGACCCAGGCCGGCCAGATCTACATCCCCGCCATCAACGGGATCATGCTGGTCGGCGTGTTGCTGCTGCTGGTCATGTTCCCGACCTCGTCGCAGCTGGCCGGGGCCTATGGTGTCTCGGTGACCGGGGCCATGCTGGTCGACAGCCTGCTGGCGTGGTTCATCGTCAGGCGTCTGTGGAAGTGGAGCCTGCCGCTCAGCATTGCGGCCATCACCCCTTTCCTGATCATCGATATAGGTTTCTTCGGCTCCAACCTGATGAAGGTCCCCGATGGAGCCTGGGCGCCGTTGCTGATGGGCGCCGGTATCGTTCTGATCATGTGGACCTGGGTGCGCGGCACGCAGATCCTGACCGCCAAGACTCGGCGCGACAGCCTGCCCCTGTCCGACCTGATCGACATGCTGACGGCCCGTCCGCCGCACCGCACGCCGGGGACGGCCATCTTCCTGACCTCGGACCCCGGGGTCGCCCCGGTCGCCCTGATGCACAACCTCAAGCACAACAAGGTGCTGCACGAGAAGAACATCATCCTGACGGTCAAGACGGTCGACCGGCCCAGGGTGCGCGACGACAACCGCATCGTGATCGAGCCGATCAACGACGACTTCAAGCGGGTGGTGCTCTCCTACGGCTTCATGGAGCAGCCCAATGTGCCCAAGGCGCTCGGCCTGTGCCGCAAACAGGGGCTGAAGTTCGACATCATGTCGACCAGCTTCTTCCTCGGCCGCCGGTCGGTCGTGCCCTCGTCGACCCAGGGCATGCCCCTGTGGCAGGACCGGCTCTATATCTTCCTGATGCGCAACGCCGCCAATCCGACCGACTTCTTCCACATCCCGCCCGGCCGCGTGGTCGAGCTGGGCACCCAGGTGTCGGTCTAGGATGACGGATGATCCCGGGATCCAGGCGCGTCATGCCGCAGGCCTGCTGCTGAACGCCGCGCTGGAGCGGCGCAATGGCCTCGACGAGGCCCTGTCGAAGCCGCCGGTCTCAAGTCTTGAGCCACAGGACCGGGCCTTTGCCCGCGCCGTGGCCATGGCCGCCCTCCGACGTCTGGGTGAGATCGACGCCATCCTCGATGCGCGGCTGAAGCGGTCGCCTCCGCCCGCGGTCCGCACCCTGATGCGCACCGCCCTGGCCCAGACCCTGACGCTGAAGACGCCCGCCTTTGCCGCCGTCTCCAGCGCCGTCAAACTGGCCGAGCGCGATCCGGCCACCCGGCCCTACAAGGCGCTGATCAATGCCGTACTGCGCGGGATCGACCGCGACGGCACCGGGCCCACCGATCCGGTGGCCAACTTTCCCGACTGGCTGACCGCACGCTGGCGACAGACTTACGGCGAGGCCGCGCTGCAGGCCATGGCCCGGGCCGCCAGCCTGGAGCCGCCCACCGACCTCAGCCTCAAGCCCGACACGGACGCCGAGGTTCTGGCCGAGGCGCTGGAGGCGCGCGTCCTTGGGCCCGACACCCTGCGCACCGACCGCCGCGGCGATCTGCGCGACTGGACAGGCTTCGAGGACGGCATCTGGTGGGTACAGGACGCCGCCGCCGCCGTGCCCGCCCGTTTACTGGAGGTGCGACCCGACCACGCGGTGCTGGACCTGTGCGCGGCCCCTGGTGGCAAGACGCTGCAGCTGGCGGCCACGGGCGCGACCGTCACGGCGCTGGACCGGTCGGACAAACGCCTGGATCGCCTGCGCGACAATCTGAAACGGATGGGTCTGTCGGCCGAGGTCATCGCCTCGCCCGCCGAGGACTGGACCGATCCGCGCCAGTTCGACCGGGTGCTGCTGGATGCGCCCTGTTCGGCGACCGGCACCTTCCGTCGCAATCCCGAGGCCCTGCGCGCCACCCGGCCCGCCGATATCGGCAATCTGGCCGATGTGCAGCACCGCCTGCTGGATGCGGCAGCGGCCCGGGTCGCCCCCGGCGGGCGGCTGGTCTATTGCACCTGTTCGCTGGAGCGTGAGGAGGGTGAGACCCAGGTCACGGCCTTCCTGCGCCGCAATGAGGCGTTTCGCACCGTGCCGGCCGATCCGGCGGCGGTGGGCGCCCCGGTTGAGGCCCTGACGTCCGAGGGCTGGCTGCGCATCCTGCCCGGTCAGTGGGCCGACCGGGGCGGGCTGGACGGCTTCTTCATCGCCGCGCTGGAACGCGTGGACTAAAGGCGGATACCGGCGGCCTCGGCCAGATCCTTCAGCGAGGTCATGGGGCGCGGGCCCCAGTGCGAGATGACCTCGGCGGCGGCAATGGCGCCCAGACGCCCGCAGGTCTCCAGCGGCAGGCCGCGCGCCAGACCGAACAGCACACCGGCGGCATATTGGTCGCCTGCGCCGGTGGTATCGACGACCTTGCCGACCGGCTCGGCGGCGATGTCGGCCCGCTCGTCGCCGCGCACCAGCACCGAGCCCTTGGGCCCGTGGGTCACGGCCACGACCTCGACCTTTTCAGCCAGGGCGCGCGTGGCCGCCTCGACGTCATCGGTCTCGAACAGGGCGCAGGCCTCGGCCTCATTGGCGAAGACGATGTCGGTCGAGCCGTCGAGGAAGGCCAGCAGCTCACTGCGCCAGCGGGCGACGACGAAGGTGTCCGACAGGGTGATGGCGACCTTGCGGCCCGCCTTGTGCGCCGCCTCGGCTGCCGCCTCGAAGGCTGCGCGGGCCGGGGCCGGGTCGAACAGATAGCCTTCCAGATAGACGATGGCGCTGTCGGCCACCTGAGCCAGATCGACGTCTTCCGGGGCCAGCTGGTTCGCGGCACCCAAGAAGGTGCACATGGTGCGCTGGCCATCCGGCGTGACATTGATCAGGCAGCGGCCCGTGCCCTGCCCCCCGGTCAGCACCGGCGTATCGAAGGTCACCCCCGCCGCGCGGATGTCGTGGGCGAAGACCCCGCCCAGCTGGTCGTCGGCGACCTTGCCGATATAGGCCGCGCGTCCGCCGAGGCTGCCGATGCCGGCCACCGTGTTGCCCGCCGATCCGCCCGAGGCCTCGACCCCGGCCGCCATGGCGTCATAGAGGGTGGCGCTTTCGGTCTCATCGACCAGCCGCATGGAGCCGGGCTCCAGCCCCTTGTCGCTCAGGAATTCGGGGGTGCACGGGCTCAGCACATCGACGATGGCATTGCCGACAGCGCAGACGTCGTGGGTGGGGGCGGAATGGGTCATGGGCGCCGCTTAGCCCGCCCCACCGCAGATGGCCAGTGGGGGCGCCGGAAGGCGGCTTTTCCGCGCCGCATTTTCCGCTAAGAGGCGCCCATGACCGATATCGTGATCCTGACCCCCAACCCCGACGACCCGTCCTTTGCCGGCCAGTGGCCGCAGGTGCGCGACCGACTGATCGGCGCCCTTGCCGAAGGCGGGCTGGCCGCCCGGTCCGAGGCCTGGACCGACCATATCGATCGCGCCGACGGTCTGGCGGGCGCCGATCTGGTGATGCCACTGGTCGCCTGGGGCTATCACCGCGACCATCTGCGCTGGATTCGGGCCTGTGCGACCTGGCAGGCGGCGGGGGTCCGCATGCTGAACCCGGCCGGGGTGCTGGCCTGGAATTCCGACAAATCCTATCTGAAGCGGCTGGGCGAGGCGGGCCTGCCCGTCCCGCCGACGATCTGGAGCGAGCAGGTCACGCCGGATCAGGTCGCCGACGCCTTTGACGCGCTGGGCACCGACGATCTGGTGGTCAAACCCCGTGTCTCGGGCGGCGGCTGGCAGACCACGCGGCTGGCGCGCGGCGAGGCCCTGACCGAGGCGCCGGATGGCCCGGCGCTGATCCAGCCCTTCATCGCGGCGCTGGAGACCGAGGGCGAGCTGTCCCTGTTGTTCTTCGGCGGTCGTTTCAGCCATGCGGTGCGCAAACGCCCCCGCGCCGGCGAGTTCCGCATCCAGCAACAGTTCGGCGGCCTCTATGCGCCCGAGCCCGACCCGGACCCTGTGGCCCTCGCACTGGCCGAACGGGTGCTGGCCACGGTCGAGGAAGAGCTGTTGTACGCCCGGATCGACCTTGCGCGCGGCCCCGACGGCCAGTGGCTGTTGATGGAGGCCGAACTGATCGAACCGGACTTCTATCTCAACCATGCACCGGACGGGGGGAAGGCCTTCGTCACCGTGGTTGCCGCTCGCGTCAATCGTTGACCACGGGCGAGACGGACGGGCACAGGTCGCGGATCACGCAGGACTCGCATTTCGGCTTGCGCGCCACGCAGGTGTAGCGGCCGTGCAGGATCAGCCAGTGGTGGGCTTTCGGCAGCCATCCCGCAGGCACGATCTGATGCAGCTGGGCCTCGACCTTGTCGGGGGTATTGGCATTGGCCAGCGCCAGCCGGTGCGAGACCCGGAACACATGGGTGTCGACGGCGATGGCCGGTTCGATCTCCAGCTCGTTCAGCACCACACTGGCGGTCTTGCGGCCGACACCGGGCAGGGCCTGTAGCTCGCCCCTAGTCAGGGGCACCTCGCCGTCGTGCTGCTCCAGCACCATGCGGCTGAGGGCGATGACGTTCTTCGCCTTGTTCCGGTAGAGGCCGATCGAGGCGATGTAGGGGATCAGGCCTTCCTCCCCCAGGGCCAGCATCTTTTCCGGCGTGTCGGCGACGGCGAACAGCCGGTCGGTGGCCTTGTTGACCGAGACGTCGGTCGCCTGGGCCGACAGGGCGACGGCAACCACCAGCGTATAGGGGCTGCTGAAATTCAGTTCGGTCTTCGGCTCGGGCATGACCGCCGCCAGCCGGGCGAAGAGGGTCTCGACCCGTGCGGGATCGGGCGGCCAGCCGCGCGCGCCCCGCGCCCGGCCGTTCTTCGCCTTAGCTTTCGTTTTCACGGTCGTCCGGGCCAGATCCGCCTCCCTCAAGCGCCGTTCCTGCCAGCCCGTGCCCGCCGGGCCAAGCCGCGATTTGTCGGCTGCGACCAATCGGCGTATGCGATTCTGGCCCGTGGGGGCCCCAGTCCATTATCCTGCCCTGTATCTGAGTTCCGGAGTTTGTCATGCTGATCCACCTGTCGTCCTGGCCCGAGATCGAGGCCCGGCTGAAGACCAACAAGACGGTCATCGTGCCGATCGGCTCGAACGAACAGCATGGCCCGACGGGCCTACTCGGCACCGACTGGCTGTGCCCGGAAATCATCGCCCACGCCGCCGAAAGACAGGACGACGGCCTGGTCATCGCCCCGACCTTCAACATCGGCATGGCCCAGCACCATCTGGCGTTTGCGGGGACGATCTCGCTGCGCCCCTCGACCTTCATGGCCGCCATTTCCGACTGGGTCAGCTCGCTGACGCGTCACGGCTTCGAGCGGATCTATTTCCTCAATGGCCACGGCGGCAATGTCGCGACCATCGAGGCCACCTTTGCCGAGATCTATGCGGAGTGGAGCTTCCTTGAGGAACGCGCGCCCTTCGCCCTGAAACTGGTCAATTGGTGGGACCTGCCGGGGGTGCACGCCCTGTGCAGCTCGATCTTCCCGACCGGCCACGGGATGCACGCCACGCCCTCCGAGATTGCCGTCACCCAGGCCGCCTATCCGGACCGGATCAAGACCGCCGACTATTCGCCCAAGATCGCCCCTGTCGGCCCGATCCGCGATGCGCTGGACTATCGCGCCCGCTTCCCCGACGGGCGGATCGGCTCGGACCCGGCCCAGGCCAGTCCCGAAAAGGGCCAGCGGATCATCGACGCCGCCGTGCCGGCCCTGATCAAGGATGTGGCGGCCTTTACGAATGAAGTCGTCCCTGACTGATGGAATGGTCTAGGCTGGGCGCATGACCTCCCCCAAATCGATGACGCGTGACGGCAAACACATGGCCCGCAATGCGCGGACCGCCCTCGGCACAGCCACCGACAGCCATGAAATGCTGACGGCCTCGTCCGACGTCATCGCCGCCCGGATGGAGATCATGGCCCGCGCCCTGGCCGATCCGCTGCGTGCCGACGTCACCGAGTTGTCGCTGATGGGCACCGAAAAGCTGGAGGCCCTGAGCGCCTCGGCCGCTTCGGTGGCCGGAAACGTCAGCACGCTTGCCGCCCGTGCCTCAAAGTCGGCGATGGACGAGGTCGGTCATGCCCAGCGCGCCGCCACCGCCATGGCATCGGCCCGGACACCGGCGGGTCTGGCTTCAGCCCAGTTCAGCTACGCCATGGGCTGGTGGGGCCGGGCGGCCGGCCAGATGCTGACCTTCAACACCGGCCTGCTGAAAACCCAGGCCGAAGCGCTGAAGCCCCTGCACACCGCCGCCGTCGCCAACGCCAAACGCCTGAAGCGCTAAGCTGTCCGCACGACCCCGCCCGAGGCCTCGACCGGCCACGGCGTGAGGCGGGCCCCGGCACAGGGTCCGCCGACGCAGGCGCCGTCCAGTGGCTCGAACACCGCCCCGTGCCAGCCGCACAGGATCAGCGAGCCGTCGGGCGTCAGATAGCGGTCCAGCTCGATGGCCATGGGGAAACCCTGATGCGGGCAGCGGTCGACCCAGCCCGCCACCTGACCGTCCTTGCGCACCACAAAGCCATGGAAATAGGCCTCGCCGATCTGCAGCACAAAGCCGCGCGAGCCGGGCTCGGCGATGTCGTCCAGCGCGCACAGGGCCACGCCTGCGGGGGTTTTCCAGACACGTTTCCGCTCCAGGTCCGGGGCCTCGGGCTTCGCCTCGTTGGTCATCCGTCGGTCTCGGCCCGCAGGGGGCGCGACAGCAGGCTGCCGATCACCTGATCAACCGTTGCTTCCCCGGCCAGCAGGGCGGCGACGCCATAGGCAATCGGCATGTCGAGGCCCAGTTTCCGGCCCAGATCGCGCACGGCCGGCGCGCTCTGATAGCCCTCGGCCACCGAGCGCTTTCCGGCCAGCGCCTGCTCGACCGTCTGGCCCTCGCCCAGCGCCAGCCCGAGGCTCATATTGCGCGATTGCGGGCTGGAGCAGGTCAGCACCAGATCGCCCAGTCCACATAGACCCGCGACCGTCTCGGCCCGGCCGCCCAGCGCCACGCACAGACGGGTCATTTCGGCAAAGCCCCGGGTGATCAGGGCGGCGTGGGCGCTGCGGCCCAGTTGTCGCCCCTCGACAATGCCACAGGCGATGGCCAGCACATTCTTGAGCGCCCCGCCGGCCTCGGCCCCGATCAGGTCGTCGGTCAGATACAGGCGGAAGCCCGGCGGCGACAGGCGCGCCATCAGGGCCTCGCCCAGACGGGCATCGGCCACCGCCAGGGTCACGGCGGTCGGCAGGCCGCGCGCCACCTCGCCCGCGAAACTGGGGCCCGACAGCACGGCCGGCGTGGCCTCGGGCAGGGTTTCCGCCAGCACATCGGTCATCAGCTTCAGCGTGCCGCGCTCGATCCCCTTGGAGCACAGGATCACGGGCGTTCCCGCCCGGAAATGCGGGCGAAAAGCCTCAAGCGTGCCGCGCAGGTGCTGGGCGGGCGGCACCGCCAGCACCAGATCGCAGTCGGCCAGATCGGCCATCTCGGTCGTCGCACGGATGGCCGGGTCCAGTTCGATGCCCGGCAGGAAGGCGGCATTGACCCGGTCGCGCGTGATGCTGTCGACCACTTCGGTCTCGCGCGCCTGAAGCGTTACCGCCAGCCCGGCGCGCGCCACCACCTGGGCCAGGGCCGTGCCCCAGGCGCCGCCGCCGATCACCCCTGCCGTCTTCATCTGCATTGCTCTGTTCCGTTGTGACAGGTCATGACTTGGCGCCCTTACGGCCCGGCGCATGGGTGGGATCAGACAACGCCCGGGCCTCGTCCAGCGGCCAGCGGGGGCGCGCGGCCACCGCAAGATCACTGGTCAGACCCAGCCGCAGCCGTTCGGCTCCCGCCAGGGCGATCATGGCAGCATTGTCGGTGCAATAGGCCATGGGCGGGGCAACAAAGTCGAATCCGCGCGCCTCGGCTACTGCTGTCAGGCGAGCGCGCACCGTGGCATTGGCCGCCACCCCGCCGGCGACGACAAAGGCGGGCCGGTCGAGGTCTGGATGGCTTTCGGAAAACAGGTCCAGAGCCCGAACCGAACGCTCGGCCAGCTGGCGGGCGATCGCATTCTGGACGGCGCGGGCCAGATCGGCCTTGTCGGCCTCGGTCTCCGGCCCCTGCGACAGGCGCGCGGCGGCGGTCTTCAGCCCGGAGAAGGAAAAGTCGCAATCGCGCCGCCCCAGCAGCGACCGGGGCAGGTCGAACCGCTCAGCCCCTTCATCGGTGCCGGTGGCCGCCAGCCGCTCCAGCGCCGGCCCGCCCGGATAGCCCAGCCCCATGGCCTTGGCGATCTTGTCAAAGGCCTCGCCTGCCGCATCGTCCAGCGTCGTGCCCAGCCGGCTCATGTCGCCGATGCCGCGCACCTCCAGCAGCTGGCAGTGGCCGCCGGACACCAGCAGCAGCAAAAAGGGATAGGCCACCGGCCGGCCCAGCCGGGCCGAGACCGCATGGCCCTCCAGATGGTTGACCGCCACCAGCGGCAGGCCGCGCCCCATGGCCACACCCTTGGCATAGCTGAGCCCGACCATGACCCCGCCGACCAGCCCGGGCCCGGCGGTCGCCGCCACCCCGTCCAGCCCGCTCCAGTCACAGCCGGCCTCTGCCAAGGCGCGCTTCACGACGCCGTCGATGGTCTCGACATGGCTGCGCGCGGCGATCTCAGGCACCACACCGCCATAGGCCGCGTGATCGTCGATCTGGCTGTGGACCACCGAGGACAGGACCTCGACCGTACCATCCGCGGCCTGACGCACCACCGAGGCGGCTGTCTCGTCGCAGCTGGTCTCGATGCCCAACAGGACAAGCGGCCCGGTTGCCGTGCCCGGCCCCGTGCTATAGGGCGCGGCTCTGGTGTCCATGCTCATCGGGGTGGCCACAATCCTGTTCACCGGGTCGAGGTAGCGGCCCGCAACCCGCGACGCAACGGCGACGATCCGACCATGACGCTCACCCTCCGCATCGGCACCCGCCGCTCGACCCTGGCGATGACCCAGACCGGTCACGTCCGTCAGGCTCTGGCCGGGGCGCTGGGCGTGGACGCGGCCGACATCGACGCCCGCCTGCCGCTGGTGCCGATCGTCACCACCGGCGACCGGATTCAGGACCGGCGGCTGCTCGAGGTCGGCGGCAAGGCCCTGTTCACCAAGGAGATCGAGGCCGCCCTGATCGACGGGCGCTGCGATCTGGCGGTTCATTCGCTCAAGGATGTGCCGGTCGAGCCTCCGCCCGGCCTGAAACTGGCCGCCATTCCGGTGCGCGAGGACCCGCGCGATGCCTTCGTCAGCGAGCGCTTCGACAGCGTCATGGACCTGCCCGAAGGGGCTCGGGTGGGCACCGCCAGCCTGAGACGGCAGGCGCAGCTGCTGGCGCTGCGTCCCGACCTGCGTATCGAGCTGCTGCGCGGCAATGTCGATACCCGGCTGAAGCGCGTCGCAGACGGCGAGTTCGAGGCCATCCTGCTCGCCGCCTCGGGCCTCAACCGGCTGGGTCGCGGCGACCGCATCCGCGCGCTGCTGCCGGTCGAGGATTTCGTCCCGGCGCCCGGTCAGGGGGCCCTGGCCCTTCAGACGCGCGAGGACGGTGCGCCCGGCCTTGAGCACTGGGGCCCGGCCCTGAACCACCCCGCTACGGCGCTGGCGATCATGGCCGAGCGGGCCGCCATGCGGGCGCTCGAGGGCTCCTGCCGCACCTCCGTCGGCGCCCATGCCTGGCTGGAGGGTGAGTATCTGGTCCTGATCGCCGAGCGCCTGCGCCCCGACGGCACCCGCCGCTGGCGCGAGACGGCCCGCATCCCGCTGTCCTCCGACGTCGAGGCGGCAGCCGAAGCTCTCGGCCAGACGGTCCAGAACCGCGCCCTCGTCGACGGCGAGCCGTTCGAGAACTAAAGCCCCATGCGCCTCTGGATCACCCGCACCCGGCCCGCCGCCCGCGACACCGCGGACCGGCTGGCGGCGCGGGGCCATGATCCGGTGATCGCCCCCCTGCTGGCCGTCCGCGTCCTGACAGGAGAGGGGCCCGTCCCCGCCCATGCGGCGCTGGCCTTCACCAGCCGCAATGCCGTGTCCGTCTGGGCCGGGATCAGCCCCGACCGCGCCCTGCCGGTGTTCTGCGTGGGCGATGCCACGGCTGAGGCCGCCCGGGCCGTCGGCTTCACCGATGTGCGCTCGGCATCCGGCGATGCCCGCGCCCTCGCCGCCCTGATTCGGGACGCGGCCCCCGGCCCGGTTCTGGTGCCCGGCCCAACCCGACCGGCTGCCGACCTTGCCGCCCTCGTGGGTCCCGATGTGCCGGTCCTGCCGCGCGCCGTCTATGAGACGGTCGAGGCCGATATCGCCGCCCCCGCGCCCGTCGACGGCATCCTGTTCCATTCGGCGCGTGCCGCGAACGCCTTTGCCCGCCACCATGCCGCCTCGGCCCCAGGACGCCGGGCCTTTGCCCTGTCCGACGCCGTGGCCGAACCCCTGCGGGCGCTGGGCTTTGTCGAGGTCCGCGTCGCCGCCCACCCGGACGAGGACGCCCTTCTCGACACGCTTGGGCCGGAGACGCTTGGCAAGCCGCCCGGCCCCGTATAAACACCGCCCTCGCGCCGGGCCGGTCACGCCCGCCGACATAGGCCGCCTTAGCTCAGCCGGTAGAGCATCGCATTCGTAATGCGGGGGTCAGGTGTTCGAGTCACCTAGGCGGCACCACCTTTCCAATGGCACTCTCAGTAGGAGGTAGCCGGCCTCTGAGCCGAGCGGCCCGTGAGGTTGGCAGTTCGGTGGGTCTGCGCTGGGTGTGGCTTCAGGCGGAACGATCGAAGCGAAGCCTTCAGACCTTCTTGCCGCGCATAACGCCACGTCACCGGGGATCGAAAAGGAGGGCAATGAGGCGCCCGGCCCCTCCGTCATGGCGCGATCACGTGAGCCCTTACAGGCCCCAGCTGAAGCCGGTGTCCTTCTCGGATCGCTCCCAGAGTTTCACCATGACGGGCTTGTCATAGGCGTGAGGGTTCAACGTGCCCTTGTCGACCGGGCCGACGAATTCCCGGGCCCCGGTCGGGCCATAGAGCGCGCGCTGTTCGGTCAGCGCCTCTTCGGTCGCGCACATGACCTCGGGATAGGAGCCCTGCTCGGCAGTCTGGACCATCGGCGTTTTGGTCATGAGCCACCAGATGAAGCGCATCGTCCGGCTGCCGCTGGTGGTGATCAGCGATGTCGCCGAGGAACCGGGATGGCAGACATAGACCTCGACGTCGGTCCGGCCGGCCGCGCCCAGCCTGTCCTGTAGCTCGTAAGCGAACATCATCTGCGCCAGCTTGCTTTGGGAATAGGCCGCGTTCGGGCCATAGCCTTCTTCCCAGTTCATGTCGTCGAGGCGGATTGTCTTCAGCCCCATGTTGTAGCCGAGGCTGGCGACCACGACGATCCGACCTTTCGATTCATCGATCCGGTCGAAGAGCATGCCGCAGAGGGTGAAATGCCCGTAGTGGTTGGTGCCAAGCTGGCTCTCGAAGCCATCCGGGGTCAGCTTGCGCGTCGGCACCTGGGCGATGGCGGCGTTGCAGATCAGCGCGTCGATGCGGGGCACGGTCTTCAGCACGTCTTCGGCCGCCCGGCGGACAGAGGCCTGGTCGGCTAGGTCCATGCGCACGAAGCTCACTTGGGCATCCGCTCCGAACTCCCGCTTCAGCTCCTGCACTGCAGCGATGGATCTCTCGGCGCTGCGATTCAGCATCACGATCCGGGCGCCCTTGCCCAGCAGGATGCGCGCTGCCTGGAAGCCGGCTCCCGCGTTGGCACCGGTGATGACGTAGGTCTTGCCGACGAGGTCTCCGAGGCGCTCGGGCGTCCAGCCCTTTGGTCCGAATTGGGTATGATTCATCGAAGTTTCCTCTCGCACCGCAGCCCTAGCATTTGTAAACTGAAATGTTTACATAAATGGGAGCGGGCAAAATGTAAACCCTACTGTTTACAATGTCGCTGCGTTCAGGGGCGAAATCGATGAAGCTGACTGAAAGAAAAAGAAAAAATATTCTAGAGGCAGCGATCCAGGAGTTCCGGGACCAGGGTTTTCCGGCCGCGCGGGTGAACCGGATTGCGGAACTGGCCGGGGTGTCGAAGCGCACGCTCTACAAGCATTTCGAGAGCAAGGAGCTGTTGTTCACCGCGATCACCGACATCCTGCTCGAAGAGATCGCGGCGGTGCCGAAGCTGCGGTACCGGTACGACGTACCCTTACGCGAGCAACTGGTCTCGGCAGTGCAGGACTACGTCGGTCATCTGACTGTCGAACAATACATGGGTCTGAACCGGCTGGTGATGTCGGAGCTCCTGCGCGACCAGCAGTTGGCGAGCGCCTTCTTCGCCAAGGCGGCGATGCAGGACGGCCCGATCTCGGCGCTGATCGCCGACGGAATGCAGGCGGGCAGGCTGCGCGAAGTTGAGCCCAGCTTCGCCACGGGCCAACTGCTGTCGATGGTGAAGCATTTCCTAGTCTGGCCGCAGTTCCTGATGGGGGCAAAGCCGGATATCGATCCGGATGCTGTCATGGCCGACTGCGTGGACATGTTCCTGGCCCACTACACGCCAAAGGAGTGACCCCCCTCACGCCAGGCGGCATGATCGAGCATCGCGATACGCCGGCAACCTTCGGCCCACCGCCTCCTTGGTTACCCTAGGCCACCAACTCGCTTTGCGAACACCCCGATCCGAACTTTTCGGGGCTCTATGGATGTGCCCCCTGCAAACTCCGCCATGGATAGCGAGTGATCAACCTCTCGAAAGGTCCGAAGGAGTGGCCGGTCATCGCCCCCGCTCTCGCGTTCGCAGGTATGGCGCAGGTCGGAATTTCGGCGTTTCCCACATTAGAATGCGCAAACCAGGAAGCGCTCTCACGGTCCCGACGGGCCAGTTTGGGAGGTGGCTGGGAAGGCAGCGAAACGAGTACCGAAGCGCGGTTGAGAGCCTTACGGGGGCTGGCGTCTAAGACAGCCCTCGAGTAGCCTTCGTAATGCGGGGGTCAGGCGTTCGAGTCACCTAGGCGGCACCACCTTCTTCCATGACCCCATCTCCTCTTGTTCGTCATCTTCCGGCCCTTGCCGCCACCCTCGGCTTCGTGGGGTTGATCGCGCTTGGGGCCCGGGTCGATGTGGCGGTGCCGGGGTCGCCGGTGCCGCAGTCGCTGCAGACGCTGTCTGTGCTGGCGGCCGGGCTGGCGCTGGGGCCGCGGTGGGGGCTGGTGGCAGGCCTGATCTATCTGGCGGCGGGCGCGCTGGGTCTGCCGGTGTTTGCGGGCGGGGCTTCGGGCGTGTCGGCGATTTCCGGGCCGACCGCCGGCTATCTGGTCGGCTTTCCGCTGGCGGCGCTGCTGGTCGGGATCGGGAGCCGCACCCTGTCCCCCGGCCCCGTGTGGCGCACCATGCTGCTCATTTTTGCCCTCGCCCTGGCCGGTCATCTGGTGATTTTGGCGCTTGGCTGGGCGGGTCTCGGCCTCAGGATTGGCACATCCGAGGCCCTGTCGGCGGGCGTCACGCCCTTCCTGTGGGGCATGGCGGTCAAGTCTGCGGCGCTGGCCCTGATCGCGCCCCTGCTGCTCGCCCTACGAGACCGCTTGAACATATAAGCATATCTTTATATGTCTGCGGCTCCTGTCATGCGGAGTTCGCCCCTTGTCCCGTACCTCCTTCCATTTCACCTCGGAAAGCGTCTCCGAGGGACACCCCGACAAGGTCGCCGACCGCATCTCGGACACCATCGTCGACCTGTTCCTGTCGAAGGATCCCGAGGCGCGCGTCGCCTGCGAGACCCTGACCACCACCAATCGCGTGGTGCTGGCCGGCGAGATCCGCGGCAAGGGCATCTGGGAGAACGGCGCCTGGGCCCCCGGCATCGAGGCCGAGATCGAGACGGCCGTGCGCGCGGCGGTCAAGGACATCGGCTATGAGCAGGATGGCTTCCACTGGGAGACGTTCGAGTTCTCCAACTATCTGCACGGCCAGTCGGTCGACATCGCCGTTGGCGTCGACGCCGCCGAGGGCAAGGACGAGGGCGCGGGCGATCAGGGCATCATGTTCGGCTATGCCTCGAACGAAACGCCCGAGCTGATGCCCGCCACCCTAGCCTACAGCCACCGCATCCTGCGCCGTCTGGCCGAGCTGCGCCACGGCGGTGAAAAGGCTCTGGAGCCTGACGCCAAGAGCCAGGTCACCCTGTTCTACGAGAACGGCCTGCCGGTGCGCGCCACCTCGATCGTCGTCTCGACCCAGCACGCCCGGGGGATGTCGCAGGGCGACGTCGCCGCGCTGGTCAAGCCGGTGGTCGAAGAGGTCCTGCCTGAGGGCTTCATCACGAACGAGACCGTCTGGCATATCAATCCGACCGGCGTGTTCGAGATCGGTGGCCCCGACGGCGACTCGGGCCTGACCGGCCGCAAGATCATCGTCGACACCTATGGCGGGGCGGCCCCGCACGGCGGCGGCGCCTTTTCCGGCAAGGATCCGACCAAGGTCGACCGCTCGGCGGCCTATGCCTGCCGCTATCTGGCCAAGAATGTCGTGGCGGCGGGCCTCGCCGACCGCTGCACCCTGCAGCTCAGCTATGCCATCGGTGTGGCCAAGCCCCAGTCGATCCACGTCGACCTGCACGGCACGGGCAAGATTTCCGAGGCGGTGCTCGAGGACAAGCTGCTGGGCCTGATCGGCGGCGGCACCCCGCGCGCCATCCGCGAGCACCTGGGCCTGAACAAACCCATCTATGCCCGCACCGCCGCCTATGGCCATTTCGGCCGCGAACCCGAGGCTGACGGCGGCTTCTCGTGGGAAAAGACCGATCTGGTCGATCAGCTGAAGGCGCTGGCCTGAAGAAAGTGGCGAGTAGCGAGTGGCGAGTGGCGAGACCCTTTCAACCCACCCGGTGACGCCCTATGGCTGGCACGCCTGCTGAGCCGTACGCCGGTTCGGAACCGCAGCGCCTTCCTCGCCACTCGCCACTCGCCACTCAGAACCCATGTCCGACCCCTCTTCCCACGGCCCGATCCGCAGCTTTGGCCGCATCAAGTCGCGCGCGCTGAAGCCGCGGCAGGCGGCGCTGTTCGACACCCTGCTGCCGGCGGTGGCCCTGCCTGACCCGACCGACGGGCCGCTGGATCCCGCCGCCCTCATGCCCGGGGCCAAACAGGTCTGGCTGGAGGTCGGCTTTGGCGGGGGCGAGCATCTGGCGGGTCAGGCGGCGCGCCACCCCGATACGCTGATGATCGGCTGCGAGCCCTTCCTGAACGGGGTCGGCTCGGCCCTGCGGCATATCGAAGAGGGCGGGCTGAAGAATGTCCGCATCCACGCCGATGACGCGCGCGCGGTCCTGGCCGCCCTGCCGGACGCCTCGGTTGACCATGTGCTGATCCTGTTTCCGGACCCCTGGCCCAAGGCGCGCCACGCCAAACGCCGTCTGGTGCAGGCCGATGTGGCCGCCGAGCTGGCCCGTATCCTGAAGGACGGCGGACGCCTGCGCTTCGTCACCGACTGGAAGGCCTATGCCGACTGGGCGCTGGCCCGCTTTCTGGAAACGCCGGGGCTCGACTGGATGGCCGAGGCGGCCGACGACTGGCGCATCGCCCCCACCGACCACATCCGCACGCGCTATGAGGACAAGCGCCTGGGCGACACCGAGCCGGTCTTCTTGCTCTTTGAACGACGGGCGACTGCGGCGGCCTGACGTTCGGCAAAGGCGTGGATGAAGGCGTACTGGCTGTCCATTTCGGGCACGGTGCGCCCGCGCGCGGCCCCGACCCGGAGCACGGCCTCATCCGGGTGCAGCCCCCCGGCGACCAGAAGACAGCAGGCCAGGGTCGGCGCCCGCCCCAGACCGGCGTTGCAGTGGATGACCATCCGGTCTCCCGCCTCCAGTCGTTTCCGCAGCCGCTTCACCAGCCGGTCAAAGGCCGGAACATCCGGGGGAATGTCGTGGTCGGGCACGGGCAGATTGTCGAAGGCGACACCGTGCGCCTTGCAGACCTCGGCCTCGCGGACGATGTCCAGCCGCTCGACCTCGTCGGGCTCCAGCAGGGTCACGACCCGGTCGACATAGCCCAGCTGGGCCACCAGAACGGCCTCCATCGCCTCGCCTCCCGGCGGTCGGCGCGAGACGCCGAGGCTGCCGGGCGTATCCTGCGGTATCCAGTGTATTTCCATGAGGATGGGCTCTAGGCGAGCCGACGAAAAAAGCAAACACCCCGAGGGGGCTGACAAGCCGCGCCCGGGGCGCTATACGGCGGGCCACATCGTTAGACCGGCGTCAAACGGCGTCGTGATCAAGCGGCGGCCCTGAGACGGTCGGCCGCTTTTTTATTGGGAGTACGCCCCGCGTGCGCGCCAGGACCGCCGAAGACCGCGCCCTGATCGAGATGATCGACCCCGTCGCCGAAACGCTCGGCCTGGCGGTGGTGCGTGTGCGGCTGATGGGCGGCACCCTGCGTCGTCGTCTGCAGGTCATGGCCGAACGTCCCGCCGACAATGACATCTCGGTCGAGGAATGTGCCCGGCTGAGCCGCGCCATTTCCGAGGTGTTCGACGCCGCCGACCCGATCGCCGGCGAATATCTGCTGGAGGTGTCCTCGCCCGGGATCGACCGGCCGCTGACCCGTCTGTTCGATTTCGACCTGTTCGAGGGCTATGAGGCGCGGCTGGAAACTGATCGCATGATCGAGGGCCGCAAGCGCTTCAAGGGCATCCTGGCCGGCACCGAGGACAATAACGTCTGTATCGACCTCGACGGCGAGACCGACACGGCCCTGATCCCCTTCGACTGGCTGATCGATGCCAAGCTGGTCCTGACCGACGAACTGATGAAGGCGGGGGCTGAAAAGCGCGCCGCCCGCAATGCTTCCGATCCTGACGCTGACACCCACTCTACCGACTCCGAGGACTGACCCATGGCCGTGACCGGCGTTTCCGCAAACCGACTCGAACTGCTCCAGATCGCCCAGGCGGTGGCCCAGGAGAAGAATATCGACAAGGAGATCGTCATCGAGGCGATCGAAGAGGCCATCCAGAAGGGCGCCAAGTCGCGCTATGGCGCCCACCACGACATCCGCGCAGCCCTGGACCCCAAGACCGGCGAGCTGGCCCTGACGCGTCACGTCACCATCGTCGAGGACGACTGGCAGCCCGAAGACGAGCTGGAAGAGTTCAATGACTCGGCCATGGTGCGCCTCAAGGATGCGCTCAAGCGCGACCCCGAGGCCGTGGTCGGCAAGGAATATATCGAGGAGCTGCCGCCGTTCGAATTCGGTCGCGTCCAGACCCAGATGGCCCGTCAGGTCGTCACCGGAAAGGTCCGCGAGGCCGAGCGCGCCAACCAGTATGAAGAGTTCAAGGATCGCGTCGGCGAGATCGTCAACGGCACCGTCAAGCGCGTCGAATACGGCAACACCGTCGTCGACCTGGGTCGGGGCGAGGGCATCATGCGCCGCAATGACTCGATCCCGCGCGAGCTGTTCAACATCGGCGACCGCATCCGCACCTACATCTATGACGTCCGGCCCGAGGCCAAGGGCCCGCAGGTCATGCTGTCACGCGCCCATCCCGGCTTCATGGCCAAGCTGTTCGCCCAGGAAGTGCCCGAGGTCTATGACGGCGTGATCGAGATCCGCGCCGCCGCCCGCGACGCCGGTTCGCGCGCCAAGATGGCCGTCCTGTCGAACGACAGCTCGATCGATCCCGTCGGCGCCTGCGTCGGCATGCGCGGCTCGCGCGTGCAGGCGGTTGTGGCCGAGCTGCAGGGCGAGAAGATCGACATCATCCAGTGGAACCCGGACGAGCCGACCTTCATCGTCAACGCCCTGGCCCCCGCCGAAGTGTCCAAGGTCGTGCTGGATGAAGAAGCCGACCGCGTCGAGGTGGTGGTGCCCGACGAACAGCTGTCGCTGGCCATCGGCCGTCGCGGCCAGAACGTGCGCCTCGCCTCGCAGCTGACCGGCTGGCAGATCGATATCATCACCGAGACTCAGGATAGCGAACGCCGCCAGCGCGAGTTCGCCGAGCGCACCACCCTGTTCCAGGAAGCCCTGGATGTGGACGAGGTCATCGCCCAGCTGCTGGTCACCGAAGGCTTTGCCACGGTCGAGGATCTGGCCTTTGTCGAGCCCTATGAAATCTCGGACATCGAAGGCTTTGACGAGGAAACCGCCGAGGAACTGCAGGCCCGCGCCCGCGATTTTCTCGACAAGCAGGCTCAGGCCCTGGATGCCCGCCGCAAGGAGCTGGGCGTCGAGGACGGCGTGCTGGAGGTTCCCGGCGTGACCCTGCCGATGGCGGTGGCGCTGGGCGAGAATGGCGTGAAGACGGTCGAGGATCTGGCCGATCTGGCCACGGACGAAATCCGCGGCGGCTACGAGATGAAGAACGGCGAGCGGGTCAAGGTGCCCGGCGTGCTGGAAAGCTTCAGCCTGGCCCAGGAAGACGCCGAAATGCTGATCCTGCAGGCCCGTGTGGCCGCCGGCTGGATCGATGCCTCGGAACTGCCGCAGCCCGAGCCCGAGCCCGAATATGAGGCCGAAGAGGGCGAGGACGGCGAGGAGTCCTATGACGCCGATACCGTCTTTGCCGGGTCGAACACCGACGACGAAACGGTAGAGGAAGGCGAGGGTGAGATCCTCGACACCCTCGACGCCGACCTCGACGACCGCGACGCGTGATGGGAGACCGGACCGTCCATGGGGCTCGCCGAAGCACAGGCTGAACGGGAACGCCGCGATCTGGTCACGCGCCAGGTCATGGACGAGTCTGCCCTGATCCGCTTCGTCGTGGGCCCGGACGGTCAGGTCGTGCCCGATCTGGCCCGCAAGCTGCCGGGTCGCGGCCTGTGGGTCGCCGCCGACCGCGCCTCGATCACGGCGGCCGGCAAGGGCCTGTTTTCGCGTGCGGCCAAGGCTCCGGTCGAGGTTCCTGACGACCTCGCTGACACGGTTGAGACCCTGCTGGTTCGGCGGTGTCTGGAGCAGCTGGGGCTTGCCCGACGCGAAGGCGTGCTTATCTCCGGCTTCGAGAAATCGGCCGCTGCGATCAAGGGCGGCCGGGCCGCCTGGCTGGTCGAGGCGGCTGACGGCGCGCGCGACGGACGCCAGCGTCTGATGGCCCTCATGCGACACACGCCTCGCCCCGTGGGCCTGTGCGGTGCATTCGGGGCGGAAGAATTGAGTTTGGCCCTGGGGCTGGAAAATGCGATACACAGCGTGCTGCTTGCAGGCGGACGCGCGGATCGCTGGGCCCTTGAGGTCAACAGATTGGCGGGTTTTCGTCCGCTTCATCCGCGGGAGTGGGATCGGGCCGGGCCCGGCCACACCTCCGGGGACGGACCGAACGACCCTTGTGACGATGGGCTCCCTGGTGGGCCCGGGCAGGCTGTGGACGGGCAGGGTTCCGACTCCTGAAAGGGAGGCGGGGCGCGCTCGCCCTTTTGTGTTTGATACGTGGCGTCGGGATTGTCCCGGCGTCCAGACGAAGCGACCGGATGACCGACGAGAACGACAAGACCCAGGACGGCAAGACGACCGAGACCTCCAGCGCCACAGGCACAGGCAATGCGAGCTCGGGCGCCGCGACCCCGCAAACGGGACCGCGCGCACCGCTGAGCCTGAAGCCGCGCGCGACGGGCTCCGTCTCGACCGGTACGGTCCGCCAGAGCTTCAGCCACGGCCGCACCAAGACGGTCGTGGTCGAGACCAAGCGTCGCGCCGGTGCGCCGGTCCAGCCGCGCACCCAGGGCTTCGACGTGGCCGGTCGCCGGCCCGCCGCCGCGCCCGTGCGTGCCGATGCACCTGCGCCGCGCCCGACCGATGCCGGTGGCCTGTCGTCCGAGGAACAGGAAGCCCGCCGCCGCGCCATCGAGGCCGCCCAGGCCGAACGCGCCGCCCGCGAAAAAGCTGAAGCCGCCGAGCGTGCCAAGCGCGACGAGGCCACGCGCAAGCTGGCCGAGACCGCCCAGAGCGAGGCCGCTGCCGCCAAGGCCGCAGCCGAAGCCGCTCGCGCCGAAGCCGCCAAGCTGAACGCCGCTGCGCCCAAGCCCGCCGCGAAAGCCGCGCCTGCCAAGGCCGACGCTCCGGCCAAGGCTGAGCCGGTTGCCGAAAAGCCGACGCCCGCCCCGGCACCGGCACCGGCCGCGCCGGAGGCCCCGGCCCGTCCGGCCCGTCCGGCGGTCAATTTCGGCCAGCGCGTGCCCAAGCCCGGCCAGCCGCGCCGCGAAACGCCCGAGCGTCCCGCCTTTGGGGGTCGTTCAGCGCGTGAAGTGGCCCTCAGCGGCCCGCCCGGTGGCGCCGCCGGTCGCCCGCGCGTGCCCAGCGAGCCCGTTCGTTATTCCGCCAATGCCCCGCGCCCCGCGCCGGGTGCAGCCCCTGGTGGACGTGGAGCCCCCGCAGGTCGGGGTGCGCCTGCCGCCGCCCCGGCGACGCCCGAGGTTTCGCGTCCCGCCCGCACCGCCGGTGGTTTTGCCGGCCGCGCCAGTCGTCCCGAGGATGACCGGGATCGCCGTTTCTCGGACGCCGGTCCGGGTAAGGCCATCAGCCGCACGCGCGGTGAACCCAAGCGTCGCGAAGGCCGTCTGACCATTCAGGCCCTGGCCGGTGGTGACGAGGACGCCGCCGAACGGATCCGCTCGCTTGCCTCGGTCCGCCGGGCCCGCGAACGCGAGAAGGAAAAGCGCAAGGGCGGCACGTCCGAAGTACCGAACCGTCCGCGTGAAGTGGTCATCCCCGATGTCATCACGGTCGGCGATCTGGCCAACCGCATGGCCGTGCGCGGCGTCGACATCGTCAAATTCCTGATGCGTCAGGGCATGATGATGAAGATCAACGATGTGATCGATTCCGACACCGCCGAACTGGTGGCCGACGAATACGGCATGACCGTCCGGCGCGTGTCCGAGTCCGACGTCGAAACCGGCTTCCTGGCCGAGGCCGATGACGCCGACGCCACCACGCCGCGCTTCCCGGTCGTAGCCGTCATGGGTCACGTCGACCACGGCAAGACCAGCCTGCTGGATGCCCTGCGCACCACCGATGTGGCGACGGGCGAGGCCGGTGGCATCACCCAGCACATCGGCGCCTATCAGGTTCGCCTGAAAGACGACCAGCGCGTCACCTTCCTCGACACGCCGGGCCACGCGGCCTTCTCGGCCATGCGGGCGCGCGGTGCCAATGTCACCGACATCGTCATCCTGGTGGTGGCGGCGGACGACGGCGTCATGCCCCAGACGATCGAGGCCATCCAGCACGCCAAGGCGGCCGGAGCTCCCCTGATCGTGGCGATCAACAAGGTCGACAAGCCGGGTGCCAATCCGCAGAAGGTCATCAACGAGCTTCTGCAGCACGAGGTCATCGCCGAAAATCTGGGCGGCGACACCCAGATGATCGAGGTCTCGGCCAAGGAACGCACCAATCTCGAAGCCCTGCTGGAGGCCGTTCTGGTCCAGGCAGAGGTCATGGACCTGCGCGCCAACCCCGACCGTTCGGCCGAGGGTGTGGTCATCGAGTCCAAGCTGGACAAGGGCCGAGGCCCGGTCGGCACCGTACTGGTCAAGCGCGGCACCCTGCGTCGCGGCGACATCGTCGTGGCCGGTTCGGCCTGGGGCAAGGTTCGCGCCCTGCTGGACGAACGCAATGCCCAGCTGGACGAGGCCGGACCCTCGGTTCCGGTCGAGATTCTCGGCCTGGACGAGCCGCCCTCTCCCGGTGAGGTGTTCGCCGTGGTGGAAACCGAGGCCCGCGCCCGCGAGCTGACCGACTTCCGCGAGCGCAAGCAGCGTGAAAAGGCCACCGCCGCAAACCCGGTGTCGCTGGCCGATATGATGGCCAAGCTGGGCTCGCAGAAGATCAGCGAACTGCCCGTCGTCATCAAGGCTGACGTTCAGGGGTCCACCGAAGCCATCGCCGGATCGCTGCAGGCCATGGGCAATGACGAGGTCCGCGCCCGGGTCGTGTTCCAGGGCGCCGGCGGTATCACCGAGAGCGACGTCAACCTGGCCAAGACCGCCGGAGCCCCCATCCTGGGCTTCAACGTCCGGGCCTCGAAGCAGGCGCGGGATCTGGCCGATCGGGAAGGCGTGGAGATCCGCTACTATTCGATCATCTACGACCTGCTTGACGACATGAAGGGCGTGCTGTCCGGCATGCTGGCCCCGATCCAGCGTGAAACCTGGCTGGGCAATGCCAAGGTGCTGCAGGTGTTCGACATCTCCAAGATCGGCAAGATCGCCGGTTGCCGGGTGGCCGAAGGCGTGGTCCGCAAGGGCGCCCGCGTCCGCATCATCCGCGACGATATCGTGGTGCTGGAACTGGGCACGCTCAACACGCTCAAACGCTTCAAGGATGAGGTCAATGAAGTGCCCTCGGGCCAGGAATGCGGCATGCAGTTCCAGGGCTTCCAGGACATCAAGGAAGGCGACCTCATCGAGTGCTTCACCGTCGAGGAGATCAAGCGCGAACTGTAATCGCGCCTGATCGCTCGCTGCTACCGGAGACCGGTCATGAAACGTCTTGCCACAGGCCTTCTGTTGCTCGCCTTCATGGTCGGTCCGGCGGCGGCGGAAACCCGCTTCTGGGCCTATGACGCCGCCGACCGCGTTACCCAGGCCCTGACGCAGGGCATCACCATCGAGATCCGTCGCAACTTCTTCGGCGCTGTCAGCGTCCAGCGGTTGTTCTCGACCACGGCACGCGGCTCGGCCGAGATCCGCCGGGGCGGTCCCCGTGAGACGCGGGCCGCCCTGCCGGCCGGGGTTCGGGCCAATGACGTCTATGGCATCGTCAAGGAAGGCGACGGGCGGGGTCTGGTCCGGGCGCTGTGCCCCGGTGCCGATGATGCCTGGCTGCTGACAGGCCGCATTCGTCAGGGCGACCCCATCACCCTGCACGCCGTGGGTCGCTGGACCGACGGCACCTATCGCCACTGCGTGACGCTCAGCTACACCTATCGCGGCGAATGGACCCTGCCCGAGGGCGCCGCGCCGCAGCCTGACGAAACCTCGCCCTCGGCGCGATAAGGCTTTCGAACCGTCATGGATCGCTGATAGCGTGAATCCATGTGCCCCGACCCGTCCCGCCAGAGCGCCCGATGAGACGCCTCCTCGACCTGTTCGGGGTGCTGGTTCTGGTGCTGCTGCTCTCGGCCTTTGACGAGCGCAGCGCCGAACAGACCGTCACCCGCGCCCGCGCCGAACTGGCCGACGTCTGGACGCGCGTCTCATCCCCCGCCGCGCCGGCCCCGGACCTGCCGACACTGGTTGCGGATCACGCCCTTCACGGGCCGTTCGCCGCTTCCGAATCCACGCCCTGGCCCCTGATGCATGCTGACGGGGCGCAGCTTGAGATCACCGGCCTTGGCGTACTTAAGACCCGCCCACACCGGATCGCCACCGGGTCAGAGCCACCCTTTGCCGCGGCGGGTCTCGCGCCCGGCCAGCAGGTCGAGCTTCGCGAGATCACCGACCTTGAGCCTTCTGCCGGGAGCCAGCCGCTGTGTGCTGAATACCCGGCCCGCTATCTGGCGCTGGCGGCACAAGGCCAGACCCTGCGCCTGCTGGCCTTTGCCGACCGGCCCGAGGGTGACGCCCGGGCTTGCGCCGATCTCGCCTTCCGTATTCCCTGAGCGGCGGACATTGCGGAGATGAGCATGGGCGGGGCATTCCGCTTCCTGATGGCGGGACTGGTCGGGGTGATCCTGGGCCTTGTCAGCTGGTCTGAGTCCGGGCCCAGCCTGTCGCACGGCGGTCCGGACGCGGTGCCGGTGCGGGTCGACAGCAACGGCTTTCACACCGATCTGGTCATGGACCGCGCGCCCCTGATCGCGCGGGGCGGACCGCTGGCCGATCTGGTCGCGGACCTTGGCCCCGGCGGTGCGGTGCGGATCGGCTGGGGTGATGCGCGCTTCTATGTCGACCAGAGCCCGGTCACGTCGCGCTTGCCCGACGGGGTCCGGGCCCTGTTCGCGCCGGACAACCCCTCGGTCGTCATGCTCAGCCCGCTCGGCCGGCTGACCCCGGTCCGGAATACCGACCGGCAGGTGCAACTGCGCCTGTCGCCCGACGCCTTTGAGGCCCTGGCGGCCCGGATCGAGGCCTCGCTGGACCTTCAGGGCGGCGCCCCCCGGCTCAGCGCCACCGGCGCGGACGGACGCACCCGCTTCTATGCCTCGACCGAGACCTTCTGGATCGGCCGGATGTGCAATCGCTGGACCGCCGAGGTGCTGGAAGCGGCCGGCCTGACCGTCCATCCGGGGCGGACGGTCGTCGCGGGCGCCGTGCTGGCCGATGCCCGGTCTGCCGCCACGCTGGACAGGGACGGTCGGGACGACTAAACCGCGCCCCCTTGTCATCCGGTCCCTTGCCGGTCCCTGCTGATCGAGGAAGACCCCGCCATGAGCCGACGCAAACCCGGCGCCACGGCCGGCTACGGCGCCAGCCAGCGCCAGCTGCGCGCCTCGGAATTGATCCGCCACGCCCTCGTCGAGGTCATGCGCGAGAACGAGATCCGCGACCCGGCCCTGATCGGTGTGTCGATCACCGTCACCGAGGTGCGGCTGTCGCCGGACCTGAAACACGCCACCTGTTTCGTCGAGCCGCTGGGCGCCGGGGTCGATACGACCGACGTCGGCGGCCAGGTCGACGAGATCGTCAAGGCGCTGAACGCCCATGCCAAATTCCTCCGCGGCGCCCTGGGCCGGCACATCGACATGCGCTTCACCCCCGACCTGCGCTTCCGTCACGACGTCAGCTTCGAGGCCGCCGAGCGGCTGAACCGGCTGCTGGACGACCCGCGGGTCCAGGCGGATGTGAAGCCCCACGGGGACGAGGGCGAGGACGCCTGATGGCCCGCCGCAAGCGCGGTCAGGCCGTGCACGGCTGGGTCTGTCTCGACAAGCCGCTGGAGCTGGGCTCGACCGAGGCCGTGTCGATCGTCCGCCGCCTGTTCGATGCACAAAAGGCCGGTCACGCCGGCACGCTCGACCCCCTGGCCACCGGCATCCTGCCCATTGCCCTGGGCGAGGCGACCAAGACCGTGCCCTTCATGATGGACGCGGAAAAAGTCTATCGCTTCACCGTCACCTGGGGGGTGTCGACCGACAGCGTCGACGCCGAGGGCAGCGAGATTGCCCGCTCGGACGTCCGCCCCTCGCGGGAGGCGGTCGAGGCCGCCCTGCCCTCCTTTGTCGGCGAGATCGAACAGGTGCCGCCGCGCTTTTCCGCCATCAAGGTCGATGGCCAGCGCGCCTATGACCTGGCCCGCGACGGCGCCGAGTTCGAGCTGAAGTCCCGCCCCGTGACCATCCATGAGGCCGTGATTACCGCCTCGGACGCCGACCGGGTCGAGATCCGGGTGCGGACCGGCAAGGGCGTCTATATCCGCTCGCTGGCGCGCGATCTGGCGGTCATGCTGGGGGCCGACGGGCATGTGACCGCCCTCAGACGCGAGCAGGTGGGGCCGTTCTCGACCGAAAACGCGGTCACGCTGGATATTCTTCGCGAAATGGTGCATAGGGGCGCCGCCTCGGAAGGTCTTCTTCCGGTCGCGACCGCTCTGGACGACATCCCGGATCTGGCCGTGACCGCGACGGATGCTTTCTCGCTTCGGCAGGGACGGCCGATCCTTCTGCTTCCCCGACAGATCGAAACCCTGAAAGCCCGGCTCTCGCCCGGCTCGCGGACCGTTTCGGCCTTCGAGGACGGAACCTTGGTCGCCCTCTGTCAGATGCGGGCCGGTCGACTCGAACCCGACCGCGTATTCAATCTCCAATAAGGAGTTCTACGATGTCGATTACGCCTCAACGCAAGGCCGAAGTCATCACTGAAAACGCTCGCGGCGTTGCCGATACCGGTTCCGCCGAAGTGCAGGTCGCCATCCTGACCGAACGGATCGCCAACCTGACCGAGCACTTCAAGACCCACAAGAAGGACAACCACTCGCGCCGCGGCCTGCTCAAGCTGGTCTCGCAACGCCGGGGCCTTCTGGACCACCTCAAGACCGTCGATGAAGGCCGCTATGCCGCCCTCATCGAAAAACTGGGCCTGCGCCGCTAAGGCCAGGTGACGGGAGGGGCCGCCTTCGGGGGGCCCTTTCTCTTATCCGCCGCAGGGCGGACCGGAGGCAGCATGCCTCCACGACGCGAGGGCCACGCCGGTCCTCTTCCAACCCGCCCGGATGCGACGGCGTATCCGGGTTCCTGGGCCCGAAGGACTGAGACAAGCCCTGACTGTCCGCCCCCATCGGCAATCCGGCCATGGGATTCGAAAGAAAAAATATGTTCGATATCAAACGTAAGACCATTGAGTGGGCCGGTCGCCCGCTGACGCTGGAAACGGGCCGCATCGCCCGTCAGGCGGACGGCGCGGTTCTGGCCACCTATGGCGAGACCGTGGTTCTGGCCACCGTCGTGTACGGCCGCGCGCCCAAGCCCGGCCTCGATTTCTTCCCCCTGACGGTCAACTATCAGGAAAAGACCTTTGCCGCAGGCCGCATCCCCGGTGGCTACTTCAAGCGTGAAGGCCGTCCGACCGAAAAGGAAACCCTGGTTTCCCGCCTGATCGACCGTCCGATCCGCCCCCTGTTCGTCAAGGGCTTCAAGAACGAGACCCAGGTGGTCGTCACCGTCCTGCAGCACGATCTGGAGAATGATCCGGACGTGGTCGGCATGGTCGCGGCCTCTGCCGCCCTGACCATCTCCGGCGTGCCCTTCATGGGCCCGATCGGTGGCGCGCGCGTCGGCTACATCAACGGCGAGCTGGTCCTGAACCCGACCCTCGACCAGATGCCGGAGTCCGACCTCGACCTGTTCGTGGCCGGTACCCAGGACGCCCTGATGATGGTCGAGTCCGAGGCCAAGGAACTGTCGGAAGACATCTTCCTCGACGCCCTGATGTTCGCCCACCGCGGCATGCAGCCGGTGATCGATGCCATCATCGACCTGGCCGAACACGCCGCCAAGGAGCCGTTCGACTTCACGCCCGAGGATCACTCGGATGTCGTCGCCTCGATCAAGAAACTGGTCGGCAACGACATCAAGGCCGCCTACACCCACAAGGCCAAGCACGCCCGCCACGAAGCGGTCGGTGCCGCCAAGAAGAAGGCCGCCGAGGCCCTCCTCAAGACCGAGGAGAACCCGGACGGCGTCGACTCGGGCGCCTTTGGTGCCGCCTTCAAGACCTGCGAAGCCGAAGTTCTGCGTCGCGACATCATCGACAACAGCAACCGCGTCGATGGCCGCGCCCTCGACAAGGTCCGCGACATCGTCTCGGAAGTCGGCGTCTTCCCGCGCACCCACGGTTCGGCCCTGTTCACCCGGGGTGAGACCCAGGCCATTGTCGTCGCCACGCTCGGCACCGGCGAGGACGAGCAGTACATCGACGCCCTGACCGGGACGTACAAGGAGAAGTTCCTCCTGCACTACAACTTCCCCCCCTATTCGGTCGGGGAAACGGGCCGCATGGGCGGCGCCGGTCGTCGCGAAATCGGCCACGGCAAGCTGGCCTGGCGCGCCATTCGCCCGATGCTGCCGTCGGCGGAAGAATTCCCCTACACCATCCGTCTGGTCTCCGAGATCACCGAGTCCAACGGCTCGTCCTCGATGGCCACGGTCTGTGGTTCGTCGCTGGCCCTGATGGATGCCGGTGTGCCGCTCAAGAAGCCGGTCTCGGGCATCGCCATGGGCCTGATCCTCGAGCCCTCGGGCGAGTTCGCCATCCTGTCCGACATCCTGGGTGACGAAGATCACCTCGGCGACATGGACTTCAAGGTGGCCGGCACCCGTGACGGCATCACCAGCCTGCAGATGGACATCAAGGTCGCCGGTATCACCGAGGAGATCATGAAGAAGGCCATCGCCCAGGCGTCGGCCGGTCGTCTGCACATCCTCGATGAAATGGACAAGGCCATCGACGGCGCCCGTTCGGAACTGGGCGAATACGCGCCCAAGATCGAATCCATCAAGGTTCCGGTCGACAAGATCCGCGACATCATCGGCACCGGCGGCAAGATCATCCGCGAAATCGTCGAAAAGACCGGCGCCAAGGTCAACATCGAGGACGACGGCACCGTCAAGATCGCCGCCTCGGACCAGGAAAAGATCGACGCCGCCAAGAACTGGATCTCGTCGATCGTGTCCGAGCCCGAGCCCGGCACCATCTACTCCGGCAAGGTCGTGAAGGTCGTCGACTTCGGCGCCTTCGTGAACTTCTTCGGCGCCAAGGACGGCCTGGTTCACGTGTCCCAGATCGCTCTGGAACGCGTCGCCAACCCGGCCGACGTCCTGTCGGAAGGTCAGGAGGTCAAGGTCAAGTTCCTGGGCTTCGACGATCGCGGCAAGACCAAGCTGTCGATGAAGGTCGTCGATCAGGAAACCGGTGAGGACATCACCGACAAGATCAACGCCGACCGCGCCGAACGCGGCGAGCCGCCGCTGTCGGACGACACGGGCGGCCGTCCCAAGCGCGAAGGTGGCGGTGACCGCGACCGCAGCCGCGGCCGTCGTCGCGACTGATCGTGGATCAATGACTGAGGAAGAGGCCCCGTCGGAAACGCCGGGGCCTTTTTCTTGGGCGCTCTGGCTCTGACGCGTCGTCAACGGATGCGGGCGACGCGGCCTATCGATCCGGCCGATTGAACCGGACAGCGGGCTCGCGGCACCTTATCTTTCCGAGAGCGGGAGTGTTCCTTCATGTCGGCGGATCGCATCGACAAGGCCCGGTTGTTCGAGGCCTATCTGGTCGCCGCCGCGCGCACCGGGGATGCGGCGGCGCGGGCCCGGCTGGTTGCGGCGTGGCAGCCGCGGCTGATCGGTCATGCCTGGCGGTTGACGGGCGATATGGAGATGGCCCGCGAGGCGGTGCAGGACGGCTGGGTCGAGATTCTGAAGGGCCTTCCGGCCCTGCGGGACGAGATGGCCTTTCCGGCCTGGGCGCTGATGATCATCACCCGGCGGTGCCGGCGGCTGGGCGGGCGGCGGGGTCGGGATCGGGCGCGGGAGACCGGGATGGACGATGAGATGCCGCTGGTGGTCTCTGAGGGCGAGACCGGGCCCGATGTGCTGGTCCGGCAGCATATGCGGCGGGCGATTGATGCCCTGCCGCCGGACCAGAGGGCGGCGCTGGCGCTCGTTTACCTGCACGAGCTGAGCGTGGCCGAGGCGGCGCTGGCCCTCGATGCGCCCGAGGGCACGATCAAGACGCGACTGATGCATGCGCGGCGCAAGCTGCGCGACCACCTGACCCTTCAAGGAGTGACCCCATGACCGACGATATCGACACCCTGATCGCCAACACCCTCAAGGATGAGGACCGCGCCCTGCTGGCCCGGGCCGGGGCCGAACCCGGCTATTTCAGGCAGATCGGCGAGGTGTTCACCGGACCGACCGGCTGGCCCACCATGGTTCTGGTGGTCGCCCAGGCGGTGATGTTCATCGCCGGCGTCTGGGCCGCCTGGAAGTTCTTTCACGCAACCGAGGCGCTGGAGGCCCTGCGCTGGGGCCTGCCGTCGGCGGTGCTGATCCTGGGGTCGCTGGTGGTCAAGCTGTCGGTCTGGCCGGCCATCCACGCCAACCGGATGATTCATGCGCTCAGGAGGCTGGAACTGCAGCTGGCGCTGCGGCGGCAGGACTGATCCCGATCAGCCCCGGGCCCTCACGCGGCGAAAAATGTCGGCGGCGGTCTCCGGCCCCAGCTCATAGTTGAGGGTCTGGCGCGCCTTGCCGTCCGGACCCATCAGCCAGATGGCGAGGGAGTGGTTCATCGTATAGGCCTCGCCCTCGCCGGACCTGCTGTAGAAGACGTCATAGGCATCGGCGGCGGCGGCCACCTGTTCCGGGGTGCCGGTCAGGCCGATGACGCCCTCGGGAAAGCCGTCGGACGACAGATAGTCCTTGAGTGCCTGCGGCGTGTCGCGGGCCGGATCGACCGAGACGAAGATCATCTGCAGATCCCCACCCTCGGGCCCCAGTTCGGTCTTCAGCGCCTGAAGGAAGGCCAGGGTGGTGGGGCAGTAATCCGGGCAGTAGGTGAAGCCGAAGAAGACCAGACTCCATTTGCCGTCCAGCAGGGCCTGGTCAACGGTTTCGCCGTCCTGGTTGACCAGGGTGAAGGGGCCACCGGCGGTCGGTTGGCCCTCGACGCCGGCCTCGATCGCCTGACCGGCGGTACCCCCGCGCGTCTCGCCCCGGCCCTGCACGACGATCAGGGTCACCAGCGCCAGAGCGACGGCGATACCGATGCAGGCGGCGGAAAAGATGACCACGGACTTGCGGGGCATGAGGTGCTCCTGAACGGTTGCGGCGTCGGGACGTCTCGCCCCGGGTCTCGGCCCGGGTCTATAGAGGGGATGTGGAGACGTTTGAAGCGGATAAAGGGCCGCACGGCCCGGGGCTGAAAGGCTGGCGCAACCTGCCCCGGCGGAGCCGTGGCCTGTCGCTGAGGACGCTGATCATCCTGCGCTGGATGGCCATTGCCGGTCAGAGCGCCACCATTGTCGTGGCCACCGCCGGCTTTCATTTCGACCTGCCGCTGTGGCCGTGCCTGACGGTGATCGCCGCCAGTGTGGTCATGAATCTGCACGCCACGCGCCGGTTAAAGCGGCCCGATCCGCCATTGGCGGACGGCGGGCTGACGGCGGCCCATCTGGGGTTCGACATCCTGCAGCTGACCCTGCTGCTGGGACTGACCGGCGGGCTGCAGAACCCGTTCTGCCTGCTGCTGGTGGCGCCGGTGACGGTGGCGGCGGCCTCCCTGCCCGGGCGTCAGGCGCTGGCGCTGGGCTTTCTGGTGCTGCTGGCGACGGTGGGGCTGTTCTTCTGGGCCATGCCCCTGCCCTGGCAGGCCGGGACCGAGCTGGCCCTGCCGGCGCTCTACCGGTTCGGGATCGGGCTGGCGCTGGTGACCGGGGTGGTCTTCACCGCCGCCTATGCCTGGCGGGTGGCCGCCGATGCCGAAAAGCTGGAACTGGCGCTGACGACCACCCAGGATGTGCTGCAGCGCGAACAGCGGCTGGCCGCGCTGGGGGGACTGGCCGCCGCCGCCGCTCATGAACTGGGCACACCGCTGGCCACCATCCAGATCGTGGCCAAGGAGCTGAAGCGGGCCTTTCCCGCAGATGCCGCCGCCGCCGAGGATGCGGCCCTGATCCTGGAACAGGCCGAGCGCTGCCGGCTGATCCTGCAAAGGCTGTCGCAACGGCCCGAGGATGGGGATGCGCTTTACGACGACATCGCGCTGAAGGCCCTGCTGGAAGAAGTAGCGGCCCCGCACAAGGGCTTTGACCTGGAGTTCGAGATTACGGTGCGGGTGGCGGATGGATCCGCTGCGCCGCGCATCCGCCGGATGCCCGAGGTGATCCACGGCCTGTCGACCCTGGTCGAGAACGCCGCCGATTTTGCCACCGGACAGGTGCGGCTGGTGGCCTCGGTCGATGCGGGCTGGATCGAGATCGAGATCGCCGACGACGGGCCGGGCTTTTCGCCCGACATCCTGCCCCGGCTGGGCGAGCCCTATGTCACCAGCCGGCCGCAGGGCAAGGCGCGCCGGGCGCTGGCCGCCCAGATCGCCGCCGCCGCCGTCCCGCGCGCCGCCCGCCGGGCCGGCCGGACCAAGGACGCCGCGCCGCCCGAAGCCATCGCTCCCAGCCAGGGCGGCATGGGGCTGGGCTTCTTCATCGCCCGCACCCTGCTGGAGCGGACCGGCGGCAAGGTGACGGTCGGGGCAGGCAGTGGAGCCAAAGGACGGTTGCGCGGCGCCCGGGTTGCGGTGCGCTGGCCCCGGCAGGCGCTGGAGCCGGGCCAAGTGTCGCAGGGCGCGCCTGCATCTTGACGGCGGGCGGTCCCGTAACGACGTGATCGACATTGGAGACAGATGATGACCGACACCGACCCCCGTATCACCCGGCTGGACGATCGCTCGCTGCTGGTGCTGGATGACGACAATGCGCTGAGGACCCGGCTGGGGCGTGCGCTGGAATCGCGGGGCTTTGAAGTGACCACGGCGGCCTCGATCGCCGAGGCCCAGACCGCGCTGGGTGAGCGCGTGCCCGCCTTTGCCGTGCTGGACATGCGGCTGGAGGACGGCAATGGCCTGAAGATCGTCGAGGCCATCCGAGAGCGTCGCGACGATGCCCGGATCATCATGCTGACCGGCTATGGCGCCATCGCTACGGCCGTCGCGGCAGTCAAGGCCGGGGCGGTCGACTATCTGCAGAAGCCCGCCGATGCCGACGATGTGGTCAAGGCCCTGCTGGCGACCGGCGATGCCCCCGAGCCGCCCGACAATCCGATGAGCGCCGACCGGGTGCGTTGGGAGCATATCCAGCGCGTCTATGAGCTGTGCGACCACAATGTCTCGGAGACGGCCCGGCGGCTGGGCATGCACCGGCGGACCCTGCAGCGCATCCTGGCCAAGCGCGCGCCGCGCTAGAAGGGCGCGCTAGAAGGGTCTGCGGAAGGCTGCCAGACGGGCGAAGGCGATGGTCAGGGCCTTGCGGCGCGCCGGGGCCAGCGGCTGGGGCCCGGAATCGCGCAGGATGGCCCCGCCGAAATCGTCGGCCACGATCAGACCGATCTCGTCCGGCAGGACGGTGTGCGGAAAGCCGGTCGAGACCGCGAAATAAAACCGGTCGCAAAAGGGGGCATAGTCGCCCCATTTGCGGTCGCAGCGGTAGTCCTCAAGGCTGGACTTGACCTCGCAGATCACGATCTCGCCGCGCGGGCCCAGCGCCATGACGTCGGCGCGGCGTCCGTTGGGCAGGGCCACCTCGACGAGCGGCGCATGGCCGAGGTCCACCATCAGCCGGGCCACCCCCCGGGTGATGCGGCGGGTGGTCTCGGGCCGGGGACCGTCGACAGGCGACAGACTCAGCGACAGGAGCGGGGTGGCGGACATGCCGCCACTATGTTCTGCCTATGTTCCGCATTCAAGCGGGGCGTTTACCGGCCCGTGTGCACGGTGCGGCTGGTGTTGAAGCCCAGCTGGCCGGCGCGGGCGACGAGGCGGCTGCGCTCGGCGGCCGACGGATTGGCACTGCGGTGCCAGATCCACCAGTTGGACTTGTCCGGCAGGCCCATGATGGCCCAGCTGTAGTCCGGGGCGTGATCCCAGACCCAGTAGTTCTGACCCGCCAGACCGCCGAAGCTGAGCAGGCCGGTCAGGGTGAAGCGGAACTTCGCATTGGTCGCCGTGTCGGTGACGCGGGCGTTGGCGCGCAGGACCTCGACCTCGCCGTCCGCCGTGCGGGTGCAGGCGACCGACAGGGAATAGCGGCCGGCGCGGGATTGTGGCGTGAAGTCGATCTGGGCGCGGCTGCAATCCTTTTGCACGTTGTTGGGATTGCGCACGACCTCGAACCAGCGGCCGTCGAAGCGGTCGAGATTGACATTGGTGGCCTGGGCCAGGACGGGGGTTGACAGGGCCATGGCGGCGACCGCGATGGGGGCGGCGATCAGGCGGGACAGATGCATCCGGTGCTCCTTGGGCGGTGAAATCGGTCCGTGCAGTTACGCGCCGGACCCCGGTTGGGTTGCCTTGTCAGCCCCGAGCGCGGGCCGCCCACTGTTCGCGGGTCTGGCCCCAGCGGTCGACGACGGCATCCTGATAGGGCTCTGGCAGGCGTGTCCGTCCCTGATTATAAGATCCCAGCCGCTCGGCCAGCATGCAAGAGGCCCGGTTGTCCGGATCGATCGTGTGAATGACCTCGGTCCAACCCAGAATGTCGAAGGCATAGTCCATCGTGGCGGTGGCGGCCTCAAGCGCATAGCCCTTGCCCTGGGCATCCGGGTGCAGCGACCAGCCGACCTCGGGGCCCGGCCAGCCCTCGGGCTGCCAGGGGCCGATCCGGCCCAGCCATTGACCGGTTTCCCGGTCAAGCACCGAGAACATGGCCACCCCGGTCAACGCCCAGGCCCCGGCCATGCTGATCATGCCGCGCCAGGCGACGGCGCGCGGCTGGACCCCGCCGATGTACCGGGCCGCCTCTTCATCGGCCATCATCTCGGCCCAGCGAGGAAAGTCAGACAGGGCGGTCGGGCGCAGGATCAGGCGCGCGGTTTCGATCCACGGGCCGGGGGCGACGTCGTCCGTATCGGCGTGGGTCAAAGCGGATACTCCTGTTCAAGGCTGTAGGTGCCGCCATTCGGGCCGGTGACACTGGAATAGAGGCCGAAATGGTCCAGCCTGAAAGGGGGCGATTGCAGCAGGTTGTGGCCTTGGATCCAGGCCGCCAGCCGGTCATCGCGCACGGTCGGCTTCAGATAGGCGAGGGTCACATGCGGATGGTAGGTCCGGCGCGGGGGATCGAGCCCCGCCCGACGGCCCGACGCCTCGCAGCGCGCCGCCAGCGCCGTCAGGCGCTCGTCGGGAGACACGCCGGCCCAAAGGGTTCGCGCCCTGTGCCCGTCGCCGAAGGCACCGACCCCCGCCAATGACAGGCTGAGCGGGCCGCGCCCGGCGGCCCGGACCAGTTCTCCATCCAGATCATCGGCCTGTCGAAGCATCATTTCGCCGTAGAAGCTGAGGGTGATGTGCAGGGCTTCGGGCGGGCGCCAGGCCGCGCCGGGCAGGCCGGTTTGCCGCCGGACCAGCGTGTCGGCGATGTCAGGCGGCACAGCGAGGGCGGTGAACAGGCGGACCATGCGACCCTTGGTAGCGGGCGACGCTTCGCACTCCAAGTCCGGTTTCCCTTGCGTGACGGGCCTGCTCTGACGATATTCACTGCAAACGCGGCGACTGTGCCGCACGATCCGTGGGAGACACGCTCGAATGAACGAATTCCGGAACCCTGCGCGCCCCATGCCGCGAACCGCCGACATGGCGATGGATGCGGGCCTGCGCGCCTTCATGCTGGGGGTCTATAACAAGCTGGCCCTCGGCCTCGTGGTGGCCGGTGCGCTGGCCTATCTTACCGGCAACGTGCCCGAGGTTGGCCAGTATCTGTTCACGCAAGGCGCCGACGGCCGCGTCAGCCTGACCATGCTGGGCATGATCGTGCAGTTTTCGCCGCTGGTGATGCTGTTCGGCTCGATGTTCTTCATGAAGAACCCGACGGCGGGCGGGGTAAACCTGCTGTACTGGGCCGTGGTCTCGACCATCGGCGCGGGCATGGGCGTGCTGTTCCTGATCTACAATATGGGCTCGATCGCCTCGACCTTCTTCATCACGGCCGCCGCCTTCGGTGCGCTGAGCCTGTTCGGCTACACGACGAAGAAGGACCTGTCGGGTCTGGGCACCTTCCTGATCATGGGCGTCATCGGCCTGGTGATTGCCATGGTGGTCAATATGTTCCTGGGCAACGGCATGCTGGCGCTGATCATCAGTGTGGTCGGCGTGCTGATCTTCTCGGCCCTGATCGCCTACGACACCCAGCGGCTGAAGATGACCTACTATGCCTTGGGCGGTGACCAGGCGGCGATGGCCGTGGCCACCGGCTTTGGCGCGCTGAGCCTGTTCATCAACTTCGTGAACCTGTTCCAGTTCCTGCTGGCCCTGTTCGGCGGTCGCGAATAAAAGACGGCCCACAGACAGACGAAATCGAGGCCCCGGTGGAAACGCCGGGGCCTTTTTCGTGGGGTCCGTTTCATGGGGGTCAGTCGATCACCTGAAAGCGGCGGGAGTCGAAGACGCGCAGCACCTGGGCCAGGTCGCGCCCGCGTTTCAGCACCTGACCGCCCTGACCGATCACGGCCCACTGCCCCTGTCGGCTCTGGAGGGCCGGGCGCTTCTCGACTCGATAGAGGGGCGCATCGCCCGAGCGGGCATAGACGGCGAACTCGGCCACATCGGCCCCGCCCACCAGGCTGTAGTCGCGCCAGTCACCTGCGGCGACCAGACGCCCATAGATCCGAAGCAGCTGGTCCAGTTCGCGACGCTCGAAGAAGACCGGACCCTTTGCGGCGAAGGGTCCTGAACTGTCGTGTGACGCACTGCTCATGGGCGAATCCTAGCGCGGCCTGCAGCAAACGCCAGAGGGGCCCGGATCACCCGTGCGCGACCCGAAAACCATGACTATGGGAAAAATGACGAGGCCACGAAAACGCCCCCATTTGGTCCTTCGCCCGCCGCCTTGCGGAGAGAGAAAGACCCATCGGCCCGCTGGAGCCCGGAGCGATCCTGGATCCTGAACAGCCCCCCCAGCCCCCCGGGTTCCTCCCCCCAAGGGTTTCAGTGGGCCGACGCTTCCTCCAAGCGAGCATCGCCCGTTCCGGCCATCCCCCTCCCCCCCAGGCCGGGACGGGCGTTTGCGTTGGCGGGGGCCGTAACCCGGTCCCCGCCAGCCTTACCCCACCAGAAAATCAAGGATTGAGCGTCAGGTCGACGGTCTCACCCGCGCGATACACGCGCAGCCGGATCGGGCGCCGATCGGTACCCAGAGCCGTGGCCAGGGCCTGAAGGCTGGAGGCGTCGCGGCCATTGACCGACACGACCAGATCGCCCGCCACCAGACCGGCGACGGCCGTCGGTGTGCCGCCCTCGACCACCTCGACCACCAGGCGATGATCCTGACCGCCACGTTCGCCCGTGCGGGCCTCGCGGAAGCCGGCGCCATAGGCCGTCAGGGCCTCACGCCCCAGCGCAATGCCCCCAGCCTCGGACATTTCGACGACCACAGTGGTGCGCTGTTCGACGCCGTCGCGCAGATAGACGACTTCCAGCTGGCTACCCGGAGCGGCGACGCCGACGGTGGCGAGCACGGAGCCGGCATTGGCCACGGGACGCGACTGGACCCGGACGATCACATCATCGGGGCGCAGGCCCGCCGCCTCGGCAGGTGAGCCGGGGGCGACATCGCGCACCACAGCGCCGCGCACGATGTTCAGACCGAGGTCGCGGGCCGAGGTCGCGTTGAGCGAGCTGAGCAGGGCGCCCGTGCTGCCACGACGGACCTGACCGTTCTCGCGGATCTGCCCGACGACGTAGAGCATGATGCGGGTCGGCACGGCGAAGGCAATGCCGTCATTGCCGCCCCCGCCGCCTGACAGGATAGAGGTGTTGATGCCGATCAGCCGTCCCCGGCTGTCGAGCAGCGGCCCACCGGAATTGCCCGAGTTCACGGCGGCGTCCGTCTGGATATAGTCCTCGACCGCATCGCCGAGGCCCGAGCGGTTGAGGCCCGAGATGACGCCCATGGTCAGGGTCTGGTCGAGGCCCAGGGGATAGCCGACGGCAAAGGCCAGATCGCCGGTGCGCAGGGTGTCGGAATCCGCCACCTCGACCTGGGCAAGGCCCGTGCCCTCGATCCGCAGCACGGCGATGTCGGTGGCCTTGTCCGTGCCGATCAGGACCGCATCGAAGAGGCGACCGTCGGCCAGGTCGACGGTGAATTTCGACCCGCCCTCGATCACATGGTTGTTGGTGACGATGATGCCTTGACCGGCATCGATGATCACACCCGATCCGGTCGAGACGGGCTGGGCCTCGGTATCCTCGGAACGAGGGCCGCTGGACTGGCCCAGGGTGGTCACCTGAACGACCGCAGGCAGGGTGCGCTCTAGCCCCTCGGCGAAGCTGAAGACGCCTCGGGCCTCGTCATAGGGCAGGGGCGTGGCCTGGGCCCAGGCGGCCGCCGGGACGCTGGCCATGCCGGTGACCAGCACGGCTGCGACCGACAGTTTCAGCAGGACAGACCGACGCATCGCATTCCCCTTATCCATTCGCCCCTCCGTCTTAGCGCGAGAAGCGCGCCGTGACGATGGCCCCCGGCACGGCATCATCGATCGTCAGGACGCCGCCGTGGCGGCGCACCACGGCGCGCACAAACGGCAGCCCCATGCCGTGGCTTTCGATGCCGTTGGGGGCTGGGTCTTCTTCGGCTGCGTTCTCGACCGCACCCCGGGCCCGCGCGGGATCCATGCCGGGACCCTGATCGGCGATGGAGACCTCGACCCCGGTGGCGGTCGGGTTCGCCCGCAGCGTCACGACGCCGCCCTCAGGCGAGAACTTCACGGCATTGTCGACCAGATTGGTCAGGGCCCGCTGTAGCAGGGTCCGGACGCCGAGCACCGAGGCCGGCTCGACCTCGACCACCAGACGCACGCCCTTTGTGTCGGCCAGCGGCTCGTAGAGCTCTGCCGTCGCCGTCACCAGCTCGTCCAGTTGCACCCGTTCGAACACCCAGGCCGAACCGTCCCTGAGCGCCAGCGTCTCGTTCATGGCCCGGGTCAAATGCCGGAGGTCGTCGCCGGCGAGGCGGGCCAGCCGGGCGCGTTCCTCGGGCGTGTCGGCTTCCTCCAGTCTTTCCAGTCGCGCGGTGGCCCGGGCCAGGGGGGTGCGGAAGTCATGGGCCAGCTGGTCCGAGGAATCGCGCAGCCAGCCCAGCAACTCTTCCAGCCGGTCGAGGGTGGCGTTGACCCGGACGCTGAGCGGGCGAAGCTCGGGCGCGATGTCATCGACCGGCGGGCGGCGCGAGAAATCGCCCATGGCCGCCCGGTCCAGCGAGGCGCTGACCTCGCCCAGGGCCAGACTCAGCCGGTGCCGGGCAAAGACCGCCGCCGTCAGGCCCGAGATCAGGATCAGCAGGCCGCTGAGGCCGACGATCAGGACCGCCCGGCCCCAGGCCTCGCCCGAGCGGTCGACGACGCGACCGACAATGATCTCGAGCGCGCCCGCCTGACGCTTGACGACCACCACCTCGACATCGCGGCGGGGGCAGAGAGTGCCGGCCGGCAGGCCCGCGACATAGACGTCGTCGCCCAGACTATTCAGGCGGCGGGTTTTCGCGTCCTCCAGCGCGGCCAGACCGGCGGGCTTGCCGCTGGGAGCCCGGATAAAACGCACCCCGGCCCCGCCGCGCCCGGTGCGGCAGACCTCTTCAAGCGTACGGTCTTCCTGGATCGGACCGGACTGGAAGGCGGTCAGCCAGGCCGAGAAATAGGCGGCGTCGGCCTCGGTCACCTGATCGGCCCCCACCCAGGCCTGGACCCCGAGTTTGTCGACCATGGCGGCATAGTCGGCGAGCGCCACGAGTGCTGCCTTCTGGCGCTGATCCGCGCGCACGGCCTGACCCGTGATGACGACCGAGCCTGACAGGGCCAGCGCCGCCAGCACGGCCACGGCCACAGACAGCTGGGCCGAGGTGCGCCCGGACAGCCACCCGCGCAGGCCGGACAGGGGGCCGGTCACGCTGCGTCAGCCCACGCCGTCGAGGTCGCGGAACACGAGACTCTGGCTGCGCGCCGAGACGATCAGCGGGTGCATGACGTCGGGCACCTCGGGGCACTGGTCCTTGAGCCGCCGCCGCAGCGCACTGATCCGGGCATCGATGATGTTGACGAAATTGTCGGGCAGGAAATTCCATTCCACCCAGCAGCGGTCCCACAGCATGGTCTTGGTCACCGGCTGGCCGTGCGCGGTCATCAGTTCACAGACGATGGCAAATTCGAGCGGCGACAGCTCGATGGAGCGGAGCGCGTCGTCCTCGCTCTGGATCTGCAGGGTGCGGGCGCCGGGCGACAGGATGAAGGGACCATTGGTGACATCGCCCCCGTTTGCCTTTGACCGGCGACCCGACCGGCGCAGCTGGGCCGCGATCCGGGCAAGCAGCTCCTCGTCGCCCACGGGCTTGGACAGATAGTCGTCGGCCCCGCCCAACAGGCCCTCGACCTTCTGCCGCTCGGCGCCGAGCGCGGTCAGCATCAGGGCCGGGGCGTCGGCCGAGGGGCTCTTGCCTGCCCGGATGCGCTTCAGCGTTTCCAGACCGTCCAGACCTGCCGTGAGCCGGTCGAGGATCAGCACGTCATAGGGGGTGTCGGCAGTGGCTTCGAGCGCCGCCTCGCCCGACTCGACCCGGTCGACCCGCGCAAAGCCCGCCCGTATCAGACGGCTGGCGACATGTTCGGAGAGGGCGGGCTCATCCTCGAGTAAAAGGGCGGTGCAGCCCCCGAACACCTCGGCGAGCTGGGCGAAGGGGTCCTCGCCCGCCGCCGCATCCGTCTGGTTCGCCTCGTCCATAGCCCCGTCTCCCCACTCGTTCAGAGGATAGGCCCCTGTCCCGGAAAGACAATGTTCGGCCGATCAACCGGTCCGCGCGCCTGATACTTCCTGACGTGCGGGTCTAGAACGCGCTCTGCCCGGTGATGGCACGGCCAAGGATGAGAGCGTGGACGTCGTGGGCGCCTTCATAGGTGTTGACCGTCTCGAGGTTCATGGCGTGGCGCATGACGTGCATCTCGCCGGTGATGCCGGCCCCGCCGTGCATGTCGCGGGCCTCGCGGGCGATGGCCAGGGCCTTGCCGCAATTGTTGCGCTTCATCATCGAGATGGCCTCGGGCACCCAGGCGCCGGTATCGAGCAGGCGGCCCAGCGCCAGCGCGCCTTCCAGGCCGAGAAAGATCTCGGTCTGCATGTCGGCCAGCTTCTTCTGGACCAGCTGGCGCGAGGACAGCGGCCGGCCGAACAGCATGCGCTCGCCGACATAGTCGCGGGTCAGGTGGAAACAGGCCTCGGCCGCGCCCATCGCCCCCCAGGCGATGCCGTAGCGGGCCTTGTTGAGGCAGGAGAAGGGCCCGCGCAGGCCCTTGACGCCCGGCAGGATATTGGCCTCGGGCACGAAGACGTCGTTCAGGCCGATGTCGCCGGTGATGGAGGCGCGCAGCGACAGCTTGTCGCCGATCTTGTCGGTGGTGAAGCCGTCAAAGTCGCGCTCGACGATGAAGCCGCGGATCTCGCCGTCCAGCTTGGCCCAGACCACCGCCAGATCCGAGATCGGCGAGTTGGTGATCCAGTATTTGGCGCCGTTCAGCTTGTAGCCATTGGGTACGGCCTCGGCGCGGGTCTTCATCGAGGCCGGGTCCGAGCCGCCGTCGGCCTCGGTCAGGCCGAAACAGCCGATCAGTTCGCCCGCCGCCATGCGGGGCAGGAAGCGGGACTTCTGCTCGTCCGAGCCAATGGCATAGATGGGGTACATGGCCAGCGACGACTGGACCGACATGGCCGAGCGATAGCCGCTGTCGACGGCCTCGATCTCGCGCGCGATCAGGCCATAGGCGACGTGGGAGGCGTTCGCGCCGCCGTATTCCTCGGGCAGCATGGCGCCGAGGAAGCCCATCTCGCCCATCTCGGTCATGATCGACCGGTCGAAGGTCTCGTCGCGGAAGGCGGCGACGACGCGCGGCAACAGCTGCTCGCGGGCATAGGAGCGGGCGGCGTCGCGGATCATGCCCTCGTCGTCGGTCAGGCGATTGTCCATATCCAGCGGGTCATCCCAGCGGAAGGTGCGGGTCGGGGGGGTGCCGTCGGCCATGGAGGCGCTCCTGAATCTGCGGGCGGGTCGCTGATCGGACCTCTTTTTCTGCCCCTGCCGCGCGGGTTTAGGCCAGAACGCGCCGGACGGGTAGAGGGCCGCGCCGACTGCGGCTATGATCCGCACCATGAGCCGCCTGTTTCACCGTCTGTTCGTCGCCCACCCGCGGGAGGTGGACGAGGGTTATTTCCAGCACATGGCCGCGTCGTCGCGGTTCGGGTTTCGCCTGCTGAGGCTTGCCGGTGCGGCCTTCCTGCATTCGCTGGTGCCGGGCCTGTGCAAGAGCACCGTCTCGCGCGAGGTGTGCTGCATGGCCGATGAGATGGACAGCCGCGCCCGCGAGGCGCGCGAGTGCCGTATGCGCGAGGCGGGTGTGTGGGATCCCGGCCTTTGACACAGGGACCGCTGGCGGGCGTTCGCGTGCTGGATCTCAGCCGGGTGCTGGCCGGGCCGTGGGCGACGCAGACGCTAGCGGACCTCGGCGCCGAGGTGATCAAGATCGAGCGGCCCGGGGCGGGGGACGACACCCGCCTGTGGGGACCGCCCTTCACGACGAAGACGGATGGGTCGCGGGGGGACGCGGCCTATTTCCTCTGCGCCAACCGGGGCAAGAAGTCGGTGGCGGTCGACATCGCCACACCCGAGGGGGCCGAGGCGGTCCGCACACTGGCTGCGACCTGCGATGTGGTGGTCGAGAATTTCAAGACCGGGGGGCTGAAGAAGTACGGGCTGGACTGGGTGGCGCTGAAGGCGATCAATCCGAAGCTGGTCTATTGCTCGATCACCGGCTTTGGTCAGGACGGGCCCGACGCCCACCGGGCGGGCTATGACTATATGATCCAGGCCATGGGCGGGCTGATGAGCGTGACCGGCCAGCCCGACGGAGCGCCCGGGGCCGAGCCGATGAAGGTCGGGGTGGCGGTCGCAGACCTGTTCACCGGCCTCTATGCCTCGAACGCCATTCTGGCCGCGCTCTGGCATGCGCGGGCGACGGGCGAGGGCCAGCAGATCGACATCGCCCTGTTTGATGTGCAGGCGGCCATGCTGGCCAATCAGGCCACCAACTGGTTCGTCTCGGGCATCGCCCCCACGCGCATGGGCAATGCCCACCCGAACCTGTCCCCCTATCAGCCCTTTCCGTGCACGGACGGTATGGTCGTGATCGCGGTCGGCAACGATGGACAGTTCCGCGCCCTGTGCACCGCCTTGGGTGCGCCGGGCATGGGCACCGATCCCCGCTATGCCACCAATGCGGTCCGGATCGAGAACCGCGCGACCCTGTCGGCCCAGCTGTCGGCGATGACGGCCGGACACGACATGAAGGGGCTGATGGTGGCGCTGGAGTCGGCGGGCGTGCCCTGCGGCCCGGTCAATACGATCGATCAGGTGTTCGCCGAACCCCAGGCGAGGCACCGGGGGCTGGAGGTCCACCAGACCCGCGCCGATCTGTCGGAGCCCATCCGCACCGTCGCCAGCCCGATCCGCATGTCGGCCACGCCGGTCGCCTATGACCGCCCGCCCCCCGCGCTGGGGGAGCATACGGATGAGGTGCTGGGAGAAGGCTAGGGTATGAACTCTCTGAGATTATTGGTGTAGCCCAGCATCCAGGCAATCAGAGTGGCCCCGGCGACAAGGCCAACACCCCACCATTTCAGCGACGGAGAGCCCACCGTCCCATGAATGTCCGCCTCGTCCAGCTCTCCGATGCGGCCGGGAATGGCGTCTTCCTGCCAATCGTCAAAATCGTCCGGCGTCGCAAATTCGCCCGCCCGCGCGCGGCGGGCAATGTCTCGGGCCGCGTCGATCTGCTCCTCATATGCAACAACCCGGATGCCGCCGAGGGCCAGCTGCACGTGGGGCAACATGGTGGCCATGTCGCGATCGGGAAGCCAGGCGCGGATACCGTGCCGGCCCAGCAGGGCGACCAGCAGCTCCGCCTCGGCCACCGTCATGAAGCGGGCGACTTCAAACTCCTCAGCCATCCCGCCCCTCCGACATTGCGCCCCTTACAGGTCCAGCAGGAAGCGTTGCGGGTCCTCGAGGTGCTCCTTGATCCGCACAAGGAAGGTCACGGCTTCCTTGCCGTCGACGATGCGGTGATCATAGCTGAGGGCCAGATACATCATCGGGCGGATCTCGACCTTGCCGTCCACGGCGACCGGGCGCTGGACGATGTTGTGCATGCCCAGAATGCCCGCCTGGGGCATGTTCAGGATCGGCGTCGACATCAGCGAGCCATAGACGCCGCCATTGGTGATGGTGAAGGTGCCACCCTGCAGCTGGTCCAGCGTCAGGTCGCCGTCGCGGGCGGCGCGGCCCAGATCGCCGATGCCCTTTTCGATGCCGGCCAGCGAGCGGGTGTCGGCATCGCGCAGGACCGGCACGACCAGACCCTTTTCGGTGCCGACGGCGACGCCGATGTCATAGTGGTTCTTGTAGATGATGTCGGTGCCGTCGATCTCGGCGTTGACGGCGGGCAGTTCCTTGAGCGCCGCGATCGTCGCCTTCACGAAAAAGCTCATGAAGCCCAGCTTGATGCCGTGGTGCTTTTCGAAGGCGTCCTTGTAGCGATTGCGCAGCGCCATGATCGCCGACATGTCCACCTCGTTGAAGGTGGTCAGCTGGGCGGCGGTGTTCTGCGATTCCTTGAGGCGGCGGGCGATGGTCTGGCGCAGGCGGGTCATCTTGACCCGTTCCTCGCGCGGCTGGTCGGCGCGCGGCGGGGCCGCAGGCGCGGCCTTAGCCGGAGCGGGCGCAGGCGCGGCAGCAGGCTGGGGCTGCGAGGCGGCCTTCAGCGCATCGGCCTTGGTGATGTTGCCCTTGGGCCCGGTGGCCTGAATGGATTTCGGGTCGAGGTTGTTCTCGGCGACCACGCGCTGGACGGCGGGCGACAGGTGCGGATCGTCCGAGCCGGACGAAGCCTTGGCCGGAGCGGCCTCGGCCCTGGGGGCTGCGGCGGCAGCCTCGCCCGAGGCGGCGATCTGGCCAATCACCTGACCGGGAGTGACGGTCGAGCCGGCCTCGGCCGAAATGGTCAGGACGCCATCGGCCGGGGCGCTGATTTCCACGGCGACCTTGTCGGTCTCGATCTCGACCAGCAGCTCGTCCTTCGACACCCGGTCGCCGGATTTCTTCTGCCAGGTTCCGACCGAGCCTTCGGCGACGCTTTCGCCCATGGTCGGCACCTGAACGGGGACCGAGGCTTCGCCTCCGGCCTTCGGGGCCTCAGCAGGTTTGGCCTCGGCCTTGGGGGCGGCTTGCCCGGCGGAGGCGGCAGCGCCCTCGGTCACCTTGCCTAGCACGGCACCGGGCGTGACGGTGTCGCCCTCGGCAAAGGCGATTTCGCCGAGCGTGCCGTCGGCCGGCGAGACGACCTCGAGCGAGACCTTGTCGGTTTCCAGCTCGACCAGCAGCTCATCGCGCTTGACCGGGTCGCCGACCTTTTTCGTCCACTTCGCAATGGTGGCTTCGGCGACGGATTCACCAAGGGCGGGGGTCAGGATATCAGCCATGTCAGTTCCGGTTCCGGATAAGCAGGGGTCAGTTCGGGGTGGCGAGGGCGTCGGCAAGGAAGGCGTCGAGCTCGGCCTTGTGACGGCTCATCAGGCCGGCCGCCGTCGAGGCCGAGGCGGGGCGACCCACATAGCGGGCGCGCTTCGCCTTCACATCGAGCTTGTCGAGCGTCAGTTCAAGCCACGGATCGACAAAGGTCCAGCCGCCCATGTTCTTGGGCTCTTCCTGGCACCAGATCAGTTCGGCGCCGGGGAAGCGGGCCAGTTCGGTCATCAGCGACTTCATCGGCCAGGGATAGAATTGCTCCAGCCGCAGAATGTAGATGTCGTCGACCGGCTTGCCGTCCTTGAAGGCGGCCTCGCGCGCTTCCAGCAGGTCGTAATAGACCTTGCCCGAGCACAGGACGACGCGGCGGATGTCGGCGTCGGGCTTGAGCGTCATGCCGGCCACTTCGGGCCGGGTCTGGGCGTCGTCGTGCAGCACGCGGTGGAAGGATGAACCCTCGGCCAGATCGGCAAGCGTCGAGACCGCCTTCTTGTGACGCAGCAGTGACTTGGGCGTCATCAGGATCAGCGGCTTCCTGAACGGCCGGTGCATCTGGCGACGCAGGATGTGGAAATAGTTGGCCGGGGTGGTGCAGTTTGCGACCTGCATGTTCTCTTCGGCGCAGGCCTGCAGGAAGCGTTCGAGGCGGGCGGAGGAATGCTCCGGACCCTGACCTTCATAGCCGTGCGGCAACAGCATGGTCAGGCCGCACATGCGCAGCCATTTGCGTTCGCCCGAGCTGATGAATTGGTCGATGACCACCTGGGCGCCGTTGACGAAGTCGCCGAACTGGGCCTCCCACATCACCAGCGTATTGGGATCGCTGAGGGCATAGCCGTATTCGAAGCCCAGCACCGCCTCTTCCGAGAGGGCCGAGTCGATCACCTCGAAATGGGCCTGGCCGTCACGCAGATTGTTCAGCGGGACGAAGCGTTCTTCCGTAGTCTGATCAATGATGCCGGAGTGACGCTGGCTGAAGGTGCCGCGCACCGAATCCTGACCCGACAGGCGGACGGGGAAGCCCTCGTCCAGCAGGGTGCCGAAGGCGAGGCTTTCAGCCGTGGACCAGTCCAGATCCTGACCCGACTCGATCATCTGGCGACGACCGTCCAGAACCCGGCGCAGGGTCTTGTGCACATCGATGCTGTTGGGGGCGGTGGTCAGACGGGCGCCGATCTCGCGCAGGCGGGCTTCGGGCACCGCGGTTTCGCCGCGCAGCTCGTCGCCCTCGGGTTTGCCGATGCCGTGCCACTGGCCGTCCAGCCAGTCGGCTTTTTCCGCCTTGAAGGTCTTGCCGGCGTCGAACTCGGCATCGAGGAATTCCTCGAAACGGGCGACCTCCGCCTCAACCTCGTCCGCCGTGATGACGCCCTCGCCGATCAGGCGCTCGGCATACAGTTCGCGCGCCGACTTCTGGGCCCGGATTTTCGAGTACATCAGCGGCTGGGTGAAGGTCGGATCGTCGCCTTCATTGTGGCCGAAGCGGCGGTAGCAGAACATGTCCACCACCACATCCTTGTGGAACTTCTGGCGGAATTCGGTGGCCACCTTGGCGGCGAAGACGACCGCTTCCGGGTCATCGCCATTCACGTGGAAAATCGGCGCCTGGACCATCAGGGCTACATCCGACGGATAGGGCGAGCTGCGGCTGTTCCGCGGGCTGGTGGTGAAGCCGATCTGGTTGTTGACGACGAAATGGATGGTGCCGCCGGTGCGGTAGCCCTTCAGCCCCATCAGGGCGAAACATTCGGCCACGACGCCCTGTCCGGCAAAGGCCGCATCGCCGTGGATCAGCAGGGGCATGACCTTGGTGCGGTCCAGAGCCCATTCGGCCTCGGGCTTGCCGGCATTGGCCTCGCGGATGTCGAAAGCCTGTTTGGCGCGGGCCTTGCCCAGTACCACCGGATTGACGATTTCCAGGTGACTGGGGTTGGCGGTCAGCGACAGGTGGACGGTGTTGTCGTCGAACGACCGGTCCGAGCTGGCGCCCATGTGATATTTGACGTCGCCCGAGCCCTCGATGTCCGACGGCATGGACGACCCGCCCTGGAATTCGTGGAAGATGGCGCGATAGGGCTTGCCCATCACCGCCGACAGGACGTTCAGGCGACCGCGGTGGGCCATGCCCAGCACGATTTCGTCGACGCCCAGATTGCCGCCGCGCTTGATCACCTGCTCCAGCGCCGGGACCATGGCCTCGCCACCGTCCAGACCGAAGCGCTTGGTGCCGGGGAAGCGCTTGTGCAGGAAGCGTTCGAAGGTCTCGGCCTCGATCAGCTTGTTGAGGATGGCCAGCTTGCCCTCGCGGGTGAAGGCGTTTTCCTCATACTTGTCAGGGCCCTCGATGCGCGCCTGCAGCCAGGATTTCTCCTCCGGCTCGGCGATGTGCATGTACTGGATGCCGATGTGGCCGCAGTAGGTGCGCTTCAGGATCGCCAGAACCTCGCGCAGGGTGCCGGTCTCGAGACCCAGCACGCCGTCGAGGAAGATCGGCTTGTCGAGATCGCTCTCGCTGAAGCCATAGAACTCGGGCGTCAGCTCGGGGTTCTGGACCGGCGGCTCCATACCCAGCGGGTCCAGCGTGGCCTGAAGATGGCCGCGCACGCGGTAGCTGCGGATCAGCATCAGGGCGCGGATCGAATCGTGGGCGGCGGCGCGTACGGCCTCGGGGGTGGCGGTCGACGCTGCGGCGGGCGCGGGAGCCGCCGCCGGCGCGGCCTTGCCCGGCTTGCCCGCAGGTTTCGATTCGGGCCAGCGGCCGTCGAACACGCCGGTCTCTTCCGACGGTTCGCCCGCGCCCTTGCGGCCCCAGGCACCGGCTTCGGCCGAGGCCTTTACCGTCGCGGCACTGTCGCGCAGCTGGTCAAAGAACGACCGCCATTCGGCCGACACCGAGCCGGGGTCATCGGCCCAGCGGGCGTGAAGGTCCTCGATAAAGGCGGCGTTCGCCCCGTAGAGAAAGCTGGTCTCGGCAAAGACCTGGTTCAGCCGACCGGCATCATCCGCCATCGTGTTCGTCGCAATCCCTTGGCCGCAGAGCGGCACGCTCTGTCGGTGACGGGACATATACGCACGGTTCGCCGACGGGTCATGACCGAAAGGCGGCAAAATCCCGGGAAATTTCGTCCGACGGCCAGAAATTTCCCGATATGGCTCCGCTTCAGCCCTTCAGGACCTGGGTCAGGGTGGTGCCGAGGCGGGCAGGAGACGGCGAAACCGTAATGCCTGCGGCCTCCATGGCGGCGATCTTGGACTCCGCATCGCCCTTGCCGCCCGAGACGACGGCGCCGGCGTGGCCCATGGTGCGGCCCTTGGGCGCAGTCCGGCCGGCGATGAAGCCGACCATGGGCTTCTTGCGGCCCTTCTTTGCCTCATCGATCAGGAACTGGGCGGCGTCTTCCTCGGCCGCGCCGCCGATCTCGCCGATCATGACGATCGATTCGGTCGCATCGTCCGCGAGGAACATCTCCAGCACGTCGATGAACTCCGTGCCCTTGACCGGGTCGCCGCCGATGCCGACAGCCGTCGTCTGGCCCAGACCTTCATTGGTGGTCTGGAAAACGGCCTCATAGGTCAGGGTGCCAGAGCGCGAGACGATGCCGACCGAGCCCTTCTTGAAGATGGAGCCCGGCATGATGCCGATCTTGCACTCTTCGGGGGTCATGATGCCGGGGCAGTTGGGGCCCAGCAGGCGCGAATTCGACCGGTCGAGGCGCGCCTTGACCCGCACCATGTCGGCGACCGGGATACCTTCGGTGATGCAGACGATGAAGGGGACTTCGGCCTCGATGGCCTCGATGATGGCGTCGGCAGCCCCGGCCGGCGGCACATAGATGACACTGGCATCGGCACCGGTCGCGTCACGACCCTCGGCCACCGAGGCATAGATCGGCAGGCTCTCGCCCTCGGACCCGTGCCAGATCTCGCCGCCCTTCTTCGGGTGAACCCCGCCGACCATCTTCGTGCCGAAATAGCGCAGTGCCTGTTCGGTATGGAAGGTGCCGGTCTTGCCGGTCAGTCCCTGGACGAGGACGCGGGTGTCTTTGTTGACGAGGATGGACATGGTTGACCTGGGTTCAGTGGCCGCGAGGGCGGCGAGCAAGGGTTCGGGGAGGACGATCGGGGGCGGTTAGCGGGGCCGGGGCCGCATATACATGATCATGATGACTCCGTCGGAATCGCCGGTCATGACGATGCGCATGTCATCGCCCGCCGCCAGTTCGAGCAGGGCGTCCTCGCCCAGGTCCGACGCAATGGCGACCTTGCGACCGTTTTCGATGGTGTAGGGATAGCCGTTCAGGCCGGACTCGCTCATCTCGGCATTGGGGGTCATGTCCAGCCAGTCGGCGACGGCCCCGTCGATGGCGGCATAGTCGCCGGGCATCACGCCCACGGCACAGACGGACATATAGAGCTCACCCCCGTCGGTGAGGGTGCCGAGGCCATCGGTCATGTCGCCAGTCATGGCGATCTGGATGCCCTCGCCCGCGAACAGCATACGGGCTTGCATATTTTCGAAGGGCGCATCCGGACCCAGCATTTCCGGCGGCAGCACATCCCAGCCGGCGGCGTCCAGCTTGGCCATGGCGGCCGACGCCTGACCGTCGGTCGCGACACAGGTCGACTGGAACAGGGCCAGCTGGGGATCAGCCGCCTGGGCCTGGGCCACGGCGGGCGCAAGGGCGAGAGCCACGGCGGTGGCGGCGAGGAATTTCAGAGACATTGCAATACTCGTCGAAGGGATGGGACGGCGTCCCGGATTGAAAGAACTCAGGCGGCGGGGCTCGGCACCCTTTTCACGTAGGTTATGGAAAGCACGCGCCGCTCGGGAACGTAATTCACGGTCAAGAACTGCTCACCGGGACCGTCGGACCAGACATGCACTTCCTCTGTAACCGGCAGGGCCGACAGCACATCAACTCTATCCAATTCCATCTCCGCCGCTAGGACCTCGACCTCAGGAAGCCAGTCGCCATCGACGCCGTTTGACATAACCGTGCAGGCAATGTTGTGGACGACGGGCTCTCCCGGGCTACTGAGAGTGGTCGACAGCGTCACCAGAGCGTCTCGCGTGAGGAAGCCAGCATAAGAGGCTAACTGCTCGGACAGAGGTGTTGCGAGCGGAGCCCGACGCCAGCGGCGATCCCGGCCAAGGCGCTCGAAAGCTTCCGTCTGCATTCCGGTGCTGATGCATGCGTCGCGCACCAACTGCGCGGCGGCGTCGCCAGGTTCCGGCGCCGCAAGAGCCGCCCAGGCACTGAGAACGAGCGCCGCAAACATCACCCCACCGCCGCGACGATCTTCTGCGCCGCGTCGTCGAGGTCGTCGGCGGCGGTGATGGCGAGGCCGGATTCGTTGAGGATCTTCTTGCCTTCATCGACATTGGTGCCCTCGAGGCGGACGACCAGCGGCACCTTGAGGCCCACCTCTTTCACGGCGGCGACCACGCCCTCGGCGATCACGTCACAGCGCATGATGCCGCCGAAGATGTTGACCAGAATGCCCTCGACGCGCGGGTCGGCGGTGATGATCTTGAAGGCCGCCGCGACCTTTTCCTTGGAGGCGCCGCCGCCGACGTCACAGAAGTTGGCGGGCTCTTTTCCATACAGCTTGATGATGTCCATGGTCGCCATGGCCAGACCGGCGCCGTTGACCATGCAGCCGATGTTGCCGTCCAGGGCGACATAGGCGAGGTCCCATTTCGAGGCCTCGATCTCCTTGGGGTCTTCCTCGGTCTCGTCGCGCAGGGCCAGGATGTCCGGGTGGCGGAACAGGGCGTTGCCGTCGAAGCTGACCTTGGCGTCCAGCACGCGCAGGCGGCCGTTTTCCATGACGATCAGAGGGTTGATTTCCAGCATCGACATGTCGGTGTCGAGGAAGGCCTTGTAGAGGATCGGGAACAGGGTCTTGCCGTCCTCGGCCGCCGCGCCATCCAGCTTCAGAGCCGCGTTCAGCGTGGCGACATCGGCTGCGGTGACGCCCGCTTCGGGGTCGATAACGATGGTCTGGATCTTCTCGGGCGTGTCATGGGCGACGGCCTCAATGTCCATGCCGCCCTCAGTCGAGACGACGAAGGCGACGCGGCCGTGCTGACGGTCGACCAGCAGGGAGCAGTAGAGCTCCCGGTCGATGTCGGCGCCGTCCTCGATATAGAGGCGGTTGACCTGTTTGCCGGCCTCGCCCGTCTGGGCGGTAACCAGGGTGTTGCCCAGCATTTCGCGAGCGTGGGCCACGGCTTCCTCGACCGATTTGGCCAGACGGACGCCGCCCTTGGCGTCAGCGCCCAGTTCCTTGAACTTGCCCTTGCCCCGGCCACCGGCGTGGATCTGGGACTTCACGACATAGAGCGGACCGGGCAGCGACCGGGCGGCAGCCTCGGCCTCGTCCGCCGAAGTGATGGCCACGCCCGCCGCAACCGGCGCGCCAAAGCCCTTCAGAACCTGCTTGGCCTGATACTCGTGAATATTCATGGAAACCGTCGCGTCCGCTGATGGGGAGGGGTGCGAGGCTTATAGGCTCCGCCCGTTCGCAGGCGCAACAGGCGGAGCCGGGTCAGGTGTCAAAGGATCAGTCGATCCAGTCCTTCCTGAGGGTGCGCGAGGCGCCGATCAGCAGCACCGCCGCCAGCACATAGAAGCCCATGCCGGTGTAGATGGCCCAGCGCAGGCTTTCCTCGCCGAACTGCGGCGCCAGCAGATCGCTCATCCAGCCGAAATAGTAGAAGCCCACGGCAATGCCGAGCAGGTTGTTGATCAGCAGGAACAGCGCCGAGGCGGTCGAGCGCATCGGGGCCGCGACCAGATTCTGGATGGAGGCCGTGATCGGTCCCAGCCACGCGAGGTTGAGGCCGGTGGGGATGATGAAGATCAGGAAGGCCACGATCAGCGACTGGGCCCGCGTGCCGCCGTCCGCGAAGATCTGGGCGATCAGCCAGTCAGAATTCATCGCCAGGATGAAACAGGGGGCCGATATCAGAAAGGCAATGGCTGGCACCAGCGGATAGGCGCCCTTGCCGCGATGGGCCAGTTTGTCGGCGATCATGCCGCCCAGCCAGATGCCCAGGGTGCCGCCGATCAGGGCGATGCCCGAATAGTACCAGCTGACCTCGCGCAGGGTCAGGTCAAAGCTGCGCATGAAGAACAGGGGCAGCCATCCGGCCACGCCGTATCCGCAGACGGACGAGGAGGCCGCACCCAGCGCCAGCAGCCAGAAGCTCTTCTTCTTGATGACGATCGAGGCCGTGGACCGGGCGATCATCAGGGAGATACCGATCACCAGCGCCAGCAGAGCGGCAAAACCGAGCACCATGGCGTTGCCGAGGGCGATCAGGCCGAAATGATTGAGGGCCGCGAGCGCCATCAGACCGGCGCCGAGCCCCAGCATGATGAGCGAGGCCGTGCGTCCGACCGCCGACGAGGCGGCAGGCGGGTGAGAGGACACGGCGGCGGCATCGGCCGGGGCCGCCGGATTGACCGGACGCGGCACATCCGTCGCGCCGCGCTTCGGGTCCTTGACCGTCAGGCGCAGAACCGGCGCGACCAGCAGGCCCAGCAGGCCGACCACGATGAAGGCCGTCCGCCAGCCGTACTCGGCCGCCAGCAGGCCGCCGACCAGGGTGCCGGCCGCCGTACCCAAGGGAATACCAAAGGCGAAACCCGCCAGGGCGCGTGCCCGCTGATGCGGCGGGAAATAGTCCGCAACGAGGGAATAGGCCGGAGCCACGCCGCCGGCCTCACCGACGCCGACGCCCATGCGGTACAGGAACAACTGACCATAGGACCCCGCCACCCCGCACAGGGCGGTGAAGCCGGACCAGACCGTCAGGGCGCCGGTCATGATCCAGACGCGGCTGTAGCGGTCCGCCAGCCAGGCGAGGGGAATGGCCAGGGTGGAATAGACCGAGGCAAAGGCGATGCCGCCCAGCAGGCCGAACTGGCTGTCGGTCAGGCCAAACTCTTCCTTCAGGGGCGCGGCCAGAATGCCGATGATCTGCCGGTCCAGAAAGTTCAGCATGTAGACGAAGATCAGGATCGCCAGAACGTAGAAGCGATAACCCGGGCTGGCAGGCTTCTCAGCGCCGGGCGTGGTGGCTTCAGTCATGACGGTTCCCCCTGGTGGTCTTGATGCCGGGCGGAACGGTAGCGCCCCCGGTCCTGCATGCAAAAGAAAAAGGGCGGCGGTCCGCCTGGAACCGCCGCCCGGATAGGTATCAGACGTTCAATGGCCGAAGCCGGATCAGAACTTGATCTGGATCGAGCCGGTCACGGTCTGCGGCGGACCGTAGTAGCCGATGACCGAGTTGTTGAAGAGCGCGCCCGGGAAGTTATAGCCGCCAACGCGGTATTCTTCGTCAGTCAGGTTCTTGCCGAACAGGCCGAGGCTCCAGCGCTCGCTGGGAGCGGTCCAGATCAGCGACAGGTCGACCAGCGCATAGGCTTCCTGGTCCAGGATCGGGTTCGGGAACTCGAACATGCTGAAGTCGCCGCGATAGCTGACCGAGGGGGTCACGACCAGTTCGCCGCCCGCCACATCACTGCGCCAGGTCAGACCGAAATAGCCGGTCCATTCCGGGGCGTTCTGCAGGACGACCAGGTCCGAGATGTCCTCATAGGCCATGGTCGTCAGATTGTAGCGCAGGAACTCGTCGAACTCGCTGTTCAGATAACCGACGGCGAAGTTGGCCGACAGGTTATCGCTCAGGAACAGGGAGCCTTCGAACTCGGCCCCGTACAGGGTCGACTGGCCGACGTTGTCGACGAAGCTGGCGATACCGCCGACGGCCGGCACCTGGGTGGTGACCTGCTGGTCTTCATACTGGTTGTAGAAGACCGACGAGCTGAACGACAGCGGGCCCGCACGCCCCTTCAGGCCGATCTCATAGCTGTCGACCGTTTCCGGTTGATAGCCGTTGACCGTGTCCGGCGTCAGGATGGCGTCGCCGCGCATGTCGAAGCCGCCGGACTTGAAGCCCGAGGACCACGAAGCATAGCCCGTGATGGCGTCCGAGAAGTCGTACGACAGGGCGACCCTCGGCGAGATGTCATCGAAGGTGCGGTCGTTGGTGTAGTCCGTGCGCAGCAGGGTCGGAGCGCGCGGCGTGCCGCCCAGCAGCGGCGAGCGGGTTGCGCCCGCATAGTTGGCGCGGAACACCGTGCCGGTCTTGCTGTCCTCGGTGTAGCGGATGCCGAGACCCAGGTGCAGGCGCTCGGTCAGGTCCAGGTTCACATCGGCGAACAGGGCGACACTTTCGGTTTCGACCACACCGCCAGTACCGATCACGATGCCGAGGTTGCCGAGAACGGTGTCGAAGGCGCCTTCGGCCGAGGCGTCCAGATAGAAGACGCCGAACACGCCCTGGATCCGGTCATAGTTGAACTGGAACTGGAGCTCGGTGGTGAACTGGTCGTCGGCATAATAGGCCGGGATGTCCAGCGTCGGGGCCGGCGTGTTGTCGAAGTCGATGACCGTATCGGTCCGGCCTTCGCGCCAGGCGGTGATCGCCTTGAAGGTCCAGTGCTCGCTGACGTCCACCTGGCCGGTGAAGGACAGGCCTTCGCTTTCTACCGAGTTTTCGTCACCGATTCCGGCATAGGTGTCATAGACGCTGTCCGGCGACCCGGCGCCCGGGCCGACACCCGCCACTTCGCGGTGACCGTGGCGGGGGTTGGAATCATCCTGGGTGCGGTCATAGGCGAGACGGAAGAAGACCTCGTCGCGCGGGGTGAATTCGGCGCTCGCGCGGAAGGCGGTGACGTCCTTGTCGTAGTGCTCGGCGCCGGTGTTGAGGTTCTCGCCATAGCCGTCGCGCGTCAGGCTGGCGAAAGCGCCGCCGATGCGGAAGCTGTCGCTGAGCGGCACGCTGCCCGAGGCGATCAGATCGACCTGGTTGTAGCTGCCATAGGCACCGCGGATGGTGGCCTCGGCGTCCTGCGACAGGCGCGAGGTCACATACTTGATGGCGCCGCCGACGGTGTTGCGGCCGTACAGCGAGCCCTGCGGGCCGCGCAGGACCTCGATGCGCTCGATGTCGAAGATGTCGAGCACCGCCGCCTGCGGACGGGCGACATAGACGTCATCGACATACAGGCCGACGCCGGGCTCGAAGCCCCACAGCGGGTCCTGCTGTCCGACGCCGCGGATGAAGGAGATCAGGGTCGAGTTGGAGCCGCGGGCGACCTGGACGGTGGCGTTCGGCGTCTGCTGCTGCAGGGTGGTGATGTCGGTCGCGCCGGTCTCTGCCAGCCGCTCGGACGACAGGGCGGTTACGGCAACCGGCACGTCCTTCAGCTGTTCGTCGCGGCGACGGGCCGTGACGATGATCTCATCCAGCGAGGTAACGGCCGGATCTTGCGCCGGTGCCTCCTGGGCGATGGCGGTGACGGACAGCGCGCTCCAGGCGGCCCCCGCCAGAAGGACGGTCTTTACGAGTCTGTTCATTTGAAGCCCCAATCTCTGTTTCCAACCCAGGACGCTTTTATTCAGCGTTCAATGATTTTACGCAGACTGACCCCCTTTTTGCCGATCTGTCAAACGGCCACGCCTGTCGGGGCGCGGAATTCAAGCGGGGCTGTGGCAGGAATACATACCCTCCGAGGGCCGCATGATGCGTGATTGCCGGACGGGGACGAGGCGACTAGC
>CEPP01020118.1_pt1 | contig 64268 bp, 59 predicted proteins | sample 530521 | NCBI WGS metagenome assembly CEPP01 (sample SAMEA2620256, study PRJEB7988) | marine metagenome | biome: marine biome (ENVO:00000447); feature: surface water layer (ENVO:00002042); material: "saline water (ENVO:00002010), including plankton (ENVO:xxxxxxxx)" | depth 5 m | reverse complement strand
AAATAGGGGATAACAATCACAATTGTCGGTTGTTTCAAAAAAAGTTATCTATAAAAATGCTGATGATTAAATCGACTTCAAAAACAGTTTAATTTGTATGCTCTGGATGAACAGCTATGAGTTCTGCCAGCTTATTTTGCCAAGCTACCAGTATAAATAATATGAGATAATAACCTCTTTAAATGAAGTGTTTTCGTTTTAAACTAATTTGCTGGCATTCGTTTAAAACGTCAATTTGAATTAGGAACCGTTAGCGCCCAGATGATAAGCCTAACTTTCATTTAAACAGTGTGTAGAACCTCGAAATAATATGATGTTAATAAAATGCTGAATCGCTTAAAAAGTTTTCCTGCTGCTGAAAAAACTATTTTCGTTTTAATGAATATATGGCTAGCGGGTTTTTTTCTTTCTCCCACCGGCAAGCAACACTATCAATTCTTTATTCTATCAATCGTATTAAGTGCTTTCTGGCTGATTTTTGCTCAGAAAATTAACTACAGAAGCCTGTTAAACTCCAAAGTATTAATGTCAGCCTCATTTTATGCCTTGCTCTTCCTGATTAGTATCGCCTGGTCTAATGATCTCGGTTTTTCTGCTAAATTCAAAGACATCAAAACTTTTTTGTATTTGATTTTTTTTGCATTGGTCTTTTTGTACGTGATCAACGGCCAGTCAAAAAGGATGATTACTGTAGTCAACATTTTAATTGTTGCTGCTGTTATCAGTTTATTAATCAATTTGTTTGTTTTCTATGCAATCAATGGAGAAGACATGTCTGCCAGATTTTTTGGAATGGGCAGATTGTGGAATCCACTTTGGGCCGCAGCAATGTATGGGGCAACAGCATTAACCATACTGGCCATTTTGTTGGATAAGTTTAATCAGTTCAAGCCAGTATTCAGAGGTATGTTTTTACTCGCATATGTATTGATGTTGGGTGCGGTTGTTCTTACCCAATCCAGAACACCTATTGCAGCAACGATAATGCTCTCTTTGTTTATTGTGATGGTGTCGCAACAATCATTAAAAATAAAAATAAGTGTTATCTTAACAAGTGGAATTATTGGTGTAATAACACTGTTATATTCGCTCCCCTTTATTCAGGAACAGATGGGGAGAGGCCAGAGTTACCGGTTAGATCTTTGGTTTGGTTTTATAGAACGGGCGAAAGAACACCTTTTTCTCGGTCATGGTGGTGGGTCGAACGTACCCATTTCTTCACCCGTCGATTATGTTGATGGCTGGTATCACTATCATAGTACCTATGTTGCTTCTTTAGTTGAAATGGGGCTGGCGGGACTTTTTTTGCATCTGCTCCTCATCGTCACCACCTTGTCTGCTGCATGGAAAATGCGGAATATTTTTATTGTTAAAGTTGCCGCGATAGTCTTTATCTATACCTGTATTTTAGGTATCACATTTGGTCATGGCATATTGACGCGGATGAATTCACAATGGCTGATTTTCTGGATGCCGTTACTGGTTATTGCTATCTATGAAATCAGCAGCAATAAAATGTCAGTTCGGAATGACTCTCCGGATGTCCAATAAGAACGTAGCAGCTGATTTGTCTTAAGCGTTTAACAGGCGTGAAATCCGGGAATTAGACCAAAATGCCTGTTTAACAGCCGAGTCGGAGAATAAGGTTTCCAGTCTGCTATTAATGGCTTGTTTGTTGGCTATTGAGGTTTCGACGTTAGCTGTTTTGATTAAAGCATCGCTCAGTGCATCAATGTCTCTGAATTTAAATAACTGACCAATTCCATCAATGATTTCAGCGCCACCGCCACAATCGGTGCAAATTATGGGCAAGTCTGCTGCCATGGCTTCAAGAAGCACCATTCCGAAAGGCTCGCGGTCTGAACTCAAAGCAAATACATCGAATGCCTTAAAGTAGCGTCTGGCTTCAGCAACCGAACCAAGAAACAAAACATGGTTATCAATATCGAGTGCTAGCACTAGTGTTTTAAGTTCTGCTTCCAGTTTTCCTTTACCAATTAAACAAAGCTTTGCATTCTCTGGAAGAGAGGGTAAGGCTTTTGCAAATCCACGGATTAGGGTTTGTGGATCCTTGTCAGGGTGAATGCGACCGACACTTCCCACTATCCAATCATCCATACAAAGATTGAGTTTTGCTCTGGCCTCAGGTTTTGGCAAAAGCTCACTTTGTACTAACTCAACATCAATACGATTGTAGAGCGTTTGGATCTTTTCTTCCGGCCAATCCGGCAAATGACCTCGGATTTCATCTCGCACTGCATTGGAAACTGCTAATAATGTTAAACGTGATTTAAAAAAGTTGACTAAAAAACGACGTCCGGGACGATCAAAGTCACCAAAAGAATGTCGGATACTCAAGATGGGCAAATGAGTCGCCAGAGCTGCGATGTAAGTTGGTTTCGCTCGGTGTGCGATGCAGGCAACAAAGTTGTATTGCTTGGCAAGCTGATGGATTTTTCTGATGATGCCAAGCTTGAGCCCACTTAATTGTTTGCTTTTGTAATTAAGGAATATCACTTCATCAGAACAGGCTTTTTCTGCCACGAGCGGATCGGGTTCACCTGATAAAAATACGGTAATCACTTTATAAGGTGTGTCTTTAAAAAGCACGGCATATTGGCGCGCGCAATCCAGAAAGGGGTCGTAGTAACTGTGACAGATATGCAGAATGTACGGGGTTTGCTTAGTGTTTTCGATGCTGGTCATAGTCTACGTTTCCGCTAATGCGTGCGTTGCTTGCGAGGCGTCAGTTTACGCCAGAGTTTTTTATCTTTGGCACGAAGCTTCTCGACTTGCAGATAGGCTTTAAAAAAATACAAACGATCCTTTAAAGTCCAGCGGTGATCTGCATGACGATTAAAACTGGATAAATCCCGTTTCATCGCCAGTTTTGAACTGAAACGCCAGCGCAGTTTTTCCAGATCAATCAGACGAATCTTCCATTTGCCTTTTTTGTTTAACTTAACAAACACGTGCTTGGAGTAAAAACAATTATGCACGTAATGTGAGCGGTGCAGCTTACGTGTCAGTTTGGCAAGCTTGCGAATAAGTTGATAGCGTTTTTCCTTGGTCAGCTGTGTCGGGTCAAGGTTATCCAGAGAGGTGTAGTTATCCAGCGCTTTGGTGATTAAAACGGCACGGTCATCTTGTTTGCCAAAATACAATGGGTTTAACGTGGGGATTTTCAGTTTTTTCAGTTGCTGAATATTTTCCAGCTCTTTTTGAAACGTGGGGATTCCTTTGAACGGATGCCGCCAGGTCCGGCTGTAGTAATTTTGCTGGCGTTTCACAAAAACCTTGGTTATGCCTTTACGGGTATCAAACTCCGTACGTGTCACGCCACTCCAGCCACCGCGTGCTTCATTAGGTGCATCAAACCAGTTTTTGGGTAAAGACCAAACGCGTTCAAAAGATAAAGCTCTGCGACTCGACCAATAAACACGATTGATAAAAGCGCTGGTTTTTTTATTGAAAATAGCCATCTTTCAACTCGTTGATGACTGCAGTTGTCGTAAAACCTGTTCAGGCTGGATATCTTGCATACATTTATGATGCCCTTCGGGGCAGGTGCGTTGAAAACACGGACCACAGTCCACGGGAATTTGCAGAATCGTGGCATTATCCGATAAGGGGGGCGTAAATGCCGGTGACGTTGGTCCATAAATAGCAATAAGCGGTTTTTGCAATGCAGCAGCGATATGCATTAATCCGGAATCATTACTGACCACCTGGTCGGCTGTGGCAATCAAATCAATGGCTTCACCCAACTGGGTTTTGCCGCACAAATTAATGACATTCTGTTTATCGGTAATGCCTGCGACAATTTGTTCACCTGTCACCGCATCGGCTTTGGAGCCCATAATCAATACTTGCCAGCCTTGCTGAGTAAGCAGCTCCCCTAAAGCAGCGTAATGCGATGTCGGCCATTGTTTGGCCGGACCAAACTCTGCGCCAGGACATAAAACCAAGCGTTTTTGCTCAGCCAATTTAGCTGGATTTAACTCACTGGAAACGGCTTCTGCAATCATTTTAGGTGGCAGAAAGTCGGGTGCTATATGTGCTTGGGAAGCAGGATGAGCCAACGCAACAAAGCGTTGCACCATAAGTGGTAATCTTTGTTTATTCAGTTTGCGGGGATCATTAAGTAGGCCATAGCGCATCTCGCCTAACCAGCCTGTGCGTTGTGGAATATTGGCAAACCAGGGGATTAGCGCTGATTTCCAGGAATTAGGCAACACAATGGATTGATCATAGTTCCTGTGACGCAGACCGAGACCAATCTGGCGCCGCTGTTTCCAGCCGAACACACCATGCGTTACCGGCATGCTTATCGCTTCACGGATTTCGGGCATACGGGCCAGTAATGGACGAGTCCATTCAGGTGCCAGCACATCAATATGAGATTGCGGATGTTGCTGTTTAAGTGCAGCAAATAACGACTGTGCCATTACCATGTCACCGACCCATGAAGGGCCAATGATCAGGATGACGTGTTTAACGGACATAAATGATTAATGCAGCGTGCTGTGCGCCAGATAAATAAATATCACGCCAGCCGCAATTAATGAGATCTGCTGTAGTGTCTCTGAAGGTTTCACTTTGCTGTGCAAGCCAGGAATCAAATCAGCCACCGCGATATAAACAAAGCTGGAGGCTGCCACCACCAGAATGTAGGGCAAAAGATGCTGCATATCGGCCAGCAGGAAGTAGGCCAGAACGGCACCCACCACGGTTCCCAGACTGGAAAGCATATTGAAATAAAGTGCTTTGCGGCGCGTATAGCCACTGTGCAACAGGATCACAAAATCGCCCAGTTCCTGAGGGATTTCATGTGCTGCGATTGCCAGCGCGGTAACAATGCCCAGATGCACATCCGTTAAAAAAGCTGCAGCAATCAATACACCATCGACAAAATTATGAATGCCATCGCCGATAAGAATTAACGCTCCTGCGGCTTTCTTAGGTTCTTCATGTTGGTGGTTATGATGATCTTCACCAAGTTCTGGAATGTTCTCATGGCCATGATGGCTATGGCAATGTCGCCATAACACCATTTTTTCCAGCAAAAAAAAGCTTAACAAACCAATGAGTAATGTCAGTCCAAGATGATGGGGATCGACAAAATATTCATGCTCAATCGCATGGGGAAGTAGCCCTAAAAACGATGCACCAAGCAATGCTCCAATTGCAAAGCTAACCAGATGGGGCACAGCATAATGACGGGTTTGAGTCGGTAATAGCAGAAAGCTTGAAGCAATTATGACACTTAGTAAGCCGCCGAGAATACTGAAGATGATTATCCAGAGTAATAAGTCCATATGCACCTGAAACAGAAAATGAATGCGCAAATCATACCTTATTCAGCCGCTATCCATATAAGCGACGCCATTCGCCCGGTGACGCCATCGCGTCTAAAGGAGAAAAAACGGTCTTTTTCGCTATAGGTACAATAATCCCCACCATAGATTGCGGTAACACCCTGCGCAGATAGGCGTTGTCTGGCAAGCAGATAAATATCGGCCAAAAAACGATCTGAATGTGTTGCAGTAAAAGCGGATTCTGCATTGCCATCACTGGCCATAAAAGCCGATTTTACTTCCGGTCCAACTTCAAAAGCCTGCGGACCAATCGCTGGCCCTAGCCAGACAATAATTTCTGATAATGGCATATTGAATTGAGCCAGCGTATTTTCAATGATTCCGGCTTGCAAGCCACGCCAACCTGCATGAATCGCAGCCACCTGCGAACCCGATTTATCAGTCATTAAAACCGGTAGACAATCTGCCGTCATGATGGCACAGACGGTATTTGCCGAATCACAGAAAATCGCATCGGCTTCAACATTGACTTGCCATTGATTTGCCTCAATAACATTGCTGCTATGAGTCTGTTTCAGCCATAACGGTGTAGCAGGCAGTGATGCGGACTGAATTAAGCGCTGTCGATTAGCAATCACTAAAGCGGGCTCATCACCGACATGATCGCCTAAATTGAGCGAATCAAAGGGAGCTCTGCTCTGCCCACCGTTTCGGGTAGTGGTTATTGCTTTAATATGCTTTGGAGCCGGCCAGTTTACCGTTAGAACAGAATCAGCCATCACAGCGCGGCACGTGCAGATAATCACGCCAGGCGGAAAACAAATTTTCGTCACTGGCTGCACAGGTAGAACGTGGCGTTAAACTTCGACTGAAAACGGCCTCGTTATCCAGAGTACAGGCAAAGGCACCTGCTTCTTTAATAATCAGCTGGGCCGCCGCATAATCCCAAATCTGCTGGCGACCATGCAGATACAGTTGAGCTCGGCCCGCCGCCAGCCAGCACAATTCCAGAGCAATAGACCCCAGGCTGCGTTGCGAACCATAAGGTTTTTCATCAACCAGCCTTTGGCAAAGCGATTTGGGTAAACGCTTAAAATCAATGATAGCCAGGGTCTGATTCAGTGCAAGGCCTGAGATCTCAGCATTAAGTCGCTGACCATTCAACCATGCACCAGCCCCTTTTTTAGCCGAAAAACATTCATTCATCACCGGGTCATAAACCACCCCGAGCGTGACCTCACCTTTTTCAATTAATGCCAGAGAAATGGAAAAGAAAGGCATGCCGGAGGCAAAGTTACTGGTGCCATCAATGGGATCCAGACACCATAAGGCTTCTCCGCTGTTCAACAGTTCAGCCTGCTCGTTTACGGTCATTTCTTCGCCGAGTAATTTAATCTCGGGAAAATCCCGCTGTAAAACCTCGGTCATTTTCTGCTGCATCAATTTGTCAGCGACGGTGACCACACTGCCATCGTGCTTATATTGACGACTGACAGTCGTAAATAAAGGCATCAAATGTTGCTGAACGGTCTCAGTCAGACATTGCTGCAGTTGGGCGAGGTCGGTATCCATGGATAAAAAGTATATCAGCGATGTAAGGATAATTATTCAAACTCTGCGATGCAGTCTGTAAACTGCTGATTCATTTTGTCAGTTGAAGCTTTTTTATGCGTGTTCCACGATTTTATTGCGCCTGTCTGGTGCCTGCGACATCACCAATGCTTTTACCGGATGAAGTGTTTCGCCATGCCGTACAAGTATTGCGGATGAAACCCGGCGCATTATTGAACTTGTTTGATGGACAGGGGCTTGAGTATCAGGCGCAACTGGAGCAGGTGGACAAACGCCAGGCCACTGTCATTCTTCAGCAGCCAATAACAACCGATAACGAATCTCCCCTGGATATTCTGTTGATGCAAGGCATTTCACGCGGAGAACGGATGGATTATGCCATACAAAAAGCCGTCGAACTGGGTGTAAAACGTATTATGCCTGTGGTGACGGAGCGTTGTAATGTACAACTTTCGGGCGATCGCGCCAAGAAAAGATTGAATCACTGGCAAGGTGTGATGATCAGTGCCTGTGAGCAAAGTGGTCGGAGTTATTTGCCGGAATTATTGCCAATTACTGCATTTAATGATGCTCTGGAAAATACCGATGATAAATGCAAACTGGTTTTGGCACCGGAGGCCAAACAGGGGTTTTCCAGTATGACTAAAGCCAGCCGCATTGCATTACTGATTGGACCAGAAGGCGGTTTAAGTGATGACGAAATTGCGCGGGCGAATGATGCCGGGTTTACCGGTATTTGTCTTGGTCCAAGAATATTAAGAACCGAAACCGCCTCTGCAGCCGCATTGGCCATGGTACAGGCTGGCTGGGGAGACATAGGATGAATGACGGTACTATCGTATTGCTGATTCTGGCCGTGATTGGCTGGTTATGGTGGGATAGCCGTGGGGTTGCGGAACATGCCAGTCGTGTTGCCAGTCAATACTGTCAGTCGATGGGGGTCAGTTTTCTCAATGATACGGTGGCCTGGAAAAAAATCCGTCTCAGGCGTGGTTCGAACGGCAGAATGCAATTTGAACGAACCTATTTTTTTGAGTTTGCCAGCGATATGCAACAGCGTTATCGTGGTGAAGTCGTTATGTTGGGAAAACGCGTGAAGTCGATCCAGCTGGATCCACACCGTTTCAGTTAAGTCATCAGAGGAAGAGGGTATGACAAACAAGCTTGCATTGGTCGTTGATGATTCACGTGTGGCCCGCATGATGTTATGCAAACTTTTGCAATCCTCTGGATTTGAAGTCGTCGAACAGGGCAGTGCCGACGATGCTTTGGCCTGGCTGCAAACCACGCAGCAGTCACCGTTAATTATCTTTATGGATTTGATGATGCCGGGAATGGATGGCCTCACTGCTACCCGCCAGATCAAAAACGATTTACGCTGGCAAGCAATTCCGGTGGTACTTTGCACCAGCAATGACAGTGAAGCCGATAAATTATCAGCCCATGACAGTGGTGTGCTGGCTTTATTATCGAAACCACCCGAAGCCCGGCAGCTGCAAATGATACTTAATGATTTGCGTACTCCAGCAATAACGGGTGAAGCGGAACAATCAGTGGTACCTGAGCCTGCTGCTGACATTTCAGCAGCTTTAACAATGGATGAGGTGATGGCTCAGCTTGAGCAACAGGTATTACCTTCCTGGCTGCAGCAGTCACAAGATTCAGCGGAGCAGATCAGTCAGCAAATCGCCGAAAATATCGTCAGACAACTCATCGATGAAAGACTTAACGGATTATCCGAAAGGCTTTCAGCAGAAATAACAGAGCAGATAAGTGTGGGTGTGCAAGACAAGGTAGACCAACAATTGGCCACCCAGGCCATGCAAATGCAGACCGTACTGTCCGAAAAAGCCGCCGATGCTGCCGAAACAGCCATGCAAAACCTGAATCAGTCCAATCATTGGCAACAACAGGTGGCTTCTCAGACAGAGCATTGGCTGACCCGTCAGCAGCAGGATCTTCAGCAACAATTGATGACCGCATTGCAACCGGAAATTGAAAAGGTGATTGCCGAACAGCTGGCAGCTGTTCCGGACTCAACCGCGCCAGCGCTGGAAACACTTCAGCAAGCATTGGCGCAACTGCAGCTCGTGCAGGATCAAATGGTTAAACGGCAGCGTATGACCAATGCATTACTGATGGTGGCACTGGCTGCCGGTGTATTGGCGCTGCTGCAAATCAATTTGTTTTGATGTGGTGCCGCCAAAAACGGTTTAAAAAAGTATGACCATTCAGGAGGCTCTGCAATGGGCCAGAGTTCAGCTGGATATCAGTCCAACCCTGCGTAAGGATATCGAAAGCCTGTTATGTCATGTGCTGAGCTGTCAGCCGTTACGTTTAATCAGCTATCCCGAACAAACGCTTACGGCTGAAGAGCAGCAGCAATTTGTTTCACTGATTGAACAGCGCCGGCAAGGTGTACCGGTTGCGCATTTAACCGGTGTTCGTGGATTTTGGTCATTGGAGGTTGCCGTTAATCAACACACTTTGATCCCGCGCCCTGATACCGAGCTGCTGGTGTCTTTGGCATTGGAAAAAATCCAGCCGGGGATGCGGGTGGCGGATCTTGGAACCGGCAGTGGCGCTATTGCCTTGGCCATTAAAGCCGAACGTGATGATATCTGGATGCTGGCAAGCGATTATTCGCTGCAGGCGTTAACTATGGCTAAATATAATGCTGAAAAAAATCAGCTTGCCGTGCAGTTTGTTTGCGGGCAGTGGCTGGAGTCAATGCACTCCTCAAGTCTGGATATCATCGTATCCAATCCCCCCTATATCCGTTCAGATGACCCGCATTTAACCCTTGGAGATTTGCGGTTTGAACCACTGACGGCATTGGCTTCCGGCGAGGATGGTTTGCAGGATATCCGGCAACTGGTTCAACAGGCCGCCAGAGTGTTAAAGCCCGAGGGTTGGTTAATGATTGAACATGGTTATGATCAGTCTTCTGCTGTACAAGGTATGTTTCAGCAATACGGGTTTAATGAGATACAAGCGTTTCAGGATTATGGGCAGCAGGATCGGGTAGTGATTGGCAAACGTGGCTAACGCTCGGCAAGCCTTGAATTGAGGTAACATACTGCAGATGAATGACGAACAATTACTGCGTTACAGCCGCCATATTTTATTGCCTGATTTTGATATCACCGGTCAACAACGTGTTTTGGATAGCCGGGTGCTGGTAATCGGTTTGGGGGGGCTGGGATCACCCGTCGCTTTATATCTGGCCGCTGCCGGAGTCGGGCATCTGGTGCTGGTGGATGATGATAAGGTTGAGCTGACCAATCTGCAGCGGCAGATCGTGCATCGTCAGTCAACAGTGGGTAAGAGTAAAACCAGCTCTGCCGCGGCCACTTTGCAAAATTTGAATGACACGATTAAGGTTGAGACCATCGATCACCGTTTGAGTGAGTCCGAGCTCATCGAGCAAGCTGATCTGGCTGATGTGATCGTGGATTGTACCGATAATTTCAGTAGTCGTTTTTTACTGAATCAGGCCAGTAAAAAAACCAGAACGCCGATGGTTTCAGCGGCGGCCATCCGTTGGGAAGGGCAAATTTCGGTATATGATGCTCGACAAGCTGACGCACCGTGTTATCGTTGCTTGTACGACGATAATGGTGGTGATATTCAACAAAGCTGTGCAGAGAGCGGGGTGCTCTCTCCATTGCTGGGAATGATGGGATCGATTCAAGCGATTGAAACGCTCAAATTGCTCGCCAATACCGGCTGTTCGCTCAGTGGTCGTTTGATCATGGTAGATGCCCTGGCCATGCAGATACGGGAAATAAATTTGAAACAGGATCCGGCCTGCCCGGTATGTCACGATAATGAGAATAGCTAAATGACAGTTAAAACGACCATACGTTTACCTCGCACATTGGTGAATGAGCTATTACATCAGGCGCAACTTTCACCCAGCCAGGAAATCTCCGGCTTAATTGGCTGTCATGGGCAACGCTGTATGTGTTACCCGATAGACAGCGTCAAAACGGATGCCAGCGTTTTATTTGCCTTGAGTGCCAGTGAACAGCTGGCCGCACTGAAAGAAATGAAAGAACGCAATCAGGAGCTGTTTGCTATTTATCACTCCCATCCTGATGCGCCTGCCTTACCGTCGGTCATCGATGATGATGTGGCCGATTATCCACAGGCTTTGTATCTGATAATTTCATTGAATACACGTGGTGTTCTGGAAATGCGGGGCTTTCAAAAGCAGGGACAGAACATCGAAGAGGTAAATTTGATTATATGAGTAAACTGGACGCATCAACATTACAAACGGCAGCGCAACAGGCGCTGGATGTGGCTAAAAAGCTGGGCGCTACAGCCGCTGAAGTTGGCATCAGCCAAAGCCTGGGCTTATCAGTCAATGTACGTCAGGCTGAAATTGAAACCCTGGAACACAATAAAGATACCGGATTGGGTGTGACGGTGTATCTGGGGCAAAGTAAAGCATCTGCCAGTACATCTGATTTGCGGCCGGAAGCCATCCATGAAACGGTAGCGATGGCCTGCAGTATTGCCAAACATACTCAGGAAGACAAATTTGCCGGTTTAGCCGACGCAGAATTAATGGCCACCGCATTTCCGGACCTGCACTTGTACTATCCCTGGGCGTTATCTCCGGAACAAGCCATTGCATTGGCAATGGAATGTGAGCAGGCGGGACGTGATTTTGATCCACTGATAAGCAATTCAGAAGGCGCCAGTGTGTCATCGCACGAAGGTCAGCGAATTTATGCCAACAGTCACGGTTTTATCGGTCAGACGCAATCTACCCGTCATAGTTTGTCGTGCACATTAATTGCTCGTGATGCGGAGGGAATGCAGCGCGACTATTGGTACGATGTAGCGCGTGACAGTCAGGATTTGGCTTCGGCCATTTCTGTTGGTCAAAAAGCCGCCGAGCAGACATTGAAGCGTCTGAATGCCCGTGAAATCGAAACTGGGCATTATCCCGTGATTTTTGCCAGTGAAATTGCCTCCTCTTTGTTTGGTCAGCTGGTTGGCGGTATTCGTGGAAGTGCTTTATACCGTAAATCCAGTTTTCTGCTGGATAAACTGGGCGAGCAAATTTTTCCATCGTTTATCCATATTCACGAACAGCCGCATTTATTTAAAGCCTTAGGCAGTTCAGCTTTTGACGCCGAAGGTGTCGCAACGCAGAATCGTGACATTATCCGCGATGGTATTTTACAAGGCTATGTTCTGGATAGTTACTCAGCCCGACGTCTGAACATGACGACCACCGCCAATGCTGGGGGTGTGCATAACCTGACAGTGGATAGTAACGATTTGTCATTTAAAGACATGCTGAAAGCGATGGATAAGGGCGTGATTGTCACTGAAACCATGGGCATGGGTGTCAATATTGTTAACGGAGATTATTCGCAGGGTGCGGCGGGTTTCTGGGTGGAAAATGGTGAAATTCAGTACGCTATTGACGAATTTACTATCGCCGGTCAGTTGCAGGATATGTTTAAAGGCATTCAGGCCGTGGCGAATGATGTGGATTTACGCAGTAATATCCGTAGCGGCTCGGTCTGGATCGATAAAATGATGGTGGCCGCGTAAAACCAGTCACAACAGATGCGGTAAATGAGAGATTAACAAGTTCCTAGCTCTGCATGCTATCCCGGACAAACTGCGTGATATCTGTCAGATAGGCGACGGCAAATATTGAACCCAACATCTGTCGCAGATTTTTGATGCGATGCGCGCTATGACTGCGTAGTGCATTGATCTGGCGGATTAAATCCAGTTCATCATGGAGCCAGTCGGTTTTATTATTGACCAGCTGACAATGAAAGACGTAATGATGTTGAGAGCTGAACAGTCGGTGCAGTAGCAGGTTTTTGGCCTCTGTCGATTGCAGCTCATGCTCACAGATTATCTGCCATGGCTGCTGCCCGGAGCGGTAACAATACAATCCCATGGCCTGGGTCACCATGTTTTCAGTGTTGACGGTTTTCAGCTGCAGGGTAATCCGTGGAATCGCATTGGAGATGACCTGCCATAGTTTTTTGTCAGTTTCATCTATTACCTCGGAGTACCCTGCAACGGCTTGCAAAACGCGTTTTTGCTGAATATCCAACCCAAAAAACAGCGCTGTATCAAGCGGGGTATGGCTCAGCATATCCAGATACACGCGGCTATGCTGCATTTGAATTAGATCATCTTCCCGACGCGCTAATGAATGTTGGTTATCGTTGATCGCTTTTTCAAAAAACTGATTCACGGCCCATGGGCATTGTGTCACCAGTCGCTGCAATCCCAGCTCGGTCTGTCCGGCAAATTTTTGTACGCGTTTCACTTCATAGGGAACGCTGCGTAAATTTAACTGTGGTCGCTGTGCCTGCCAACGAGTGAAATGCAATGTCACACGACTGCCAATGGTCACCGGCAAATCAGCATCAACCGATAAAGACAAACCGTTGATAGAAACTTCGTTGGTTTGTGAAACAATCTCCTGGCTGTTTAAAAACAGGTTAACCGGTGTGAGCACCGTATAGCGGCTCTGTTGTCGTTGAATATAGGGCTTCAGATTGCTGACCGGAGGTAGCATACTCGTCTGACCTGACTGGTCGATATCAATACTGTCGGCAGCAAGTGATGTATCGTCATGGTGTAACTGATCCAGACAGGCTGTAATATCGGTTATATGCAGCAGACGTTTTAAACTGGATACCTTTCCGGAAAAATCGACCGCCATACGCGGATCGACCTGAGCAATCATGTCGAAATTCGGATGGTAATCTGCTTCATTGATTTTCAGCGGGATCATGCTGAAATGTAATAACTGCGTGTCAGCTGACCATGGCCAGCATTGTTTTAGGCGTTGCAGTTCATTAAGACCGATAATGCTCATGCGGTCTGCAGTCAATGCAAAAATGCCACTGGTAAATTGATTTTGTTCAATCTGCGAGAGCAGTATTTTTATTTGCTTGAGTAAGTTGGGTGTATGGATAAAAATCTGGTCACAAAGGGTACTGCTGTGAAGTGCAGTAACAACGGGTTTATTATTTTGTTCACCTATCCAGCAAAGCAGGCTGGGTATCTGTCGGCTGTATAAACGTAATAGTGAATTCTGGGTCAGGTTGAGAATTTCATTAGTCAGATCGGTGGAACTGTGTTTTTGCTTATTGCTGAGCCAGTTTTGCCAGGCTTGTCTGACATCATTACCAACAGAATCATTGAATCGTAATACAGCAAATGTACGCTGTTCATCCTGCTCCAGACGGATAATATCGAATGCAATCAGCGTGGATTCAGGGCTTTTCGCATCAGGAAAGTGTTCGAACCCCACCTCGACCGTATCGTTTTTTTCCAGTGTGGCTACCCGTTTCATACTGACGCGTATAGCATCAGTACTGACATCCAGTGTCATCGCATGATAACTCAGCTCAGCATTGCGGATCGTGACGGGCAACGTCAGTAACACCCGCTGTGCCAGCCGCCTTAACGACTGATCAAGACGGATAAGTAAAACGCCATTATCTTCAACTTCGAAAGCTGGTGGTGTTTGTTGCTGGAACTGACGAACAGCTTGTATCAATGCTTCATAAACCCCAACAGTATAATGCCCCTCCATCCGGTCAATTAACTGTTTCAGGATAAGATAGCTGCGGTCATCCAGATAATGGGTGACACCACCGAATTCATAAGGCTGGCATTCTCCAGTCACCTTGCCGCGTAAATCAATAATGCGTTGACAGGTTTTTTGTAAACGTTGACGTTCCAGTTGTGCCAGAAAGGTTTGGTTTTGAGATTTGCTGCTTTCCGTCGCCATTGGGCTGGTTAATTTAATTCACTGGGCGTTTTGGCTTTAATGCTTAGCGCATGAATGGCTGAAGGTAATAGTTCAGCTGCAGCGTCATAAACAAGCCGATGCCGTTTGATTAGTGAGAGCCCGGCAAAAGCTTCACTGACAATAAAAACCGTGAAATGACCACCGCCAGTATTGCCGGCATGACCAGCATGCAGATGACTGTCATCGGTAATTTGTAACTGTGTGGGTTGCAGCTTCAGTAAAGCCTGTTCCAGCTTTTGTTGGGTAGTGGCGCTCATGGAAAAACCTTACGAAACGGTTTGACGGTGACTTTGCTGTACACATCGGCTTCGACATAAGGATCTGCTCCAGCCCAGATTTGGGCACTGCGCAAGTCGTCAAACTCTGCGACCACAAGACTACCACTGAATCCGGCTTCACCGGGATCTTCGCTATCAATAACGGGATGTGGACCCGCCAGCACTAAACGGCCTTCGTTTTGTAATTCCTGTAGACGGGCAACATGAGCAGGTCGTGCAGCCAGGCGTCGCTGCAAGCTATCGGGTTTATCTTCGCTGATGATGGCATATAACATCAGGATGCATCCTTCGAATTGGTATTGTCATTAATATGGCGAGACAGATAGATGGCCTGCCCGGCAATAAACACTACCGTAATGATTAATGATCCGAATAGTTTGAAGTTCACCCAGGTTTCTTCTGAGTAGTTATAGGCAATATAGATATTAAGAAAGCCGGAAAACACAAAAAACAGGATCCAGGCAGTATTTAATCGTGACCAGACCACCGTTGGCAACTGCAAGTGCGCGGCCATCAGACGTTCGAGTAATGTTTTATCAGTAAATATACGGGCGCCAAGAAAGGCTAAAGCAAACAACCAGTTCACCGCGGTCGGTTTCCACATCACAAATTCCGGATTTTGTAACCAGATGGTTGCCCCACCCAGCACCATGACCAGAATAAGCGTGATCATGTGCTGTCTTTCGACTTTGCCATGGCGTAACTGGCCCCATAGCACCTGTATCAGGGTGGCTACCATCATAACTGCTGTTGCAGCATAGATACCGGCAACCTCATACTCCTGACCATTCCAATGGTAGACGCCGCCACCGAATTTATAGGCAATGAAAAACAGAATAATGGGCAGAAAATCAGTAAATAGTTTCATCTTTTTTTTCAGTTATTACAGTGATGGCACATTCTAACGTAAAATCAATACCATGACGCACTATGACCTGCATTGCCATTCCACCGCCTCTGATGGCGCACTTTCACCTCAAGCACTTGTTGAACGAGCCATTCAGCAAGGTGTGGATGTGCTGGCGCTTACTGATCATGATGGGACAGAAGGCATTGTAGCAGCGCTTCGGGCGGCTGAAGAGCAACCATTAACGCTGATCCCCGGGGTGGAGATTTCGGTCAGCTGGTATAGCAGTACTATCCATATTATCGGGCTTAACATTGATATTGATAACGCAAAATTGCAAACCGGTTTAGCCAAAATCCGCGATTATCGCCAGCAACGAGCTGAAGAAATTGCGCACCGATTGGAAAAATCCGGCATTTCAGGTGCTTTGGAGGGCGCCGCTCAATATGCTTCAAAGACCATGCTGGGACGCATGCATTTTGCGCAGTTTCTGGTCGAACAAGGTCATGCGTCTGATACAAAAGACGTGTTCAAACGCTTTCTGGTTAGAGGCAAGCCCGGATACGTTCCGGGTCAGTGGACAGATCTGGAATCCGCCGTTGAGTGGATAACCGGTGCGGGTGGCCAGGCGGCTATTGCCCATCCGTTGCGTTATAAAATGACGGCCAGCAAGCTGCGTCGATTGATTGATAATTTTAAAACCGCGGGCGGTCAGGCGATAGAAGTCAGCTCCGGACATCAACATCCCGATCAATTAAGAAATGTTGCGGCGCTCGCCAAACAATATGATTTGCTCGCTTCCTGCGGTTCTGACTTTCATAGTCCGGATCAAAGCTGGAGCGAACTCGGACGTTTTCTTCCACTGCCTGCTTCATGCAAACCGGTATGGACGTTGTGGCAGTAAAACAGGCACAGCACATGGATTATGGTATATCTGTCCTTAAATTAACTAAGAAGGTTTCAACGATTTCACATGAGTCAGTATTTTCAAATTCATCCGGATAATCCGCAACCTCGTTTAATAAAACAAGCCTGTCAGATCATTATGAGTGGCGGCCTGGTGGTCTATCCGACTGATTCGGGCTATGCACTGGGATGTTACTTGGGCGATAAAGCGGCGATGGATCGTATCCGTCGATTGCGTCAATTGGATGATGATCATAATTTCACGCTGGTCTGCAGAGATTTATCCGAACTGTCGGTCTATGCCAAATTTAATAATGCGGTATTTCGTTTGATTAAGGCACATACCCCTGGCCCTTATACCTTTGTATTGCCGGCCACCAAGGAAGTGCCTCGAAGATTGCAACATCCGAAACGCAAAACCATTGGTTTGCGGATACCCGTAAACAATATTGCCCTCGCTTTATTGGAAGAGCTCAATGAACCTTTAATGAGTTCAACGCTTATTCTTCCGGGTGACACCATGCCGATGACAGAGGCAGATGAGATCGCGGATCAGTTGAGTAAACACGTCGATTTAATTATTGATGGCGGTGCCTGTGGCCATGAGCCAACCACGGTTATCGAGTTTATCAATGATTTGCCAGAAGTGGTTCGTGTCGGTATGGGCGATCCAGCACCGTTTGAGGTGGAATGATCGTTTATCTGCTGGTCATTATTATTATTGCAGTCGCTATCTGGATTATCGGGCTGCAAAATGCCGAAGCTGATTGGGGCGGGCCTTCTGTTAACTGGTTAGATGGCTGGACGCGTCTTATCTGTCGATATATTCAGCGTTTGCCAGAACAAAAAATTAATTTACCAGAAACGGGGCCGGCGATAGTGGTGGCCAATCATGTGTCAGGTGCCGATCCATTGTTGTTAATCTCCGCCAGCAAAAGACCATTACGCTTTTTGATTGCGCGTGAAGAATATGAACGACCTTTGGTTAGCTGGGTGTTTAAAAAAGCGGGTTGTATTCCTGTTGATCGCAATGGTCGTCCGGAACAGGCTTTAAGGCAGGCATTAAGGGCCTTACAGAAAGGCGAAGTGATCGCATTGTTTCCCCACGGAAAAATACATCTGGATAGTGATCCTCCCAGAAAAATCAAAGGCGGTGTAGGCCGTCTGGCGAGCTGGTCAGCTGCGCCGGTGTTTCCGGTTCGTATTGATGGGGTGACTGCTGAAGGTAAAGTGTTTACCGCGCCTTTTGTTCCGAGTCGGGTACAGCTGACAATGACACCAGCATTAATCTGCTCACCTGAATCTATGCTGCAATGCCTGCAGGATATTAGTGTGGCGATTGAGACGCCTGTTAATAGTAAACATCCATAGCGAGATGTTTGGTTAACTGACTATAATCAAAATTAATTCAACAGCTTAGTTGTTTTTCAATATGGTCATCTTTTTCTGATGACGTTCACTTGATTTCTGATTCGATACCCCCCATTTTGTAATTAACTTATTTTTTACAGGGATATTACGACGATGCAAATCGATAAACTCACCAGCAAATTTCAGGAAGCACTGGGGGCGGCACAAAGTCTGGCCGTTGGCCGTGATCACCAGGTAATAGAGCCTGCTCATTTATTGTTGGCATTATTGAACCAGCAGGGGGGAACGGTAAAACCATTATTGGCGCAAAGTGGTGTCAATGTGCCAGCCTATCAGGCGGATCTTGAAGCCCAGTTAAAGCGTTTCCCTCAGGTTGAGGGCGGCAATGGTGATATTCGTATTTCATCTGATTTGAACCGCTTGTTAAATCAAACCGATAAGCTGGCGCAGCAACGTCAGGATCAATTTATTTCCAGTGAACTGCTGATTTTGGCTGCAGTTGAAGAAAAAAATCAGACCGGTGAGTTGCTCCGTAAACATGGTGCTAACAAAACCAATATTAATAACGTGATTGATAAAATTCGTGGGGGCGAACGCGTGACTGATCAAAATGCTGAAGAACAACGGCAGGCGTTGGAAAAATACACTATCGATCTGACGGCCCGTGCCGAAAGCGGCAAACTGGACCCGGTCATTGGTCGGGATGATGAGATACGTCGCACTATTCAGGTTTTGCAACGCCGCACCAAAAATAATCCGGTGTTAATCGGTGAGCCGGGTGTCGGAAAAACCGCGATTGTTGAAGGTCTGGCTCAGCGTATCGTCAATGGCGAAGTGCCGGAAGGCATGAAACACAAACGCGTTTTGTCACTGGATATGGGGTCCCTGATCGCGGGTGCCAAATTCCGTGGAGAATTCGAAGAACGCCTAAAGGCAGTGTTGAGTGATCTATCTAAACAGGAAGGACAGATCATTTTGTTTATTGATGAAATTCATACCATGGTCGGTGCCGGTAAAGCCGAAGGTTCAATGGATGCAGGCAATATGCTGAAACCAGCTTTAGCGCGGGGCGAATTACATTGTATCGGTGCCACCACGCTGGATGAATATCGTCAATATGTTGAGAAAGATGCCGCCCTTGAACGCCGGTTTCAGAAAGTGCTGGTGGGAGAGCCCAGTGTTGAATCAACCATTGCTATTTTACGTGGCCTGAGTGAACGCTATGAAGTGCATCATGGCGTAGATATTACTGATCCGGCTATTGTTGCTGCAGCCACCTTATCGCATCGTTATATCACCGACCGGAATTTGCCGGATAAAGCCATTGATCTGATTGATGAAGCGGCCAGTCGGATTCGTATGGAGATTGATTCCAAACCGGAGGTTTTGGATCGGTTGGAAAGACGTTTAATCCAATTAAAAATTGAACGTGTTGCCTTGCAGAAAGAGTCGGATGAAGCCTCCAAAAAACGCTTGGATACGCTGGAAACCGAGATGAAAAAGCTGGCGCGCGAATATACCGATCTGGAAGAAGTCTGGAAGTCGGAAAAAGCGGCTTTACATGGCAGTCAGCACATCAAGGAAGAGCTGGAAAAGGCACGTCTGGAGCTGGAATCGGCCAACCGAAGCGGTAATCTGGAAAAAATGTCCGAGCTGCAATACGGCCGTATTCCGGCATTGGAAAAGCAGCTGGATATTGCCACTCAGGCGGAAATGCAGGAATTCACGCTGCTGAGAAACAAGGTTGGTGAAGAAGAAATCGCCGAAGTGGTTTCCAAATGGACCGGTATTCCGGTTTCCAAAATGCTGGAAGGTGAGCGCGATAAATTACTGAAAATGGATGAAGCGTTGCACGAGCGGGTAATTGGTCAGGACGAAGCGGTGAATTCGGTTGCGAATGCTATCCGCCGCAGCCGTGCCGGTTTATCAGATCCGAATCGTCCGAATGGTTCTTTCCTGTTTTTGGGGCCTACGGGTGTCGGTAAAACCGAACTATGTAAATCTTTGGCAACCTTCCTGTTTGATACCGAAGAAGCCATGGTGCGCATAGATATGTCCGAGTTTATGGAAAAACATTCGGTGGCGCGTCTGGTGGGCGCACCTCCCGGTTATGTGGGGTATGAAGAAGGCGGTTATCTGACTGAAGCCGTGCGACGTAAACCCTATTCAGTCATTCTGCTGGATGAGGTCGAAAAAGCCCATCCGGATGTATTTAATATCCTGCTGCAGGTACTGGATGATGGTCGTTTGACTGATGGTCAGGGGCGCACCGTGGATTTCAGAAATACGGTGATTGTCATGACATCCAATCTCGGATCCAATGTGATTCAGGAAATGGCCGGTGAAGATAATTACGAGACAATGAAAAATGCCGTCATGGAAATTGTCGGACAACATTTCCGTCCGGAATTTATTAACCGTGTGGATGATGTTGTGGTATTTCATCCGCTGCAAAAATCGCAAATTCGTGCCATTGCCGATATTCAACTGGAACATTTGCGTGCACGTCTGGCAGAAAAAGAGATGGGACTGGAACTATCTGATGCGGCGTTGGATATGCTCTCCGAAGCCGGGTTTGATCCGGTTTACGGTGCGCGCCCATTGAAACGGGTGATTCAGCATGAACTGGAGAACCCGCTGGCTCAGGCTTTATTATCAGGTCGTTTCGTGGCAGGGCAAGTGATCAAAGTGGATGTCCAGGATGAGGAGCTGGTTTTTACCAGTGAGTTGAGACACTAAGTGAAACCTGGCGAATACCGGGTTGGCGAAACATTTCACAGCCCGGTATTTTTTTATTCAACGTTCAGTTTTCTGTTGGAAAAATTAAAAAGCCCGGATTGTTCAGGCAGTAAACCTTAATAATCATCACTTATTCCGGGAAGGTAATTCCTGTAAAGCATTACAAGTCACTGATATAATGCCAAACTTTTCTCCCAATTCTCATAGGGCCCCAACTCATGTCTGATTTCGGCAAGTTTGTCGATGCCTTCACGCCAGCGGAAGTCGCGGAAAAAGTTAAAACCGTCGGTGTTGACAAGGCCAATATGTCACTCATTCCATTGGTCATTCTGTCGCTGATGGCGGGTGCGTTTATCTCGTTTGCTGCGATGTATTACACGGTAGTGATGACCGATGCCGGTGATGCCTATGGTTTGGCCAGGTTAGTCGGTGGGCTGGTTTTTGCGTTGGGCTTTATTCTGGTGGTCATTGCCGGGGCTGAATTATTTACCGGTAATACGCTGGTGGTGATGGCTTACGCCAAGGGACAGGTGAGTTTCAAATCCCTCATGCGGAACTGGGGCATTGTGTATGTCGGTAACCTGATCGGGGCGCTGGTGACAGTTTATCTGGTGTATTTATCGGGGTATTTGACCGATGGTGATTATGGAGTGGGGGTCACAGCGATAAAATCCGGTTTAGTTAAAGTCGATCATTCTGTCACCGAAGCCTTTGTCCGGGGGTTATTCTGCAATGTACTGGTCTGTTTAGGCAGCTGGATGGTTTATGCCTCTCGCAGTGTGACGGATAAGGTGATGGCCGTGTTATTCCCTATTTCAGGCTTCGTGGCTATGGGGTTTGAACACTGCGTCGCCAATATGTACATGATTCCAATTGCGATGATTGCGGCAACTGATCAAGCCATTGTGGCGGCAGGACATTTTGATGCGGCACAGCTGGCCACATTGGATTTTGCGGGTTTGATGGGTAATCTTATCCCGGTCACCCTGGGCAATATTGTCGGGGGAGCAGGCTTTGTGGCGATGGCCTATTATCTTGTTTATGTTTACGCACGGCCAAATCGCTAGAAATCAGGTGCACTGTTTATACAGTGCACCTTTCAGCATGATTACCAGGACTTATAAGGTAAAAATTTACCGTCCAGTGTAATCACAATCCGATCCCCTTTGGGATCGGGTTTTTTCTCGATATTCATCGCAAAGTCAATCGCGCTGACAATGCCGTCACCGCATTTTTCATGGACAATTTCTTTAATGGTCGGCCCATAAACCGACATCATTTCATAAAGACGATAAAGCAATGGATCGGTGGGCACGGTTTGCTCCCATTGTTTGTTAGGATACTTTTGCAAAGCCAGCTCGACTTCAGTACCCAGGTCCATTACCTGACATAGTTTTTTGGCTGTTTCGACTGGCATACTGTTCATGCCGAGACAGGCGGATGCCGTCCATTCCGGTGACATGCCAATGGCTTCACCGATTTTTTCCCAAGTCATTTCTTTAGTCTCTTTTGCCACCATGATGGCTTGCGTCATAGCAAGTTTATTCATTGTTACTCCAGGATGTCTGTTTGTATTTGGATAAAAAACCTGACACCCATAACAGATGCCAGGCCAACGAGGAAATTAATTCATTTTTTCTGAAAATTCGGCAGTAGGTGCACCGGTTTTGTAATGCGTCGCGTACAACATCCCACCAGTCAGTACCAGACCGCCCACCAGATTACCGAAGATAACCGGGATTTCGTTCCACAATAACCAGTCAGCGATAGTGATATCCGCACCCATCAGCATTCCCATAGGGAACAGGAACATATTGACTACGGCATGTTCGAACACCAATCCAAAAAACACTGCAATCGGTAGCCACATGGCCACGACTTTGCCGGCAACTGAATTGGATAACATGGCGCCAACCACACCCGTTGAAACCATCCAGTTACATAGAATGCCGGCGACAAAGACGGTTAACCAACCCGCGCCACCATGTGCTGCAAATCCTAAGGTTCGTGCTTCGGCTGCCTTGGCAATCGCCTGACCTGCGGCGCCCGGTTCAGTGGTGAATGCAAATGTCCAGGCGATGCCTACTAATAAAGCGGTGGTTAATGCACCTAAGAGATTACCCAAACCGACCAGCAGCCAGTTTTTCATCATCCCTTTGAATGTACAGCCGCGTCTTTTATCCAATAACGCTAATGGAACGAGGGCAAATACACCGGTCAACAAGTCAAAACCGAGTAAATTCAATAAGACAAAGCCAACAGGGAAAACTAGAGCACCAACAATCGGCAAACCCGTCTGAACGGCAGTGGTGACAGCAAATGCGACGGCCAGAGTTAAAATAGCTCCTGCCATATAGGATCGTATCAGTACGTCCCGGGTAGCCATTTTGAGCTTGGCTTCACCGGCATCGACCATTTTTTTGGTGAATTCACTTGGTATGAGATAAGACATAAAAACTCCAGATAGAATTGATGTAAACAGGTAAGCAGTTTGCATGTTTTATGCCTAACTTTATTTGTTTAACAATATCAATTACTTATTGTTTTTATGTGCTACTGAAGAGAGGGTGTTTGCACCAATTTGTATCGGATGAACGAAATGCATGCACAAGCATGAAGCGCAGTATCAGGAATACTATTGGTTTAATGAAGAATTAGTCCAGACAACGGTATCAAGCAAATCGGGCTGTGGCCGACCGATATAATATCCCTGTGCAAAATCAACCTCATAACCTCTGAGCAGCGCCAGTATGTCTGTGTTTTCAACAAATTCTGCAGTGGTTTTCCGGTTCAGTCCTTTGGCGACATCTACCAAGGCTTTGACAAAAAGCTGATCATCGGCATTTTTATCGAGATTTTTAATGAATATGCCATCAATTTTGATGATATCGACAGGCAGTTCACGCATGTAGTTAAATGACGAAAATCCAACTCCGAAATCATCCAGTGAAAATTGACATCCCAATGCTTTAATGGCGTGCATCATCGCTTTGGCCTGTTGCAGGTTGGAGACGGCAACGGTTTCGGTGATTTCGAAAATGATGCCTTTGGGATCCACAGCATAGTCAGTGATGGCATCTTCCAGAAGCGGCAATAATATCGAGGTATCAATCACCAGCCCTGATAAATTGATTGCAAAGGTGACTTTTCGTCCGAGTTTTTGTAATGCGCCTAATTGTTTTAGCGCATGCCTGATAACGTAATGATCGATTTGCTGAATCAAACCGACTTGCTCGGCAATCTGAATAAATTTACCGGGTAGTCGCATCTCACCCGTCTGCGGATCCCGCATACGGATCAATACTTCGTAATGTTCTATTTTGTCGGATTGCAATTCGAGAATGGGCTGATAAAACAACACAAACAGATTCTGTTCAAGCGCCTGTTCAATCCGATGTTTCCATAAAACTCGAGCCTGGAGTTGCTCACGCGTGCGATCGTCAACCGAGAATGTATGGAAACTGCCTTTGCCAATCGCTTTAGCCTGATACATTGCCAAATCCGCAAACCCCATCAACTCATGGATACTGGCGTCCTGCAATGGAAAATGCACAATGCCGATACTGGTTGAGACTTTATGATGAACCGTACCGTATTCAAGCTGAATGGTGCTTAGTTCATTGATTATCTTCTTTGCCAGAGTAATAGCACCCTCAGCATCACTTTCCGGCATTAATATTGCGAACTCATCTCCACCCAACCGGGCAACGAGATCGGTAAAACGAGTGACCCGTTTGAGCGCCCGGGCCACCAGAATCAGCAGTTCATCCCCTGCGCGGTGACCACTGGTATCGTTAATATCTTTGAATTGATCCAAATCGAGATACAGCAAAGTATTGCGATGCTGATAACGAATCGCCATCCGCAAGGATTTTTCAAACTCCTCAATAAATTTTCTGCGATTGCATAAGTCGGTCAGCGGATCATGTTCGGCCATCCAGACGATACGTTTTTCAGCCTCTTTTTTATCAGTCATATCCAGGCCAACCGATAAAATTACGGCTTGTTGATTGTCGTGCTCCAATCGTGAATGCAACCAGGAAATCTGGCGGATAAGCCCGCTTTTATCAATGAGTTCGGCATCCTGTTGTGCAATACGCTGATGGCCCGCCAGTAATTCATTAAAATGGATATTGGCCTCAGTCCAGTGACTGGCAGGAAACATTCTGGCGACATTGGAATTGAGAACTTCAGTTTTGCTATATCCCGTTATTTTTTCGCCATAGTCATTAAACAGCGAAATTTCAAACTGTTTGTTGATGGTTATAACGATTAACTGGGCGGTATCGAGCAGGCTTTTAATGAAGTCACGATCTTTGCGCAGCTCACGATTTTTAATCTGTACCTGTTGGTTACGTAGCCGCCTGTGCTGATCAAGATGATCCAGCACATTTATCAGCTGGTGTGTAAGATGAGACAGGTCAACGACTTCCTGATCGAGGCTGCTGCTGATGTTTTCTGATAATAACTGGCGGGCTTGCTGATATTTTTTTGCTGACAGTAATGGTAATGCCAGCGATATCTGTTCAATCTGTGTTAAAGGTTGGGAGAGTCGGTGTAATACCCACCACGTTAATGCCATTGAAAAGCCTGTAATAAGCAAAAATGGCAGTAGATAAATGCGGGTGATCTGTGACGCTTCAAAATGACCATGCTGAAAGTGTAAATAGCCAATCAGTATCAGAATAATAAGCCCGGTCAAACAGCTGCCTAAAAAAATACTCAGAGCGGTTTTCCACTGAAGTTGGCGTTTTGACATCCTGGCCATTTTAATCACGTCCATGGGAAGTATTATGCAGACGATTATGGCATATCAATTAGCTGAAAAAATATAGACTACTTAACGTTGTTCACCACGAGAAACCCGATTCAATACCCAATCTAAACCACTGGCCGGCAATACGCGTTTGAGATAGGCAAATAAGTAGGTCGGAAAGGTAACGTAGTAACGTATTTTAGGTCGGTTTGATTCAATTGCATGTACTAATTTATCAACAACAGCTTTTGCTGGAAGGGTGAAAGGTGCTGTTGGCCCAGGCGTTAACAGACGCCTTTCCATCGCGTTATAGTTGCTCAGATGAGCACTGTTATTTTTATCAATATGCTGTTGAAATTTTACAAAGGCATTTTGCCGGAAGTGACTGGTTATCGGTCCGGGCTCAATGAGAGAAATATCTATCCCCGTGCCTTTCAACTCTAATCTTAGCGTGTCAGCCAGGCCTTCTATGGCAAATTTACTGGCATTGTATGCACCACGATAAGGTAGCGCGATTAAACCTAATACCGAGCTGTTATAGATAATTCTGCCAAATCCCTGCTGTCGCATTTGTCTGATAACAAGGTTGGTCAGCTCCTGCGTACCAAACACATTGGTTTCAAATTGATCTCGCATTGCTTCACGTGATAGATCTTCCACTGCGCCGGGTTGGCCATAGGCGGCATTGTTGAATAACACATCGATTCGCCCATCGAAGGCTTTTAACGCCGATTCAACCATCTGCCGGATAGCTGCGCTGTTATTCAAATCGCATAACAAACTACTGATGCCGGCTTCACAGAGCATGGATTGATCTGCAGGTTTCCTTACAGTAGCGATCACATGGTAGCCACGGCGGTGTAATATTTGAGCGGCTGCCAAACCAATGCCACTTGAACATCCGGTGATCAAAATATTACGACGTGTCATATTTGGCTTGTTTTTTGACATATAAGCAATCAGAGTATGGTTAAATTATAACGGCTAAACATTTAAGCACATTGACCGCTAAATGCTATAGACCGAATCATTAAGGTGGGCAAAACGCAGGTATGTTACAAGGAAACGACATTGGTCAGGCCGATTACGAACGGTTTAGACTTTTTTTGGAACAAGCCTGCGGCATTGTTTTAGGTGATGGTAAGCAATATTTAATTGTCAGCCGCCTCACTAAACTATTACGCGATGAGAACATTCCGTCGGTAGCCGATCTGCTAAACGCCATTCAACGTGGTCATCCACGTCATTTACGTGATTCGGTCATCGACGCGATGACGACCAATGAAACCTCATGGTTCAGAGATGGTGGACCATTTGAAGTCTTTGAAAAGATGACTCTGGCTGACCTGGAAACCCGGATTACTTCACCCTGTAAAATCTGGTCGGCGGCCTGCTCTTCAGGCCAGGAACCCTACACCATCAGCATGATTTTGAGTGAATACACACGCAAGAAACCAGACAGTCGCCTGAAAAGTACGCAGATCATTGCGACCGATATTTCTAACAGTATGCTTGCTTTGGCCCGGCGAGGTGTTTATGAGGAACATGCGTTGGTCAGGGGACTTTCTGCGGCAAGACGCCAACAGTTTTTCAAACAGCTCGAAGGACGCTGGCAAATTACTGATGAAATAAAACAGCGGGTGCAATTCAGAGAACAGAACCTGTTACAGAACTACACTGGTCTCGGCCGCTTTGATGTGATCTTCTGTCGTAATGTGTTGATTTACTTCTCAATGCAACGCAAGACGGACATCCTGACCCGACTGGCCCAGGCAATGAATCCGGGCGGATACCTGTTTTTAGGGGCATCTGAGACTATTAGCGGCTATACCGAAGCATTTGACCTGCAACGCACGCCGCATGGTGTGGTATATCGTCGCCGTTAACTTTCCGTTTTATCTGTTACAGACTTCACCATTGTCGGTTCGGCCGTTTTCGCTGTAGAGGATGTTTCCGGTTTTTCGCACCACCCCAACCAACTTCCGATATATTGCAATACTGTTCTGATTAACCGCCATAAACGCGGCAGTAGCCATATCATTAACACGATAAAAATAACAAGCGCGGCCAGGAACCAGATTGGATAAGTAAGCGCTGTCCACAGGCCGGCAATCACCAGCAAGTCTTCCGTTACGGAGGCCCCCCAGTTACTGAATGGCTCTGGTGAGGTGTTGATCAGTAATCGACTACCCGCTTTAGTGGCATGTGTGGCTGCAGCCAGACTGCCTCCCAGCAGACCCGCTGTAAGTTCGATTGCGGGGCTGACATCTCCTACAGCACTGGCCGCCAACATGGCTCCTGCCGGAATACGGATAAAGGTATGCAGGGTATCCCAGCCGGTATCGACCCCCGGAACTTTATCAGCAAAAAACTCTACGCAATACATGACAGCGGCGGCGGTCATCACTAATGGATCGCTGAGTACCTGTAACTCATCCGGTAAGACAATATGACCTGTTGATCCCATATAACCGAGCATAAAAACGGCAGCATACAGGTTGATGCCACTGGCCCAGGCGGCCCCCATACTCAGTGCAATAATACTCACAGCATCCATTTAAGACTCCTGTTTGTTATAGTGGCGAGGGTCTGGATAATCAGACCTTGGAGTTTATGTGGAGTAATTTGGATGATAACCCGAACAGAGCTGCTCGCCTATCTTGATGAGTTACTGGAACCATCAAGATTTCAGGACTATTGTCCAAACGGATTACAGGTCGAAGGTAAACAGCAGATTAACATCCTGGTGACCGGTGTCACGGCAAGTCAGGCTTTATTGGATGCAGCAGTAGCCAATAATGCTGATGCAATACTGGTACATCATGGCTATTTCTGGCGTGGTGAAGCGCCAGCGGTTACCGGGCTCAAATACCAGCGCTTAAAAACCTTGTTAACCCGGGATATTAATCTGTTTGCCTACCATCTACCTTTAGATGCGCATGCAGAGCTTGGTAACAACGCGCAGTTAGCCAAAATACTGGATCTTGAAGTTGATGGTCGTATTTCAGGAACCGGAGAACCCGCTATTGGGTTGTGCGGTTGTTTAAAAGTGGCGCAATCGTTAAGTGAATTTTCATCGTTTATTGCCAACCGGCTTGGACGTGAGCCCACAACGATTGCCGGCCATAATCGCGATATCAATACCCTTGGTTGGTGTACAGGAGCCGCACAAGGTTATATTCAGCAGGCGGCAGAGTTAGGTCTGGATGCCTTTATCAGCGGGGAAGCCTCAGAACAAACCACGCATCTAGCCCGGGAGCTTGGAATTCATTACATTGCCGCGGGGCATCATGCCACTGAACGATATGGCGCCAAGGCCTTAGGTGAGCATCTTGCGGAGCACTTTGATTTGCAACATCATTTTATCGATATTGATAATCCGGTTTAATGGATAAACGAACTGCCATCAGGATGGTAACCAATATGAATGACTATATAGACAGGCTTAAGCATTTCTTCCAGGTTCAGCTCTGGCAGGAAACTGCCGAAAGTGCCAGTAAAATGAAACGTGTGTTTCGCCACTTTGTACGAGTGGCATACGTGATGGTCAGGCAATTATCGACCGGCGAATTAAATTTACGGGCAATGAGTCTGGTGTTTACCACTTTACTGTCTTTGGTCCCGTTAATTGCTGTGGCCTTCTCAGTGCTTAAAGCATTTGGAGTGCATAATCAGATAGAACCCGTCTTGTTGAATTTCATGGCGCCACTTGGTGAACGTGGTGCAGAAATGACCTCCAACATTATTGGTTTCGTGGAAAATGTCAAAGTCGGTGTACTCGGATCAATTGGTCTGGGTATGTTGTTTTACACGATTATTGCATTAGTGCAGAAAGTTGAAAGTGCATTTAATTATGTCTGGCGAGTGAAACGGCCGAGGACCCTGGCAAGGCGTTTTACCGATTATTTAAGTGTCGTCATGATTGGACCCGTGCTGGTATTTTCGGCTTTAGGCCTTGCTGCGACCGTAATGAATCATGATGTGGTTCAGACATTACAATCGATAGAACCATTCGGTACGTTGTTACTGATAATGAGCAAGTTATTACCCTATTTCATGATTGTGCTTGCCTTTACCTTTCTCTACACTTTTATTCCTAATACCAAGGTGAAACTTGGGCCTGCACTTGGTGGTGCAATGGTAGCCGGTGCATTATGGATTGGTCTGGGAACCTTGTTTGCCACCTTTGTTGCTTCATCATCAAATTACACGGCAATTTATTCCAGTTTTGCGATTCTGTTTTTCTTTATGATCTGGCTTTATCTCGGCTGGTATATTCTACTGACTGGATCGCAGGTCGCCTTTTATCTGCAGCATCCTAAATTTGTCTTGATGGGTGGAAAAACACTGGTTTTGAGCCCGCGTTTACGCGAGAAAAAAGGTTTGTGGTTAATGACAATTATGGCTCGTCGGTTTTGTGAGCAACAGCCAGCATATACCGTCACTGAGCTGGAGCAGCTGACAGCATTAAGCAGTGAAAACCTGATGGATTTACTCAGTATGTTAGAGAAAGGTGGTTTTCTGGTGGAAGTGGCTGGCGATAAAATTTCCTATACATTGGCTGGCGATGTCAGCAAAATCCGTGTCAGTGACATATTGGCCAGTTTACGGAGTGCTGAAGAAGTCGGTATTTCAAAATTACAACAACATACTGAGCCGGGTATCGAAGCATTCTTTACCGAAATAAGTGAGGCACAGGAAAACGTTTTGGATGATTTGAGTTTGCGTGATTTAGCCACAGGTAAAAATAAAGCATGATTGGGAGCAATGCTTTTCGGGGCAAGCATATTCTGCTGGGTATTACTGGCAGTATCGCCGCTTATAAAGCGGCAGATCTGGTGCGTAGATTAAAAGAACACGGGGCTGAGGTCAGGGTGATGATGAGTCATGGGGCGACGCAATTCATCACACCGCTCACCATGCAGACTGTCAGTGGTCATCCGGTGTCGTTGAATTTCTTTGATGCTGATGAAGAAGCGGCAATGGGGCATATTAAACTGGCGCGCTGGGCAGACTGGATAGTGATTGCTCCCGCGACCGCAGATTGTCTGGCAAAACTGACGCATGGCCATGCTGATGATTTGATCTCAACGGTCTGTCTTGCCTCTGAAGCGCCGCTGATACTGGCGCCAGCCATGAATAATAAGATGTGGTCACACCCTGCTACGCAGCAGAATTATCAGCTGTTAAAACAACGCGGCGTTGAGTTTTTTGGCCCGGAAAGCGGTGATCAGGCCTGTGGTGAACAGGGCGAAGGCCGGTTGATGGCGGTTGATGCAATTGTGTCTCTGCTGCTGACAAAACTTCAACCTGGCCCGCTCAGTGGAACACAGTTATTAATTACGGCAGGTCCTACTTATGAACCTATTGATCCTGTGCGCTTCATTGCCAACCGTAGTTCAGGAAAAATGGGGTATGCATTGGCGCAAGCGGCAGTGGAAGCCGGGGCAAATGTTACGCTGATTTCCGGGCCAGTGGCTCTGGGGACGCCGGATGGGGTGAATCGTGTGGATGTGGAAACAGCTCAGCAGATGTATGACGCCGTTATGCAGTATCTAACCCAAACGATAATTTTTATCGGTTGTGCCGCAGTGGCTGATTATCGCCCCGCACATCAGGCACAGGCAAAATTAAAAAAATCGACTAATAATGATTTAACACTGCAACTTCAATTGAATCCCGATATTATTAATACGGTTGCTAACAGTGATAACCGACCTGAACTGGTCGTCGGTTTTGCTGCAGAAACAGACGATTTGCAACAATATGCACAGCAGAAATTACAGCAAAAACGTCTGGATTTAATTGCAGCGAATCGAGTGGGCGATAGACTGGCTTTTGGTCAGGAGAATAATGCGCTGGAAATTTTCTGGGAGGGTGGCCATAAGTCTTTGACCGAAGCTCCGAAACTTGAAATTGCACGCGAACTTATAAAAGTAATAACAGAGCGCTACCATGCAAAAAATTCAATTTAAAATACTTGACCCGAGATTGGGCAAGTCGATCGAGCTTCCTGATTATGCGACAGAGGGATCGGCAGGCATGGACTTGCGGGCCTGCCTCGACGAAAACCTGACGTTACATCCTGGTGAAACTATCCTGATCCCTACAGGGATTGCCATTCATATTGATGATCCTGCTTTAGCTGCGATGATTTTACCGCGTTCAGGTTTGGGTCATAAACATGGCATCGTGCTGGGTAATCTGGTGGGCCTGATTGATAGTGATTATCAGGGGCAGATTTTTGTTTCCTGTTGGAATCGCGGTGATACCCCATTTGAAATAGTTGTGGGTGAACGTATCGCACAGATGCTGTTTGTTCCAATCATTCAGGTTGGTTTTGAACAGGTTACCGAATTCACTGCCAGCGAGCGCGGCAGTGGTGGTTTTGGTCATACTGGCAGAAACTGAGCACAACGGTGCTGTTAACCTTGCAAAATCTGAAAATCTTTCGCAGAAGGCTAAGCTCTCTGGCCATTTTGCTGATAATTTTGATTTTGGTTTCAGGATTGGCGGTAGCAATCTGGATCAATGATTATCAAAAACAAACTGCTTTAACAGCATTTAATCAAAAACAAACTGAAAAATTGGCGCTGGCTGCATCCGGGCTTACCGATCTGTTGCAAGTCTGGCAGCAGCGTTTTGTTGGGATGTCCGCAGCAGATGCAGAAGATCCGGTTGCCTATGGTTGGACTGATGCATCGAACGCGTGTGTATTTTCCACCATACCTTCTGCTCCGACATCCGAAGCCTGTATTCCCGTCAGTTTTGGTACGATTAACAGTCTTCGTCAGGCAGAAAAACAGGGTATAGCTGATATAGCGGTTATGCAGCCAAACACACCCCAGGCGCATATTTTGCTGGCTAAAAAGCTGGATGATAATGCTGGATATCTGGTGGTAACACTGCAGACAACAGAACTGGAGAATAAACTCAGAGAACGCTATTTAACAATTGGTTCAGGAAATCTGGCTTTACAGCAGGGCGCTCAAAACTGGTTAACACTGCTGGAGCAGGGCGAAAGTAAATTTCAGCAATCCAGTCGTATTTATACACAGGCTCTGCCGGGTGCCTATTGGCGATTAGCTTTCTGGCCGGCTGATCGAGTGCCTAAATCAGCTGCCTGGCCTGCATTAGCCATGTTAAGCATTATTATCTTTGTCTTAAGCTGGCTGGTTATAAACAGATTCAGTACGTTAAGACCTAAAAAACACGCACAGATCGGAGCTCGGCCCAGGCCTGTTGAATATGTGGAAAATGAGGTCAATATTGATAACACACCAACACCTGCAGTGATCCGGGTCGCGGCACCTAAAATCAGTAAAACAGAAGCCGTTGACAGAGTCAGACCCGTTGACATCAAACCCGTTATTTTTAAAGCCTATGATATTCGCGGTATTGTGGGTACCCAGCTCAGTGAACCTATCATGCGGGTATTGGGACTGGCGATAGGCACCGAGGCGCAACACCAGGAGCAGACAAGAATTATCGTAGGGCGTGACGGACGGCTTTCCAGTGAAAGTTTTAGCGATGCATTAATTGAAGGCATTCTGGCCAGTGGCTGTGATGTTACTGATATAGGTGCTGTACCAACGCCATTGGTTTACTTTGCTTCTCAGCATATGCAAACACATTGCGGCGTAGTCGTTACCGGCAGCCATAATCCACAAGGCTACAACGGTCTGAAAATTGTCATAAATGATAAGACCCTGTCAGGCGATGCGATTCAAGGGATTTATCACCGAATACAGAACTCTCGTTTGTATGATGGAGAAGGACAGCTGCGTCAGGCCGATATCATTGACAGTTATATTGAAAAAGTGAAACAGGTGATCACTTTATCCCGTCCACTGAAGGTGGGGGTGGATTGTGGTAACGGTATTGCCGGACGTGTTGTTCCGAAATTGTTAACAGCGCTAGGCTGCGATGTTCATGAACTGTATTGCAATGTTGACGGCCATTTCCCTAATCACCATCCTAATCCGGCTAACCCGCAGAATATGCAGGATATTTCCAAACTGGTCCGTGATAAACATCTTGACATTGGTCTGGCATTTGATGGGGATGGTGATCGGCTGGGTGTGGTCAACGGCGAAGGTGAAATTATCTGGCCGGATCGGCTTTTGATGTTATTTGCCAGCGATATCCTTAAACGTCATAAAGGTTCAACTATTATTTACGACGTTAAAAGCAGCGGATTATTGGAGCAGGTTATTACTAAAGCGGGTGGTAAAGCCATGATGTGCCCATCCGGGCACTCGTTAATTCGTGCCGAAATGTTAAAGCATGAAGCCAAATTGGCTGGAGAGTTGAGCGGGCATATCTTTTTTGCCGATAACTGGTATGGTTTTGATGATGCCTTATTTGCCGCTGGCCGTTTACTGGCACTGATTGCCGATGACCCTCAACGTCGTGGAGCAACCGAAATTTTTGCTGCGCAACCGCAGAGTTTCAACACTCCAGAAATTTTAATTGATTTAGATACGGCAGAATGCCGTCGGTTTATGACACAATTTATCAAGAATGCGCAGTTTGATGATGCTGACGTTATTACAATTGATGGTGTACGCGTTAATTTTGGCAAAGGCTGGGGCCTTGTGAGAGCCTCGAATACGGTGCCGGGTTTAACATTGCGATTTGAGGCAGAAACAGAAGAAGATTTGGAACAGATAAAGCAGCAATTCATTCAGCAGATGTTGCAGGTGAAACCTAATCTAAGTCTGAATTTTTAAACTTATGGTATTTACGGCATAAATTAATTCAAGTTGGTCGTTATTTTGCATAAGTAACAATAATAAAAAATTCCCGGGTTATAACGCGCGGGACAAGGAAGAAATTTTTAATGAGTTTGAATACACAAAAAGCGTCACATATTGCTCAGGTTCTCACTGAGGCGTTGCCCTATATCCAACGTTTTTCCGGTAAAACACTGGTCATCAAATATGGTGGTAATGCCATGATTGATGAAACATTGAAAAATAGTTTTGCACGCGATGTGGTGTTACTGAAAGCCGTTGGTATTAATCCGGTCATTGTGCATGGCGGTGGCCCACAAATCGGCCAACTATTGGCAAAAATCGGCAAAGAATCTGAATTTATCAACGGCATGCGGGTGACTGATACCGAGACCATGGATATTGTGGAAATGGTGCTTGGCGGTCAGGTGAACAAAAGCATTGTTAACCTGATCAATAATCATGGTGGACGCGCTGTTGGCCTCACAGGCAAAGACGGCAGTTTGATATTTGCCGAAAAAATGAAATTTGCTTCACCAGAGGACATCACCATTGATGCGCCAGAAATTATTGATCTGGGCTTTGTCGGACGTGTGACCAGTATTGATACCAGTGTCATTGATATGTTGATTCATAGTGATTTCATTCCGGTCATTGCCCCAATTGGTGTGGGCAAGGATGGACAATCCTATAATATCAATGCCGATCTGGTTGCCGGCAAGATTGCTGAGGTTTTGCAGGCTGAAAAGTTGATCCTATTGACAAACACGCCCGGGCTACTGGATGCTGACGGAAATTTGCTCACGGGCTTGAATGCAAAACAAGTCAATGATTTAATTGCGGAAGGTGTCATTTACGGTGGAATGTTGCCTAAAATCGGTTGTGCATTAGATGCAGTTCAAGCAGGGGTGACCAGTTCACACATCATCGATGGTCGTGTACAGCATGCTGTCTTGTTGGAAATGTTTACGGATGAGGGTGTTGGTACGCTGATTCGTGGAGGCGGTCGATGACAGAAAAAAAATCTACACGCGCCCTGAATAAACAGTCGCGTCATCAAGCCATACTGGAAGCATTGGCAACGCAACTGGAACTCCATCCCGGTCAACGCATTACCACAGCACAGCTAGCTGAAAGTTTAGAGGTTTCTGAAGCGGCGCTCTACCGCCATTTCCCCAGTAAAGCAAGAATGTTTGAAGGGCTTATCGAGTTTTCAGAAGATACGGTCTTTGGCCTTATCCGCAGAATCCTTGATGAAGATGATAATGCAGTTTCCCGATGTGAAAAAATTATGGCGCTGATACTGGGGTTCAGCGCAAAAAACCCGGGTATCAGTAGTGTACTCGTTGGAACTGCATTAACCGGCGAAACGGAGCGGCTCCGCCAACGAGTCAGTCAATTTTTTGACCGGCTGGAAACACAGTTCCGGCAAATTCTGCGTGAAAGGGAACTAACGTTGACTCAGGCTGGCGGACGACCCGTTAATGAGACGGCTAATCTATTACTCAGTATTGTTGAGGGGCGTCTTCAGCAGTTTGTTCGTAGTGGATTCCGTCAGTCACCACTTCAGGGGTGGGAGCAACAATGGCAACTCATCAACCCGATACTCAGGACATACGCATGATCAATGTGGTGGTGTTAGGTCTTTCAATACCCAGTCTGATTAATGTGGCTGGCAATGAAGATCTGAATATTACTGTGATTGATCCCGACACAATTGATTCAGCTGTTTTGGAAATAAAAGCGGCTAACACTGACATTACCGTGTTGGAACAACACCATGATCGAATAAATACAGATATTTTATGTCTGATTCTGGCAACGAATCTTCCGCAAAATCAGACCATTATTCTTTCAGATCAAACGCCGGATTTTGAACAGCTCAAAGCAACAGGGTTCAGAGCGAGGGGCTACATAACACCTTCACAACATGACAAGTTAGTTAAAGCCATTCGTGCTGTACATGATGGCGAGGCTTGGCTACCAAGACGTTTAGTTGCCGATATGCTTAACCATTTTGCTGCTGGGGATTTAGGATAATAATAACCACTAATCAATTAAAAAATCTTATCTGGCTGAAATTTTGCATAAATAAATGAAAAATTTTTTTCAAAATTATTCAATATTTAGTACCAACGTACAGTAGATCGCTGGTCATTGTCGTGGGAGACTATCTGCAAAGTTGGTCAGCGTATTTCTTGGTGGCCTAGGAAGCAGCATTTCATCGGAGAAGCATTATGGCTACAGAAGCCGGTATTATTTCAGCCTTAATTGGTACTGCAACTGCTACAGCAGTCGATGGGACAGTTAGAAATTTACAGGTTGGTGACAAGGTTTACCCCAACGAGATTATTACAACCGGTCTGGCTGGCGCTATTGAAATAGAATTTCCTGATGGTAGCGTGATGGACTTGGGGCGTAACTCTCAAGCTGTTCTTGACACCGAAACATTTGAACTTGATATTGCAGAATCAGAGAGCCCAGCACCTTTAGCAGATGACCTGGATGATATCGAAGCTATTCAACAAGCGTTATTAGCTGGCGAGGATCCAACACAGATTGCTGACCCGACGGCTGCTGGTCCTGGTGCACAACCTGCTAGTGAAGGTGGAAGCGATGCGGTTCAAGTGGACTATCTTGCTCCACGAGTTACCCCGCAAGCGGGATTTGAAACGATTGGCCCCAGCATTATTTTTACAACCCCGGAAGAAGAGCAGCTACTTAATCTGGTTGGAACGGACTCTGGTGATGGTACGGACTCACCAAATCCGCCGCCACCACCTGAATCCTCAATCTCAATCCTTTCTCCGGATCAACTCAATTTTGCTGAGAAAAACTTAAGTTCCGGTACCGATCCTGATGGCAGTTTATTGACAAAAACAGGAATGTTTACGGTGAGCGCATCTTCAGGTGTGGAGTCCCTGAGCATTGGGGGAGAACCCATTATTCAGGATGGCAATATCGTAAACAACCTTCCAACGCTCACAAGCGGAGCTGGTAATACACTGAGTATCACGGATATTACGCTTAATCCGAATGGCACTTATACAGTTAATTATAGTTATACACTGAATAACGCAGTCGGTCATGCTCAACCAGACAATGACAATGAATTAAGCAACAGTTTTGAAATTGTTGTAACCGATGCTAATGGTTTAAGTGACTCTGCTAATGTCGACGTATCCATTACGGATGACGCCCCATTAGTTTCTGCTACACAGCCTGAAATGGGCTTTGAGATGCAGATCACTAATTTGGGTTCCATATCTGCTGGTTACGACAACAGCTATGGTTATTATGTTAAAGGGGAAAACGGTCAGCCTACCACCGGTGTCGTGCTGTTTGCTAATGTGAAACAGAATATTTCCTCCACTGTTCAGGTTGAGGGTGTTAACCCGGAAGATATTGGATTTTTTATTATTTCCAACGGTGGCCGGTTGAACTCAGAGTTGGAAAATGGAGCAGAAGTCACCTTTGAACAGCTACCGAATGGGAGCTGGCAAGCAGTGACAAGTGATGGTGTCGCATTAATAAGTAATTTCGACAAAGCACCTGCATTATTTGATAACTCGGAATTAAACCTGAATAACTATCAATACTTAAACAGTAATGAAAATCCTGGAAATCAGAACTGGGAGGATGTTATTGGTGGTGGTGATCAAGATAATAATGACGTCAACATTAACGTAGAGTTTATAAAATCCAAAGGCTTAACAGTAAACGAAAATTTACTGGCTGATGGTGATGATGCAACTGCAGCCATTGCCACCCTTGATATAAGTAATTACTTTTCGACACAGTATGGGGCCGATGGGGCAGGGAGTTCTGAATATTCTTTAAATATCGATACCAGTGTAGCCACCGGTTTAAATGATACCGAAACCGGAGAAATGGTGTCTTTACGCTATCAAAATGATGATCCCCAATCCGGTGTGGTTGAAGGATTTATTAACGATGGCTCTGATACGTTGGTCGTCTTTACATTATCCATTGATCAGACTGGCCTGGTAACGCTTGAGCAGTTAAGGGCCGTGTTTCATGACGATCCTACCGACTCATTGCAGTTACTCACACCGGCAACCATTAATCCGGGAGCCATTGATGCGGTACTGACCGTCACTGATAGCGATGGTGATACGGCAGATGCCAGTATTGATCTTGGCGTTATCATTGCCTTTAATGACGATGGCCCTTCTGCTACAGATTATGTTGGACAGGAGACTGCCTCTGGAGAATCAACTTCAGGACAATTCAGCTTTAATGTTGGGGCTGATGGCGGTGGATTAAGTGCTATCAATGGCACGGTTCTTATCTTTGGTAATGATGGCTGGTCTCAATCAGTCGACACAGAATTTGGCTTTATTCGCGTAACCGAACAAGGCGACTACCAATATCAATCGACGTCAGGCGCCGAGCAACCTGCCATTGAAACCATTCAACTAACCGTGACAGATGGGGATGGTGACACAACAACTTTTGCAGCTGAATATTCGATTCTGCCGGCAATTGCTGAAACACCAATCTCATTACAAATGAGCATTGGTAGTGAAACATTAATTGAAAGCTCAACTAACTTTATTGTCAATGGCAGCTTTGAGGATATAAATGGCATTGATGCCAATGGAAATATCGTTTCAGGCGTCGCTGAAGGAAGCCTGGCGGGCAGTGGTCAACTGGTGTCAATGCAATCGATTACCGGCTGGCAACTCGTCGATGATTCAATGCCTCCGATGGAGCCGCATTCCGGTGGACATGGTAAGTTAGGTACAACCGATGGCAGCCACTATATGGACTTGGGGGCCACACCCGGCAACAGTGCAATATATCAACAAATATCCGGTTTAGTGGACGGTTTGGAGTATACGTTAAGCTTCGATTATCTTGATAAAGCATTAAAAATGGCCAATAACGCCGACTCGGGCGCTATGCAAGTCATTTGGAATGGCGAAGTGATTGCAACGATTGATGGCGATAATCTTACATGGCAATCGGTTAACTTTACCGTTATTGGCGGAAGCTTTGATGGCAGTAACACTTTAGTTTTCAATGAGATTGGTTCAATTGATAACCATGGTATAGCCATTGATAATGTCGCGTTAACACCAAATATCGAAAATGCTTACTATCAGTATGATTTAAGTATTTTGGCATCAGCTGCTTTTGATACGGATGGTAATGCTGGTGTTGTCAAAATTGATGCAACTAAATTGTTTGCTCTGGGTGTCGACATTCTGGGTTACGATCCGGTGATCAGTTTTCCAAACAGAACATTTGAAATCGAAGTTGAAAATGATCAACCACTGACATTAACGTTGGTTTCTGATAACCCTTTAACCCCTGAGATAATCAATTCTATTGAGGGTTCTTTAACCTTTGTGTCGGATGACGGTACAGTTGTGGATATTTCATCTACTGCCTACGCTGAGTTGGCAGGAAGCGATGCCAATGATGAATTACTCGGAACGGATGCAGATGAATTAATTATCGGGGGAGCAGGTGATGATATTTTAACCGGTGGTGAGGGTAAAGATATTTTTGTCTGGAATGCCGGGGACGACGGTGTCGCTGGAGCCCCTGCGAATGATACGGTTACGGATTTTAATATTGCAGAAGGTGATGTTCTGGATTTTTCAGACATCCTTGTTGGCGAAGAGTCGGGTAATCTAACGGATTATATTTCGATTACTGAAGATGGTTCGGATATTGTGATTGAACTCAAACCTGACGCGAGTGATGTAACACAGACGATCACGCTTGAGGGTAAATCACTCGCTGATTTAGGCGTCGGTGGCTTTGATGCCTCAACGCAACAGGCTGAAATTATCAATAAACTGGTGCAGGATGGCCATGTGAATGTAGATAGCTAACCTTAACCAGCAGCGGTTTTAAACAATAAAAAAACCCGCGTTAAGCGGGTTTTTTATGGGTTTAAGGTTTTTACCAACAATCATTTGCAGGGGTTCTTTGACCAACTTCATTGAGTGTCATGGTGCCACAACGGTCACCTGCCTGACCACCTTTTGGGATGGCTCTTAATGTGTATGCATTTGCACCTACATTTTGCAGATCAAGGTCATAGAATTTGGGATTACCTTGTTTGGGAGACTCATCAAACGGTAGAGCTGCGGCAGCATATGAAAAGTTTTGTGTGTACAACCGTTCCATATAACTGGATAGCTCTAGTAAATCAGCTTGAGCATTCGATCTTCGAGTTTCTCTAACTTGCTCCTGATAGGATGGATAAGCAATTGCAGCGATGATAGCAATGATTGCAACAGTAATCATTAATTCAACCAGGGTAAATCCACCGACAAACTTATTTTTCATTGGTATTCCTAAATGATTTACTCATCATTTCTGATAAGCCATATAGTCGATATTGTTTTTAAAATACCATCCGCATCTGTATTGATCTCATATCCGATAGATGTACCTTCTGGAATAACTTTTTCAGTTAAAATACCATTTTCATAATGATGAATCGTGGTCTCATTATTCACTAAAAAAGTCTGCCCGTTTATCTCTATAGTAGATGAGTCATTGAAATGGTCTGTTACTGAACCTGTTTGTTGAAAAGGGGCCATTGCATATACAACAGCACTCATTAATAAAACGAATGTACTAAATAGTAACTTCATTTGGCTTGCTGCTCCTACCTGAATTGAAAATCAAGTTGACGCCATGATTGTCTGCCTTCGAAACCTGGACCAGGATTTTCAACGGTTACTTCAATTTGACCTGAAGAGCCACTGGTATATTTGTACTCTTTTTGTCCTCCCGCTTCAGAAGCTATGCTTGGCGTAGGAATAATACCTACCTCAGATTTTTTACCGCTGGCAGGTACGTCGACTCTGTCTGGATCAGGGTTGCCATCCGCATCCAGGTCGCAATTCGCGATACAAATATAGTCAGCCCTATCAAAATTACCATCATCATTCGTATCAAAGGGAGAATATTGTAGTCTCGCGCCAGAAGCTAAATCTAACTCCATCAACCAGCCAGAGCCACCAAAATCACAAGGATCATCAGATGGTAACAGGGTGGTAAAGATAACCTTGCCGTTACGGATAATTGAGTTACTGACTTGACGCTCACCAAAGTTATTTGCGGTACTTGGACCAATCAGATCAATGTACCAGCCAAGCTTAGTTGCCCAGTCAGTTGATGTAATCGGGGTGTCTGAAGTAATCCGGGTTGTTCCACCGGTAAGATCTGGAGTCAAAATACAGCCATCCTCATCAGTACAGGTCACGGTTCCTTGATTGATTATTTCTTGTTGTACTAAATCTAAGCGGTCAAATGCTGTTAAATCTTCCTCACGCTTATCCCAAATGGCATAGAATGTTTGTGTAGTCTGATTATCAATATTATTGTCATCTACCTCAAGATATTTACCCGTACCAAATAAAATAAGGAAACCATTTGAGGTCGGATGTCTAACAACTTGTGGTCGAGTGGTTATTGGTTGGATATTTTCTGGAATACAGTTGTTGTCAAAACAGGCTCTAAATAGCGGTTGTGGATTCCCACCCGTTTCATAGGCAACTCCCCATTCTTCCGATTTACTAGAAGTTAAATCAAATTTCCACATATTACCCAGCAAGTCACCAGCATAGATATAGTCGACAATAAAATCCCCATCAACATCCACTGCCGCAGGAGATGCCAGGCCATTTGGAGTATCTTCTGATCCAACACCTGTATCAAGGACTTCAATTATTTCTCCGTCTGCAAGACGAACAATAAACAAGACTGCATTGCCAGAAGAACTGTCAGTACTGTCATTACCATCCCCATTGTTATCAACGGTATTGTTATAACCACCACTAAATACTGCCGCCCAATCACCGGTTTGAAGTCTGACAATACTAGGTTGCCCATAAGTAAAGCCTAAATCTTTTCCATTTTTAGAACCATTCACATACTCATCGGTAAATTCCCATAAAACTCGATTGGCAGCGGTAGCTTCATTTGAAAAATCACCAGGATTTGTTACATCCAAAGCAAATACACCCTGGCCACCGCCACCTAAACCAGAAACTAAAACTGTTCGCCATTGATTATTGATAAATGCATCGACTATTGTGGGGCTGCCATCGACAAAGTATTTATGCGTGTAATTCGGATCAGTTAAGCTTGCTAACTTGTCGTAAATACTTTGAGGTACATAGGCAAATACCTCCGCACCGGTAACTGCATCAAATGCATGCAACATACCGTCATTAGCTCCTACATAGATGATAGCCTGGCGATTTTTGATGCCTGTTTTAAAGGTTGAATAGGGTGCTGAATTTTCAAGTTTGAGATCATCTTCGTTAGGTTCACCCCAGTTGTCTGGGTAGCGTTGTATTGGCGCACCAACAAAAGCTGGAGCCGAATTAATGATGTCCCCTAATATACTATTACGATTTCTCAGAGTTCCTTCATTACTTATTTCTTGTGTTTGATCTCCTCTCAGATATTTAAGAAGATCCTCATCATTATTAAGCAAACTTTTCTGTTCATCATTAAGATTGTCAAAAATGAAAGGCTTACCATCGGAACCATCAAAGGTAATGATTATCCTGTCATTTGCAGCAGGGATCAGATCTCTCGCATCCCAAATTGGCGAACCTAAAGTCCCTTCTCCTGTAATCGGTAAAGCTAATAACTGACCTGTCCAACCTTCACTATTAAAACGTGCCTGATACACTCTGCTATCACTGGATATTGAACCGGAGTTTAAAGCGACAGAAGAAGCTGAAGATGTCCTGTCAACGATGTTACTCAATACACCGCTCAATTGTTCGGCGAAACTATCAGGGTCACTGGCACTAAAAAAGCCACCACGACTGTTAACTCCCGCATGTAGCACATCATCAAGTTTCGCTGCATTACTAGAAGTAGGGTCAGGCCAGTTAATAATAGTGTCATTATCAATGGCCGCAAAAGCAGTATCTGGATCGATTGATCCTGATACTCCCAATCCAACTCCAAACGTGACCATATGTTGCCAAAATGCTGGATTGATAGAAGAAGTTGGTACTTTGTTACCTAAATCGGTTCGAAGATCATTTTTCCAATAATACATGGCAACATCTGCCAAGGTATCATCATGCTCATCACTAAAAGGTGATTCAGCTTCAAAGGTAAATGAAGTTGTTCCAGGTCCGGTAATTGTCGGCCCGTCAGTTCCATCATTATTGGCTCTAGCCGCTGCAACTCCCGCTGTTGAGCTGTTCCAATAACCATCGGTCATTAAAATGGTGTAGCTCGCTCGGCATTGTAAATGTTCAGCTGAATTATTACTGCCGGGTGTTTGTCCCCATGGTCCACTATTGTCATCATATGAGTAGTATCTTCCCGCTCGATCTAGCGCCCACCTCAAAGGGGTATTGGATGCAGGCATGGGGTGTTCATATAAATTTTGGAAAAAGTTGTCTCGATCTGAACTGGTAAAGCGGCGAACACCGGAAATAATTGCACTAGTATTAAGCCCATCAATGTCAGAAGCGCCTTTATTTATTGCTCCAAACCCAACCCTCATATTTTCAGCCTGTTGAGCGAAAGCGCGGCCTATACCTGCTCGGGAAGTTAGCACTCTGGAGCGATGATAGGTATACCAATTTGCAAAGTTTTGTATTTCTTCCAAATAAGTGCAGCTTGGTTTACTGGCACAATCACTTCGTGCATCACTGCCTTGGTATGTGTTTCCTGTTCGGATTTCAACTTTGGTATAACAAGCTCGAGTATCTGCATTGTTATTACAACCTACATTTCCCGGTGACCAGACAAAATAGGTGGCAGGCCAAAATCCTGCTTCACCTGTTTGTGCATCAACATAGTTACCCGTGGACCAGCTATAGCCACCACCGGAAGCACGACGACGCCAGCGACCGTAACTATCCGTACTTGTATTAGCATTACCGGCATTCTGCACGGTAAGGTCTCTGCAACCTAATGAGGTATCAGCAGGATTATGATATGCACAACTGGTAATGGCATCAGGCCAAGTTTCATTTTCAGAAGTTACCCAAGGCCGATATCGTCTGGTTGGATCATAGTAGTTTTTATTGTTATGGCTGGAACGTCTGCGATAGTTGTGGATATTATCATCTTCAAACCCTCCTTGATTGGAGGTATAAGTACTATTACTCCAAACATCGTACCAGCTACTTCCATACATTGATTGATTGGTTGGAAACATATGATAAATGCTTTGTGAAATTTCTTCGTCGGGTAACACTTCCCATTGCATGGAGCCTGAGTCATCCAATATGAACATGATATTGGGATCGGCATTTCCACCTAGATATAAAGGTGCATTACTTAAGTTTAATGGGGCAGCGATTGAGATAACTGGTACCAGCAGCAATACAAAAAAGAAGTGTAATAACTGATGAGGGGACTTGTTCATGATTAAAACCTCTTAGCCATAGTGCTTTGCAGCAATACACGGGATTGATTGCTACCACCAGTACCGCGTGCGGTTATTCGATAATATACCCGGCCAGTTGATGGCCCGCCCCCTGTGCCGACAACCAGATCGTCAGTGACAAATTGTTGATATTCGATAATATATCTTGGTGTGGTAATGGTTGATGTACCGGAATTTGTTTCAAATGTAATCGCAGTGGGAAAGGGAATTGCATTAGCTGCCCACCAGGCTGCATCACGTTCATGCCACCAGCTTTCAGCATTACCATCATCAGGATCCATTACGTCAGCTACCCAGATATTGCCGGAGCCGGTGTTGTTTGGATCAGGTTCAACAGTTAAACCTGAAATCCATGCCTCTGCGCCACGTAATGCTATTTCTGTTGCTTGAAAAGCAATTTCAACGTCCATGGTATTAGCCGCCATTTTTTCGGCCATCGAACTGGTGCGCATCGCGGCAAGGCCAATCATCGTCATGATGACTAATATGACTAAACTTACAATAAGGGCAGCCCCGGTTTGATTTTTCATTTACTGTTCCTGCTATGAAACACGATTACGTAAGGTGACTGTTCGGGTAAATACGCGTCTTAGGCGTCGATCAGCAGGTGTAACGGTAGCCCCTTCCAGGTTATAAGATTGGGCGCCATCCACCGTAAGATTATTTTCCACGCTGACCATCACTAAACTGATACGAACACTGACAACGTTGTTCCAGTTGCCAACTTGATTTGCTGTTTGATATGCGTCAGCAGAGCCATTACCAGAAGTATCTACACCATAACGAACTTGCATTGAATCAATGCCTTCAATTAATTCAACAGCATTGTCGTTCCCAGTTTTGCGATAGAGAGAGGGCACATTGTCAGGATTGTTCGAGATAAAAAAGCTGTTGGTGGAAATTTTGTTAACCCAACCTGAACCAAAGTTATAACCTAATGTTTCGGTTGCATTTCCAGGCGTACCAGCCCCTGTAGCATGCTCTATAGTGCCGGCAGTGGGATCAGAAGTAATTTGAAAAATTGACCCAGCAACACAGTCATGAGCTAATACGATATCTCCAGCTTCCAGTCCATTATTGTTGCTAACTGTGATGGCAGCACTGCCCGGTGTGCCGGTTGTAGGATGTGAGACCACTCGCAATTCAGGCGGCTCAATAGTGCGTATGGTGAGAATATCTGAGCCACTTACAGAACTATTGGTACTGGCATCACGCGGTGGAGTCCATGAATTTGCTCCAGTTGCTTCTTGCCCTTCAATGGGGGTAGTGATATCCCATAAATAAGTATTAGGGGTATTCAGCATATTATTAATATTGAGAGCGGAACGTGTTGCACAGCCAAGATAGCCTGCACGTTCTATAGACTGCGTAAGAACTTTCATAGCGTAGCGGCCATTTTCCTGCAGTCGGGATTGAGCATCCTGAACACGATAAACCTGCCGGTTATTGACAAATAATTCGATAACACCTGCAACGAGAATCAACCCTAGGACAATAGCGACCATCAATTCTACTAATGATAAGCCTTGTTGTTTTTTTAGATGACTCATCAAATAGCTCCACTAAGCGTAAAGCAAGAAGTGTTATTGCCTAACTCACAACTCGAATCAGTGTCAATCTGAGTTTCCGTCCAACCTATGGTAATGTCACAAATAAACTCGCTATTGGGATTAAATGCCCCACAAGCTATTTGTCCCGTCCCATTGGGTAAATATTGAGAAAGTTTATTTCGCCACTCCACAATATCCGCATCCGCCATGTCACTGGTACTGCTGGGTGGCTCAGCATCAATATCTATTGCATAGTTTCCATTTTGGGCCGCATCACGGTTGGCGCGCATCATATCCAGCATATCTGCAGCCAAAAGCGCGGCCTGTGTACGAAACTCGGCAGTTTGATTGTGTTTTAAAGAAGTAATTTGTAAATGGGCCATACCAAGTAATCCAACAGCAAGAACAAATACGGCAATCATTACTTCGAGTAATGTGAAACCACGTTGTTGTTTCATGGACATACTCCCCCCTGAGCAATTCTAGCCCTGCCGCCCGGACTGATAGTGATGTTCCTTTGAACTGCTCCAGGAATACACAAACTGAATGTACCTATTCCAAGCCCACCCCCTGCAGAAATGATTTCTCCAGACGGCAAAAAAGTTAATCCGACTAGAAAAGCTCCACCTGTCCTGATAGTGATATTGTTCCCTAACGCTTGTTGCTCCATTAACAAGCAATCCTGACCATCGACACTACAATCCTTTATGTTCAAGTTTGCATTAGGAATTTGTAGATCTCCATTCCAGTCGGTAAAAATACGCCATCCATCCTCCCAAACGCTATTTGTGTTACTTAGACGACGCATACTGACCCGAACACCACGATTAATGGCTTCAGAACGAGCGACTTGTAGGGAAGACAGGAGATTATTTGCCTGAGTAGCGGCACGGTTTTCACGAATCATGGAGGTAAAACTCGGGGCGGCAATTGCTACCAAGATGATGACCACGACCAGTGTGATCATTAATTCAATCAGTGTGAAACCATTATTTGCCGCAAACTTTTTCACTTTGGTGACGCTCCTTGTAGGTATTCGGTTTTAACGCTAAAAGCATTGTGGGTCAAGCACTTATGCTGGTTCATCACTATCTATTTTTTAAATACGTGAGCCAGTTGGCAAATGTATCGTCCATGCCGAAGTTTTCTTCAATCTACACATTAGTAAAAAGGGAATTATATCAGTTGTATCTGACTGATTATGCCGAGTGGCAATAGCTTGCCGCTTTGGTTTATTGAGTTTGCCGCAGAATGGTTAAGTTGTTGATAAGTAATGTAAATAATTTGTGGCATGCTTGATGCTTATCCAAGTGAAAGTGAATGTTTGTTGTGGAGAAACAGCATGCCGATAAATTTTGATTCTGCCCTTGGTATTCATGCCGATGCATTGCGAATTCGCACCCAGCGTGCAGAAATGCTGGCAACCAATCTGGTGAATGCGGACACGCCAAACTTTAAAGCGAAGGATATGGATTTTCAAACGGCATTGCAGATGGCGGCATCCGGGCAAAAATCTGCCGCTTTGAACACCACCCATCAAAAACACCTTGCCGGTAACGGTGAAAATCCATTTGAGGCGGCAACGTTATACCGCACAACACTTCAGGATTCATTAGATGGCAATACGGTCGATGAGCAGGTAGAGCAGGCACAGTTTATGCAGAACGCTGTTCAATATCAGGCTAGCCTGGAATTTTTAGGTTCGCGCTTTCAGGGGCTGACCAAGGCGATCAAAGGAGAATAATCTGCCATGTCATTATTTAATATTTTCGATATAGCAGGTAGCGGCATGAGTGCACAGTCACTGCGGCTTAATACCACAGCCAGTAATCTGGCTAATGCAGATAGTGTCAGCAGCAGCGTGAATGAAACGTATCGTACCCGGCAACCCGTTTTTGCCACGGTCTTGGATGATGCTCAACAAGGTTATAAATCAGGTTCTGTTCAGGTTCTTGGCGTTACGGAAAGTCAGGCACCGGTGCGTCAGGAATACAATCCATCACACCCATTGGCTGATGAAAATGGTTACGTTTATCACTCTAATGTGGATGCCATTGCAGAAATGGCAAATATGATGTCGGCATCTCGTTCGTATCAGAACAATGTTGAGATTGCCAACACTTCCAAACAATTGCTGCTGCAGACTCTGCAGCTTGGCAAATAACGCAGGGAGTCATTGAAATGGCAATAAATGGTGTAAATGAAAATCCCTATGCTTTTCTCAACAGTACAAACAAGACAAGTTCAACTGAAGAGGAAAAGGATCCCGGCAAGTTGCAGATGGAGGATTTTATGTCCTTGATGACGACGCAGCTGATGAATCAGGATCCACTCAAACCAATGGAGAGTGGTGATTTTCTCGGGCAAATCGCTTCTTTCAGCACAGTGAGTGGTATCAGTGATTTACAGGATTCATTTGCCAGTTTTGCTAAGGCAATGCAATCTGACCAGGCCTTACAAGGTTCTTCATTAGTTGGTCGTTCAGTGTTGGTTCCATCTTCAATTGGCGTGATGACAGCCGACTCTCCAATGCGAGGACAGATTAATGTGGCTGAGCCCGTATCTAATTTAGAAATGAAGATATATAGCGATACGGGTGAGTTGGTCAGAACCATTCCGATGGGAGCGGCATCTGGTTACACCAATTTTGAATGGGATGGTTTGAATAATGATGGTGAAGCCATGCCTGAAGGTGTTTATCAATTTATGGCAACAGGCACAGTTGATGGACAAAACACCGCCTTTGCTACTGCTGTGATGGCTAAAGTAGATAGCGTATTGGTGGGCTCTGGCGGGCAAGGCCTGACCATGAATCTGGCGGGTATCGGTTCGGTGCCATTTAGTGAAGTTCAAGAAATTATTTAAGGGGTAAGCATCATGTCATTTAATACAGCTCTAACAGGCCTTAATGCCGCCACTGCCGATTTGAATGTGAAATCAAACAATATTGCCAACATCAATACCATTGGTTTCAAAGGTTCACGAGCAGAGTTCGGTGATGTTTACGCCCTGTCAACGTTTGGTAACAGTAATACGGCTATCGGTACTGGTGTGGTACTGAATAACGTAGCTCAGCAATTCAACCAGGGAAATCTGGAAGTCACCAATAATTCACTGGATTTGGCGATAAGCGGTAATGGGCAGGGTTTTTTTGCACTTGCACCAGCTTTAGATACCCAGCAGGTTCTCTATAGCCGGGCAGGGGCTTTTAATATTAACCGCGATGGCTATATGACCAACAGTTCAGGTCAGTTTTTATTGGGGTTCCCAGTTAATGCTGATGGCAGTGTTTCATCTACAGCTTTGGGCGGAACAGATCCAATTCGTTTGCCTGTATCGGCAGGTGTGCCCCGGGCAACCACGGAAGTTGATATAGCTGCAAATCTTCCCTCGACAGCTGATGATATTGATCCCGTGGCGACACCTATCGATCCGACAGACCCTACGACTTATACCAATTCTACATCCAGCAATATTTTTGATTCTCTGGGTAATGAAAGTACGTTGACTTATTATTATCAAAAAACGGATGTTCCCAATGAATGGAATGTTCAGGTCTACATCAATGAGCCAGCTGGCAGTCAAACGATTGTGGAGTTCGGGGGCGGACAAACTACCAAAACGCTAACCTTTGATCCAGCTTTAGGCGGAGCTCTGGATGCGGGTGTCACACCAACCGAAACGTACACTTTTACCGGTTTAAGCAGTGGTGCAGTGGATTTGACTTTTGATATTAACTTTGCCGGCACCACTCAGAACTCGGCAGCTTTTGCCGTTTTGGATACCGATCAGAATGGCTTTCCGACTGGACGGCTGACTGGGCTGGATATTGATGATAGCGGCTTGGTTCAGGCTCAATACTCTAATGGTCAAACGACCAATGTTGCCAAGATTGTGTTGGCTGACTTTCCTAATCCGCAAGGGTTAAAACAGATAGGTAATACGGCATGGGAAGCCACACTGGATTCCGGTGATGTGCGTATCGGTGAGGCGGGAACCGGCAGTTTTGGTTTGATTCAGTCGGGTGCTTTGGAAACATCCAATGTGGATTTGACTAAAGAACTGGTTGGTTTAATTACAGCTCAGCGTAATTTCCAGGCGAACTCAAAAGCGATAGAAACCAATAATGCTATCACCCAAACCATTATCAACCTGCGTTAATTTCGCCAGAGTGAATGATGTTTAATACAGAAAAAAGAGGCTAATTATGGATCGCATGCTGTTTATTTCCATGAATGCAGCCCAGCAAACCATGCTGGCGCAGGCCACCAATGCCAATAATCTGGCGAACGTCAACACCACTGGTTTTCGAGCTGATTTGGAACAGTTCCGTTCTATGCCGGTATTTGGTGAAGGTTTGCCGACACGAGTGTATTCAATGACGGAACGGCCTGCCACCGATTATCAACAAGGCAGTGTGCAATCTACCGGTCGAGAACTGGATATTTCGGTTCAAGGTGAAGGCTTTATTGCCGTGATGGGCAAAGACGGTCGTGAAGGTTATACCCGTGCCGGTGATATGCATGTCACAGAGCTTGGCCAATTAGTGACCGGCACTGGTTTGCCGGTGATGGGAGAGGGCGGACCAATCGCCATTCCGCCGGCTGAAAAAATTGATATCGGCGCGGATGGCACCATTTCCGTTCGTCCGATTGGCGGGGCTGAAAATGAGTTAGCCGTGATTGACCGGATTAAACTGGTCAAGCCTGACCTGCAAAATGTATTCAAAGACCAGGATGGCTTAATGCGAATGGCAGATGGTACAGAAGCCCCCCTGGATGCAACTGTCAAAGTTGCATCAGGCACGATAGAAGGCAGCAATGTTAATGCCGTGGGTGCCTTAGTGAATATGATTGAGTTACAGCGCAAATATGAGATGCAAGTCAAAATGATGAGCACCGCAGAAGAAAATAGCGCCGCTTCGGCACGTATGTTGCAACTGAATGGTTAGTAACATCGCAAGCATGCTTTTAGGAGAGACCTTATGAATCAGGCATTATGGATTGCAAAAACCGGGCTTGATGCTCAGCAGACAAGAATGTCGGTCATTTCGAATAATCTGGCCAACGTTAACACCACCGGCTTTAAGCAGGATAGGGCAGTGTTTGAAGACTTGTTGTATCAGACTATTCGTCAACCTGGTGCACAAACCACTACTGATAATCAGTTGCCTTCGGGATTGATGATTGGTACCGGTGTCAGAACGGTTGCCACCGAAAAACTGCATACTCAAGGCAATATTATCCAAACGGATAATGCGTTGGATGTGGCTATTGATGGCCGTGGTTTTTTCCAGATCCTGATGCCAGATGGTGATCTTGCCTATACCCGCGATGGCACATTTCAAATTAATGCTGATGGTGATGTGGTGATGTCAAATGGATATCTGCTGGATCCGGGTATCAATATTCCAGATGATGTTCAGAGTATCACCGTAGGTGTTGATGGAACGGTCAGTGTGACTCAGCCTGGTGATAATGAGCCCACTGTCATCGGTGAAATAGAGTTGGCCGATTTTGTAAATCCTGCTGGCTTACAGGCTGTCGGTGAGAATTTATTTAAAGAAACCGGTGCCAGTGGCGTACCCATTGCCGGTACGCCGACGCTGGATGGTTTTGGGCGAGTCATTGGTGGTGCACTGGAGACTTCCAACGTTAACGTTGTGACCGAGCTGATTAATATGATCGAAACGCAACGGGCTTATGAAATGAATTCAAAAGCCATCTCTACAGCTGATCAAATGTTGCAGTACGCTAGCCAGAATCTATAGACCCATACTGAGAGCCCCGGTATTACAGTGTTTGTATGTCGGGGCTTTTTTGTGTGTGAGAATAAGGTGTTGGATTTCTCAATGTAATAATATTTTGGCATGGACTCTGCAAGTTAATTTCTGTACATGAGCTTGTCCTGGAGATTCGTATGAAATTCATTTACCGACTATTGGGAATCACATCCGTCGTTTTGCTTTCCGCCTGTGTCAGTAATGAAGTAAAACGTGACCCGGCCTACGCGGCTGTTCGTCCCGTAGCTACAGCTCCGGCGGAACGTAATGATGGTGCAATCTTTGACACGCGCAGCAATATTGCATTGTATGAAGATTACAAAGCACGTCGTGTCGGCGATATTTTGACAGTGCGGTTGCAGGAACGGACGGATGCCGAGAAAGAAGCAACGACAACTATTGATAAAAGCAGTACCAACAATATCAACAATCCGACTTTATTCGGTACTACGCCCCAATTCAGCCTCCCCAGTGGATTACCACTGGCGAACACAGATAATAATAATCTGGCCTTCAGTACCGGTGCCAACAGTAGTTTTGAAGGGGAAGGCGAAAGTGAACAGAACAACCGGTTAAGCGGTGATATCAGTGTTTCTGTGGTTGAGGTGTTAGCCAACGGCAATATGATTGTTCGTGGCGAGAAGGTGGTCACCATTAATCAGGGTAATGAATACGTCCGTTTAACCGGTATTGTCAGCCCACGTGATATTGATTCCACCAATACCATTTCGTCCATTCGGATTGCCGATGCCCAAATTACCTATGTCGGTGATGGTCCATCCAATGACTCAAACACCATGGGCTGGCTGAGCCGTTTCTTCATCAGCGCATTAATGCCTTTCTAAGAGGTTATAAAAATGAAAACGTCGATAAATACCTTTTTTGCCGCTTTGCTGATGGTGATGATGTCAGCCGCTCAGGCAGAACGCATTAAAGATCTGGCCTCTATTGGTGGCGTTCGTAATAACCAGTTAGTTGGTTATGGTTTGGTTGTAGGGCTGAGTGGCACAGGAGATAAGACCGCATTTACCGGCCAGACCTTACGCAGTATGTTGCGAGAAATGGGTGTGACCATACCGGCAGGTGTGGACCCCAAAAGCAAAAATATAGCGGCAGTTTCTGTCCATGCCGATTTGCCGCCTTTTGCCAAACCCGGTCAAACGATTGATATTACAGTCTCATCATTGGGTGACTCAAAAAGTCTGCGAGGCGGCAGTTTAATCATGACACCGCTAAAAGGTGCTGATGGTGAAATATACGCTATGGCACAAGGTAATCTGGTGGTAGGTGGTTTTGGTGCTGAAGCAGGGGATGGATCCCGAGTGACGGTGAATATTCCCAGTGCGGGCCGTATACCCAATGGTGCTACCGTTGAGCGTACGGTACAGAACGCGTTAAATGTTGGCGATCACATTATTCTGAATCTACATCAGGCCGACTTTACTACGGCCAGTCGATTATCAGATGCCATTAATCAAACGTTGGGACGTGGGACGGCGAGCTCTATGGATGCAGCATCAGTTAGAGTTAATGCGCCGAGAGATCCGAATCAACGTATTCCATTTTTATCATTGATTGAAAATCTGGAATTAAGCCCAGGCGAGGCGGCGGCCCGTGTGGTGGTCAATTCGCGTAGTGGTACTGTCGTGATCGGACAGAATGTCCGGGTGAGTCCAGCAGCGGTTACACATGGCAGTCTATCCGTGACCATTTCAGCAGATCCAGAGGTTTCTCAACCCAATGCCTTTTCAGCAGGACAAACGGTTATCACACCGAATTACGATATTGAAATATCGGAAGAAAACAGCCGGATGTTTGTATTCAATCCGGGGGTTTCTTTGGATGAAATTGTGCGTGCAGTCAATCAGGTGGGAGCAGCGCCGGGAGATTTAGTGGCTATTTTAGAGGCCTTGAAACAGGCGGGTGCGTTACGCGCTGAGCTGGTGATTATCTGAGTTTATAGATTAAGTCATGACGATTCCTTCTGATATTCAGCAAAACGCAACGGATTTCCATGGTTTAAATCAGCTGCGTCAATCGGCAATACGTTCTGATAATGATGCAACAACATTACGTCAGGTTGCCGCTCAATTTGAATCCTTGTTTACCACAATGATGCTGAAAAGCATGCGTCAGGCCAGTCTGGCGGAGGGAATATTCGATTCCAATCACAGCAAAACCTATCGTGATATGGCCGATCAGCAGCTGGCGATGGATTTATCCAAACGTGGCGGATTAGGCCTGCAGGACGTGATTATTCGCCAACTGGGGGGCGAAGTACGATCCGATATCCCAATTGGTGGCGGGACGTTTAGTTTTGATACCGTGACGGTACGGCAAGATTTACGGCGTATGGTCAAAGAGATTCATGATAACGCTGATAAAACTTCTGAAGAAAGCATCAATAGCATTGACAGCAGTAAATTAAAAATCATGCCACAGCGTTTTAAATCGCCTGAAGACTTTGTAGAACAACTGTGGCCTTTGGCCCAGAAAGCTGCAGATAAATTGGGTACCACCGCCGATGTTATTTTGTCGCAGGCCGCATTGGAAACCGGCTGGGGTCGGTATGTGCTTAAAGATGGTGAAGGCCAATCCAGTTTTAATTTATTCAATATCAAAGCCGATAGTCGCTGGGATGGTGAGTATGTTGCGAAAAACGCGCTGGAATATCGTGATGGCAAGCCAATAACAGAACAGTCCCGCTTCCGTTCATACGAAGATTATCAGCAATCCTTTGATGATTATGTCAGTTTCCTGCAGTCACAGCCGCGTTATCAGGAAGCATTAAAACATGTCGGCCGACCGGAACGATTTGTAGAGAAATTGCATGAAGCTGGCTATGCCACCGATCCGCAATATGCTGACAAAATAAAACGCATCATGAAGGGTGATACGCTGGCACAGATTTCGCATAAATATATTCAGAATATGGGGTACTAACCCCCTGTAAAAGCTCTCAGAGGATCATCTAAATGAGCATGCTGAATATTGGTAGTTCTGCTTTATTAGCCGCGCAAACGTCACTGGCGACCACCAGTCATAACATCAGTAATGTAAATACCCCGGGGTATTCGCGTCAGCGAACCGATCAGGGCCCACAGCCGGCCAATTTTGAAGGTGGTTATTACATTGGAAATGGTGTTGGCATCACTGGTGTCGACCGTATTTTCAATCAGTTTTTAGTCAATCAACTGCGTACTTATACTTCGGCTGAGTCTCAGCAAGACGGTTTTTTGACATTTTCCAAACAGGTTGATGATCTGCTGGGTTCTTCCTCACTGAGTATCAGTGGTGGGTTGGAAGCGTTTTTCAATTCTGTTCAGGAAGTTGCTAATGATCCAACTTCAATTGCCGCCAGACAGGTGATGCTCACACAGGGTGACTTGTTGGCCAACCGGTTTAATACTATGGACAGCCAGTTGGGAGAGTTGGACAGACAGATTGATAACACTATCACAGCGTCAGTTAAGGACATCAACGTGCTTTCTCAGGGGATAGTAGATTTAAATCAATCTATTTCTGAGTCATTGGCTGCTGGTTATAACCCCAATGATTTGCTGGATAAACGCGATAAACTGATCAGCGATTTGTCTGAGCTAGTCTCAGTTAACGTGGTCGAGCAGAATAATGGATCAGTCAATGTCTTTATCGGTAATGGACAAGGACTGGTGGTAGGCAATAGTCGCGTTGAACTTTCAACTATTGCGGATAACAGCACGAATCCCCCGCGTACCGCTATCGGTTATGGCCCTTCACAGATTAATATCACCCAGCAGATTAGTGGCGGTGAAATTGGCGGCGCGATACTGGCACGCAGTGATGTAGTGGATAGTACACGTGCTGAGCTGGATGTTCTGGCCGAATCAATCGTTACCGCATTTAATGCTGCCCATGGTAACGGTATCGATCTGAACGGTAATGCCGGAACAGATTTCTTTGATGCCGCAGGTACGACTGCCGCTACGATAAGCTTGAATATTACGGATACGCGGTTAATCGCCGCTTCTTCTACCACCGATCCCGGGGTGGGTAATAATGAAAATGCACTGGCGATGGCGGCTTTGCAAACCGATAAAACAACGGTAGTACTTGACCCCGGCCCTCCAGTTGTTTCGAGATCATTTAACGATCAATACGGCTCCATCGTGTCTCAAGTTGCAACACGAACGAATCAGGCAACGGTTACCCAGCAAACTCAGGCGGGACTGGTGAGTCAGATTCGTCAACGGGCGGAAAGCGTATCTGGGGTGAATCTGGATGAAGAAGCGGCCAATCTGATCAAATTTCAGCAAGCTTATCAGGCGGCTTCACAAATAATCACGGTATCGAATACCGTGTTTAATTCGTTAATTAACGCATTTTAGGAGATTAACTTATGCGTATCTCGACGAATAGTATTGTTCAGCAGGGCCTGGAAGCCATGCTGAGACAGCAGAATGAATTGGCGAAAACGCAGTTACAGGTTTCATCGGGAAAACGGATTCAAACACCCTCGGACGATCCCATCGGTGCTGTCAAAATGCTGGACTTGCAAAGACAGATCGGGTTGTCCCAGCAATATCAGGATAATGCGGATGTCGCTGACAGTCGTCTGAGCACAACCGATGGAACGCTCAAAAGTGCGGGTGATATTATGCAACGGATTCGGGAACTGGCTGTACAGGCGTTGAATGATACAAACAGTGACAGCGCTCGCCAGGGGATTGCTGAAGAGATCAATCAGTTAAACGAGTCACTTGTCGCGTTAGCCAATACGACGGATGCGAATGGAGAATATCTTTTTTCCGGATATCAATCCGATGTGCAGCCTTTTGATACGGCAACATTTGCCTACAATGGGGATGGCGGACAGCGGCAATTGCGAGTCAGTGACGGTTATCTGGTGGCGATAAACGAGCCGGGAGATGGCTTATTTGTTACTCAGACAGTTGCCGGGCCTAATCAGGCAATCTTTCAGACAATCCAGGATTTTACTACTGCACTTAACAATGGAGCTGTTGGAACAGCGCCTAACGACGGTGATTTTCTGGCGAATATGGATTATGCGATGGATGCTTCTCTGGAAGGTCGTACCCGAATCGGTACTCGACAAAATGCCATCGAAATGCAACGTGATATTAATGAGAGTTCACAGTTCAGCATGACCGCTACACTTTCTCAAATTGAAGATCTCGATTATGCTGAGGCCATCACTGAGTTGAATAAACAATCAGTTGGACTACAAGCTGCGCAACAGGTTTATGTAAAAGTTCAGGGATTATCCTTGTTTAACTTTTTGTAAGTTTCCATTTGTCATAAAAGGCAGCTAAAGGATTATCAATGCAGCAAACCCAATCATACTGTGTTGTCTGCGGACAAAATGTTGTCAAATTTGAACCCTTTCGAGGGGGAACTGCTAACCGACCGTTTCTGATGCGCTTATTCAAAGTTGTCGGCAGTAATACCGATCATTTTCTATGCCCTTCCTGCCGTAGCCACGATCGTGAAAGACACTTGTTGATTTACCTCGCTTCCTTGAATTTACTCTCCATCTTTAGTCAAGCAAAGGTGTTGCATTTTGCACCAGAAAAATGGGTTTCAAATGTGATTCAGCTGCAGTCCCCAGAGCTTTATATTAAAGCGGATTTGTTTCCCCAAACGGACGATGTACAGCAGATAGATATGCTGGCAATACCTTATCCAGATGAGTTTTTTTCGGTAATTATCGCAAATCATGTACTTGAGCATGTTAACGATGATTTGTTGGCGTTGAGCGAAATTAGACGGGTGCTCAAAAAGGGTGGGCTGGCGATTTTACAAACCCCTTATAGTGATCAATTACACACTACTTTTGCGGATGACGGTATAAAAGGTGATTATCTCTGCCGTGAAGTCTATGGTCAGGAGGATCATGTGCGTCTATATGGGCGGGATATTTTTGATCGTTTCTCAAGTGCTGGTTTTAATTCATTGGTGGTGTCACACCAACAAGTTTTATCTGATATTGCTCCAGAGGTTTATGGTGTCAATCAAGATGAGCCTTTTTTTCTTTTTGAAGCAATATAGGTTGAAATATGGCAGTGCCTCTGGTCTCAGTATGTGTGATCACATATCAACATAAAAAATATATAAAACAATGTCTTGATGGAATCCTGGCACAAAAGACTGATTTTTCCTTCGAAATTTTGATTGGTGAAGATGGTTCTGTCGATGGGACACGTGAAATCTGTGAAGCTTATGCTGAACAGTATCCAGAAATCATTAGGTTGTTTTGTTGGGATCGCAATATCGATCGTTCTGCTTTTCCGGGAGGGCCGGGTCGATACAACACCATCCATACATTAAAAGCAGCCCGGACAGCCTATATCGCATTATGTGAAGGTGATGACTACTGGAGTGATGAAAACAAACTTCAACGACAAGTCTCGTTTTTGCAATCGCATTCTGAGTTTTCCATGAGTTTTCATGCTGTGGATGTGGATATCGACGGTGAGAAAAAAGCAGATAACCTGACTAAAGGAAAAGCGGACGAGTTTTCTATCTATGATTTGGCGCGCGGGAATTTCATCCATACACCATCGGTTGTTTACCGAAATCTCCTGCCAGAAGAGTTTCCTGCTTTCTTTAATACAACTCCGGTTTTAGATTATTTATTACATCTATACTTTGCACAGCATGGAAAAATTAAATATTTTTCCGAGCCAATGGCTGTTTATAGAGTGCATGGCGATAGTTATTGGTCATCCAAATCACAACGCTCTCGGTCGTTATTATGGTTAAACGTGTTAAATCCGCTCGTTGTCTACTTCTCTAGCGATAAAAAAGTAGCAGATATATTAAAACAGCAGGCATTTGATATTGGTTCAAATCTGTTAGCCAGCCCAACTGATCCACTAAGCGAAGATGAACTAAAAACTGTTTTAAACAATTTAGTGTCGATTGATCCTGTTTATTTTCTAAAACTCTCTCAGCAGAACTCGAAAGAGGTCTCTTTGGATAATTTGTTGAATCTGTTGCAAATTAACCTGCAACAAACCGACTTAAGTGTACAAAATATCGTGAAGTCGATAGTAAATAAAAACATAAACTGGCTAACCCACAATCAGTTGAAAGACGTTTTTGTGCTCAATGCCGTTCAATTAGTGCTTAATGAGTTAGAAAGTAATACATCCTCAAATCTATTACTAAGTAAACACCAAGAAACCAGCATCCGCGACTGTCTGCAATTATTAACTTCCACTTCGTTGAATGATGTGACCGATTCTGTCCTGCAGCTCAAATTGTTATTGCGCCAATGGTGGGAGCAGAAACGTTATCAATACTGGATTCATAACCATGCTTTGATGGAAATTGATGCCCAGATTCATGCCGAAAGGATGATGCAATGGCGTCACAAACCAACGTTCCATTTGTATATGTTTGTATTTAAAGAGGAACAAAATTTATTAGCCGATACACTGGCATCATTAGGCCAGCAGTTTTATCAAAATTGGAAGCTGACGGTGATTGCCGACTCTGCTTCACCTGATGTCATGTTTGAAGAGTTGGATGTATTGGAATGGCTTACATTGCCAGATCAAACAGAGCCCTATGATTACCTCAATGCCAATATGGCAGCTTCATCTGCCGAATGGGTCGCTTTCATTCCGGCAGGAACCTGTTTTGAGCCACAAATATGGTTGCAATTTGGTGATTATATAAATCTTTTTAAGGAACAAACGGCCTTTTATTGCGATGATGATGTAATCAGCAGTGCAGGGGAGCGCAGTCAGCCCCGATTCAAACCTGACTTTAATCTGGATCTGTTACGCTCGCAGGATTACATTGGACCTATCCTGTGTAAAACAACGCTGTTTGAAGCTTTAGGTGGTTTTGATAAGGTTCCAGGCCATGAAAATATGAGCTTGGCTTTTAAGATTTATGAACGTGTTGGGGCGGATGGAGTCGGCCATATTGCCGATGTGTTGATGCATTTACCCGAAAGCGTGTTATCACTTTACAGTACGCAGATGACCCAGCAGGCTGTTCAGCAGCATCTGGTTCGACAGCAACTTTATGCTTTTGCTGAGCCGGGTTTATTGGATAAAACGGTCAGAGTGGTCTATCAATGGCCTACTTCTCCAAAAGTCAGCATTATCATTCCCACCAAAGATAAGCTTGAGTTCCTTCGACCTAGTGTCGAGGCGGCACTATTAAAAAACAGTTATCCGAATTTTGAAATTATTATTGTAAATAATCTCAGCGAAGAACTGGATACACTGGAGTATTTTCGACAACTGTCCGAGCTGCCGGAAGATACGCTTCGAGTCATTGATTATCCCCATACTTTCAATTATGCAGCGATCAGCAATTTGGCTGCAGAACAGGCGCGGGGTGAGTATCTCTTATTTCTGAATAATGATACTGAAGCATTGCACCCTGAGTGGCTTGAACGCATGGTGGCCCATGGACAACGTCCAGAAGTTGGTATTGTCGGTGCTCGACTGGTTTATCCGGAAACCGGATTGATTCAGCATGCCGGTGTCATTCTTGGTATGGAGAGCATAGCCGATCATATATATCTGGGGGCGCTGGATATTAAAGAGCCAGGTTATATGGGCCGAGCGCAGGTAGACCAGAATTTTTCGGCGGTGACGGCTGCTTGTTTGCTGATTAGAAAATCAATTTATCAGCAAGTCGGCGGAATGGACGAACAGCAATTTGCTGTTTCCTACAACGATGTCGATTTATGTTTGAAGGTGCGTCAATCCGGATTTTTGGTGACATGGACACCTTATTCAGTATTAGTCCATCATGGTAGTGTGACCCAAAAGAGTGAACTCTCTCGACCCGTTGATCAAACTTTCAAGACCGAGCGCTTCCAGAGTGAGCGGAAGCATATGCTTAAAAAATGGTTGCCGGTTATTGCCAATGATCCGGCATTTAATCGAAACTTAAGTTTGGTTTATCGCGACTGTCTGATTGAATCGGCCATGCCTACCAATTGGGATACATACTTTCATGATCGTTCGAAAATTCTTGGCTTGCCCTTACAGGGGGGAAGCGGGGATTATCGTGTGATACAGCCGTTTTCTGCATTAAGTCATGCGGCATTGGCACAATGTGAATATTATCGTTTCAACAATAATATTACCCGACCGATTATGATCTCAGAATATGCGCGAATTGCACCAGACACTGTGGTGTTTCATGCGGCGCTAAATGATATTCAACTACAGCAATTAGAGCAGCTCAAAGAATTTTTACCCGATGTTTTCCGAGTTTACAGTATTGATGACTTATTAACTAACGTGCCCGAGCAAAGTTCAGCTTATAAAGAAATAAAACGTCATTTTGCTGACGCGAAATCGAGAATGCGCCGTGCATTACAATCTTCTGATCGCTTAATCGTATCAACACAGCCTTTAGCCGATTTGTGTGAGGGTATGGTTGCCGATATTCGGGTTATTCCTAATCGGCTACCCAAAAAACCATGGCTATCGGTCACTTCATTACGTAATCAAGGCCCCAAACCACGTGTAGGGTGGGCGGGCGCTCAGCAGCATCAAGGTGATCTCGCCATTATGTCCGAGGTCGTTAAAGCGACTGCAGATGAAGTGGATTGGGTTTTTATGGGGATGTGCCCGGAAGATATTAAACCGTATGTCCATGAATTTCATTATTTTGTGTCGATGGCCGAATACCCGGCAAAACTTGCCAGTCTGAATTTAGATTTGGCTATCGCACCTCTGGAAATCCATCCGTTTAATGAAGCTAAAAGTAATCTAAGATTATTAGAGTACGGCATATTGGGCTGGCCTGTTATCTGTACTGACATCTATCCATATCGAACCAACAATCCACCTGTCATTTACGTGCAAAATCAGGTGGATGAATGGATTGCGGCAATCCGGCAAATATTGGCCGATAAAGCGGCACTTGCTAATGCTGGATCGTTATTAAAGACTTGGGTTCTTGAGCATTACATGCTTGAAGATTACCTTGATGAGTGGCTTAGCGGCCTAACAAAGAGTAGATAACGATTTTGGGCCGACCTCGGCCCTTTATTTTTCTAGGTTTTGCCGTGTTGCATTGAAAAAATAAAGATTATTGGCATGAACCCTGCTTAGTTGATTTTATACCTGTTCGGAGCGCCGGCAGGTTCTGAATAGAATCGCTCAATTAGGGAGAGTGTTATGGCACTAATCGTCAATAGTAATCTGGCATCTTTGAATGCTCAGCGTAATCTGAGTAACTCACAGAATGATCTGAATACGTCATTACAACGGTTATCATCCGGTTTGCGTGTCAATAGCGCCAAAGATGATGCTGCCGGTCTGTTTGTGGCTCAACAGCTTACTCGTGATATTCGGGGCACCAATCAGGCTGTTCGAAATGCGGCAGATGGGATATCGCTTGGACAAACGGCCGAAGGTGCTTTAGGCCAAGTCGCAAACAATTTACAACGTATTCGTGAAATCGCCATCCAGGCATCAAACGCAACAGTAGGCGACAGAACTGGTTTGCAAAAAGAAGTTGACCAGTTGACTCAAGAAATCTCACGTATTGTTCAAACAACCGAGTTCAGTGGAACCAAATTACTAAGCGGTGCGACATCCTTAGTCTTTCAGGTCGGTGCCAGTGGATCGACAAATAACCAGGTTGTATTGGAGACCGTTAATATTACCGGTATCGGTGGATACTCGTTGGATTTAACGGCAACCGGTACAATCGACGTCAGTAATGCAGCTAACGCCTCTGCGGCACTCTCTGGTCTGTCATTGGATATTGATGCGGTCAACCAAACCCGTGCAACTTATGGTGCTTTGCAAAATCGATTTGAGGCAGTGATCTCCAATCTGCAGAATTATGCCGAGAATCTGACAGCGGCACGAAGTCGGATCGAAGATGCAGATTTTGCCGCCGAAACGGCAAGATTGACCCGGGCGCAGATCCTGCAGCAGGCAGGCACGTCAATATTGGCTCAGGCTAACAGTCTGCCTCAGAGTGCACTCACCTTACTACAGGGTTAAAAATGAGGTCTTCAAAGTTACCGGAAAGACTGGCTTTTATCGCTTTCCGGTTTTTTTGAAAAAAAGATTAAAGAAAAATAACCGCAGGACGCTAAACATTTCGGAGGCGGTAAATACTGGGATTTCCACAGTCTGTCCGCCATGTTTAGTGGGGCAAAAAGCCCTTTAAAGCCTAGGAGAATTCTCATGGCGGTTATTGTAAACTCGAATCTGGCATCCTTAAATGCTCAGCGTAATCTTGAATCTTCACAAAGCAGTCTGAATCAGTCACTGCAACGTTTATCATCTGGCCTGCGTATTAACAGCGCAAAAGATGACGCGGCTGGTCTCTTCATTGCTGAACAGCTGACTCGTGATATCCGTGGTACCAACCAGGCCGTTCGTAATGCATCAGACGGTATCTCTCTTGGTCAGACTGCCGAGGGCGCACTGGGTGAAATCGGTAACAACCTGCAACGTATCCGTGAACTGGCGGTACAATCTGCTAACGCTACGACTGGAAACCGTACTGGTATCCAGGCTGAGGTTGATCAGCTGACCCAAGAAATCTCACGTATTATCCAGACTACTGAATTCGCTGGTAATGGCTTGTTGAGTGCTGTGAATTCACTGACTTTCCAAGTTGGTGCCAGTGGTGCGGCATCAAACCAATTGTCAATTTCAACAGTAAGTATGACAGGTATTGCCGGTTACTCTGCAGACTTGGCTGCAACAGGTACCATTGACGTCAGCACAGCAGGTGCGGCTTCTGGTGCACTTGCCAACCTGAGTACTGCACTGGATACCGTTAACCAGTCACGTGCAACTTATGGTGCGCTGCAAAATCGTTTTGAAGCGGTTATTTCCAATCTGCAGAACTATGCCGAAAACTTGACGGCTGCACGTAGCCGAATTCAAGATGCCGACTTCGCTGCAGAAACTGCGAATCTGACTCGTGCACAGATCTTGCAGCAGGCGGGCGTATCAATCCTGGCGCAGGCGAACACCCTGCCTCAGACAGCACTTTCATTGCTCGGATAAGTTACCGGGGGCTTTCCCGGCAAATATAGCCGGGAAACGCTTACCCGATACTCTTGGAGGATGAAGGGATGACTACAAACGATTTCACAGTTAAAAATGATTCGTTGTCATTACCAATTTCTGGCAATATTCAGCAGGGCAGTAATGTTCCTGCTGAAGTTGTTTCAGGG
>CEPP01018953.1_pt1 | contig 65689 bp, 63 predicted proteins | sample 530521 | NCBI WGS metagenome assembly CEPP01 (sample SAMEA2620256, study PRJEB7988) | marine metagenome | biome: marine biome (ENVO:00000447); feature: surface water layer (ENVO:00002042); material: "saline water (ENVO:00002010), including plankton (ENVO:xxxxxxxx)" | depth 5 m | reverse complement strand
GGCAGGGCGAGGAAGGCAAGGAGGTAGAGGCCCGCCCCGACCATCAGCAGGGAGGAGAATCCGACCTCGCGCGACATCAGATTGGCCAGCGGCGTGGCGACGACCGAGAAGGCCCCGTTCAGGCCCCAGGCCCAGGGCAGCATCCGCCCCTCGCCCACCTGGATCAGACCCAGCGGGAAGGGCAGGCCCAGCGCCAGCGACACGGGCGCGGCCGCGGCCAGCACGATCAGTCCCCGTGTCCAGGCGGGCTGGTCCAGCGTCGACAGCATGACCGCCTCGCCCTGCGTGAAGACCAGCCAGATCCAGCCCAGCACCACGATCAGGGACACGAACGAGGCCACCTTGGGCAGGGCCGCCACGCGGCCGGCGATCAGACTGCCCAGCCCCGAGAAGATCAGCATGGACGTCAGCACCAGGGCGAAGGCCGAGGAATAGTCATTGAGATAGAAGGCCGCCTTGTCGATCAGGAAGATCTCGATCAGCAGGAAGCCCAGACCCAGACTGGGGAAGTACAGCACCGGCCACAGGCGGCGGGGCTCGGGCGCGGCAACCTTCCGTTTACGGAACATCAGCGGGGCGGCCAGCACCAGCAGGGCGATCAGGGCGGCCTGGGCCAGCACCACCAGATTGACCAGAGCGCCGATCTCGGCCTGGGGCAGGACCTCCAGCCGGTGGATCAGGGTGGTCGGCCGGTCGAGCCTGAGCGAGGCATAGTAGGCGGGTCGATCCAGCGTCTGGGGTCGGATGTTGAAGGCGCGGCTGGACGGACTGTCGCGCCCCTGAAGCACCGCCTCGGCCTCGCGCGCGATGGCATCGTCCGTGCCCTGAGAGACCACAGTGCCGCCTTCGAACGACACCACCGGCAGGTCGTTGAACAGGCCGGCGCGGGCCGCCTCGATGTCCAGTCCGGGACGCCAGGAAATGTCGAACGAGCGGGCGGCGGCGAAGGTCTCGAGCGCCGTGACATCCGCGTCGCTCCACGGCGTCGGCGAGATCAGGATGCGGGCATTCCACGCCGACCGATAGACCATGACGTGGTCCTCGGGGCGCTCGACACCGGCCCGGATCAGGGCCTCGCGCGCCGTCGCCATGATGCGAAAGGCATAGACGGGGAAGTCGCGGATCGAGACGGGGACCGAGACCATGCCGTCAGGATCGAGCGCGGCCAGATAGGCCTGCATGGCCTCGACCGTAAGCGCCGTGACATTGGCCGGCGCCGCATCGATGAAGTCGGACGAGACGTCGATCACGTCAAAGCGCTCGCCGGGGGCCGCGCCCGATGCCCGCGCGACGGCCAGCGGTCCGCCCTCGGCCAGTTGCACATCGTCGCCCAGCGCCAGACCGCGCGAGGGACCGAGCCCGTGGGTCAGGGCGTGTTTCAGTACCGGCTCGCTTTCGACGACCAGCAGGCGTTCGGCCCCCAGCGCTCGGGCCTCGGCCAGGCGGAAGCCACCGGAGGCCCCGAGGATCAGCGCCCCGGCCCGGGGCCGCAGCACATAGGGGGCGGCCGACAGGGCGCTGTCAGCATAGCCGCCGCCGAGACCGCCCGCCTTGGGCAGGGCCGCGATCCGGCTGCCGTCGCGGTAGAGGCCATATGTGGCGGGCGGCCCTTCGACCTCCATCATCGACGCGTTGTTGGAAACGTCGGCGTCGACCCGCTCGGTGAAGTTGTCGAGCATCAGATAGTGCCCGCGCGGGCGACGGACCTCGGCCACCACCTCGGCGCCCCGGGTGTTCATGGGCGCATAGACGGCCTTGAACTCGGAATAGGCAGGCGGGGTGCCGAGCAGCAGAATGGCCTCGCCCAGCACAAGGGCGCCTCCGGCCAGCGCGCCGCCGAGGGTACTGAAGCGGCCCGGCTGAAACAGCGGCGCCAGCGCCAGCGGCACCAGCAGCAGGGGCGCCAGAAGAAAGGGGTGGACGAGGAACATCAGCGCCAGGGCGAGGGCCGAGCCCAGCCCCGCGCCAATCAGATCATAGGCATAGACCCGCCCGATCTCTCGCGGGTTCAGGATGAAGATCAGCGCGATATAGAGGCCGGCCAGAAAGAAGAAGGGCAGCAGGGCCCCGTAGTAGCCGGCGATATTCAGCAGCTGGTCGGCCCAGGTCGTGGGGTTCTGCAGCTGCAGCGGATTGAACGGATTGCGGGCGATCCGCTCATAGCCAAGCGCCGCCGCCAGCACCATCGCGGCAGGCAACACGGCCCGCAGCCATTCGCCATGGCGCTCGACGGTATCGCGGAACAGGGCGACCGCCACGCCCGACAGAGCAAAGCCCGCCATGACGATGGAGATGATCCAGTAGCCATACTCGGACCATTTCGCGACGGCGAAATAGCGGGTCAGGGCGTTCTCGATGCCGACAACACCGAGCGCCACAAGGAACAGGGGGATCAGCGCGGCCCGGGTGCTCTTCGACAGGCCGGTCACAGGGCCGACCACGCCACGGGCGGCCGGATCACGAGGTGATCCCGGCCCCCTTTTCCGCGCACGGAAGACTTCAAGGTTAACAGCCCCTTAACCCGCATGAAGCCATCTGGCCTGACCGGCGTTATCTGTCGACCGCCTTCCCCGAAAACGCGAGGATTCGGGGCACCGGGGCTGCGTTTTACCCGTCAGCGCGGCCCGAAAGGCACGATCTTGTTGTCGGCGTCATGGCCGATGTCGGCCCCGCCCAGATACGGAATGCCGGACCGCAGGCACCAGTAGCGGACGATTTCCTCGGGCGTCAGGCCGAACTCGGGCTCATTGGGGGTGATGTCGCTGACCCGGCCCAGACGGAAGCCCGCGATGCGGCGGATCGAGGCCTGACCGGTCAGATGGAACATCATCCGGTCGATCCGGTAGAGCGCCTCGGACACCTCCTCGATCATCACCACATGGCCGCTCAGGTCGGGTTCGATGGCCGTGCCGACCAGCTGATCGAGGATGGTCAGGTTGAAGGCGACGGTCGGGCGGCCGTCGAGGCTCGGCTCCAGCCCCGAGGTCGCGCCCTTGATCAGCCAGTCGAGCGCGCGGTCGGTGGCCTCGGCCCCCTCGCCGCGGGATATGTCGGCGACCATCGGCCCGTGGGCGACATGGGCAAAGCCTGTCTTGTAGAGGGTGGCCAGCAGGCTGCCGGCGTCGGAATAGCCCAGATAGCGCTTGGTCCGGGCCTCGGGCTTCAGCCCGTCGCGCACCGCCTCGGCGATCCGGCACGAGCCATAACCACCGCGCGCGAACCACAGGGCGTCGTAGCGCGGGTCGTTGGCCATCTCGAGGAATGCGCGGGCGCGCAGGGCGTCGTCACCGGCGAAATGGCCGTGGTTAGCGAAACAGGCCGGATGGAACACGACCTTGACGTCGCCGCCAGGAAAGCGGGCCTCGACATGGGCCTCCAGTCGCGCGGCGGTGGCCTTGCTGAAGCGTGACGAGGGCGCCACCACGCCAATGCGGGTTACCGATCCCATACTGCGTTTCCCCTGTTGGGCAGGCGGTCGGACAAATCGGGCTCCCGGCTCTGGCATGCGGTGCGCCCCGTGCTAGTCAGGGCCTTCCTCCGACACTCCCCGGTTTCGCCTCCATGAATCAAGACGCCAATCCAGCCGGCTCCTATTTCTTCTGCGGCCTCGGCGGGTCGGGAATGCTGCCGCTGGCCCTGATCCTGGCCGCGCGGGGGGCCCGGGTGGCGGGATCGGACCGGTCGCACGACCAGGGCCGCAGCCCCGACAAGTTTGCCTGGCTGGAGGCGCAGGGCATCGCGCTTTACCCGCAGGACGGGTCGGGTGTGACGGATGCGGCGACCACGGTCGTGGCCTCGGGCGCCGTCGAGGACACAGTGCCCGACATCGCCGCCGCCCGCCGGGTCGGCGCCCCCGTCATGACCCGACCGCAGATGCTGTCGGACCTGTTCAACGCCGCCGAGCGGCGTGTGGGCATCGCCGGGACCAGCGGCAAATCGACCATCACCGGCATGGTCGCGTGGATCCTCGATCAGGCGGACCTCGACCCGACCGTGATGAACGGGGCGGTGATGACCAATCTGGTCCGCGATGACACGCCCTTTGCCGCCGCCCGCATCGGCACCCCCGACCTGTTCGTCTCGGAAGTCGATGAGTCGGACGGCTCGATCCAGCTGTACCGGCCCACGGTCGCCGTGGTCTCGAACATCTCGCTGGACCACAAGTCGATGGAAGAGCTGCGCGCCCTGTTCGGCGGCTTTGCGGGGCATGCCGATGTGGCGGTGCTGAACCTCGACAATGACGAGACGCGGGCGCTGGCCGACACCCTGCCTGCAGACCGCCGCCTGACCTTTTCGCTGGGCAACACGGCCGCAGACCTGTGCGCGACCGATGTCGAGGCGACCGCAACCGGGATGCGGTTCCGGCTGGACGGGGCCGAGGTGACGCTGCAGGTGCCGGGCCAGCACAATGTCGCCAATGCCCTGGCCGCCCTGGGCGTCGCCGAGGCGCTGGGCGTGACGCGTAAGACGGCCATCGCCGCGCTCGCCAGTTTCCGGGGCATCCGGCGGCGGCTGGAGGTGGTCGGACAGGCCGGCGGCGTGACCGTCATCGACGACTTTGCCCACAACCCGGACAAGATTACCGCGACGCTTCAGACCCTGCACGCCTTTCCCGGGCGGCTGCTGATCCTGTTTCAGCCGCACGGGTTTGGGCCGCTGAAACTGATGCGGCGCGAGTTCATCGAGACCTTTGCCAGCCTGATGGGTCCGCACGATCACCTGATCATGCCCGAGCCGGTCTATTACGGGGGCACCACCGACCGCAGCGTTTCCAGCCCGCAGATCGTCGAGGGCGTCGTCGCGGCGGGGCGTCAGGCCGAGGCCCATGCCACGCGCGCTGAGTGCGGCGAGCGGCTGGTCCAGCTGGCCCGGCCCGGCGACCGGATTCTGGTGATGGGCGCGCGCGACGACACCCTGACCACCTTTGCCCGCGAGCTGCTGACGCGCCTTTCGGCATGATGCAGGATCCGCCGGTCGTCCTCGACGAGATTGTCGTCACCGCCCCGCGCCTGCCCGCCGCGGAAGGCGAGGCTACCTTTTCCGTGATCCGGCTGGACGGCGATGCGCTGGACCGTTCGATGCGGCTGGACGAGGCGCTGGGCCGGGTGCCCGCGGTCGGCCTGTTCCGGCGCACCACCAGTCTGACCGCCAATCCGACCACCCAGGGTCTGTCGCTGCGCGCCATCGCCCCGAGCGGGGCCGGGCGGGCGCTGGTCGCGCTGGACGGGGTGCCGCTGAATGATCCGTTCGGCGGTTGGGTCATCTGGGCCCAGGTGCCGCCCGAGGGCCTGTCGGGCGTTGATGTGGTGCGCGCCGGGGGCACCGGCCCCTATGGCGCAGGCGCGCTGACCGGCTCGGTGCTGCTGCGGGAACGGGATACGGGCGGGGCCTGGACTGCGGCGGTGGGGGAGCGCGGCTCGGCCCGGCTGGCCGCCTCGGGAACGGGCGACCTCGGCCCCCTGCGCTGGGTGGCGACCGCTGGCCACGAGCGGACCGACGGCCATACGCCGGTGCGGGTGCCCGACGCCGGAGCCGCTGACCGGCCACTGGACCTTGAGGCCAGCGCGGCCTCGCTGCGGCTGGACATGCCGGTCGGGGATGCGCTGGTCTCTGGCCGGGTTTCCGCCTTCGAGGAGATGCGCGGCTCGGGCGTGGAGGCCTCGGATGCCGCAGCCTCGGGCACCGTCCTGTCCCTTACGGCGACGCGCCAGCCGGAGGCCGACCTTGCGGGCTGGCGCGTGCAGCTGTGGCGGCAGACCAGCGACCTTCAGAACCGCTTTGTCGCGACCGCGCCCGACCGGTCCTCGACCAGCCCGGCCAATCATCAGTTCCACACTCCCGCCATAGCCTGGGGGCTGAACGCCGCCTGGCGCCTGCGACGGGACGGGTTCGAGACCGAGCTGGGGGCCGACGCCCGCAGGGCCGAGGGCGAGACCAACGAACGCTATCGCTTCATGGGTGGCGATTTCACCCGCTCGCGGCAGGCGGGCGGGGAGACGGCGGTGGCCGGGGTCTATGCGGAGGCGAGCGCCACGCGCGGCCCGTGGCTGGTGACCGGGGGCGTACGGCTGGACCACTGGGCGGCGCGGGATGGCGGCCGGCTCGAGCGCGATCTGCAGACCAGTGCTGTGGTGCTGGACGAACAGCCTGCGGATCAGTCGGGCGAGGTGGTGTCGGCCCGACTGGGTCTGCGCCGCGCCCTGTCGCAGGAATGGTCGGTGCGGGCGGCGGCCTACAGCGCCTTTCGCCCGGCGACCCTGAATGAGCTGCACCGGCCCTTCCGCGTCGGCAATGACATCACCGAGGCCAATGCCAGTCTGGTGCCCGAGCAGTTGACCGGCGTCGAGGCGGGGCTGGCGCGCGAGACCGACCGGCTGGACATCCGGGCCACGCTTTTTGCCACCCGGATCGAGGACGCCATCGTCAATGTCACCATCGGCGCAGGTCCCGGCACCTTTCCCCGCGCAGGCTTTGTCCCGGCCGGGGGCGTGCTGCGCAAGCGACAGAACGCCGGGACCATCGAGGCTGTCGGGCTGGAACTGGAGGCCGAGGCGCGGCTGCGCGAGGGCCTGACGCTGCGGGGTGCGCTGGCCGCCACCGACGCGCGGGTGGACGGCGGCTCGCAGGCGCCGCAGCTGACCGGGCTGCGCCCCGCCCAGGCCCCAATCTGGAGTGCCACCGCCGGGCTGGACTGGACCCCGGCGGCCGACTGGACCGTCAGCGTCGATGCCCGTTGGGAGAGCCGCCGTTTCGACGACGATCTCAACAGCCGCGTACTTGACCCGGCGCTTGTGGCCTCGGCCCGGCTGGAGCGGAGGCTGTCGCCCGGCCTGACCGCCTGGGTCGAGGGGGTGAACCTGTTCGACGCAGACGTCGAGACGGCGGAAACGGGCACGGGCGTCGTGTCGTATGGCCCGCCGCGCACCTTGTGGATCGGGCTGTCGCGTCGCTGGTAGACGACGTTACTTGCAAGCGGTTCGCATTTTTGGCACAGGCGCAGGGTGTCGACGTCTCCCGCGCCCGCTCCTGCCCCATCCGCCGCACGGCTGAGCTCCGCGCGGGCCTTCTGGCTGAAGCAGTTGCACCAGTGGCACTGGATGTCGGCTTCGGTCAGCCTGATCGGACTGATCCTGTTTGCGGTGACCGGCTTTACCCTGAACCATGCCGCCCAGATCCCGGCCGAGCCGGTCGTGGTCGAGCGCACCGCCACCCTGCCCGCGCCGCTGCTGGAGCGGCTTGAGACCTTCCCCGCCGAGACCACCGACCCGGTCCCCGATGCCGTGGCGCGTTGGGCCTCGAGTGAGCTGGACGTCTCCATCGCCGGGCGGGCCACCGAGACCACGGGCGCGGAAATCTATGTCGCCCTGCCCCGGCCCGGTGGCGACGGCTGGATGACGCTGGACCGGCAGACGGGCGAGGCCCTCGTCGAGGTGACCACGCGCGGGCCGATCGCCTATCTGAATGACCTGCACAAGGGGCGAGATACCGGCGGGGCCTGGTCGCTGTTCATCGATGTGTTCGCGGTGGCCTGCCTGGTGTTCGCCCTGACCGGTCTGGCGCTGCTGGTGCTGCATGCCCGCAACCGGCGCATGACCTGGCCGCTGGTGTCGCTGGGCCTGCTGATCCCGCTGATCCTCGCCCTGATCTTTATCCACTGAGTGTGCCCCCGTTCCGATGAAGCCCCTGACCCTTGCTGCGACCCTGCCCGCCGCCGGACTGATGCTGATGGGGGCTGCCCCGTTGCCGTCCGGTGATCTGACGGTCAGCATCGGCATTCCGCGCATTTCCAGCGCCTCCTACCACCGGCCCTATGTGGCGGTGTGGATCGAGCGGCCCGATGAGACCGCCGTGCGCACCCTGTCGGTCTGGTATGACACCGCCCTGCCCGCCGGTGAGGGCAAGGACTGGCTGAGGGACATCCGCACCTGGTGGCGCAAGGACGGGCGCAACCTGACCCTGCCGGCCGATGGTGTCTCCGGCCCGACCCGCGCGCCGGGCACCCAGACGGTCACAATCCCCGCCTCGCGCCTGCGCGATCTGCCGGCCGGAAACTATGTGCTGGCGGTCGAGGCCGCGCGTGAGCTGGGCGGACGCGAGATCGTGCGCGTGCCCTTCCGCTTCGGCGCTGCCAATACCGCCTCGGGCACCGGAGACTCCGAACTGGGTGCCGTGCGCGTCACCGTCGCCCGCTGAGGTCCTGATGTCCGAGCCGCGTGTCCCCGCCTCCAGCCGTTCGGCCTCGCCGGTCATCGACCTGTCCGGGGGGGCGAATGAGCCGCGTCCGGAGACCAACAACCGCGTCCTGATCCCGCCCCATCGCAGCGCCCCGGAAAAGCCTCCCGGCGCGCAGATCGCCCAGCTGGGCGGCGAGACCATGGGCACGGTCTGGACCGCCCGGATCGTGGTCCGCGACGAGACCGAGGTCAGCCGCTGGCAGGCCCTGATCGAGGAGGAGCTGGAGCGCATCATCGCCCTGTTCAGCCCGTGGGAGCGCAACAGCGAGATTTCCCGGTTCAATGGCGCCCCCGAGGGTACCTGGGCCCTGTCCGATGCTTTCTGGACGGTGCTGACCCGGGCGCTGGAACTGGCGGATGACACCAATGGCGCGGTCGATCCGACCCTGGGGTCGTTGGTCGATCTGTGGGGGTTCGGACCGCCCGGACGCCGGTCGCCCCTGCTGCCCCTGCCCGAGGATCGCGAGGTCGAGGCGGCGCGGTCCATGAGCGGCTGGATGCGCCTTCGGCTGAATGTCGATGCGCGGGCGGCCGTCCAGCCCGGCGGGCTGAAGCTGGACCTGTCGGGCATCGCCAAGGGGCATGCGGTCGACCTTATCTCTCTGCGGCTGGCACGTGAGGGGGCGACCTCGCACCTGTTCGAGATCGGCGGCGAGCTGAAGGGAGTCGGCGTCAAACCGGACGGCCGTCCGTGGTGGGTCGAACTGGAAAAGCCGGTTGGGCTGGAGACGCCGCGCACCATTGCGGCCCTGTATGGACTGGCCGTTGCCACCTCGGGCGAGGCGCGCCGCCAGTTCGTCCACGGCGGCCAGACCTATTCCCACACCATCGACGGGCGCACGGGGCGGCCGGTGACCAATGGCATGGTCTCGGTCTCGGTGCTGCATGACTCGGCCATGGTCGCCGACGCGCTGGCGACCGCCCTGACCGTGCTGGGGCCCGAGGAGGGTCTGGCCCATGCCGAAGCCGCCGGGATTGCGGCCCTGATGGTCCACCGCACCGACGATGGTCTGGTTGAGCAGATGAGCCCCGCGCTTGTGGCCATGCTGGACGTCGGGCGGGAATGATCCCCATGGGTGGCGAGCTCTGGGCTGCTGCGGCGGTGCTGGCCTGGGCCGGACTGACGGCCTGGTCGCTGCGCCCGCGGCCGGCGCCGGGGGCCATCGCTGAGGCCGCGACGCTGGTCGTGCACTCCAGCCAGACCGGCAGCGCCGAGGCCCTGGCCGAGGACGCCACCGCTGCCCTGTCCGCTACCGGCCTGTCGGTCCAGCGGCTCAGCCTGTCGCAACTGACCCCCGCACTGCTGGCGAAGGCCGAGCGCCTGTTCCTGATTGCCGCGACCACGGGCGAGGGCGATGCCCCGGATGAGGCGACCGGCTTCCTGCGACGGCTGATGCCCACTCCGCCCGACCTGTCGCACCTTCAGGTCGGTGTTCTGGCGCTGGGCGACAGCAGCTATGGTCACTACTGCGGCTTTGGCCGGGCGCTGGACAGCTGGCTGGCCCGGGCGGGGGCGACCGCCCTTTTCGACCGGGTCGAGGTGGACCGGCTGGACCCCGGCGCCCTGGCGCACTGGCGACATCAGCTGACGGCCGTGACCGGCGCGACCTTTGCCCGGGAGACCCGCAGCCGCCCGCACCGCCCCTGGCGTCTGGAGCGGCGCGCCCATCTGAACCCCGGCAGCCCGGGTCGGCCGGTCTATCGCCTGCGCCTGCGGCCCATCGGGGATATGCCGGACTGGCGGGCGGGCGATGTGGCCGAGGTCGAACTGCCCGAGGCCGTGGCGGGCCAGCCGGGTCAGTTGCGGGACTATTCGATCGCAACCGTCCCGGCGGACCGGGCCATGGATCTGATCATCCGCGAGACGGTGCGCCCCGACGGCACGCCGGGACTGGCCTCGACCTGGCTGCTGGACCGGTGCCGGATCGGGGAGACGGTGCCGCTGCGTATCCGGACCAACCGGACCTTCCACGGACCCGATGCGACGGTTCCATTGATCCTGATCGGTAATGGCACGGGGCTGGGCGGGCTTGTGGCGCATCTGTCGGAGCGGGCCAGGGCCACCAAACCCGGACCCACCTGGCTGGTGTTCGGTGAGCGGACTGCCGCTCATGACGCCTTGCTGGACCAGCGGCTGCAGGGCTGGTTGGCATCGGGCGTGCTGAGCCGGCTGGACCGCACCTTTTCGCGCGACAAGGGCGGTGCCCGCTATGTGCAGGACATCCTGCAGGCCGAGGCTGACACCGTGCGTGACTGGGTCGACCGGGGCGTCACGATCATGGTGTGCGGCAGTCTGAAGAGTATGGCGCCCGGCGTCGATGCGGCGCTGCGAGACATCCTGGGCGAGGACCGACTGCTGGACCTGCGCGAGGCCGGGCGCTACCGGCGGGATGTCTATTAGTCGCCCTTCGCGACCGCCTTCATCGACACGGACGGGTCGGCCAACTTCTCCGCATCGACCGGTGTGGCCTTGGCGATCAGCAGACGCCCGCCCATGAACTCGGCCGGGGCATTGACCGCCTCGACGCACAACAGGCGGTCGCCCGCGAGGTGGAAGACGGCAAAGCCGGGACCGGCCGGGTCACCGCGCACGACCTTGCCATCCGCCCCGTCGGAGAGCCCCGCCATCTGAAGCTTCAAGTCATACTGGTCCGACCAGAACCACGGCACCTCCGGCGGGGGCGGATTGCGGCCCATGATGGCGGCGGCGGCCTGTTTGGCCTGTTCGAGGGCGTTCGGCACACTCTCCAGCCGCACCACCCGTCCGTCATGCACGGGCACCGGCCGCCGAGTCATGTCGCCCAAGGCATAGATGTCGGGGTCGGAGGTGCGAGCGGTCTCATCGACGACGACCCCGCCGTCGCAGGTCAGGCCGGCGGAGGCGCCCAGACCCTCGCAGGCCACGCCGCCCACGCCGACCACCACCAGATCGGCCTCGATCCGGCGACCATCATCCAGCATGACGGCGCACACGCTCTGGCCGTCGGGCGCGGCCTGCATGGCCGTGACGGTGCGCCCGGTCAGAACCTCGACGTCGTGTTGCCGGTGCCAGTCGGCCATGAAAGCGGCCAGCACATCGGACGCCACCCGGGCCAGCAGACGGGTCTCACGCTCGATCACCACGACCTCGGCACCCAGCGCCCGGGCTGAGGCCGCGACCTCAAGCCCGACATAGCCGCCGCCGACCACGGCCAGCCGCGCGCCGGGCGTGATCGCCGCCCTGAGCCTGCGCGCATCGGCCAGGGTCCGCAGCTCCAGCACGCCTGTCAGATCGGCGCCCGGCACGTCGAGCTTCCGCGCGGTCGAGCCGGTCGCGAGGATCAGGGTGTCGTAGGCGACGGTCTCGCCGTCCGCGAGCACCACCGTCTTGCCGGCCCGGTCGATGGCCGTGACCGTCTGGCCCAGCCGCATCTGGATATTCTGTTCGACATAGAAGTCGGCGGGCCGCAGCAGCAGGTCCTCCTCCTCGCCCTCGCCCTTCAACAAGGCCTTGGACAGGGGCGGGCGCTGATAGGGGGCGACCGGCTCCTCGCCGATCAGCACCACCTCGCCGTCGAACCCATATTGTCTCAGAAGCGCGGCCGCACTGCCCCCGGCATGCCCCGCACCCACGATCACGATCCTGCTCATGACCCGGACATAGGCTGCGATCGCCGGTCGCACCATAGGCAGGGCGATACCGCTTGACCGTTCCACTGTTACAGCATAGTGGAACGAGCCATGACCGACGCCCTCCCCCCCAATGCCGCCGTCGCGGCTCGCAGCCGGCTGGATCTGTACGACGCCCTGCTGTGTCTGAAGACGCGCGAGGAGGTCGACGCCTTCCTCGCCGACCTATGCACTCCGGCCGAGGTGCGCGCCTTTGCCGAGCGCTGGCAGGTGGCGCGCCTGCTGGACGCGGGCGGCAAGTCGTATCGCGAGATCGCCGCCGAGGCCCAGGCCAGCCCGACCACGGTCGTGCGCGTGGCCCGCTTCCTCAAGGAAATGCCGCACCAGGGCTATCGCCTGGTGCTTGACCGACAGTCCGGAGTCTCCGCGTGAGCAAGGTTCAGGGGCGACTTCGTATCGCCGTTCAGAAATCCGGCCGTCTGGCCGACCGCAGCCTCGACCTGATCCGCAATGCGGGTCTCCGGGTCATCAAGGGCAACAATGACCTGCTCTACAAGGTCGAGAATGCGCCGGTGGACCTGCTGCGGGTGCGCGATGACGACATCCCGACCTTTGTCGCCGATGGCGTATGCGACCTCGGCATTGTCGGCGAGAATGTGCTGGAGGAAGCCCGCAACGGCGGACCGCTGGCCGAAGTGGTCATGCCGCTGGGCTTTGGCCGATGCACGCTGAAGATTGCCGCGCCTGAAAGTCTGGCGTGGGACGGCCCCGCCTCGCTGAACGGCCTCCGTTTGGCGACCAGCTATCCGCGCATTCTCGGCCGCTGGCTGGCCGAGCACGGCGTCGAGGCCGGGGTGATCACCATGCGCGGCGCGGTCGAGGTCGCACCCCGGCTGAAGCTGGCCTCGGCCATCTGTGACCTGGTCTCAACCGGGGCGACGCTGGAGGCCAATGGTCTGGTGCCGCTGGACACGGTGTTCGAAAGCCAGGCGGTGCTGATCCGCTCGCCCCAGCCGGTGGAAGACGCGCTGGAGCCGCTGCTGGAAAACCTGATCACCCGCATCGGCGGCGTGGTGGCCTCGCAGGATGCCAAATACGTCATGCTGAATGCGCCGCGCGCCGCGCTGGACCGGATCACCGCCCTGTTGCCGGGGTCGGAGTCGCCGACGGTCATGCCCCTGTCGGGACGCGACGATGCCGTGGCGGTCCACGCCGTCTGTCAGGAGGCGGTCTTCTGGGAGACGCTGGAGCGGCTGAAGGCCGAGGGCGCCTCATCTATCCTGGTCCTGCCGATCGAGAAGATGATGTGATGCGCCAGATCGACTGGACCACCCTGTCGGCCGAGGAACAGCGCGAGGCGCTGGCCCGCCCGGCGCAGCGCACAGAGGCGCGCGTCAGCGACGTCGTGCGCGAGATCTTTGACGACGTGCGCACCCGCGGCGGCGCGGCGGTCACCGACTGGAGCCTGAAGCTGGACGGCGCAGCACCCAGGCGCATCGTTCTCACGCCCGATGTGGTGAGCGAGGCCCGCGCGGCCCTGCCGCCCGCCGATACCCGCGCCCTGCGGATCGCCGCCGAGAATGTGCGCATCTTTCATCAGGCCACCCGTCCGGACGACACGAACTGGGTCGAGACCACACCCGGCGTGCGCTCGCGGTTGGTGTGGCGTCCGATTGCCTCGGCGGGCCTCTATGTCCCAGGGGGCAGTGCGCCCCTGTTCTCGTCCCTGCTGATGCAGGCCATTCCGGCGGGCGTCGCCGGTGTTGCGCGGCGCGTGGCCGTGACTCCTCCTGCGAAGGACGGCGGTGTGCACCCCGCCATGATCGTGGCCGCCGACGAGGCCGGGCTGGACGCCCTGTGGCTGATCGGCGGGGCGCAGGCCATTGCCGCCCTGACCTTCGGTGCGGACCTCGAGGACGGCCGCATCGAACCGGTCGACAAGCTGTTCGGCCCGGGCAATGCTTGGGTTGCCGAGGCCAAGAAGCAGGCGAACGCCCTGCCGAACGGTCCCGCCGTCGACATGCCGGCGGGACCGTCCGAACTGATGGTCATTGCCGATTCCAGCGCCGATCCCGAGATCGCCGCCGCCGACCTGCTCAGCCAGGCCGAGCACGATGCCGATGCCCAGGTGCTGCTGGTGTCCAACAGCCGGGGCGCGATCGCCGCCATCCTTGCAGAGGTCGAACGCCTGCTTCAGACCCTGCCGCGCTCCGACATCGCTCGCCGTTCGCTGGCCGAGGGGCGTGCCATCCGCGTCGCCGATCTGGCCGAGGCCTGCGCCGTCGCCAATCTGTATGGCCCCGAGCACCTGGCGCTGCAGACACTCGATGCCGAGCAACTGGTGGACCGCATCAATGCCGCCGGCGCCATCTTCGTCGGGACGTATGCGGCGGAGACGCTGGGGGACTATGCCGCCGGACCCAGCCACGTCCTGCCGACCGACGGCGGGGCGCGCACACTGGGCGGCATCATCACCGCCAGCTTCATGACCTCCATGTCGGTGCAGTCTGTTTCTGAGAAGGGCGCCGCCGCCCTCGCCCCCGTCGCGGCGCGCCTCGCCCGGCTGGAGGGTCTGGAGGCCCACGCCCGCGCGGCCGATCTGAGGTGTTCGTCATGACCGCGCTGCCCGCGCCCTTCGCCCCGCTGGTCTCGGGTGGTGAAGGCCTCGACCGCTATCCGACCGGTACCGCTGCGCTCGCCGCCCGCATGGCGGCGGTCTACGGCGTGCCCGTCGATGAGGTCCTGCCCGTGCGAGGCGCGACCCACGCGTTCGAGCTGATCTTCCGTCTCGCTGCGCGTGAGAACCTCGGTGTGCAGGCGCCCGGGAGCGAACCGTTCACGACGCTGGCCGCAATCTACCCGACCGGGGCCGAGCCCTCCGGGGTGATCCGGATCGCCGGGCGGGGCACGAGCGGCGGCGACGCCGCGTCGTGCGATCTGCTGATCATGGACGAGGCCACCATCGAGTTTGAGGCCAGCCACTCGGTCGCCGCGCGCGTCGCCGGTACGCACAATCTGATCGTCGTGCGCAGTCTGTCGCTGGCCTATGGCCTCGCGGGGGCCCGCGTCGGGGCCCTGATCGCCCGACCCGAAGTGCTGGCGCGGCTGCGTGCCGTGCTGGAGCCCCACGCCCTGCCCGAGCCCTCCGTTCGACTGGCGCTGCAAGCGCTCGACCCGTCCCGCATGATCGAGACCGAGGCCCGCATCGCGGCGGTGCGTGCCGAGCGAGCGCGGATGGTCGAGGCGCTGGGGCGTGATGCCGCCGCCGAGGATGGTCCCGCCATCCGGGTGCGCGGCAAAGGTCTGGACGCGACGATGGCGCGCCTGACCGCGCTGGGCGTGGCCTTTGAGGTCGACGACGGCCTGCGCCTGCCCGTCTTCGCCAGGGCCGAGCTCAACGACCGCACCCTGTCGGCCTTCGGCGTCACGGGCGCCGCCCGCCCCAACCGCACGGGACAGGCCGTGCGCGACACCAAGGAGACCCGCATCGTCTGCGCCGTCGATCTGGACGCCACGGGACCCGTCCGCATCCACACCGGCGTGGGCTTCTTTGATCACATGCTGGAACAGGTCGCGGCCCATGGCGGCTTCTCCCTGCGACTGGCCTGCGAGGGCGACCTGCACACTGACCCGCACCACACGATCGAGGACTCGGCCATCGCCCTCGGTCAGGCGCTGAAACAGGCGTTGGGCGAGCGGCGCGGCATCGCCCGCTATGGCTTTGTCCTGCCGATGGACGAGGCCAATGCCACCGTCTCCATCGACCTGTCGGGCCGTCCCTATCCGGTGTTCGAAGGGACGTTTGCGACCCCCTTCATCGGAGACTACCGCACCGATCTGACAGCCCACGTGTTCCGCTCGCTGGCCGAGCACCTCGGCGCCGCCATCCATGTGTCGGTCACTGGCGAGGACGATCACCACAAGACCGAGGCCGTCTACAAGGCCTTTGGCCGCGCGCTCCGTCAGGCCATCCGCATCGAGGGCGACGCCGTGCCCTCGACCAAGGGGGTGCTGTGACCGACATCACCATTCTGGACTATGGCGCGGGCAATCTGGCCTCTGTGCAGTTCGCCTTCGAGCGGCTGGGGGCACGGGTGCACCGGGTGTCAGATGCTGCGGGCATCGACGCGGCCGAGCGGCTGGTCCTGCCCGGCGTCGGGGCTGCGGCCTGGGCCATGGGGCGGCTGGATGCGCTGGGGCTGAGCGATCCGATCCGCGCCTTTCCCCGCCCGCTGATCGGCCTGTGCCTGGGCCAGCAGCTGCTGTTCCAGACCAGCGCCGAGGGCGACGCTGCCATGCTGGGCCTGATCCCCGGACAGGTGAGCGCGCTCACGCCCGGGCCGGGGCTGACGGTGCCGCACATGGGTTGGTCGGCCCTGTCCGATCTGGCCGACGATCCGCTGACCGAGGGCGTCGAGGACGGGGCCTATGTGTATTTCGTACACGGCTTTGCCTGTCCCGACGGTCCGGCGACGCTCGCCCGCGCCCTTCACGGCACCCCCTTCCCCGCCATGGTCCGGCAGGGCAACCGCTGGGGCTGCCAGTTTCACCCCGAGCGCTCGTCGACGACCGGCGCGCGTATCCTTTCGAACTTTCTGGCGATCGACGCATGATCCTGTACCCCGCCATCGACCTAAAGGACGGCGTCTGCGTGCGGCTGATGCACGGGCGTTTCGATCAGGTGACCCGCTATGACGACGATCCGGTCGCACGGCTGAGCGCCTTTGCGGATGCCGGGGCCGACTGGGTCCACATCGTCGATCTGGACGGGGCCGAGGCCGGACGCGCGGTCCAGCACGACACCCTGTCGCGACTGGCGGGGACGGGGCGGGTGCAGATCCAGTCCGGCGGCGGCGTGCGTACGCAGGATGACGTGAGCCGTCTGAGGGACGCGGGCGTCGCCCGGGTCGTGGTCGGCTCGCTGGCCGTGACCGCGCCCGAGACAGTGCGCGGCTGGCTGGAGGATCTGGGCCCCGAGGCCCTGACGCTGGCGCTGGACGTGCGCGTCACCGACGACGGCATCGTGCCGGCCTTGAAGGGCTGGACCGAGGCCGCGCCGCTGGACCTGTGGGCCGTGCTCGACCTCTATCCCGAGGGCGTGTTCCGTCACCTGCTGGTCACCGACATCGGCCGCGACGGCGCCTTGACCGGCCCCAATATCGACCTGCTGGCCGAGATCGTCCGGCGGCGGCCGGACCTGAAGGTGCAGGCCTCGGGCGGGGTGGCGCAAACTTCCGACCTGACAGCAGCGCGCGATGCGGGCTGCGACGGCGCCATCATCGGGCGCGCGCTTTATGAGGGCCGCTTCACCGTCGAGCGGGCGCTCGAGGCGGTGCGATGACCGCGCGGCGCATCATCCCCTGTCTGGACGTCAAGGACGGGCGGGTGGTCAAGGGCGTGCGGTTCGAGGGCCATGTCGACATGGGCGACGCGGTCGACCTGGCGCTGCGCTATCGCGATCAGGGCGCCGATGAGCTGGTGTTCTACGACATCACGGCCAGTCCCGAGGGGCGAACCCTGGACTATGGCTGGATCGCCGATATCGCGCGGGATCTGGACATTCCCTTCTGCGTCGCCGGGGGCATCGCCACGGTCGAGCAGGCCGCGCACTGCCTCGACCACGGAGCCGACAAGGTCTCGGTCAACTCGCGGGCGCTGGCCCGGCCGGAGCTGATCAGCGAGATGGCCGAGCGGCTGGGCCGCCAGTGTGTGGTGGTCGGTGTCGACAGTCGCCTCATCGACGGCGAATGGCAGGTGCACCAGTTCACCGGTGACCCCTCGGCCACGAAGCGCACGGGCCGCCGCACCCTGGATTGGATCCTTGAGGCCGAGGCCCTGGGCGCGGGCGAGATTGTGCTGAACGTCATGGACCAGGACGGCGTCCGCAAGGGCTATGACATCGCCCAGCTGAAGGCGGCGCGCGACCGGCTGACCATTCCGCTGGTCGCCTCGGGCGGCGCGGGCACGCCGGACCATTTCCGTGAGGTCTTCGAACAGGCCGATGTTTCGGGCGCGCTGGCCGCCAGCGTGTTCCACACCGGCGCCATCGCCATCCCCGACCTCAAACGCTATCTCGCCGACGCCGGACAGGAGATCAGGCTGTGACCCTCAATCCCGACACGCTGGACTTCGACAAGGGCGGCGGCCTGATCCCCGTAGTGGTGCAGGACGCCGCTACGCTTCAGGTGCTCACACTCGCCTATATGGACCGCGCCGCCCTTGAGGAGACCCAAGCGAGCGGCGAGGCGACCTTCTTTTCCCGCTCGCGCGGCGGGCGCTGGCGCAAAGGCGAGACCTCGGGCGACCGGCTGCACGTCGTCTCGCTCACGCCGGACTGCGACGGCGATGCCCTGGTGCTCAAGGTCCGGCCGGTCGGCAATGCCTGTCATCTGAACAGGATCAGCTGTTTCGGCGAAGAGGATGCGCCCGGCCTCGGCCGCCTCGCCCGGCTGGAGGCGACTATCGCCGAACGCGCGGATGCCGATCCAGCCACCAGCTGGACCGCCCGGCTGATGGCCGAGGGTCCCAAACGCGCCGCGCAAAAGGTCGGCGAGGAGGGCGTGGAAGTGGCATTGGCCGGGGCCGCAGGCGACACCGAAGAGCTTGCGAATGAGGCGGCGGACCTCATCTATCACCTGTTCGTTCTGCTCAAGACGCGTCACATGGTGTTTCAGGACGTGCTCGACGTGTTGGCCCGGCGGGCCGAAGCGGCCAAGAACCCTGTCTGACGGCGCGCCCCTTTCGGCCGGTGCGCCCGGACGAAGAGACGGAGAGGCGAATGTCGGCCCTGATACTGTTCGGCGGAGGTGGAGACCTGGCGCTGCGCATGCTGCTGCCGTCGCTGTATTTTCTCGACCACGATGGTCTGCTGGATCCCGAACTGAAGATCATCGCCGCCGCCCGGTCGGACGAGACGCGCGACACCTACATCGAGCGGGTGCGGGCCTCGGTCGAGCCCCGCGCCAAGTCTGACGACATCTGGTCCGACGAGACCTGGACCCGCCTGGCTGCCCGGCTGGACTATGTGGCACTGGACGCCACCAGTGCGGATGAGCTGAAGGCGCTGAAGGCGAAAACCGGGGACGGCTCTGTAACAGCTTTCATGGCCGTGTCGCCGTCGCTCTATGGCCGGATCGTCCCGGCCATGCACGCCGCAGGGCTGGCCGGTCCGGACACCCGGATCGTGCTGGAAAAGCCGGTCGGTCGCGATCTGGAGAGCTTCCGCGAGATCGACGAAGCCGTCTCGGCCGTGTTCGACGAGCGGCAGGTGTTCCGCATCGACCACTATCTGGGCAAGGAGACGGTCCAGAACCTGATCGCCCTGCGGTTCGGCAACACCATCTTCGAGCCGCTGTGGAACAATCTGACCATCGACCATGTGCAGATCACCGTGGCCGAGACCGTCGCCGTTGGAGACCGCTGGGCCTACTATGACGAGTACGGCGCCCTGCGTGACATGCTGCAGAACCACATGCTGCAGCTGCTGTGTCTGGTCGCCATGGAGCCGCCGTCCAACATCGACGCGGACTCGGTGCGCAACGAGAAGGTCAAGGTGCTGCGCTCGCTTCGGCCGATCACGGTCGAGGAGGCCGGTCGCGTCACCACCCGGGGGCAGTACACGGATTACGTCAGCGAGCGAGGCGCCCCGACCGACACCGAGACCTTTGTCGCCATCCGCGCCGACATCGACAACTGGCGCTGGGCGGGCGTGCCCTTCTTCATGCGCACCGGCAAATGCATGGCCGAGAAGCGCACCGAGATCGTGATCCAGTTCAAGCCGGTGCCCCATTCGATCTTCGGTCGTGACGGATCCAGCTATCGCGGCGCGATCCAGCCGAACCGGATGATCATTGAACTGCAGCCGGACGAGGACATTTCCCTTGAGGTGATGAACAAGCAGCCCGGCCTCGATCAACGCATGCAGCTTCAGCCCATCACCATGAGCCTGTCGTGGGGGCACAATGACCGCAAGGCCAGCCCGCCGCGCCGCCGCATCGCCTATGAGCGGCTGCTGCTGGACGCCATGGCCGGGGACTCCACCCTGTTCGTGCGACGGGACGAGGCGGAAGAGGCCTGGAAGTGGGTCGACGAGGTTTCCGATGCCTGGGACGGCGCGGCGATGAAGGTCGAGCCCTATGAAGGCGGCAGCTGGGGCCCCGAGGCCGCCGACCTGCTGCTGTCCCGCACGGGCCGTCGCTGGAGCAGTCATGAGCGTTGAGATCGAAACCTTTGCCCATCGCGCCGACTGGGCCGCCGCCTGCGCCGCGCGCATGACCGACGCCCTGGCCGGGGCCTTGAGCGAACGCCCGCGCGCCTTCTTCGCGGGCTCGGGCGGATCGACTCCCGGTCCTGTTTATGCGGCGATGCGCGAGGCCGATCTGGACTGGAGCCGGGTGACTGTGACGCTGGTCGATGAGCGCCATGTGCCGGAGAACTCGCCCGAGTCGAACGCCACCCTGCTGAAGACCAGCCTGCCGATCGGGCCGGGACGGGCCGACTTCATCCCGCTTTACAGCCCCGCCGTGACCGTCGACCGGGCCGCCGCGGTCGCCACCCACGCCCTGGCCAGCCAGACCGACCGGCTGGATGCAGCCCTGCTGGGCATGGGCGAGGACGGCCACGTCCTGTCGATGTTCCCGGAAAGCCCGACGCTCAAGACCCTGCTGACCCCGACCATGTCGCCCGCCGTCCTCGGCGTGCCGCCCGGTCGCGACGGTCTGGCCCCCAGCCGCGAGCGTCTGTCGATGAACCTGCCCTGGCTGATGGCCTGCGGCACCGTCGTGATGGCCCTGACCGGCTCGGCCAAGCGGAAGGTGTTCGAGGATCGCATCATGGCCGATCCCGCAATCGTCCCCGTCGCGGCGCTGGCCGCCCACATCCCCCACCTGCAAGTCCTCTGGACGGAACAGTCTGAATGACCGACCTCCATCCCACGATCCGCGCGGTCACCGACCGCATCATCGCCCGCAGCCGCGAGACCCGCGCTGACTATCTGCGTCGGATGGATGAGGCCGCGACCAACCGGCCCGGGCGCGCCAAGCTCAGCTGCGCCAACTGGGCCCACGCCTTTGCCGGAGCCCCGGTCAAGGACAAGCTGAACGCCATGTCGGGCAGCCAGCCGAACCTCGGCATCGTCACGGCCTATAACGACATGCTGTCGGCCCATCAGCCGTTCGAGCGCTTCCCCGAGATCGTCCGTCAGGCCGTGCGCGAGGTGAATGCCACCGCCCAGGTCGCGGGCGGCACGCCCGCCATGTGCGATGGCGTCACGCAAGGCCGCCCCGGCATGGAGCTGTCGCTGTTCAGCCGCGACCTGATCGCCATGTCGACCGCCATCGCCCTGACGCACGACGCCTTTGACGCCGCCCTGTGCCTTGGGGTCTGCGACAAGATCGTGCCGGGCCTGTTCATGGGCTCTCTGGCGTTCGGCCATCTGCCGGTCGTGTTTGCGCCCGCCGGCCCCATGCCCAGCGGCATTCCGAATGCGGAAAAGGCCCGGGTACGCGCCCTCTATGCCCAGAACAAGGTCGACCGCGCGACCCTGCTGGAAAGCGAGGTGGCCAGCTATCACTCGCCCGGCACCTGCACCTTCTACGGCACCGCCAACTCCAATCAGATGATGATGGAGGTGATCGGCCTGCATCTTCCGTCCACGGCCTTTGTCCACCCCGATACGGGCCTGCGCGATGCCCTGACAGCGGCAGCGGCGAAGCGGGCGGTCGAACTGGCCCGCTCGGGCGAGGGCCGGATGAGCCGGGTGGTCGATGAGAAGTCGATCATCAACGCCATCATCGCCCTGCTGGCCACCGGCGGCTCGACCAACCACGCCATCCATCTGGTCGCCATGGCGCGCTCGGCCGGGGTGCTGATCGACTGGACCGATCTGGACGAGCTGAGCAGCTGCACCCCCCTTCTGGCGCGGGTCTATCCGAACGGCTCGGCCGATGTGAATGCCTTCCAGGCGGCCGGCGGCGTGGCCTTTGTCGTGCGCGAACTGGCCACCACCGGGCATCTGCACACCGACGTCACCACCGTCATGGGCGAGGGGCTGGAGGCCTATTACCAGGAGCCCGTGCTGGACGAGAACGGTAAGCTCGTCTGGTGCGACGGCGTGACCGAGAGCCTCGACCCCCACATCCTCCGCCCCGTCTCCGACCCCTTCCAGAAGGATGGCGGACTACGCCTCGTGCAGGGCGCTCTGGGCCGGGCGGTCATCAAGGTCTCGGCCGTCAAGCCCGAGCACCGGGTGGTCGAGGCCCCAGCCGCCGTGTTCGACAGTCAGGAAGCCGCGCTGGAGGCCTTCAAACAGGGCCAGCTCGATCGCGACGTCGTCGTGGTCCTGCGCTTCCAGGGCCCCAAGGCGAACGGCATGCCCGAGTTGCACAGCCTGTCGCCCGCGCTGAGTGTGATCCAGGACCGGGGCTTCAAGGTCGCCTTCGTCACTGACGGCCGGATGTCCGGCGCGTCGGGCAAGACACCGGCCGCCATCCACCTCAGCCCCGAAGCCTTGGCCGGTGGGCCGATCGCCCGCGTGCGTGACGGCGACATCGTCCGCCTCGACCCGGACAGGGGTGAGCTGACCGTCGTCGGTTGTCCCGACTTTGCGGAGCGCCCCTGTGCCCCGCGCACGGAGGCCAGCCTGCAGACCGCGTCCTGGGGCTACGGTCGTGAACTGTTCGGCGCCTTCCGCCATGTGGTCGGATCGGCCGAGGAAGGCGCATCCGTGGTGTTTGCCCAGCCGCCTGCCGGACCGCCCGGCACCGATACTCCCCCCGACCCCAATGTGGTCGACCGCACCATGGACGCCTGAATGAGCCCTGCTCCCCTGCATCTCGTCGGCGATGTCGGCGGCACCAATGCCCGCTTTGCCCTGTCGCGCATGGTCGATGGCGTGCCGCGCGTCGAGCACCACGAAAGCTTTCCGGCCGAGGACCATCCGACCTTTCTGGATGGCGTGCGGGCGTTTCTGGAGGGCTGCAACGAGCGCCCGGACGGCGGCGCCATTGCCGTAGCAGGGCCGGTTACCGATGGCTTCATCGACCTGACGAATTCGCCGTGGCGCGTGTCCGAGGCCGAGTTGGCCAGCCTGGGCGTCGGGCCGATCCGCCTGATCAATGACTTTGAGGCGCTTGCCTGGGCCGCACCCCTGATCGAGGGGCCGGATCTGGCGCATCTGGGGGGGCCAGGGACCGGCGATCCGCTCCAGACGCTGGCGGTTCTGGGACCCGGCACCGGGTTCGGCGTCTCGGCTTTGGCCCGCGACCGCTGGGGCTCTGCCGTGGCGCTGGCGTCCGAGGGTGGCCATGTCGACTTCCCGCCGTCCGATGCCATCGAGGATGAGGTGCTGCGCATCCTGCGGCGGCGCTATACCCGCGTGTCGATCGAGCGGCTGGTCTGTGGACCGGGGCTGGTCAACCTGCACCGGGCGCTGGCCGAGATCGACGGACGCCCGACCACCATCGACGATCCGGCCGAGATCACCCGCGATGCCCTCGCCGATCCGCGCAGCCCGTGCGGCGCGACGCTGGCGCGGTTTTGCGCCATCCTCGGCTCGGTCGCCGGGGACGTGGCCCTGACCACCGGCGCACGCGGCGGCGTCTATATCGCCGGCGGCATCGCCCCGCGCATTCTGGACTTCCTGAAGGCCAGCCCGTTCCGCGAACGCTTCGAACAGAAGGGCCGCTTCACCCCCTATATGCAGGCCATTCCGACCTGGGTGATCCTGCACAAACAGGCCGCTCTGCTGGGTGCCGCCAAGGTCGCCTGTCGCAACGACTAGGGGGCCGATTTGGGCGGCCAGGGGATGAAGGCGCTGGTGCGGCGCACATAGTCGGCATAGCCGGGCCGCGAGCTGTGGATCGACTTTTCGGTGATGCCGATACCGGACCATTTGGTCAGGGTAAACGTCAGGAAGATGGGCCCGAGGATCGAGGCCAGCCCCGGACCCGTCTCGGCCGCAAGCAGATAGAGACCCCACCACACACAGGCGTCGCCGAAATAGTTGGGATGGCGGGTGTAGCGCCACAGGCCGGTATCCAGCACCTTGCCCTTGGTCGACGGATCCCGGCGGAAAGCGGCAAGCTGCGCGTCGCCCACCGTCTCGAACACGAGACCGACGGCGAACAGGGCGACACCGGCCCAGCCCAGCCAGCCCACGGGCGGCGCCCCGGCCACCTGTCCCAGCTGCACCGGAAGGGAGGTCAGCCAGGCCAGCCCCCCTTGCGGCAGGAAGACAAACAGCAGCGCGACCATCGACCAGCTCTTGCCGGTCTTCGTCTGACGTCCGATCAGGTCCGCATAGCGCCGGTCCTCGCCATGCGACCGCCAGCGCAGGAACAGGTGCAGGCCCAGCCGCACCGCCCACAGTCCGCACAGCCCGACCAGCAGTGCCGAACGCAGGGTGTCGCCGTCCGCCCGGGGCCAGGTGACCAGGGCGAGGAACAGCATGGCCATCGGCCAGACGGCGTCGATGAAGCTGACATCGCGGATACGCACCGCCACCAGCCACAGCAGGCTCATGACGCCGAGGATCAGCGCCAGATTGACGCCCAGCAGCAGGCCGATCTCGGTCAGGGTCATCGTCAGCTCTCCGACAGCGGGGGACAGTCCCCTATACGCGCGGTGCCGTCACCGGGATGCCTCGCGCGACGCGCCTCATTCGTGATGCTGCGCCCCGAATGTCCGCTCCAGCCGCCGCTCCAGCCGGGTCTTCACGCCGTCGATCAGGCTGAAGGCGGCCGGGATGAAGATCAGCGACAGCGCCGTCGAGGTGATCAGCCCGCCGATCACGGCGACCGCCATGGGACTGCGGAACTCGGTCCCCTCGCCAAAGGCCAGGGCGATCGGCAACATGCCCAGACCCATGGCGAGCGTCGTCATGATGATCGGCCGGGCGCGCTTGTGCGCGGCGTCGATGATGGCCTCCCGCCGGTTCATGCCGTTCTTCATGGCGATGATGGCGTAGTCGACCAGCAGGATGGAGTTCTTTGCCGCGATCCCGGTCAGCATGATGATGCCGATCAGGGCCGGCATCGACAGCGACTTGCCCGTCACCAGCAGCAGGAAGAAGGCCCCGCCGAACGACACGGGCAGCGCCGCCAGAATAGTGATCGGGTGGAAGAAGCTGCGGAACAGCAGAACCAGCACGACGTACATCAGCAGGATGCCGGTCACGATAGCGAACATGAAGCCGGTGGCCGTTTCCTGAAGGTTCTCCAGCTCGCCCGACACCGCCTGGGTGACGCCCGCCGGCAGGTTCTGCATGGCGGGCAGATTGTCGACCCGTTCCGACGCCTGTCCCAGGGTGATGCCGTTCAGCTCGGCTGTCAGGGTGGCGACGCGCTTGCGGTCCAGACGGTCGATCTGGTTCGGGCCGGCCCCGAACGAGATATCGGCCACCGACGTCAGGGGCACAGATGCGCCGGATGCCGTCGGGACACGCAGGTTCTCAAGGATGCCCAGATCGCTGCGGGCTTCCTCGCGCAGCATCACCCGGATCGGAATCTGGCGGTCGCCGAGGTTGAATTTGGGCAGCAACTGATCCGCATCGCCGAGGGTTGCCACGCGGGCCACCGAGCTGATGTCGGACGAGGCCACGCCCTGCAGCGCCGCCACATCGCCCTTGGGCGTGATCAGGATTTCGGGCCGCACCAGCGCCGCCGAAGAGATGACATTGGTCAGGCCGGGGATTTCGCGCATCTGGCGTTCGACCGTCGAGGCGGCCTCTTCCAGCGCATCGCCGTCATCGCCGACCAGCTGGATCGACACCTGGCTGCCCTGACCGTCAGCGCCGAACTGGACGCGGGCGCCCGGGATGGCACGCAGCACCGGTCCCATTTCCTGTTCAAAGGCCTGCTGGCGCAGCGACCGCTCGCTACGCTTGACCAGATTGACGGTGATATTGGCCTTGCGGACCTCGCCCGCCGAACCGCCGCCGCCCGGGCCAAAGCTGACCGAGGCCGAGCCGACCGAAGAATAGACCGACCGCACCTCGGGCCGTTCCAGTAGCGCCGTATTGACCCGCTGCACCACCGAGTCCGTCTCGGCCAGCGTCGATCCCGGCGGCAGCTGGATGGTGATGCTGGAGCGTGACACATCCTCGGCCGGAATGAATTCGAACGGCAGCATGGAGGCGAGGACGAACGAGCCGATCAGGAAGGCCGTGCCCCCGCCCATGACCCAGATCCTGTGGTCCCTGTAACGCCTCAGGACGCGACGGCCAAAGCTCGGACGACGCTCGCCATCGCGGCCGCGGAAGTCGTTCAGCACCCAGTTGACCATGATGAGATAGCGCTTCATCCAGGCCGGATCGCCGTGTTCCTTGCCCTGGTCCCGCTTGAGCATATAGGCGCCCATCAGCGGCGTGAGCGTTCGCGCCACCACCAGCGAGAAGAACACGCTGACGCAGGTGGCGATGGCGAAGCTCTTGAAGAATTGGCCCACTACCCCAGGCATGAAGCCGGTCGGCGCGAAGACCGCCAGCAGGGTCGCCGTCGTCGCGATAACCGCCAGACCGATTTCGTCCGCCGCCTCGATCGCCGCCGGGTAGGGGGCCTTGCCGTCGCGTATGTGCCGGACGATGTTCTCGATCTCGACGATGGCGTCGTCGACCAGAATGCCGATGGTCAGCGACAGGGCCAGCAGAGTCACCACGTTCAGCGACTGACCCGTCAGGTCCATGATCCAGAAGGTCGGGATCAGCGACATGGGCATGGCCACTGCCGCGATCAGCGTTGCCCGCCAGTCGCGCAGGAAGACGAACACCACCAGCACTGCCAGACCCGCGCCCAGCAGCAGCGCCTCGACCGAGGCATGGAAGTTATTGATCACCTCCGAGGTGGTAGTGGTCACCTCTTCAATTGTGACGTTGTCCAGTTCCGCATCGAGCGCCGCGATCTCGGCACCCGCTGTCTCATAGACGTCCAGCTCGGACGACTCCTTGGAGCGGCTGATACTGAAGCCGACGACCTCGGCCCCATTGTAGCGGGCCCGGCCGCGGGGCTCGGACCATTCGTCGACCACCTCGCCCAGATCGCCCAGCCGCACCGAACGATTTCCCACCGGGATCAGCGTCTCGCGCAGGTCCTCGACCGACTGGGCCGAGCCGACCGTGCGGATCGCCTGCTCCTCGCCGCCGATCTGGCCGCGTCCGCCCGGCAGGTTTATGTTGGAGGCCCGCAGCTGGTTCGACACCGCCGCGGCCGTTACGCCCTGGGCCGCCAGTCGGGCCGGGTCCAGCTTGATGCGGATTTCCCGGCTGACGCCGCCGTCGCGGCTGACCTGGCTGACGCCCTCGAGCGACAGCAGTCGCTTGGCTACGGTGTTGTCGACGAACCAGCTCAGTTCCTCGGGGTTCATGCCGGGCGCGCGGACGACATAGGTGGCGATCGGGATCTGGGTGAATTCGATCCGCTGGACGATCGGCTCCTGCACATCGGCGGGCAGATTCTGACGTACACCGGCAATGGCGTTGCGCACATCATTGGTGGCCTTTTCCAGATCCACACCCAGCTGGAAGGTGATGGCCGTGGTCGACACCGAGTCATTGATGGTCGAGCTGATGTCGTCGACCTCGCCGAGGCCCGACACCGCATCCTCGATCAGACGCGTCACCTGGGTTTCCAGCTCGGTCGGTGCCGCACCTGACTGGACGACCGTCACCGCCACGACCGGCAGATCGACGTTCGGGAAGTTGTTCGTCGGTAGTTTGAAGTAGCTCAGCACCCCGGCGACCGTCAGGATGATGAACAGCAGCACCACCGGGATCGGGTTCCGGATCGACGCCGCCGATATAGTGTTGAAGTTCATCGGGCCGGTCTCAGGTTGCGGACGCGGCGGGTGCGCGTGTCGGCGCCACCGGGGTGGCCGGCGCCACCGTCACCCGGTCGCCGTCGGCCAGGAAGCCCGCGCCCTTGACCACGACCCGCTGGCCGGCCTCAAGCCCGCTCTCGATGGCCACATTCGGCCCCTCGCGCACGCCGGTCCGCACCTGGACAAAGCGGACAGTCGAGTCGCGCCCGACGACGTAGACCCCGGCCTGTCCCTCGCGATAGATGACGGCTTCGGATGGCACGACCAGGGCCGGAAGCTGGCCCAGCGCGATCTCGGCCCGGGCGAACATGCCGGTCTTGAGATCGCTGCCGCTGTTGAGGGCGATGCGCGCGACACCCAGACGCGTCTGGGGATCGACCTCGGGCGTCACGATCCGCACCCGGCCGCCGGTCGGACCGTCGGCCCGGTCGGCAGTGATGACGGCCGTCATGCCCGATCGCACCAGCGACAGGTCGGATTCCGGCACTTGGGCGTCAAGTTCCAGACGTCCGTCGCGCACAACCCGGAACAACTCTGTGCCCGGCTGGACGATCTGGCCGCGCGTCACGCTGCGGCTGATGACCCGGCCGGCGACGGGCGCGCGGATGGTGGTCTGGGCCAGTCGCGTCGCCGTTTCTGACCGGGCCGCGCGGGCGGCCTCCAGCTGGGCGGCGGCCGTGCGTTGATTGGCCTCGGCCGTGTCCAGCCCGGCCTGGCTGAGGTAGCCGCGCTCGCGCAGCTCGCGGGCCCGATCCAGCGCCGCATCCTGCTGCGCGACCAGGGCTTCCGCCGATTTGACCGAGGCATCCTGCTGCGCCAGCTGGGCGCGCAGCACGTCGTCGTTCAGCTTCACCATGGCCTGGCCCTGCCGGACATAGCTGCCCTCATCGACATAGACGGCGGTCGCCACAAGTCCGCCGGTTTCGGCCCCGACCGGCACCTCTTCCCATGCCGAGATCGTGCCCGAGACCGTCAGAGTCCGCGCCAGATCGACGCTGCGGACGGTCGCCACGGTCACCGTCTGACCGGCTGCCGGCTCGACGCCTGCCTTGTCGTCCTCACTGTGGCCCGAGCAGGCGCCCAGTACCCCCAGGCCAAGGATCGCGAAGGCAGCAGCCACCGGCTTCAGCATTGATCTCACGTCAGTATCCCCTGTGCGGGGTTCCATCCTAAGTCATCCCGAAGCGTGAGAGTCGCGTCGAAAAGGCCGGAACCCGGATGCCGCCTATATCCTGTTCCCGGCCCGTTCTCAAACGAGACCTTGTCCATTACAGCACTTTAATCCCCTCGCACCGGGCCCTCTCGCGCCCGCGTGAGTTGGCGTCGGCCCGGCCCCATGCTAACCGCGCCGCAGCATGAGCACGCCCCCTCCGACACCCCCGATCGACCGCATTCGCAATTTCTCTGTGGTCGCCCATATTGATCATGGAAAATCAACGCTTTCCGACCGGTTGATTCAGTTCACGGGGGGGCTGACGGCGCGGGAGATGCGCGAGCAGGTCCTCGACAATATGGAGATCGAGCAGGAGCGCGGGATCACCATCAAGGCCCAGACGGTCCGGCTGAACTACAAGGCGAAGGACGGGCTGGATTACGTCCTGAACCTGATGGACACGCCCGGCCACGTCGACTTTGCCTATGAGGTCAGCCGCTCGCTGGCCGCCTGCGAGGGCTCGATCCTGGTGGTCGATGCGTCGCAGGGGGTCGAGGCCCAGACCCTCGCGAACGTCTACCAGGCCATCGACAACAACCACGAGATCGTCCCGGTCCTCAACAAGATCGACCTGCCCGCCGCCGAGCCCGAGCGGGTCCGCCAACAGATCGAGGATGTGATCGGCATCGACGCCTCCGAGGCCGTCCTGTGCTCGGCCAAGTCCGGCATCGGCATCGAGGATGTGCTGGAGGCCATCGTCACCCGCCTGCCCGCCCCCAAAGGCGACGCAAACGCCCCGCTCAAGGCCATGCTGGTCGACGCCTGGTACGACCCCTACCTCGGCGTGATCCTGCTGGTCCGGGTCTTCGACGGCCATCTGCGCACGGGCCAGCGGATCAAATTCATGCAGAACGGCTCGACCCATCTGGTCGACCGCGTCGGCGTCTTCCTGCCCAAGAATACCCCGGTCGAAAGCCTCGGCCCGGGCGAGGTCGGCTTCATCACCGCCCAGATCAAGGAGGTCGCCCACGCCGCCGTCGGCGACACCATCACCGATGAAAAGCGCCCCACCGACACCCCGCTGAAGGGCTTCAAGGAAGTCCAGTCGGTGGTGTTCTGCGGCCTGTTCCCGGTCGATGCGGCGGATTTCGAGGACTTGCGCGCCGCCATCGGCCGCCTGCGCCTGAACGACGCCTCCTTCACCTATGAGATGGAATCCAGCGCCGCCCTCGGCTTCGGCTTCCGCTGCGGCTTCCTGGGCCTGCTGCACCTCGAGATCATTCAGGAGCGCCTCAGCCGCGAGTTCAACCTCGACCTGATCGCGACCGCCCCCTCGGTGGTCTACAAGATCGGCCTGCGCGACGGCACCGAGATCGACCTGCACAACCCGGCCGATCTGCCCGACGTCATGCAGATCGACACGATCTCGGAGCCGTGGATCAAGGCCACCATCCTGACGCCCGACGAATACCTGGGCGGGGTGATCAAGCTGTGTCAGGACCGCCGCGGCCAGCAGGTCGAGCTCAGCTACGTCGGCACCCGCGCCCTGGTGGTCTATGAGCTGCCGCTGAACGAGGTCGTGTTCGACTTCTACGACCGGCTGAAGTCGATCTCGAAGGGCTATGCCAGCTTCGATTACGAGCTGACCGACTACAAGGTCGGCGATCTGGTCAAGATGAACATTCTGGTCAATGCCGAGCCGGTCGACGCCCTGTCGATGCTGGTCCACCGGGGCCGCGCCGAGACCCGCGGCCGCGGCATGGTCGAGAAGATGAAGGAGCTGATCCCGCCCCATATGTTCGTCATCCCCATCCAGGCGGCCATCGGCGGCAAGATCATCGCCCGCGAAACCGTCCGCGCCCTGCGCAAGGATGTGACGTCCAAATGCTACGGCGGCGACGCCACCCGCAAGAAGAAGCTGCTGGAGAAGCAAAAGGCCGGCAAGAAGCGCATGCGCCAGTTCGGCAAGGTCGACATCCCGCAGGAAGCCTTCATCGCCGCGCTGAAGATGGATGATGATTGAGGGGGATCATTCTGGTGACGTCACCAGAATGATCCAATCGAGGCAATAACCATTTTCCCGGGCCCGGCAATTTGGTCGGCAACCATATCGGTGACGTCACCAGAATGGTTCTGACCGGAGCGCCATTCCGAGCCGCACAACATATTGTTGTGTTCTCGCCTTGTTCTCCTGGAGCGATCCTGGCAATCTGTCAGGATGGGAATCAGGGAGATTGCCGTGTCGGAGTATGCCCGGATGGTTGAACAGGCGGGACGTGCGGTGGCCGACAGGGCGGTGGCGATGGGCTACATCGAAAAGCCTGTTGAGGCTGCCCAGCCGACCCTCAAGCTGGTGCGAGGCGGGGCGAAGCCCGAGGCGGATTTCACCTTCATCGACCTGTTTGCCGGGATTGGCGGGCTGCGCCGCGGCTTTGAGGCCATCGGCGGCCGCTGCGTCTTCACAAGCGAGTGGGACAAGTACAGCCAGCAGACCTATCGGGCGAACTTTCCTGATGACGATCACGAGATCAACGGCGACATCACCAAGATCGACGCAGCCGATATCCCGGCCCACGACGTGCTTCTGGCGGGCTTCCCCTGCCAGCCGTTCTCGATCGCCGGGGTGTCCAAGAAGAATGCTCTGGGCCGGGCGCACGGCTTTGAGGACAAGACCCAAGGCACGCTGTTTTACGATGTAGCCCGGATCATCAAGCACCACCGCCCCGCAGCTTTCCTGCTGGAAAATGTTCGCAACCTGGTTGGCCACGACAAGGGCAAGACGTTCCAGACCATCAAGGACGTGCTGGAAAAGGACTTGGGGTACAAAATCGACTTCCGGGTGATCGACGGGCGGCACTGGACGCCCCAGCACCGCGAGCGGATTTTCATCGTCGGCTTCCGCGAGGACCAGGGCTTCCGGTTTGCGGACATGAAGGTTCCAGAAGCCGCACCGAAGCTGCGGGAAATTCTTCACCGGGAAGCCGATGAGTCGGAAATCCCGGATCAGAAATACACGGTCGGCAACTCGGGCCGGGTGGCAGACAAATACACCCTGACGGATCACCTCTGGAACTATCTCCAGCGGTACAAGGAGAAGCACCAGGCGGCCGGCAATGGGTTCGGCTTTGGCCTGGTGGGGCCGGACGACGTGGCCCGCACCCTGTCCGCCCGCTACTACAAGGACGGGTCGGAAATCCTGATCAAACAGGAGGGCAAGGCGCCCCGCCGGCTAACGCCCCGCGAGTGCGCGCGTCTGATGGGCTTTGACTCTCCGCGCGGCGCCGAGTTCATCATTCCGGTGTCAGACACCCAAGCCTATCGCCAGTTCGGGAATTCTGTTGTTGTGCCGGCTGTGAAAGCCGTTGCCGAACATATGAAGCCGCACCTGTTCGCCGCTCTCGGAAAACGTCCGAAGGCTGCTGTTGGCTGACGTCGTTGACCCGGCCACCCGCAGCCGCATGATGGCCGGGATCCGGGGCAAGAACACCAAGCCGGAACTGATGATCCGCAAGGCCCTGCACGCGCGGGGCTTTCGCTACCGCATCCACTGCAAGGACCTGCCGGGAAATCCGGACATGTGCTTCCCGAAATATCGGGCGGTGATCTTCGTGCACGGCTGCTTCTGGCACGGCCACGACTGTCACCTGTTCAGATGGCCAAAGACCCGACCGGAGTTCTGGCGGACCAAGATCGATCGGAATCGGGAGGTCGATGCGAGGGCCATGGCGGAGCTGGCAGCGGCGGGCTGGCGGGTGGGTACGGTTTGGGAATGCGCGTTGAAGGGGCGTGAGCGGCTAAAGCTGGACGACATTCTGTGTTCTCTGGAAGAGTGGCTCCGGTCGGATGAGTCTACTCTGGCCTTCGGAGGCGAATAACCATGCTGATTCAAGAGGTCGTCGCCCTGATGACGGAGCACGGCGCGCGTCAAATCATCTGCAAAGCCTTGGCTGGAAACGACAACTCCAAGAATCAAGTCTATGTGGCCGGCAGCCTCGACATTTTGAACGTCCTGCCAATGGGGGAAATCCAAGAAGAGGTAAGTGCGAGGGGTCGGGCGGTCCTCAAAGCAGGCTTGGACTTACGGTGGGTGAAGCCCGGGGAGGCACCAGAGCAGGCTCGGTATGCGCAGTTGATCCTTTATCCTCAGTATCCGGAAGTTCGCCTTTCTGGGTTCCTGCGGGGCACCACGACAGCACCGAACGAGATCATGGCCTCGCGAGCACCCAACCGTACGCTCTTCCTCGGCGTCGGAGACCAAGGCGAAGTGTATGCCTTTGCCAGCATTGACCCTGCGCTTTCGGCGGCGGTTCAAGCCTTGCCAACCGACACACAGTACGGGGTGTTCAAGTCCGCCATGGGCGGGATCGCCCAAGGCGCGCGGCAGCGATTGATCGACAAGCTGAAGTCGATCTCAGACATGGGGTGGGTCAGGGCTCAAAAGCTGTCCTCTGACGGTACTCGAGGCCCGTGCCGGGGTCCGAACTGCGGCGGGGTCACCTTGGAGTCGCTGTTCGACATCTCTCCCAACGGACGCAGTGAACCCGACTACGAAGGTTGGGAACTAAAGACCCACACCGTACGCGTTTTCGGTCAGCACGCGGGTGGTCATCTGACGTTGATGACGCCGGAGCCCACAACCGGAATATATCGCGACGACGGAGCTGCACAGTTCGTTCGCATGTTCGGATATAGCGACGCGAAGCTTGCCGATCGTATGAACTTCTCGAGCCCTCACCGGATCAACGAGCGCAATAGTCGAACGGGACTAACTTTGCGACTGGATGGGTACAAGGACTGCAAGATCGAGAACCCTCTTGGATCTCTCCTGCTATTGGATGATCAGGACAGGGTCGCTGCGGGATGGCCGTTTGCTGGCCTGCTTGCACATTGGAATCGGAAACATGCGCAAGCCGCATACGTTGAGAATATGTGCCGGGGCAAGCCCAACGCGGAGTATAGCTATGCCGACAGGTGGCGTCTTGGTGAGGGGACGGATTTTTCGCGCTTCCTGCACGCGCTGTCGGTCGGGCAGATCATTTACGACCCCGGCATTAAGCTAGAAAGCGCATCCGGCGCTAGCCCGAAGCTTAAGCGTCGGAATCAGTTCCGCATCAAGTCAAGGGATGTGGGTAACCTGTATGCAAGATTTAATACGGTCAGTGCAGACTGATACAGCGCTTCTACGAATACTTTGATCTTGGCTTCGGGCTGGCTGCGCCATGGCCTGGCCGCCCAAGCACACGCTACGTCCGCCTTTGACGCAGGGGCCCTCTATCCTGCCTCGCATGGATATGACCCTGCCCCCGGCTGTGCCTCTGCCGGATCCGCCGAAGGCGGATCGGCCGGCGCATTATCGTCTGTCGACCGAGACCTGGATGCTGATCCTGAAGGAGTATCGGGAGGGGGCGACGGCGCCGTATCTGGCCAGCAAGTGGCGGGTGTCGGTGCATGCGGTGCGGCGGCGCATCACCATGCACGGGGCGACCAAGCGCGAGTGGGGCGACGGCCAGGCGATCGCCATGGCCACGGCGCGCGAGGCCGAGCTGGAGGCGGCGCGGCGAAACAGCCCCGAGGCGGTGGCGGCGCGTCTGTTTCAGGGCCTGCCCATGCCTTCGGATGAGGGGGAACCGGACGGCGGTGAGGACCCGGCGGCGCTGGCGCGGATAGCGATGCTGGCATCGGGGCGGGCCATGCGCGGGCGGCTGTGGGCCGAGGCGCGGGCGCTGGGGGCACTGGCGGAAACCTATCAGCGGCTGGCGGCGCGCGAGGGGGACGGCTCGGGCGTGGGGGCCTCGGGCAGCGGCGGCGGTCGGGGGGCGGCGCTGACGCCGGAGACGGCGCCGCTGGCGCTGATCCATGCCATTCTGACGATGGGTGCGGAGGCGAAGTCCGAGCGGTTCCGGATGGACCCGGACGCCGGGGAAGCTCAGCCAGACTATGCGATCAAGCGGGCCTATTGGCGGGACTGGAAGGAAAAGGGCGACTGGCTGCGGGGCGTGGTGTTCCGGCGGCAGGCGCTGGAGGCGCGGGTGGAGGCGCTGGAGGCGGCGTTGACGGAGGCGGGCCTGCCGCTGCCGGAGGAGCATTCGGCGCGGCGGGCGGCGCGGCTGGCGGAGGACTGAGGCGGAGCCGGGTGCCCTCCCCCTCTCGCCATTCGCGGGCGGTCGGGGTAGGTCACTGCCCTTTCCGGTTTTGCAGTACAGGACGGCTCTCATGACCGCCTCTCCGTCTCCCGCCTTTTCGCCGCTGAACGACCTCGAGGTGCTGCTGATGGCGGCCAGCTCGGGCCGGGCGGATGAGCGCGCGGCCTTTGAGGCCGCGGTGCCGACCTCGAAACTGTGGGCCGTGGTCGCCGATGAGGATGCGGCGACGGATACGCTGCGCCTGCGCACGGTGACGCCGAAGGACGGGCGGCCGGCGACGGCGATCTTTACCGCCCGGGAGCGGGCGCTGGCGGTGTTCGGGGAGGATGCGGCGGCCGAGGCCTTTGACGGGCGGGCGCTGCTGGAGGTGATCCGGGTCAATCCGGCGGTGCTGAACCCGGGGCAGCCCTATGGGGTGTCGTGGCCGCCGGCGGCGCTGTCGGCCATGGTGGGGCAGAGCCTGCCGGCCGAGGATGCGCGCTGGCCGACGCATCTGGCCGTGCCGAAGGAGACTCCCGACGGGCTGGTCGAGGGGCTGAAGCGCGCGTTTTCCGCCGATCCGTCGGTCAAGGCGGCGTGGCTGGCGCTGGCGCGCTGGTCGGACAGCGAGGAGGCGGGCTTTTATCTGGATGTGCGGATGCCGGCGGGCGAGGCGCAGCTGCCGGGCCTGATGGAGCGGGCGCTGAAGGATGTGGTGCTGGATGCGCGTCTGGATGTGGGGGTGCGCGCGCCCGAGGCGCCGGCCGGCATCGGGCTGGAGATCGTGGCGCCGCGGGATTGATCGCGGGGCCTCAGTATTTTCGTCACAGGACCGTTGACCGGACCCGGAGCCTGCCTTATGGGTCCGCGCCTTCCCGGACGATATGTCTCTGATGTGTCGGCCCGAGAGCCCAGGTGGCGGAATTGGTAGACGCGCTGGCTTCAGGTGCCAGTGATCGAAAGGTCGTGGAGGTTCGAGTCCTCTCCTGGGCACCAATTCTTCGAAACGGCGCTGCATCCTGACGATGCGGCGCCGTTCGTTTATGGTCCATTCGCAAGTCAACAGGCGGGACGCATGACAGTACATCTGCACAGGGGCGATCTGCCCGATGGTCTGGACCTCGGCGCCGTGGTGGCGGTCGATTCCGAGACGATGGGCCTGCGCTATCGCCGCGATCCGCTGTGCGTGGTGCAGCTGTCGGCCGGGGACGGGGACGCCCATCTGGTCCAGCTGGACCGCGACGCCTATGACTGTCCGAACCTGAAGCGGCTGCTGACGGACCCGGCGGTGCTCAAGATCTTCCACTTCGGCCGGTTCGACATCGCCATGTTCCAGCTGTGGCTGGGGGTGGAGACGCGGCCGGTCTATTGCACCAAGATCGCGTCCAAGCTGGCCCGCACCTATACCGACCGGCACGGGCTGAAGGATGTGGTGCGCGAGCTGGCGGGGGTGGACCTGTCGAAGGCGCAGCAGAGCTCGGACTGGGGCGCGGAGACGCTCAGCCAGGCGCAGCAGGACTATGCGGCCTCGGACGTCTTGTACCTGCATGCGGTGCGCGCGCGGCTGGACGCCATGCTGGCACGCGAGGGCCGCACGGGGCTGGCGGCCCAGCTGTTCGACTTCCTGCCCGTGCGGGCCCGGCTGGACCTGGACGGCTGGGAAGACACCGACATCTTCGCCCACACCTGATGACCGACACGCCCCCGCCCGTGGATCCGACGTCGCCGACGGCCGCCAAGGCCCGGCACTGGCGCGCCCATTCGCGGCGGGTGATGCTGTTCCGGCGGGTGCTGCCGGTGGTGATCCTGTTGCTGGCCGGGGGGACAGTGGCGTGGATCGTGCTGCGCTCGGCCATTTCGGACGCCGAACGCCGGGCCGAGCAGCGCAGCGACGTGGCGCTGGATAATGCCCTCTACTACGGACAGGACGATCAGGGGCGCTCGTTCGTGATCGGGGCCAAGGGCGTGGTGCGGGTGCCGGAGACCGGCCATCTGCGTCTGGTCGGGCCGGTGCTGCGTCTCAATCTGGGCGGGGCCAGGGTCACCGAGATGACCGCCGACGGCGGCACCTATGACGAGGCCTCACGTCGGGTCATCATCGGGCCGAATGTGCGGATTTCGGACGGCGGGTCGGGCTTTGTCCTGACGACGCCCGAGGCCGTGGTCGACACCCGCACCGGCGTGGTGACAGGCGACAAGGGCGTGCAGGGCACCGGACCGCTTGGCACCATGGCCGCGACGTCCTATGTCATCCGCGACCAGGGCGAAAGCATCGAGTTTCGCGGCACGGTCGAGAACAAGGTTCGCGGCACCATCAACCCCGCGTCCTCCCGGAGATAAGGTCGGCCATGACCCGTTCCAGCAAGCTGTCCCTGACCGTCGCGGTCGCCCTGGCGCTCAGCCTGACCCTGCCCGGCACCGGCGTGTCGCAGGACCCGTCCGACGATCCGGTCATGTATACGGGCATCGTCTTCAGCTACACGCCCAACGGCTTTGCCCTGGACGGCGAGGCCGAGATCCTGCAGGGCGACAACCGGCTGCGCGCCAACCGGATCGAGGCCTTCACCAATGACAACTCCGACCTGTCGCGGGTCGAGGCGTCGGGCGAGGTGTTCTTTGTCACGCCCACCCAGACCCTGCGCGGCGACCGGGCGGTCTATAATCTGCAGTCGGCCGAGGTGGTGCTGACCGGCAATGTCATCGTCACGCAAGGCCGCAATGTCATGACCGGCAGCCGGCTGGTCTATAATGTCCGCACCGAAAGCGCCCGTATGGAAGGCGCCCCGACGCCCTCCGGCAACCGGGTGCAGGGGGTCTTTTATCCCAACGGCACGACCCCGCCGGACCAGGCTGACTGATCCCCGGTGGCGCGCAAGGAACTCTCGGCCCTCAATCTGGATGAACGGCCCAAGGCGGCCGCGAAGGTCGTTGCGCCGAAGGCCGCCGAGCCCGACCGGGGGCTGAAGGCGCGGCATCTGGCCCGGTCGTTCGGCAAGCGGCAGGTGGTGCGCGACGTGTCGATCACCGTGCAGCGCGGCGAGGTCGCGGGCCTGCTGGGGCCGAACGGCGCGGGCAAGACCACCTGCTTCTATATGATCACCGGCCTGATCCCGGCGGATTCCGGCACCATCACCCTCGACGGCGAGGATCTGACGCCCCAGCCCATGTACCAGCGCGCGCGCATGGGTCTGGGCTATCTGGCGCAGGAGGCGTCGATCTTTCGCGGCATGACGGTCGAGGAGAACGTCCGCGCCGTCGTCGAACTGCACAAGACCGGCGCCACCGCCATCCGCGAGGAAACCGACCGCCTGCTGGACGAGCTGAGCGTCGGCCATCTGAAGGATGCCCCGGCCGCGGCCCTGTCGGGCGGCGAACGTCGCCGCGTCGAGATCGCCCGGGCGCTGGCCGGCGACCCGGCCTTCATGCTGCTGGACGAACCCTTTGCCGGCATCGACCCCCTGGCCATCGCCGACATCCGCCAGGTGATCCGCTATCTGGCCGAGCGGGGCATCGGCGTGTTGATCACCGACCACAATGTCCGCGAGACGCTGGACATCATCGACCGCGCCGCGATCATCTCGGCCGGCGAGGTGCTGTTCGAAGGCACCGCCGCCGAAATCGTCGCCAACCCCGACGTCCGCCGGGTGTATCTGGGCGACATGTACGGGTGAAGCGATTGCTCGCCAGTCGCTCGCTCAGGATTGCGCTTTCGGCATCCTCACTCGCCTTCGTCCTTTCGGCCTGCGACGAACGCGTCGAAGCGGAATACGCCAGCCTGAATGAGGCTAGAGCTGCCGGCGCTGTCGAACGGGGATGGATTCCATTGTTCGTGCCCGACAGCGCGTTTGCGATACGCGACACCCACGACCTTGATACGAGCCGCCAGACTCTGCGCTTCTCTGTTCCGACGCAGACGGCCATCGCGATGGCAGCCGCGCAGACACCCATACCAAGTGGTCAGATGGAGTCCGTCCGAACTTCCCTTTCGAAGGCGGGATGGTCGGGAGAAGGACCGGGCGTTCGTATCTTAGCCGTCTGCCGAGTTGGCGATGAAGGCTACCTGGCCGTCGATACGGCTTCCGGGCGGGCGCTTTATCTACGTGAGCCCCACGATAAGCCAAGCGTGTGCGCCGAGCCGTAGAGCGCTTCAACCCCGACGTCCGGCGCGTCAATCTGGGTGATATGTACGGGTGAGGATGACGGGCATTTTGCCGTAGTCAGAACCTATTACACACCGCCTGCCCGGACCGATCCTCGGATCAAGTCCGAGGATGACGAAGGGGGGACGGGTGGTGCCAAATTGGGGTCGGGCATTTGTGAGCTACCCTCCATGCCGTCATCCTCGGGCTTGACCCGAGGATCGGTTCATCCCCAACCTTGGCCATGGTGACCGACCGCCGCCCGTTCATCGCCACCTATATTCAGGCGAACCGGCCCCTTGGCACACTGTATGTCGGCATGACGTCTGACCTGCTGACGCGGGCGCATGATCACCGGCACGGCCGTCAGCGAGGGTTTACCAGCCGCTATGGCTGCAGCGTACTGGTCTGGTTCGAGCAGCACGATCTGGTGACCGAAGCCATTCGTCGGGAGAAAGCGCTCAAGAGCTGGAACCGTCCGTGGAAGGTGGAGCTGATCGAGAAGCGAAACCCTGACTGGGCTGATCTGTATCCCTGGCTGTGCGGAGAGGCGCCGGACCCGAGGGCGCCTCTGGAGACCCCGGCGGAGGGCAGTGTGGAACACTTCCTTGCGCGGCTCGCGCGGGGCGAGATCGGGGAGTCCTGAGCGGACACCGGACTGCCCGGACCGATCCTCGGATCAAGTCCGAGGATGACGAGAGCAAAGAATGGTGGCGCTTGATTGAGGACACGCGTCTTCGCGCTCCGTTAACCTCGACGGCGACATGATGCCTGCAGCAAGTTTCGGGCCACGGTGTCCGAACGGGGTTCGGTGGGGACGGTTGCGGTGATCGGTCAGAGACTGGAGATCAGGCAGGGCCAGGGGCTGGTGATCACGCCCCAGCTGCAGCAGGCTATCAAGCTGCTGCAACTGTCGAACCAGGAGCTGGAGGCGTTTGTCGAGGCCGAACTGGAGCGCAATCCGCTGCTGAAGCGCGATGAGGAGGCCGACATCCCCGGCGAGGCGGCCGGCGAGACCTCGGCCGATAGTCCGAATGACCCCCATGCCGAGCTGAGCTTTGACGAGGCGCGCCCGGATGCCGCTGAACAGGCCATGGATACGCGCGCCGACGATGTCTATGACGCCAGCCCCGGCGAGCGGGCGACCGAAGGTGCGGACGGCGGCGGCGACGAGGCCCAGCCCGGTCTGTCGGACTGGTCGCGCACGGGCAAGGGTGGCCCCGCCCCCGAGGGCGAGGGCCTGGAGCGGGCCGACAGCCGCGAACTGACCCTGTGGGAGCATCTGCAGGCCCAGTTGTCGGGCACGCCGTTGAACGCCGCGGACCGGGCCATTGGTCTGGCCCTGATCGAAATGGTCGATGACCATGGATACCTGCGCGGCGATCTGGCCGAGGTGGCCGACCGGCTGGGCTGCGGCATCGACCGGGTCGAGGCGGTGCTGGCCGTCTGTCACGGGTTCGAGCCGACCGGTATCATGGCGCGCTCGGTGCCCGAATGCCTGAAGCTGCAACTGGTCGAGCGCAACCGGTTCGATCCGGCCATGGCGGCGCTGCTGGACAATCTGGAGCTATTGGCGCGGCACAATCTGTCGGCCCTGCGCAGCGCCTGCGGCGTCGATGCCGAGGACCTGTCCGAGATGATTTCCGAGCTGAAGGCCCTGACGCCCCGCCCGGGCGCGGGCTTTGGCGGCGAGCCGGCCCAGACGGTGATCCCCGATGTACTGGTGCGGCCCGACCCGGCCGGCGGCTGGCGGATCGAGCTGAACGCCGACACCCTGCCCCGACTGCTGGTCGACAAGCGCTATCACGGGGTGGTGTCGGCCGGTGCCCGGTCGGACACGGAAAAGACCTTCGTCGCCGACTGCGCGGCCCAGGCCAACTGGCTGGTCAAATCGCTGGACCAGCGAGCGAAGACCATCCTGAAGGTGTCGTCCGAGATCATCCGTCAGCAGGATGCCTTTTTCGCCTTTGGCGTCGAGTTCCTGAGGCCGCTGAATCTGAAGACGGTGGCCGATGCGATCGGCATGCATGAGTCGACCGTCAGCCGCGTCACCTCGAACAAATATATGGCGACGCCGCGCGGGGTGTTCGAACTGAAATTCTTCTTCACCTCGGCGATCCAGTCGGTCGACGGCCAGTCCAGCCACTCGGCCGAAGCCGTCCGTCACCGAATCAAGTCGATGATCGACCACGAAGGACGAGACGGCGACGTTTTGTCCGACGACCGGATCGTCGAATTGCTGAATCAGGCGGGCATCGATATTGCCCGCCGGACAGTGGCGAAATATCGCGAAGCCCTGCGAATTCCGTCGTCTGTCGAGCGCAAGCGGCGCCTGAAGACCGGTTAACCGCGTCTGCTTCGACGACCACAAAAATGTGAAGTCCGTTGACACCGAACGGCTTCGGTCGCGTTCTATCTCCTATGCAAGTCCAAGTCAGCGGTAAGCACGTGGATGTCGGCGAAGCGTTAGGCTCGCGCATCTCCCAGGAACTCAACGAGGGAGTCGGCAAATACTTTGAACGCGGCGGACAGGATGCCGAGGTTGTGGTGTCCAAGGACGGTCCCGGGTTCAAGGTCGATTGCTGGGTCCGGCTGGCGTCAGGCCAGAGTCTGGTCACCACCGGGCATGGGAGCGATGCCCACAGTGCCTTTTCTGATTCACTCGACAAGTTGGAAAAACGCGTCCGGCGCTACAAGCGACGGCTGAAGGATCACCACGCCGGGCCCAAGGGCCTGTCGCCCGAGAAGACGGAGATGGCGGCCGCAGAGGTGGCGCGCATGACCGTCTTCCGCAATCTCGACGATACGGATGACGACGACTTTGCCGATGTGGGCAAGGCCGAGGGCGAGGCGCCGGCCGGTCTGGTGATTGCCGAGACCGAATCCGAACTGCGCACCCTGACCGTCGGTCAGGCCGTGCTGGAGCTGGACATGAGCGGTTACCCCGTCGTCGTGTTCAAGAATGCCGCCCACGGCGGCGTGGCCGTGGTCTATCGCCGGCCCGATGGCAACATCGGCTGGGTCGACCCCCGTCGGACAAGTTCACAGAACGGACACGGTTCGGTAAACGGTTCAGCGGTATAAGGCCTTTAAGGGGCCGCAAGTCGGGCCTAGAGGGCTGACGCCTTTCGGGTCCACAGTTGCGTAGTTCGGGGATGAGTATGGAAATCGGAGATCTGGTCAGCCGGGACGGTATCGTCCTGCGCGGAAGTGTCTCGTCCAAGCGTCAGGCCCTGCAGGCCGTGGCGGATGCCGCTGCCCATGTGCTGGGCCATGCGGATGCCGCCCCCCTTATGGATGCCCTAATGGAGCGCGAAGCGCTGGGCTCGACCGGGGTCGGCTCGGGCGTGGCCCTTCCCCATGCGCGGCACCGGGATGTGGACCATGTGTTCGCCGTTCTGGTGCGGCTGGAGACGCCGATCGCGTTTGATGCCGTCGACGATCGACCGGTCGACATCCTGTTTGGTCTGTTCGCGCCGCCCAGCGATGGCGCCGGGCATCTGCGGGCCCTGGCTGCGGCCTCACGCGCGCTGCGCTCGCCGGACCTGCAGCAACGCCTGCGTCAGGCCGACAGCCGCGATACCCTGCATGCGCTGCTGGTCCGTCAGATCGTATCGACGGCGGCCTGAGGCCCAACGGCCGGTCTAGTGAACCGAGACCGGCTCCAGCTCGTGGGCCACGGCGGCGGCAAAGGCGCTTTCCCGGTCGGCCATGACGGCCAGACGCTCGCCGTCGGCGCTGTGCACCGCATACAGGGTCTGGCGCGGGTCCAGCCGGATGGGCGGCTGATCCGGATCGGTCGCGCCGGCGACCTCGTCCATGATTTCGGACGCGGCCACCTCACGCACATAGACCAGATCGGGCGCACCCAGATCTGCAAAGGCCTTGTCCGTCATGTCGTCGGTCGTCATCACCTGAAGTGGGCTCCTGAAACGCGGGTATGAAGGGTCAACGCGTGACCCCGGAAAGTGGCTCCGGAAAGGATCGGAGGCGGGACCAGCCTATCAGCGGGTCGTGATCGGAATACGGCGGACCTGGGCCACCTGTTGGGGCCGCAGCAGATCGACGTGCAGCAGACCGTGTTCCAGCGAGGCTTCATCGACCTCAAGGCCATCGGCCAGCACGAAGGTCCTGAGGAAGCCGCGCGCCGCGATGCCACGGTGCAGATAGGCATTCTCAGCCCCCCCCTTGTCGCCGCCGTCGCGCTTGCCGGAGATGGTCAGCTGGCGGCCTTCGAGGGTGATCGACAGGTCGTCGGGCGCGAACCCGGCCACGGCCAGGGTGATGCGAACGGCGGCCTCTCCGCGCTGCTCGACATTATAGGGGGGATAGGCCTCGGAAGCCGCACGCGCCGCCCGGTCGATCAGGCTGCGGGTATGGTCAAAGCCCAGCAGAAACGGGCTGTCGAACAGGACTGTACGCGTGGTCATCCGGCCCTCCTGAAAGCGACCCTTGATGCGGACCCCCGAAAGCGGCGGATCCATCAGAGCCCTATCTGGGATGTGGCGGGCGGGCTTTCAAGCCTTGAGGCCCGGGGCTCAGATCCACCAGGAGCGCGGATTGGGGATGGCCCGGCGTGACTTGAGCAACCAGCTGCCCCAGGCGCCGCGCACCAGCACCCACAGCACCAGCAGGAACAGCACGAACACCCCGGCGTTGACCACGATCAGGATGACGCCGAGCACCGCCACGACCGCCGCTGCCCAGAGGGTGCGGACCTGAAAGACGTGGTGGCTGGCGGCCACTGCATGGGTCGGGACGTCGCGCACCATGACCGCCAGCAGGCCGATTACCGCCGACACGCCGAAGGTCGGAATGGCGAACAGGATCAGGGCATAGACGGTGTAGAGACCCATCATGCCCTCGGGCTCGGGCAGGTCGTCGGTGCGGGAGGGCCGGGGCGGGGCGCTGTGGGCCGGGGCGCTATGCGTGGGGGCGAGCGGCGCGACCAGCGGGGCATTCATCGGATCATCCACCGGATCGGGCTCGGGAGCGGGAGCGGGTTCAGGCTCCGGCGCGACCTCGGGCTCAGGGCTGCGCGGATGGGCCGCCAGCGATTCGGGCGAGCAGAATCCGACCTCGGCATCCGGGTCGGCCTCGGGCCGGGGGGCGGGCTGGTCCTTGAACAGGTCGGGATCGCCGGGTTCGGCCATCTGGCTCCTCACACTTCGGGGCGACAATGCCGGGGCGGGCGCGCGGGCGCAACCACTGTCAGCCGCGCGACAGGCGTATCTCGCAGCCGGCCTCGGCCGCGTCGGCCAGACAGCCGGGCTTGCCGATACGCACCGTCACCCCCTGCACGACCGGATCGGCCATCAGCCGTCGGCCCAGACGCTGGGCAAAGGTCTCCACCAGACCGACATGGCCCTCGGCCACCAACTCGCGCGACAGGCGGGCGACATCCTCATAGTTCAGCGTATCACCCAGCGCCTCGACCGGTCCGGGCGCCAGTTGCAGCGCGACATTGATCACCAGGGTCTGCAGGCGGCCAAGTTCGTGGTCGTGCACGCCGATGCCGGCCTCGACCACAAGGTCGCGCACGAACACGGTCAGCCCCTCGTGGCGCAGGCCGTCAGCCATGGATCAGTCCTCTTCGATATCGGGGGTGCGCCAGGCCAGATGCTGGCCCGAGTCGACGGCGATCATCTGGCCGGTGATCAGCGGCTCGCGGATAAGCCAGAGGACGGCGCGGGCAATCGCCTCCGGCTCGACCGCGCGGCCCAGCGGCGTGGCCGCCGCCTCCGCCTGAAAATCCGCCTCGGTCTGATGGGTCGAGGCCAGCGTCGGCCCCGGGCCCACACCGTTCACGCGAATGACGGGGGCCAGGGCCTGGGCCATGGTACGCGTCGCCGTCCACAGCGCCGACTTGGACAGGCCGTAGGAGAAGAAGCGCGGATCGGGCTTCAGCACCCTCTGGTCCAGAATATTGACGATGGCCGAGCCGGCGGGGGCCAGGCCGGCAAAGGTCTGGGCCAGCAGCACAGGGGCGCGCAGGTTCACATCCATATGGCGCGACCAGCTGTCGCCGGTGATGGTCATCAACCGGTCGTCGTCGAACACCGAGGCATTGTTGACCAGCGCCGTCAGCGGGCCGAGGGCCGCGGCGGCCCGACCGATCAGACCGTGGGTGGCCACGGCATCGGCCAGATCGGCATCGAGGGTCACGGCCTTCCGGCCCAGGTCGCGCACCTCGGCGGCGGTTGCTTCGGCCGCCTCAGCATCCCGGCCATAGTGGATGGCGACATCCAGCCCGGCCCTGGCCAGCGTCAGGCTGATGGCGCGCCCGATGCGTTTGGCGCCGCCGGTGACCAGCACGGCCCCGGGCATGTCAGACGGACCTGCGGGGGTGTCAGTCAACCCGGCCGAACTCGAACACGTTCAGCGCGCCCAGAACGATGACAAAGCCGAAGATGATGAAGAGCGCGGTCATGGAATTCTCCCGTCGGAAATCTGGTTCTGGCCTTAAAGCGCGCCCGGCCTCTGTTCAAGGGGCGCAGGCCGGGCCATCAAGCCGCATGGCCCCCTCTCCCCCCCGCAATTGGCGCGAACGCATCGAGCCGTTCACCCGTCCGGCCTTTCACACCCTGGCCCGGATAACACGCGGCATGACGCTGGGCGTGCGGGGTCTGGCGGTCGACGCAGAGGGCCGCATCCTGCTGGTCCGCCACACCTATCTACCCGACTGGTGGCTGCCCGGCGGCGGCGTTGATCGCGGCGAGAGCCTGCATGACGCCCTGGTGCGCGAGATGCGCGAGGAAACCGGCCTGATCCTGACCGGGCCCGCCACCCTGCTGTCGATCCATTCGAACGAGGCCCATTTCCGGGGCGACCACGTGGCCGTCTATCTGATCCGCGACTTTGAGACCGGCCCCGCCAGCCAGCACGGCGAGATCGCCGAGACCGGCTGGTTCGCGCCCGACGCCCTGCCCGACGCCCTCAGCCGGGGCAGCCGTGCGCGGCTGAGGGAGTATCTGGACGGTGTGCCGGCCGACCTACGGTGGTGAGGACAGCGTTCCCATCCGCCCCTCCCGGTGCTAGCCAGCGCGGATGAACCCTGCACTGCTTGCCATGCTGGCCGTCGTTCTGGCGGGAGGGGCGACCGCCCTTCAGGCGCCGACCAATGCGCGGCTGGCCGAGGCCGTGGCCTCGCCGGTCAATGCGGCATTTATTTCGTTCGCGGTCGGCACAGTGGCGCTGGGGATGCTGGCGCTGATGCTGCAGACCCGGCCGGATATGGCGGCGACGCGGTCGCTGCCCTGGTGGGTGTGGATCGGCGGGCTGTATGGCTCGGTGTTCGTAGTCGCGGCCGCCTGGGCCGTGCCGCGGCTGGGGGTGGCAGTGACCATAACCCTGATGGTGGCCGGGCAGCTGATCATCAGCCTGATCCTCGACCATTTCGGGGCCATGGGCGTGCCGAAGCAGCCGATGAACCTGATGCGGGTGGCCGGTATCCTGATGGTGATCGGCGGCGTGGTTCTGGTCCGCAGGGGCTAAGCAAGAACGGGGGGTGGCCCTATATTGGGGCGGATGACCGCCCTGCCCCCTGATTCCCCGACGGAAAAGCCGGCTCTGGTCGGCGCGGATCTGATCCGCGACGAGGCCCGGCGTGCGCCCGACAAGCCGGGCGTCTATCGCATGTATGGCGAAGACGGGTCGTGCCTGTACGTCGGCAAGGCCAAGTCGCTGAAGAAGCGCGTGCTGCAATATGCCCAAGGGCGGGTGCACAGCCAGCGCACGGCCCTGATGGTCAACCAGACCCGGTCGATGCAGCTGGTGCTGACGGCGTCGGAAACCGAGGCCCTGCTGCTGGAGGCGACCTACATCAAGTCGCTGAAGCCGCGCTACAATGTGCTGCTGCGCGACGACAAGAGCTTCTCCCAGCTGATGATCCGGCGCGACCACCCCGCGCCCCAGATCCGCAAGCACCGGGGCGGGCGCACCATCAAGGGCGACTATTACGGGCCGTTCGCCTCGACCTGGGCGGTCAACCGGACACTGACCACCCTGCAGAAGGCCTTCCTGCTGCGGTCGTGCTCGGACAGTGTCTATGAGGGGCGCACCCGGCCCTGCATGCTGCACCAGATCAAGCGCTGTTCGGCGCCGTGCACGGGCCTGATCTCGCTGGAGGACTACAACCGGCTGGTGGGCGAGGCAGCGGCCTTTCTGAACGGCAAGTCGGATGCCGTGGTCGGGCGGTTGTCGCGCGACATGCAGGCGGCGTCCGAGGCCATGGACTATGAGCGGGCGGCACGGCTGCGCGACCGCATCCGGGCGCTGTCGGCCATTTCGATGGAATATTCGCGACTGGCGGGCGGGGTGTCCGAGGCCGATGTGTTTTCGCTGCACACCGATGCCGGCCAGGCCTGTGTGCAGGTGTTCTTCTATCGCGCGGGCCAGAACTGGGGCGGGCGGGCCTACTTCCCGCGCATCGACAAGAGCGACAGCGACACGGAAATCCTGTCGGCCTTTCTGGCGCAATTCTATGAGGACAAGCCGGTCCCGCGCCTGATCCTGACCAATCAGCGCCCGCTGGAACTGGAATTGTTGCAGGAGGCCTTCAGCCTCAAGGTCGGGCACAGAGTCGAGATCGCCATCCCGAAGCGCGGCGACAAGCTGAGCCTGGTCGAGCATGCGACCACCAATGCGCGCGAGGCACTGGGCCGGCGGCTGGCCGAGACCTCGGCCCAGGGCAAGATTCTGGACGAGGTGACGGAGGCCTTTGGCCTTGAGGCCAGGCCCGAGCGGATCGAGGTCTATGACAATGCCCACATTTCGGGTTCGAACCCGGTCGGCGGCATGATCGTGGCCGGGCCCGAAGGCTATCGGAAGAACCAGTATCGCAAGTTCAACATCCGCAGCGAGGATCTGAGCCCCGGCGACGACTATGGCATGATGCGCGAGGTCCTGACCCGGCGCTTTGCCCGTCTGGTCAAGGATGAGGAGGCCGGTCAGGCGGCCGAGAGGCCCGATCTGATCCTGATCGACGGCGGCGCCGGCCAGCTGTCGGAGGTCGTGCGGGTCATGGCCGATCTGGGCATCGACGATGTGGCCGTGGTCGGCGTGGCCAAGGGGCCCGACCGCGACGCGGGGCGCGAACGCTTCTTCATGCCGGGCAAGCCGCCCTTCATGCTGCCGCAGAAGTCGCCCGCCCTCTACTATCTGCAAAGGCTGCGCGACGAGGCCCACCGCTTTGCCAACGGGGCCCATGCCACGCGCCGGTCGATGGACATCAAGAAGAACCCGCTGGACCAGATCGAGGGCATCGGCCCGGGCCGCAAGAAGGCCCTGCTGCAGGCCTTCGGCTCGGCCAAGGGGGTGTCGCGGGCGGAGGTCGTCGATCTGGCCAAGGTCGACGGCATCAGCCAGGCCACGGCCGAACGCATCCACGCCTTCTTCCGCAAGGGCTGAGGCTCACCACTCCAGCAGGGAGAGGCCCGGGATGTCGCGGAAGTCGGCGGGATTGAGGGTGGCCAGGGTTGCGCCCGCGACAATGGCCTGGGCGGCGATCATCCGGTCCAGAACCTTGCTGCGGGAGAAGCCGACCGCCTGGACAATCGCCCCGTAAGCGTCTGCCTCCGCAAGGCCGAAACCCAGGACCTCGATCTCCCGAAGCATCAGTGAGAGGGTCGCTTCGCGCACGGGGGACTCAGGTCCGGTCAGACCGGCTTTGAGTTCAACAACCGAAATGACTGAAAGGAGCAGCTGCTCGTCGGAGCGCGCCACTCTGGCACGCACATCAACGTCCCCATCCCTTAGAGGGATGGCAATGCTGGTATCGAGGAGCAGGGCCAATCAGAGACCTTTGCGGACCGGCGCGATGAAGGGCGGACGCTTCTGAACGCTGGAGGGTTTCGGTAGCCTGTCGAGAGCCTCGACCAGTTGTCGCGGCGTCATACGCCTTGGCCGCATGGTGATCACATCGCCATTGCGCTCGATCTCGACCTCTACGCCCGGGCCAAAGGTGATTTCCTTGGGCAGGCGCACGGCGTCGCTGTTGCCACTGCGAAATATCCGACTGACGACACCCATGGCGCTACTCCCAATGTATATACGAGTATACACCATTTTCGGGACCCGCTCAAACCGCTAGGCTCCTCGTATGACCGACCTCTCCTCCGATCCCTTGCTGGCCGGCTATCGCCGGTTTCGTGCGCATCAGTGGCCGCGGGCCCGTGCGGCCTATGAGACCCTGGCCGAGGCCGGGCAGACGCCGCACACCCTGTTCCTGGCCTGTTCGGACAGTCGGGCCGACCCGGCGCTGATCTTTGACGCCGCGCCCGGCGATCTGTTTGTCGTGCGCAATGTCGCCAATCTGGTGCCGCCCTATGCACCGGACGGCGGGCTGCACGGGGTGTCGTCGGCGCTGGAGTTCGGGGTCAAGGCGCTGAAGGTGTCGCGCATCGTCGTCATGGGCCATGCCCTGTGCGGCGGTGTTCAGGCCATGCGGTCGGACAGCGGCGCGGCCGGACTGGACTTCGTCGAGGCCTGGGTCGATCAGGGCCGCCCGGCCGTGCGGCAGGCGCTGTCGACCTGCGACCATGACCATGCCGTGCAGGTCAGCGAGGAGGCGATCGTCAAACTGTCGCTCGACAATCTCAGAACCTTCCCCTGGATCGCCGAGCGCGAGGCGGCGGGCGCCCTGACCCTGACCGGTCTGCATTTCGGCATCGCCGACGGGGTGCTGCGCGTTCTGGGAGACGACGGGCGGTTTCAGCCGGTCTGAACGGCTCGCCAGCGCCCGCGAAGCATGGCACATCGGAGCGATCGGAGATGACCATGCCCCAGTCGGACACTGCCCCCCACCACCCCGCCAATCCCATCCCCAACATCCTGACCGGCCTGCGGCTGGCCGCCGGGGTGGTGATGTTCCTGATCCTCGCCGGGGCCACGGGCGGCATACCGATCGTGTCGTCCTATCTCAGCCCCGAGGACCAGTTCGGCCTCTATCGCGTGGCCTTCATCATCTTTGTCGTGGCGGCCACAACCGACTGGATCGACGGATATCTGGCCCGGCGCTGGCACGCGACCACACGCTGGGGGGCGATCCTCGATCCCATCGCCGACAAGGTGCTGGTGACCGGCGCCATCCTGGGCGTGTTGACCTCGGGTTCGGTGCCGCAGATCGCCATTCCCTGCGGCCTGATCCTGTTCCGCGAGTTCGCGGTCTCGGCCCTGCGCGAGACCGTGGCCGGCAAGGTCAAACTGCCGGTCACCCTGCTGGCCAAGTGGAAGACCACCCTGCAGCTGGTGGCGCTGGGCGCGCAGCTGTTTGCCCGCAACTGGGACGGTTTTGGGCTCGAGTTCGAATATTATCCCTACTTCCAGATGTTTGCCGATGTGCTGATCTGGGCCGCAGCGATCATCACCCTCTGGACCGGGTGGCAGTATTTCGACAAGGCCCGCCGGAAGATGGCGCACCTCTGAAGTTTAGGCAGTAGGCAGTAGGCAGTAGGGTCGCGCGGGTCAGTCGGGGGCATGCGCCTCAAGTCGGATGATGAGGCCGCGCAGCATTTTTCCTAGTTCATCGGCCTGACGCAGAGCGTCGGCTGCGGCGGCTTCGGTCGCAAGGCCGACGCGGACAGCTATCAGCAGGTGGGTCTCGGTTTCCTTCAGTGAACCCTGCGCGATCCTGAGGAAGTTGAGGTAGGCACCTTTCGAGGACCGGCCATAGCCTTCGGCGATATTGGCGGGCACCGAGGTGGCGGCACGTCGGGTTTGGGCGGTTAAACCGAACCGCTCTTCGCCCGGATACGACCTCGTCAGCTCGTAGATCGACTGAGCCATATCCATCGCCCGCTGCCAGACCTTGAGGTCACGATAGCTGTTGATCTGATCCATGGCTCAGCCCCCGCCACAACACAGTCCCTACTGCTTACTGCCTACTGCCTACTGCCTACTGCCTACTGCCTATTCCCTACTGCCTACTGCCTACTGCCTATTCCCTACTGCCTCACTCGACGCCCAGTTCGGCCAGCAGACCGTCCATGCCATAGACGTCGCGCAGGGCCACCGTGATGGCGCCGGTGGTGACGATCACGCTGCGGTTGACCGAGGGGTCATAGCCATAGGCGTTGCGCTGGGTCAGGACGGTCGAGTCGAAATTGGCCCCGATGATCTCGCCGCGGGCATTGATGGCAGGAGAGCCCGACGAGCCGCCGATGGTGTCGGTCGAGACCGACATGTTCAGCACCGTATCCGGATCGATCCGGTCGCGGGCGGCCAGCAGTTTCGGCGCCACATCGAACGGCGGGGCCCCGGTTGCCCGGTCCCACAGGCCGCCGAAGGTGGTGAAGGGCTGAACCGTCGTGCCCTGATACGTCCAGCCCTCGATCCGGCCCCACGTCAGGCGCAGGGTGCCGGTCGCATCCGGATAGACGCTGTCGCCATAGGCGGCGAAACGGGCGGCGGCCAGATCCTCGGACGCCTGGGCGGTCGGGGCCTCGACGGTCTCCTCCCACTCGGCGCGCACCGACCGGGTCACGCCCTGGATCGACAGGACATAGCGGATCAGCGGATCGTCCGAGGCCATGATGGCCTCCAGCCCGCCGTCCCACAGGGCCTTGCGCACGGCCGGATCGGCCAGGGTGGTGCCGGAGATCAGACGCTCCGACAGCCCCTCGGGGGACTCGCGGCCCAGCAGGGTCCGGATGCGCGGATCGTCGACCGTCAGCCACTCGCGGGACTTCGACAGCCACCATTCCATGCGGACCTGTTCCAGGTCTGCATAGACCGGGCGGTCGGCCAGCAGGCGCGACTCGATCCCGCCCAGCCGGGTGTCGGCATATTCGGGCAGGCGCTCGGTCGAGGGCTTGTCGCGCTCCTGCGCCGCCCGCACCAGGGTCTCGGCCCAGCCATAGAGGGTCGAGCCGCCGCCCGCGCGGGCGACCAGCAGGGCATAGGCCGGATAGAGCCGTCGGACATCGTCCTGCACCGCCGACAGGGTGGTCCAGGGGTCGGCGCCCCCGGCGGCCGTGTGGGCTGCCAGCCAGTCGCCCGAGCGACCGCGGAAGTCGGCTTCCTGCTCGGCCTTGGCGGCCATGAAGTCGGCGTCGATCAGGGCCCGCATGCGGCCGATGCCACGCTTGTAGCTGTTCTCAAGGCCGACCAGCGGATCCATGACGATGAAAGCATTTTCCTCGCTCTCGGACCCGAAGCGGATCATGCGGCCGCGCAGTTCGGACATGATCAGCTGATCCAGCGGCAGCTGCACGTCCCGCACGGTCAGCAGCTGGTCCATGGTCAGCAGGCGCTGGGTCGAGCCGGGGCTGCCCGAGATGAACACCGGCTCACCCGCCGTCGGGCGGTCCGGGTTCCAGGTGAAATGGGTCGGCGTCTCGACCGGCGCACCGTTCTCGTACAGGCGGATGAAGGCCGCATCGATGGCGAAACGCGGGAAGTTGAAATTGTCGAGGTCGCCGCCAAAGGTCGCGGCGCGATCCTCGGGCGCAAAGGCCAGCCGCACATCGGTGTAGCGGCGATAGCTGTAGAGCTTGAACTGACCGCCCCGGTAGAGCGACACCACCTGACAGCGGCGCTCGGGCTGATTGGCACAGTATTCCGCCTCGATGGCGGCGGCCTCGGTGTCACGGGCGCGGTTGAAGGCCGCACCGCTCAGGCCCCGCCCGGCCGCATGCATGCGCTCGGTGACATCGGTGATGTCCATCAGGATCTCGGCCGAGGCCCCCGGGCAGCGCAGCTCTTCCTCGCGCGTAGCGGGGGTAAAGCCGGTCTCGGCATAGTTGATGGCCGGGGTCGAGAGCTGGGCCACGCAGCTGGCGACACAGTGGTTGTTGGTCAGCACCAGCCCCTCGCCCGAGACCACGCCCGCCGAACAGCCGCCGAACTTGACCGAGCTGCGCTGCACCCGGTCCAGCCAGGCCTGATCGATGGCCGTGCCCAGGGCGGCATTGGCGCGGGCGATCGGAAAGTTGTCGAAGGTCCACATCCCCTCATCGGCCTGGGCCGGGGTGACCGGCCCGAGGCCCAGGGCGGCGCCCATGCCGAGAGCGGCCAGCGAGACGGCGAAGCGAAGCGGATGAACAGTCATGGGGGTGTTTCCTGGATGGTGTCGGGCCCGGGGGCCGTCCCTGTCGTCGGAGTTAAACCGCCTGTGGGCCTGTCGTCCATGCCGATCACGGGGGGATGAACATGACCCTTACCCCGATTTAACTTGGCCTCACGCCTCTTGGCCTTCAGAACCGGGCCAACGTCAGGGGTTTGGCACCACATATGTCGCTTGCACTTTCCACACTGCTGTATGAATGGCGCCGCTATATGGCGGCCGTGATGGCGCTGGCGCTGTCCGGCCTGCTGGTGCTGGCCATGACCGGCGTCTTCATCGGCATCGGCAAGGGCTTTACCGCGACCATCGAGCGGTCGGGCGCCGACATCATGATCATGCAGCCCGGTGCCACCAGCCTGATCGGCGGCCCGTCGGGCGTGCCGCGCCGCTTCATCCCGCTGGCCTATCGCCACCCCGAGGTGGTCGAGGTCAAGCCGCTGGACGGCGCCGGCGGCAGCTTCCAGAGCATCAAGACCTATGACCCGACCATGTCGCAGGCCGAGCGGGCCAAGACCAAGGCCCCGCGCCGCGAGTTCGTGCAGACGGTCATTATCGACACCACGCCGGGGTCGGTGACCATTCCGCGCGACTATTCCCAGGAACTGGTTGATGCCCTGCGCCAACCCTACACCGTCGCGGTCGACGAGACGGCCCTGACCAAGCTGGGCGTCAAACTGGGGGATCGCGCCCTCTACAACGGCCGGACGGTGACGGTGGTCGGCGTGACCCGCGGCTATCCCAATATGATGCAGTCCACCATCGTCATGTCGCGCGACACCCTGCGCATGGTCGGACAGTCCGACGAGGGCTCTCGGGTCGGACCACTGATGATCAAGATCAGCGACCCGGCCCGCGCCAAGGTCGTCGCCGCCCAGCTGACCGCCATGGGGGACGGGCAGTGGAAGGCCTGGACCCGTCAGGAGCTGGCCGATGCCAACGCCGGCGCCATGTTCGAGGACGGCGGCATCCTGATCATCATCATCGGCGGCTGCGTCTTTCTCGGCACGGTGATCGGCGTCTCGATCACCTGGCAGACCCTGCGCGGCGCCATCATGGCCAATATCAAGGAGTTCGCCTCGCTGCGGGCGCTGGGCGTCGGCATGGGATCGCTGCGCCGGATCGTCATGGAGCTGAGCTTCTGGGTCGGTCTGGTCGGCGTGGCTGCGGCCATCGGCCTGACCACCCTCGTGCAGTGGTTTGCCCTGTCGAATGCCGTCATCATCGCCCTGCCGCCCATACTGCTGGTCTTCGTCGGCGGCGGTCTGATCGTCATCGCCATGCTGTCGGGCCTGCTGTCGATGGGCGTCCTCAAGAACAGCCAACCGGCGGACCTGCTGCGATGAACGCCACAAAGACACACGGCAAGCACGGCGACTTCGCGATCGAGGCCAAGGGTCTGGTCAAGCGGTTCAAGTCGGGCAAGGCCTTCATCGAAGTGCTCAAGAACGTCGATTTCGACGCGCGCCACGGGGACCTGACCATGGTCATGGGCCCGTCCGGCTCGGGCAAGTCGACCCTGATCGCCGCCCTGTCGGGCCTACTGCGGCCCGAGGAGGGCAAGGTCAGCGCGCTCGACTCCGATGACCTGTGGAAGATGTCGTCCGGCAAGATCGACAAGTTCCGGCTGGATCACTGCGGCTTCATCTTCCAGGGCTTCAACCTGTTCCCGGCCCTGTCGGCCCTGCAGCAGGTCGAGATCGTGCTCAAATTCCAGGGCCTGTCAAAGTCCCAGGCCCGCAAACAGGCCATGACCACGCTCAAGGAAGTGGGGTTGGGCCACCGGCTGCACCAGCGCCCGTCGATCCTGTCCGGCGGTGAGAAGCAGCGCGTCGCCATCGCCCGCGCCCTCGCCAAGAACCCGCAGATCCTGTTCGCCGATGAGCCGACCTCGGCCCTCGACGGCGAGAACGGCCAGATCGTCATCCAGCTGCTGCGCCGCGCCGCCACCCAGCACGGCGCCGCCGTCATCTGCGTCACCCACGACCCGCGCCTCGAGGCCTGGGCCGACCGCGTCATCAAGATCGAGGACGGCATCATCATTTCCGATGAGCGCCGCGTTCCGGACCCCAACGCCGCCCTCGCCCATCACTAACCCTCTCTCAGAGACCGAAAGACCGTCATGCCCGCCTTCCTGAAGAACAAATGGCTCTGGATCGGCCTCGTCATCATCGTCGTCGCCGTCGTCGGCTTCATGATGATGCAGGGCGCCAACAAGGCCAAACAGGCCGAACTGGCCGAGGCCAGCGCCAATGCGCCCGTCAGCCCCTATGCGGCCGTCGCCAACGGCCGGGCCGACGTCGAAGGCGGGATCATCCAGATCGCGGCCCGCCGCGGCGGCATCGTCAGGGCCGTCTATGTCGAGGAAGGCGATGTCGTCACCGCCGGCCAGATCCTGGCCCGTCAGGAAGACGACGAGCCTCGCCTGGCCGTTCAGCGCGCCCAGGCCGAGGTCGCCCAGGCCCGCAGCCAGCTGGCCACCATCCGCGTCGATCTCAGTGCAGCCCGCCGCGAGTATGACCGCATGCAGCAGCTGGCCGACAGCAACTATATCGCCGCCCAGCGTCTGGATCAGGCCCGCGACGCCGTCGCCATGGCCGAGGCCCGTCTGGCCAGCCAGGAAGCGACCGTCCGCACCGTCCAGGCCCGTCTGGCCGAGGCCGAGTACAATCTGGAACTGACGGTCATCCGCGCTCCGATGGGCGGCCGGATCGTGCGCCGCTATGCCAACCCCGGTGCGGGTGCCTCGACCCTGAACGTCTCGACCATGTTCGACCTCGAGCCCGATGCCCCGCGCATCGTGCGCGCCGAGATCGTCGAGGCCGACATCCCCAATATCCAGATCGGTCAGGCCGTCGAAATCAGCCCCGAGGGCGACCCCTCCAAGGTCTATGTCGGCCGGGTGCTGCGCCGCGCCGCCGTGTTCGGGGCCCGCAAACTGTCCTCGGACGATCCCTCGCAGCGGTCCGACGAGCGGGTGATCGAGGTGGTCGTCGCCTATGACGACGCCCCGCTGCTGATCGGTCAGCGGGTGCTGGTCAAGTTCATGAAGCCCGGCGAGACCGCTGGCGCCCCGCGCGACACCCAGGTCGGTGTCGGCCCCGACCGCGCCATGCAGGCCCCCGGCGGCTGATCACCGAAGCCTGATGTCCCGGAAGGGCGCTCAGGTCCCCGTGAAGGTCCCGGGCCGCTTTTCCAGAGCGGCGGCCACGCCCTCGGCGTGGTCGTCGGTCATATGGGCGAGAGCCTGCATGGCGGCCGTCATTTCAAGGATCTGATCAAAGCTGAGATCCCGCCCCTGACGCAGCAGGGCCTTGGTCATGCGCAGCGCCTGGGGCGGCTGGGCGGCGATCTCGCGGGCCAGCGTCAGGGCCTCGTCCATCAGGGGCGCGGCGGGCACCACCCGGTTAACCAGCCCCCACTCCAGCGCCGTGGCCGCATCGATGGAGCGCGCGGTGAACAGCAGTTCCGCCGCCCGGGCATAGCCGACATTGCGCGGCAACAGCCAGGTGCCGCCGTCGCCCGGCAATATGCCCAGCTTCAGGAAGGGCGCGCCAAAGCTGGCCGCGTCCGAGGCGATGCGGATGTCGCCCAGACCGGCGATGTCGCCGCCCAGCCCCATGGCCGGCCCGTTGACCGCCGTCACCAGTGGCACCTCGAGCTCATACAGGCTGCGCACGATCCGGTGCACGACCCGGCGATAGCGCTCGCGGATGGCGGTGCCTGGCCCCTCGAACATGTCGCGGCGGTCGCGCATGGCCTTGAGGTCGCCCCCGGCCGAAAAGGCCCGCCCGGCCCCGGTCAGCACCACGACCCGCACCTCCGGATCGGCATTGACGGTCTCGCAGGCCGTCGCAAAGGCCTCGCCGTCCTCCAGATCGGGCAGGGCATTCAGCCGCTCGGGCCGGTTCAGGGTCCAGATGACAATCGGCCCGTCGCGCCGCGTTTCGATCAGTCCGGTCATCCGCAACTCCCATAAGAAAAGGCCCCGGCCTTTTCAGGTCCGGGGCCTTCAGATGCAAGTCGTGATCACCCGAGGGCGATCAGCGGCGCTTCTTGATCGGATAGGGCACGAAGTTCGACGGGTGGCTGACCACGCGGTCGCCCGCCCCGTTCGTGTTCCGGGTGTCCACCAGAAGCCCGCCCCAGAGGGCAAAGGACATCATGGCATGCTGGAGGTTTTTCTCTTTCCTGTTCATGGTGGCGTCTCCTTTCGCAGAACGATGAAAAGAGACGCGTCGTGCTCACAGGGGCTTTCACCCTCTCAGTCGTTTCGCGTCGTTTACAGGAAACGACAGTTTTGTGACGGACGCAAGTTTTTTCGTCTGCTATCGGAGTATCTTTTCGACGTATGTCACATATGCGCACCCCCTCTGACGGCCCGCCCAGGCCCATCAAGACCCCCTGCACCAAGGTCTGCACGGTCGATGGCGCCTCGGGCCTGTGCCTCGGCTGTCTGCGCTCGCTGCAGGAAATCGCCGAATGGAGCCGGCTGGATGAGGCGACCCGCGAGGCCATTCTGGAGGATCTGCCCGGGCGGGTGACGCGGCTCGATCCGGCGCTGCAGGGGCTGGTGCCGCGCTAACCATTTGTCAGCCATGACGCTTCACCGCATCCCAACGTCCATGCCCTAGACCGGAGCCATGATTGCCGCAGAAGCGGCGCGTACATACGGGTGTCCGAGTGAGTATCGACATGACCGGCAGCGTTTCCGGAAGTGCCATTCTGGCCGCAGCCGTGGGGACCTCCCTGCTGGCGGCCTGGGGCTTTGGGGCCCTTTCCGACAAATCCGCCCAAGCTGCGCCCCAGCCGGCCGCCATGGTGCGGATGACCGAAACTGCCACCCCCATCCAGCGCGGTGCGGACGGTCATTACTGGGCCCGCGCCCAGGTGGAGAACAAACCCGTCGCCCTGCTGGTCGATACCGGGGCCGCCGCCGTGGTGCTGCGCCCGGCCGATGCCCGGGTGCTGGGACTGAACCCCGAGACCCTCGATTACAGCCAGTCGGTTCGCACCGTGTCGGGCATGGCCCAGGCCGCATCGGTGACGCTGTCCAGCGTAACCGTGGCGGGCGTCGAGATCCGCGATGTCGCCGCCCTGGTGGTCCAGGCCGACTTGCCGCACTCCTTGCTGGGGATGAGCTTCCTCGGCCGCCTGTCGGGCTTTGAGGCCACGCCCGAGGGCCTGGTGCTGAAGCCCTAAAGCGCCTTGGCGAGCACCGACACCGCCGTCGCCATCAGGTAGAGGGCGAACAGCCGCCGGAGCAGCCGTCGGTCAAGGCGGTGGGCCAGCCGGGCCCCGAATGGCGCGACAAGGGCCGTCAGCCCCCCGATCATGAGGGCGGCGGGCACATTGACATAGCCCAGCGACAGGGGCGGACGCCCCTCGGCGGACCAGCCGAACACGACGAAGCCGACAGTCGCGGCGGCGCCGATCGCCATGCCGAAGCCCGAGGCCGTGGCCACCGCCTGATGGATTGGGCGTCCGCACAGGGTCATCATCAGCCCGCCGAAACTGCCGCCGCCGATACCCATCATGGCCGACAGGCTGCCGATGGCCGTGCCCCAGCCGCGCCGGGCCCAGCCCGTCGGCACATCCCGGGCCAGGGTGAAGCGCTCGGGCATCAGGCCCAGCTGGGCAGCGATGGCCCCCAGAAAGATCGCGTAAATCCAGGCCAGCTCCTGCATCGACACCAGCCCCGCCAGAAACGCCCCGACCAGCGCCCCGCCGCCGACCCAGGGGGTCCAGGTCTTCAGCACGACTTCATCGACCGCCCCATGCGCCCGGTGCGCCGTCAGCGACCGCCAGGAGGTCAGCACAATGCTGAGCAGGGAACTGCCGACCGCCACATGCAGATTGGCCTCGCCGCCCAGACCCAGCAGGGCAAAGGCCCAGAACAGCACCGGCACGATCACCGTGCCGCCGCCCACCCCGAACAGGCCCGCGATCAGTCCGGCGAACACCCCCGCTGCGGCCAGCCCCGCGATCAGGCTGGCAAACTCGAGGGAGGAAAGGTCCACTAGGCGGCGGACTCAAGCCGCGCGGCGGCCCGGGCCTCGGCCTCATGCACCGCGTCCAGCGCCCGGTCCAGAACCTCCAGCCCGGCACCCGGCTGGATGCTGTCGACCGTCAGGATCCGCCGCCAGCTGCGCGCGCCCGGCCGACCGTGCATCAGGCCCAGCATGTGGCGCGCCATGGCCGGCAGAGGCACGCCCTCCTCCAGCCGCGCCGCCATATAGGGGCGGTAGGTGGCAAGCGCGTCCTCGACCGACCGCGCCTCGCCCTCGCCGAAGATCAGCGGGTCGACCCGGCCAAGACCGGCGGGTTCATGATAGGCGGTGCGGCCCAGCATGACCCCGTCCAGCGCCACGCCGTCCCGCGGTTCCAGAAGCTCGCGCGCTGCCTCGACCGAGGCCACGCCGCCGTTCAGCACCACGGTCAGTTCGGGCCGCTCGCGCTTCAGTCGCCGGACGAGGTCATAGTCGAGCGGCGGGATGTCCCGGTTCTCCTTGGGCGACAGCCCCTTGAGCCAGGCCATGCGGGCATGGACGATGAAGTGATCGACCCCGGCTTCGGTGCAGGCCTCCACAAGGGCGAACAGCGCCTGTTCCGGGATCTGGTCGTCGACGCCGATCCGGCATTTGACGGTCACCGGCACCGGCACCGGTACCGCTTCGGCCATGGCGCGCATGCAGTCGGCGACGAGGGTGGGCTCGCGCATCAGACAGGCCCCGAACCGGCCCGACTGCACCCGGTCGGACGGACAGCCGACATTGAGATTGATCTCGTCATAGCCGAACGGCAGGGCCGCCCGCGCTGCTTCGGCCAGCGCCTTCGGGTCCGATCCACCCAGCTGCAGCGCCACCGGCCCGACCTCCGGGTCATGACGCAGCAGGCGCGTGCGGTCGCCATGGATGACCGCATCGGCGGTCACCATTTCGGTGTAGAGCATGGCCCGGCGGGTCAGGGACCGATGGAAGGCCCGGCAGTGCCGGTCCGTCCAGTCCATCATCGGGGCGACGCTCAGCCTGTGGGCGGCGAAGGTCATGCCCGGGGCGGATACACCAAAAGGGCGCTGACAGGAATTCGCACCGCGAATCCCGGCGGGCCGCGCCAGACCCCGCCTCTTTGTCGCCTTGTCCGCGCCGTGCAGGGGTCGCAGGTTCGGCACGATGGTAGCGGCGCGAGGCCCGCACGGCGGGAACGCGGTGCGGATTTCGTCCCAACCCCGCCTTAGTTGCATCGCGGAAAAAGAGCCGCTACCTTAGTGATCGAGACCACTAGTCCTTGTTTTTCAAGGGCTTTGGTGAACCGGTATCGGAACCGGATCCGGGTTTCACCCGTTTTGACAATACGTCCAACCTCCCCGGAAGGAGCTTTTCCATGCGTATCCCTCTTTTTGCTGCCGTTTCCGCCGTGGCCCTGATGGCCGGTTCGGTCCAGGCCGCCCCTGCCACCGTCACCCCGGCCGTCGCCGTGGCCCAGGACCCCGGCTACTCCGATGACGAGCTGAAGAAGTTCGGCACGGCCATGGAGCAGCTGGCCGGCATTTCCGCCCAGATCCAGGGCGGCACCCCGACCGCCGAACAGCAGGCCGAAATGGCCGGCATCGTGGAGAACTCGGGCCTGACCATCGACCGCTTCAACGCCATCTCGCAGTCCGTCAGCGCCGATCCGCTGCTGCAGGCCCGGATGGCCGTGGTCATGACGCCGCCGTCGCCGGAAGGCTCGGTCGCCGCCTCGGTCACCGATCAGGAAGTCGAGCAGTTCTCCTCGGCCATGGGCCGCATCCAGGACATTGCCGCCGGCATCGAGGGCGGCACCCCGACCGCCGAGCAGCAGGCCGAGATGGCCGCCGTGGTCGAAGGCTCGGGCCTGACCATTGATCGCTTCAATGCGATCTCGACCGCTGTGAGCCAGGATCCGGCCCTGCAGGCCCGCATGCTGCTGGCCGATGCCAACCGCGCGGCCGGTATGTCGGGCGGCCAATAGGCCCACCGCCACCGGATCTGAACAAGACGGCGGTTCCTTACGGAGCCGCCGTTTTTTCGTCGGCCTCGATCGCGTCCTCGTTCAGCAGACGCCCCTGGCGGCGCGGCTTGATATAGGGCGCCGGTTGCGGCGTCGGTATATTGCCCCGCATCAGCGCCCGTCCGGCCTGCAACCCGCCCGACAGCTGCAGCGTCAGCCGCTCGTCGTCACGCCTGCGGACATCCTCGATGGTCTCGCGCGCCTCCAGGTCCGACACCCCCAATTCCTTCAGCACCTGCTCGCCAAACGCCAGTGCCGACTCGAAGGTCTCGCGGATCTGATAGTCGACCCCCGCCTCGATCAGACGCAGCGAATGCCCCCGGTCAAAGGCGCGGACGAACAGCTTGGTCAGCGGGAACTCCGAACGGATCAGTTCGACGATGTGGTCCGCCTGCTCCGGCTTGTCGATACAGACCAGCACCGCCTCGGCCTTGTCGACGCCCGAGGCGCGCAGCACGTCCAGCCGGGTGCCGTCGCCGTAATAGACCTTGAAGCCGAACTGGCCCGCCGCCTGGATCATCTCGACGTCGTTCTCGATGATTGACACATCGACGTCGCGCGCCAGCAGGGGCTGGGACACCACCTGGGCAAAGCGGCCGAAGCCGATGATCAGCACCTGCTCGCGCAGGTTCTCGGCCATCTCGACGCCGTCCATCGCGCCGGGATCCTGTGTCTCCTTGGGCATGAACCGGCCCAGCAGCATTGTCGTGACCGGCGTCAGCACCATCGACAGGATGACAATCGCCGTCAGCGCTGCACTGATCCGGGCATCGAACAGGCCCACCGTGCCCGCCGCCGCATAGAGGACAAAGGCGAACTCGCCCCCTTGCGCGAACAGCACGGCGCGCTCGACCGCCTCGCGCTCCCGCGCCTTGAACAGCCGCGCCACGCCATAGATGGCCACAGCCTTGACCGCCATGAAGGCGATCACCCCGCCGACCACCAGCTGCCAGTCGGCGATCACCACCCCGATATCCAGCGCCATGCCGACGCTCAGGAAGAACAGGCCCAGCAGGATGGCGCGGAACGGCTCGACGTCGGCTTCCAGCTGATGACGGAAGGTCGATTCCGACAGCAGCACCCCGGCCAGGAACGCCCCCATGGCCATCGACAGCCCGCCCATGTCCATCACCCAGGCCGCGCCGACCACCACCAGCAGGGCGGCGGCGGTCATCACCTCGCGCCCGCCATACCGGGCCAGGATGCGGAACACCGGGTTCATGACAAAGCGTCCGGCCACCAGCACGGCGGTGATCGCCGCCAGCGCCAGACCGACCGTCTGCCACAGGGGCGGGCCCTCGATCGTATTCACGCCCGTGACCGTGGCCAGCACCGCCACCACCGCCAGCAGCGGCACAATGGCCAGGTCCTCCAGCAGCAGGATCGACACCGCCCGCTGGCCGGATGGAGCGCCCATTTCTCCGCGCTCCTCCAGCATCTGCATGATCACTGCGGTCGAGCTGAGGACGAAGCCCATGGCCCCGACAAAGGCGACCGCGGGCGACAGCCCCAGCGCCATGCCGGTCAGGGTCAGCAGGCCGCCGCAGACCGCCACCTGGGTCGCGCCGAGGCCGAAAATCTCTTTCCGCAGCGACCACAATCGGGTCGGTCGCATCTCCAGCCCGATGATGAAAAGGAAGATGACCACGCCGAATTCAGCGACGTGCAATATGGTCTCCGGCTCGGAGAACAGGCCGAGGCCGAACGGCCCTATGGCCAGACCGGCGGCCAGATAGCCCAGCACCGAGCCCAGCCCTAACTTGCGAAAAATCGGCACCGCCAGAACGCCGGCCCCCAGCAGCGCCGCCGCATGCCCCAGCCCCAGTCCGCCCGCATCCGCCATGGCCGCCTCCCCCTGATTGAAACTGACTCCGTAGCAGAGGTTGGCGAGGCCGTCACAATCTGGCCCCATAACCCACGGCTGAATGCACGCCTCGACCTTGGAGGGTGTCACCATGACTCGCACGAAGCCGAACCGCATTGCCGCCGTCGCTGTCAGCGGCTCGCTGATCCTGTCGCTGTCCGGCCCGCCTGCCATCGCTGTCCCCTTGCAGGATCGCGTCGTCGATGGAGAGCCCACAGCGGCCGCCTGCGCGCCCTTCGGGTTTGAAGTCCGCGGCGCAGCTGTCGACGATATGGTTGTCAACGGGACGCGCGTGCGCCGGGACCCGGCCAGTGCGCCTACGCCCTTGATCCAGGTTGAGCGCGAGTCCCTGCTCGCTTCGGGGGCCTCGACGACGACAGACAATCTCGCGACCATCCCCTCTGCTCCGCCTCCGCCTCCGCCGCCAGCCAGTCGTGAGGTGCGTCAGTCCTATACCGGCCCCGCCATTGTGACCCCGGGCCCGGCGGTTACACCCCCGTCGACCGAACGCTATCCCGACGCCGTGCCCAATCCGGTCAAGCGCACCGCCGACGAGCCCGTCTCGACCTTCTCGATCGACGTCGACACAGCCGCCTATTCCAACGTCCGGCGCTTCCTCGGCGATGGTCAGCGGCCGCCGCGCGATGCCGTGCGGGTTGAGGAGATGGTCAATTATTTCGACTATGACCTGCCCGCCCCCACCTCGATGGCGCAGCCCTTTGCCGTCACCACCAGCGTGGTCGACTCGCCCTGGAGCCCCGGCCGCAAGATCGTCCATGTGGCACTTCAGGGCTATGAACTGCCGGCCAACCAGCGCCTGCCGCTGAACCTGACCTTCATGGTCGATGTGTCCGGCTCGATGCAGAGCCCCGACAAGCTGGGGCTGGCCCAGCGCACCATGAATCTGATCATCGACCGCATGCGGCCGCAGGATTCGATCGCCGTCACCACCTATGCCTCGGGCGCGCGGGTGCTGCTGACGCCGACACCGGGCACCGAAAAGCTCAAGCTGCGCTGCGCCGTGGCCTCCCTGTCCGCCGGCGGCTCGACCGCCGGGGCGGCGGGCATGGTCAATGCCTATGACCAGGCCGAGGCGGCCTTTGGCGCGGACAAGATCAACCGCATCCTGATGTTCACCGACGGCGACTTCAACGTCGGGGTCACCGAGGACAAGCGGCTGGAGGACTATGTCGCCGAAAAGCGCGAAACCGGCATCTATCTGTCGGTCTATGGCTTCGGGCGCGGCAACTATCAGGACGCCCGCATGCAGGCCATCGCCCAGGCCGGCAACGGCACCGCCGCCTATGTCGATGATCTGGACGAGGCCCGACGCCTGTTCGGACCGGCCTTTGACCGGGGCGCCTTCCCCATCGCCGACGACGTCAAGATCCAGGTCGAGTTCAACCCCGCCCGGGTCAGCGAATACCGGCTGATCGGCTATGAGACGCGGATGCTGTCCGAGGCCGATTTCTCCAACGACCGCATCGATGCGGGCGAGGTCGGATCGGGCGCGGCCGTCGTCGCCCTCTATGAGATCACCCCCGTCGGTGGCCCCAGCCAGCTGCCGGATCGCCGCTACGAACAGACCCCCACGCCGACCGGCGATCCGACTGGCGAATGGGCCTTTGTGCAGGTGCGGTTCAAGTCGCCGGGTGACGACACCTCGCAACTGATGCAGCACCCGGTCACGGGTCAGGACACCCGTCCCGGCACCGAGGTCCGTTGGGCGCTCGCCGTCGCCGGCGCCGCCCAGCTGCTGCGCGGCGACCCGTGGCTGGCCCCCGACTATGGCTGGGATCAGGTCATCGACCTGGCCCAGGGCGCGCGCGGCGAGGACCCCTGGGGCCAGCGGGCCGAGTTCGTCAACCTGTCCCGCGCCGCCTCGGAACTGGGCCCGGTGCGGGCGCCCTGACCGGGCGGCCGGAGCCTGCTATCCTGCCGGGCGTTGTCCGCTTGCACGGCCACCGACTGCTGGAGGATTGCCCATGCCTGACATGATGTCCGCCCTGCCCGTCTCCGGGCTCATGGAGACATGGGTGCTGCCGGTGCTGCTGGCGCTGGGGCTGGCGGCAGCGTCCGGCCTGCGCATCTTTGTGCCGCTGTTCATGGCGGCGCTGGCGGCAAAGTTTCAGCTGTTCGGCATCGAGCTGAACGACGGCATGCTGTGGATGACCTCCAACACCGCCATCGCCGCCCTGGGTCTGGCGACCATCATCGAGATCGTCTCGGACAAGGTGCCGGTGCTCGACAACGCCCTGCACGCGGTCGGCCTGATCGCGCGGCCGGTCGCCGGGGCCATGGTGGCCGGGTCGATGTTCGTGGGCCTTGATCCGACCGCGGCGGCCATTGCCGGCATCATCGTCGGCGCCCCGACAGCGCTGGCCTTTGGCGCGGCCCAGGGCGGCACCCGCGCCGCCTCGACCCTGTCCACCGCCGGCATGGCCAATCCCCTCCTCAGCGTCGTCGACGATGTGATGAGTGTCGGCACCGTGCTGATCGCCTTCCTCATGCCACTCCTGATCCCGGTCGTGATCCTGATCGGCTTTCTGGTGCTGCGGGCGGTCTACAACCATTGGCGCAAGGGCAACGCCCCCACCGTCATGCCGGAACTGTCGGCTAGATGTCGAAGCTATGAAGGTTGTTCACCCGGGGGTGGGCTGAGAAGCTG
>CEPP01020329.1_pt1 | contig 66264 bp, 62 predicted proteins | sample 530521 | NCBI WGS metagenome assembly CEPP01 (sample SAMEA2620256, study PRJEB7988) | marine metagenome | biome: marine biome (ENVO:00000447); feature: surface water layer (ENVO:00002042); material: "saline water (ENVO:00002010), including plankton (ENVO:xxxxxxxx)" | depth 5 m | reverse complement strand
GACGGGCAGAGGGTGGCACACCGCTGCACCTGGTCGGGAAGAACGGTAAGAGAAACGGTGGGGGCGTTGAAAGGGTTGGGAAATTTGCGGGCGGCTATCGCACTATCTGTCTCCTCCCTAGCAAAGCTGGAGAGGTGGATCGGATGCGAAGCAGCCGAGACGGAGGGGCTCTTGAGGGCGTGCCTGTGGTGGAGAACCCCTCCACCGCCCCGCGGTCCCTCTCCCCATCATGGTGGGGAGGAGACGGAAAAACTTCCCTCGCAGGAAGCCGCTCAGCCCTCGATCGGGCCGGAGGGGGACAGCCGGCGGGGGATGGCGCGCATGGCGTGGACGAGGGCGAGGGCGCGGCCGGCGGGGGTGGGGTCGATGGCGGCGATGTGGTCGAGGCGGCGGCGCACCTTGGCCAGGGGGGCATCGGCGCCCGAGGCCCAGTCGGTCGAGCCCAGGGTCATCAGTCCCCTGCCCTGCCCCTCGACGAGGGTCAGGCCCACGCCGACCTGTTTGCGGATCGAGGCCCAGGGCTGTTTGTAATGGTCGTGGCCGGGACCGAGATCATAGGCGGCGATTCCCAGCCGGGGCATGGCGCGGATAGCCTGATCAAGGAAGGCATTCCCGGGCGACACATGGGCCAGCGCCGGATTGGTCGAGGCGATCCACGGATGATAGGTGCCCTGTCCGAACACGCCGAAATGGCCGCCCACCAGCGTATCGCCGGCGTGCAGGGTCAGCATCAGGCCACGGAAATGGGGCGTGTCCGCCTCGAACAGGTCTGACATCAGGGCGCGCACCCAGAGCGGGCGCAGCACGTCCTGAAGCCCGGTGCGCTCGAACTGCTCGGACTTCCACGACAGCAGGGCGTCGAGGTCGTCACGGGACTGGCTCTGGTCAAAGCGCAGGGGGCCAAGCTCGGCGAGGCGGTTGGACAGCCGTCGCCAGTTCTTGAACTTCTTGGGGCTGACGGCGCGCATGGACTCGAGGTGGGCCTCGGGACCGTCGGGCGTCTCGATGGCAAAAGCGTCCGGCCCGGTACCGACCGGCGGGAACAGGCCATAGGGATCGACCAGACCGATGTGTCGGAAGGCGCCGATGCCCGCCAAGGTCAGGGCCTGCGGGCCATCCATGCCGGGCGCAGGCCCGGTGATGAGAGCGTGATAGTCGGAAAAGGGGGCGCCCAGCGGGCGGGCAAAGCCGCCGGGACGCCGGTGCAGGCCGAGGAAGCCGACGATCTCGTCTCCCCGGCGATAGGTAACGACCTCGGCATCGTCGCGGACCCGCCCGATGGCGCGGGCGAAGTCCGGCCCCATCAGCGGATTGGCAAAGGCCGTCTGCTGTCCCTGAAAGGCACGCCAGACGTCGGCTTCCCGGTCGGGAAGGTCCGTCGCGGGACGGCGGGTGGCGATGATCTGTGCCATTGCGGGAGGCTTTCAGGGCAAACGGTGGACGCTGGCCCGCCCCCTGCAAGACCCTGACCGAAAGCCGGCTCAGTTCAGAGCGAACAGCCGCTGGTACCGACCGAGAGCGGGCTCGGAGAGGCGCACGCTGATCTCGAGGCGGCCGTCGGCATCTTCGGTGCGGGCGGTGATGCGGCCGTGCTCATAGAGCCAGGCGAGGGCCTCGCCGTCCTGGGGTTCGAGCGTCAGGTGGATTTCGGGGTCGGTATCGATGCGTTCGGCGATGGCCTGACGCAGGGCCTCAAGCCCCTCGCCCGTCAGGGCCGAGACGGCGACCGCGCCCTCGGTCCGGGCGCGGGTGACCATGGCGGCGTGGGTCTCGGGATCGAGGCGGTCGATCTTGTTCCAGACCTCGAGGGTGCGGACCTGAAGCGAGGCCTCCTCCTCGCCCTCGGCGGGGGTGATGCGGGCCAGAACCTCCTCGACGTCCTTGGCCTCGGCGTCGGTCTCGGGGCTGGAGATATCGCGGACGTGCAGGATCAGATCGGCCTCGGCGACCTCCTCGAGGGTGGCGCGGAAGCTCTCGACCAGTTCGTGCGGCAGGTCGGAAATGAAGCCCACGGTGTCGGCGATCAGGGCCGACCGCCCCTGCGGCAGGCGGATCATGCGCTGGGTCGGGTCGAGGGTGGCAAACAGCAGGTCCCTTGCCACCACCTCGGCCCCGGTCAGGTGGTTGAACAGGGTCGACTTGCCCGCATTGGTGTAGCCGACCAGGGCGACGGTCGGGAACGGCACCTTCTTGCGCGCGGTGCGGTGCAGTCCCCGGGTGCGACGGACGTCCTGGAGGTCGGTCCTGAGCTTGACGATGCGGTCGGCGATCAGGCGGCGGTCCAGCTCGATCTGGGTTTCGCCGGGACCGCCGGTCGAGCCCGTGCCGCCGCGCTGGCGTTCCAGGTGGGTCCAGGTGCGGACGAGGCGCGAGCGCTCGTATTCCAGCCGGGCCAGCTCGACCTGCAGCCGGCCTTCCCGCGTGCGGGCCCGCCTGCCGAAGATCTCGAGGATCAGGCCGGTGCGGTCGATGACCTTGGCCTCCCACGCTTTTTCCAGATTGCGCTGCTGGACCGGGGTCAGGGCGTCGTCGATGACGACGACCTCGGCCTCGGCCGCGCGCACGAGGGCGGCCATTTCGTCGACCTTGCCCGAGCCGAACAGGGTGGCCGGCGTGGTGCGGCGAAGGGCGATGACCTCCTGGCCGCGGACGTCGAGGTCCAGCGCCTGGGCCAGACCCACGGCCTCGTCCAGCCGATCCTGTGGACGGCGGCCCCCTGCCCGGCCAGCCGAGCGATCAGGGTGGAGCACAAGCGCCCGAACGGGCGGAGCGGTATGGTCGATCAGCGGTGAAGACACGCAGGTTCCGGGCTTTGAATGGACGAAAGCGTCCCGTCCGCGAACGCACGGACAGGACCACAGGCTCCCTCAGCGCTCCGGACCAGACGGATCAGTCCTGATCTTCCGGCTCGCGCAGATCGACCGGAGCCGAGGGCATGATGGTGGAGATGGCGTGCTTGTAGACCAATTGCGACTGGCCATCGCGACGCAGCAGCACGCAGAAATTGTCGAACCAGGTAACGATGCCCTGCAGCTTGACGCCGTTGACGAGGAAGATGGTCAGCGGGGTCTTGGTCTTGCGGACCGTGTTGAGGAAGGTGTCCTGAAGGTTCTGACGCTTGTCTTGCGGCATGGCAGGTTGATCCTGTTCTTGCTTGTTGTCCGGCAGGGGGAGCGCCGGAGCCGCGATGTGCCGCGACGGGGCGACCTTAGTCACCGGCATCGGCGACGGCAACCGCGTGCGGGTTAAACCGCGCCGTCGCGGGCGGCGTCGAGATAGGCTTCGCGGAGGCGGCGGGTGACGGGGCCGGGCTTGCCGGTGCCGATCTTTGTGCCATCGATGGATATGGCGGGCAGGACGAAGGCGCCGGCGGCGGTGAAGAAGGCCTCCTGGGCCGCCTTCGCCTCCTCGACGGTGAAGGCGCGTTCCTCGAACGGAATGCCCTCGTCCTTGATGATCTGCATCAGGGTCGAGCGGGTGCAGCCGCGCAGGATGTTGGCCTGGGTGTCGCGGGTGCGCAGGACGCCCTCGGCATCGATGATCCAGGCATTGGTCGAGGTGCCCTCGGTGACCAGACCCAGCTCGTCGACCAGCCAGCATTCATAGGCGCCGACCTCGCGTGCGGCCTGTTTGGCCAGCACATTGGGCAACAGGCCGACGGTCTTTATGTCACAGCGGCCCCAGCGCAGGTCCGGGCGGGTGACGACGGCCACGCCCTTTTTCGCCACGGCTTCGGCCTTGGCCTGATCGACTCGGCGCGAGGTGACGATGACGCTGGGCGGGGTGTCTGCGGACGGAAACGGATGGTCGCGGCGGGCCGTGCCGCGCGTGATCTGCAGATAGACGATGCCGTCGTCGACACGGTTGCGGCGGATGGTTTCCTTGAGGACGATGGTCAGGGCCTGGGGCGTCATCGGCATGCGGATACGCAGTTCCGACAGGCTGCGCTGCAGGCGGGTCATATGGCCCTCGAAGTCGGCCAGCCGACCGTCGAATACGGACCAGACCTCATAGACGCCGTCGGCGAACTGGAAGCCCCGGTCCTCGATATGGACGAGCGCCCCGGTGTGGGGCAGGTACTGGCCGTTGACGTAGGCGGTGCGGGACATCAGGCGTCGCTCGCCTCGATCTCGTCGTCGCCACCGCGCGCGGGCGAAACCCCCAGCGACTTGAGCTTGCGGTGCAGGGCCGAGCGCTCCATGCCGATGAAGCCTGCCGTGCGCGAGATATTGCCGCCGAAGCGCATGATCTGGGCCGCCAGATATTCGCGTTCGAACACCTCACGGGCCTCGCGCAGCGGCAGGGCGATGATTCGCTCATTGCCCATCGACAGGGTGGCGTTGTCCGACGGGCCGTCCTGGGGAAGCATGTCGGCGGTGATCGGCTCGGATGGGTCGCCGGTGGCCAGGATCAGCAGGCGCTCGATGTTGTTGCGCAGCTGGCGGACGTTGCCGGGCCAGGGGTTGACCTGCATGACCGCGACCGCGTCGTCGCCGATGCGCCGGCGGGGCAGACCCTGGGAGATGCAGATGCTCTCGGTGAAATGCTCGATCATTTCGGCGATGTCCTCGCGGCGCTCGGTCAGGGGCGGGACGCGGATCGGCACGACGGCGAGGCGGTGGAACAGGTCCTCGCGGAAGCGGCCCTCCTCGATCTCCTGCTTCAGGTCGCGCGAGGAGGAGGTGATGACGCGGACATCGACCTGGACGTCCTGCTCGCCGCCGATGCGGCGGAAGCGCTGTTCGACCAGCACGCGCAGGATGCGGCTCTGACTCTCGCGCGGCATGTCGGCGACCTCGTCGAGGTAGAGGGTGCCGTTGTGGGCGCGCTCGAACACACCGATCTTGCTGGGGCGGCCGTCGACGCCCTCCTCGCCGAACAGCTCGAGGTCGAGGCGTTCGGGGGTCATGCCGGCGGCCGCGATGGCCACGAACTCGGACTTGCCGCGCGGGCTGGCCTCATGGATCTGGCGGGCCACCAGCTCCTTGCCGGAACCGGGCGGGCCCGAGATCAGCACGCGGCTGTTGGCGGGGGCGACCTTGGAGATGGTGTTGCGCAAGGCGACAGCAGCGGCCGACTTGCCGATGATGCCGGTCGGCGTCATGGCCTGGGCGCGCAGCTGGCGGTTTTCGCGTTTGAGCGAGGCGGCCTCGAGCGCGCGCTGGATGACCACCACCAGCCGGTCGGACTTGAACGGCTTTTCGATGAAGTCATAGGCACCGCGCTGCAGGGCGCTGACGGCGGTCTCGATATTGCCGTGACCCGAGATCATGACGACCGGCAGGTCGGGGTCGATGGTGCGGATGATGTCGAGCAACTCCAGCCCGTCGATGCCGCCCCCCTGCATCCAGATGTCCAGCAGGGCCAGCGACGGCTTGCGCGCGCGAATGGCAGCGAGGGCCTCGTCAGAATTGGAGGCGGTGCGGATCGAATGCCCCTCATCTTCGAGCAGGCCGGCGACCAGGTCGCGGATGTCGGCCTCGTCGTCGACGACCAGTATGTCGGCTCCGTTGCTTTTCATGAGCTCTCTCTATTCAGCCGCGGGGATGGTGGAGGGGGAAGGGGTGGCAGGCACGGTCCCGGTCCGGGACGGGGCCTTGAGCGGGAAGACCAGACAGACCCGGGCTCCCCTCAGCGTTTCGGCATCGGCCAGTTTCAGCTCGCCGCCGTGGTCCTCACAGATACGGCGGACGATGGCGAGGCCCAGCCCCGTGCCCTTGTCGCGCGTGGTGACATAGGGCTCGGTCAGGCGGTCGCGGTCCTTTTCAGGTAAGCCGACGCCGTCATCCTCGATGACGAAGGTGATCGTGTTCGGCTCGAGGTCCAGCCAGGCGAGGATGGCGGTGCCGGCGTCCGTGTCGCCGGTCATGGCGCGGCGGGCCTGCACCGACTCCCCGGCGTTCTTGAGGATGTTGGTCAGGGCCTGGCCGACCATGCGGCCGTCGCACTGAAGCTCGGTCCTGGGCAGGCCGCGCTGGAGGTCAATGGCGGCGTCGGGCACCGCCACGCGCTGGGCAAAAACCGCCTGACGCAGCAGTTCGGCGGGGTTCTCGGGCGCAAAACGAGGCGCCGGCATGCGGGCGAAGGAGGAGAATTCGTCGACCATGCGGCCGATGTCGCCGACCTGACGGATGATGGTCTCGGTGCAGCGATCAAAGACCTCGACATCATCAACCACCTGCGAGCGGTATTTGCGGCGCAGACGCTCGGCCGACAGCTGGATCGGGGTCAGGGGGTTCTTGATCTCATGGGCGATGCGGCGCGCGACGTCGCGCCAGGCGGCATTGCGCTGGGCCGTGACCAGCCGGGTGATGTCGTCGAAGGTCAGCACCATCTCGCCGCCCAGACCGCCCTCGATCCGGACGCGCAGGCGGCGGGTCTCGCCGTCGCGGGTGACGTCGATGTCTTCCTCGATGTGGGCCTCGGCCCGCTTGAGCAGCTCGCTGAGCTCCGGCGAAAAGGCCGCCAGTTCGCGACCTGTCAGGTCAGCATCGGGCAGGCCCAGCAGTTCGATGGCGCTGGCGTTGATGGCGGAGACGCGGCCCTTGCGATCCAGACCGATGACCCCGGCGCTGACGCCGGACAACACGGTTTCGATGAAGCGACTTCGGCCCTGGGCATCCTCGCTGGCGGCTTTCAAGGCCTCTTGCTGCGCCTGAAGATCGCTGGTCATGCGGTTAAATGCATTGGACAAGGCCGCGATTTCGTGAGGTTCTTTATCGACCGCAACGCGGGCCGAGAGGTCGCCGTCCGCGACCTGATCCGCGGCCTGTGCCAGACGCCCGATCGGCACCGAAATGGCGCTGGCGGCCGACATGCCCAGCCAGACGGCGCCCACGAGAACCAGCAGGGCGGTCTCGAGATAGCTGAGGGCAAAGGCGGTCTGGATGCTGGCGCGGCTTTCCTGGGCCTCGCGATAGGCCTGGATGGACTGCTCGCTGTTGCGCATCTGCGAGATCAGCCCGGGCTGTAGGGGACGGACGGCATAGAGGTAGGCGTCGCCATACCCGGACAGCGGATAGAGGGTGCGGATGGTGTCGGGGTTTTCGGTGACGCCGCTTGGGGCGATTTCGCCCTGCGCCGCCATTTCAAGATCGCTGCGGGGCGGTCCGACATAGGCGGGAGCGCCCGGCAGTTCGCCGCTGGCCAGAACCCGCCCCTGACCGTCGAGGATATAGAGGGCGGGATAGCCGAAGATGTCCGCCGTCTGGGCCAGAAGGCCGGAGAAGCGGATGCGGCTGGTCTGGAAGTCCGCGCGGGCTTCGGGGGCCGTCAGCTCATTGGCCATGGTCGCGAGGTCGGATTCGAGTTCGAGGCTGACATCGCGGACATAGGCGCGACCGATGTCAGCGCCGTTTTCGACCGCCGCGCTGACGTTGACGCTGAACCACTGGTCCACGCCGCGGTTGACCAGCACGCCGAACACCAGGGCGATCAGGATGGCGGGCACCACGGCCACCAGCGAGAACAGGGTCACGAACCGGAGGTGCAGGCGCGCGCCGGCCTGTTTGCGATTGCGGACCAGATCCAGCACCTGGATGCCAACGCCGGACGCCAGTGTCAGGATCAGGACCAGATTGCCCAGAAGAATGTAGAGCACCGCCCGGCTGGTCGCTGCCCGGGCCCCCTCCTCGCCGCCTGCCTCGGGCGCGACGGCCACAAGCCAGATGGCCGCGACGGTGATCAGGAAGGCGACGGCATAGGCCACACCGAACACGGGACGCCCGGCCGGGGTCGAGATACCGGCCCGCAACGCGCCGAGCGCCGCATCCAGCGGCCGGCTTTTAGGCATTTCATCTGCTGTCACAGGGCCGGTCATGCGTCCGGCACCATCCGATACCTGTGGCCGATGATCAACAGGTTAGTTGCGAATATGCGGCACTACGCCGTCCAGAGCTCCGACAGGGACCGGGCCACGGCCTCGGGATCGTCCATACGGCACAGGCGTGCCTTGGCGGCGCGGCGGTCGGCGGGGTCCGCAGGCCAGGGGGCCTGTTCGATGTACCAGCCGAGGTGTTTGCGGAACATCTTCAGCCCCAGCGGATAGCCATAGAAGTCCAGCGAGGCCTGCATATGGTCGATGACCAGCGTCAGACGGTCGGCGCGGTCGGGAGCATCGGGACCGGTGTCGCCGTTCAGGCCGGCCTCAAGCCGGGCCGCCAGCCAGGGCCGGCCATAGACCCCGCGCCCCAGCATCAGGGCATCGGCGCCCGATTGCTCCAGCGCGTCGCGGGCGTCTTGCAGCGTCAGCACGTCGCCATTGACGACGACGGGGATGGAGACCGCGTCCTTGACCTCACCCACCGCCTGCCAGTCGGCCTTGCCGGTATAGAATTGCTTGCGGGTGCGGCCATGCACGGTGACGGCCTGGACGCCGATCTGTTCGGCGCGCCGGGCCAGGGTTGCGGCATTGCGGTCGGTGTCGTCCCAGCCCAGACGCATCTTGACGGTGACCGGGCGGCTGACGGCCCCCACGACCGCCTCCATGATACGGCAGGCGAGATCAGGCACCCGCATCAGGGCCGACCCTGAGGCCGAGCCGGTGACCTCCTTGGCCGGACAGCCAAAGTTGAGGTCGATCAGGTCAGCGCCCGCGCGCTCGGCCATGCGCGCGCCCTCGGCCATGGCCTCGGGATCCCGCCCGACCAGCTGGATGACGGTCAGGGGCAGGCCATCGCCCACCGCCGCCCGGCGGACGACATCGGGGCGACCGCGAGCCAGCTCGGCCGAGGCGACCATTTCGGTGGCGACATAGGGCGCACCGAGGCGCGAGGCCACGCGCCGGAACGGCAGGTCGGTGATCCCCGTCATGGGGGCCATCAGCACCCGGCCGGGAACGGTCACATCGCCGATGGTCAGGGAGGAAGCCATCGGCCCCTATCTTCGCCCCGCCCCCCTCTCGTCAAGTCTGCGACCGCGCCCTAGAAGAGCGGCATGAGATTTCAGGCGGTTGTTGTGGCGGCGGGCTCGGGCTCTCGCGCCGGTGTGGAAAAGCCCTGGGCGGCGCTGGCGGGTGTGCCCGTGCTGCGCTGGTCGGTGCGCGCGCTGCTGGACGCCGGGGCCGCTGACGTCGTGGTCGTGGTGGGCCCTCATCGTCTGGCTGATGTGGGGGACGCGCTGGCAGGCCTGACCGGCTGGCGGGCCGTTGAGGGCGGCGCGACCCGCGCGGAGTCGGTCATGCGGGGGCTGGATGCCATTGAGGCGGGCGATCTGGCGGGCGCGGATACGCCGGTGCTGATCCACGATGCGGCGCGGCCGTTTCTGGAGCGGGCCGTGATCGACCGCCTGATCGATGCGCTGGGTGATGCCGACGGAGCGGTCCCTGCCCTGCCCGCCGTCGACAGCCTGCGGCGGGGCGATGAGGCCGGGCTGGGCGACAGCGTCGATCGCGACGGCCTGTTCCGGGCCCAAACGCCGCAGGCCTTCCGGCTGGCCACGGTGCGGGCGGCCCTGACCGACTGGCCGGGCGAGACGCCGCCGACCGATGAAGCCGAGGCCGTGCGTGCGGCGGGCGGCCGGGTTGTGCTGGTCGCCGGCGATCCCCGCCTGTTCAAACTGACCTATCCCGAGGATTTCATCATGGCCGAGGCGCTCGCTGCCGGACTGAACCCGCCGTCCATAACGCGCGTCGGACAGGGGTTCGATGTGCACCGCTGGGGACCGGGGACGTCGGTGTGGCTGTGCGGCGTCGAGATTCCACACGACCGGACCCTGATCGGCCATTCGGATGCCGATGCGGGCCTGCATGCCCTGACCGACGCCATTCTGGGTGCCATGGGGGACGGCGACATCGGCGACCATTTCCCGCCCTCCGATCCGCAGTGGAAGGGGGCATCGAGCGACCGGTTTCTGGTGCACGCCGTCGAACGGCTAACGGCGCGCGGGGGGCGGCTGATCAATGTCGATGTGACCCTGATCTGCGAGGAACCGAAGATCAAACCGCACCGTCAGGCGATGCGCGAGCGGATGGCCGAGCTGTGCGGCCTTCCGCTGGATGGGGTCAGCGTCAAGGCGACCACGACCGAACAGCTGGGCTTTACGGGGCGCGGTGAAGGGCTTGCCGCGCAGGCGGTGGCCACGATCACCCTGCCCGCTTCACGCTAGAAGTTGGCGCGGACCAGGGCGCCCCACAGATTGACGTAGTCGTCGGTCCATGGGCGGACCTCGGTGTCGGCGAGGACACGCCAGTCCGGATCGTCCACGAAGTCGGCCAGGCCTTCCTCGGTGGGGGACATGATCAGCACCTCGGTCGAGGCCTCGGCCATGTCGGGCTGGTCGGGACGCTCGAAGAAGATCCGGTGGCGCTCGGCAGCGCCCAGCTGACGCGCGGCAGCGACCGTCGGCAGGGTGATGTCGAGGTTGCGGTTCGACACATGCAGGACCACCATCCCGGTCGGTCCGACCAGCCGCAGATAGTCTGCCAGCGCCTCGACCGTCAGCAGGTGCGTCGGCACGACGTCGGAGGAGAAGGCGTCGATGACCAGAAGGTCGAAGGCGGCGTCGGGCTGTTGCGCCAGGGTCAGGCGGGCATCGCCGAGGACGGTCTGGACGGGGCCTGCGGCACAGTCCGAGATATAGGTGAACCAGCGCGGATCGCGCGCCATGCGGTCGACCATGGGGTCGATCTCGAAGAAGGTCAGGGTGTCGCCGGGCCGCTTGTAGGCCGCCATGGCCCCGGCTCCGAGCCCGACCACCCCCATGCGCACCTCGGGCGAGCGAGACTGGACCTCAAGGGCCGCGAGGCCGATCGGGGTGGAGTAGGCATAGTACATGGTCGGGTTGCAGGCATGGTCGGGATGGCGCGCCTGGGCCCCGTGCAAGGTGGTGCCGTGCATCAGCACATGGACCGGGCCGCCCATGCCGGAGTCCTCGATCTCGGCCACCCGCATGACTCCGAAGAAGCTGCGCTCGGTCAGGCTCCAGTCATAGCCGCGGGCCACATGCTGGGCCGACAGGGCGATCATCAGCAGGACGCCGGTGAAGACCAGCGCCTTGTCCCGCACCAGAAAGGCGCAGATGGCCGCGCCGCCGAGGATGATCGAGGCCAGCTTGAGGGTGGTCAGGTCCTGCACATAGGGCCAGAGCGACGGGGTCCGGGCGATCACCTCCATCACCACATGCGGCATGACCGACAGGAAGGCGGCGCCGAGCAGGAAATAGCCGTGACGCAAGGTGAAGGGGCCGCCCCGGGGCCGGGCCAGACCGACGGCCACCAGCACCAGCGGATACTCCCACACCATGTTGAAGATGACGGGCGCGATCAGGGCGTTGAACACCCCGCCCAGCATGCCGCCGACCGACAGCAGCAGGTAGAATTCGGTCAGCCGGTCGGGCGGGGGGCGACGGCCCGCCAGAAGCTGGTGACACAGCAGGGCCGTGAAGAAGAAGGTCGTCAGATGAACGACGAGGATCAGCATCCAGCTGGAACTGCGGAAGGCGACCATGCTGACGGTCACGGCCAGCAGGGCCGACTGGACGATCAGGGTGATCGGCAGGGGGATCCACGGCCGGCTCTGGAAGGCGATGACGAAGGTCAGCAGATAGAGGGCCAGCGGCAGGACCCAGAGGAAGGGCGCCGAGGCGACATCGGTCGTCAGGTGGGCGGTCACGCCCAGCATCAGGCTGGACGGCGCGGCGGCCAGCAGCACCCAGATGCCGCGCTCGCGCCAGTCGATGGGCGAGGTGCGGGCCAGCGGGGGCGGCTCGACGCGCGTCAGGGCCCGGGCGCGCCAGACGGTCAGGCCCAGCGCGACGATCATCAGGACGAAGACGCCATAGCCCACACTCCAGCCCCAGCGCTGACCGGACAGGGAGCTGAGCGGCTCGATCAGGACGGGATAGGCCAGCAGGGCGAGGAAGCTGCCGAGATTGGACGCGGCATAGAGGACATAGGGGTTCTGGCCATCGGCGTGCCCCACGCGGACGCGGGCGTACCAGGCCTGAAGCAGGGGGGCGGTCGCCGACAGGATGGCGAACGGCAGACCGACCGAGATGGCCAGCGTCGTCAGCAGCCAGCCGATCGGTGCCGAGGGGTCCGGATCCCCCAGCAGGCCATTGACCCGGAGCGGCAGGAAGATGGCCGCGATCAACAGCAGGATCAGATGGATGCCGACTTGAAGGCGCAGGGAGGCGACCTTCTGAAGCAGGTGGGCATAGGCATAGCCCGCCAGCAGGCCCGTCTGGAAGAAGACCATGGCCGTGTTCCAGACCGAGGGCGATCCCCCCAGCACCGGCAGGACCAGTTTGGTGATCATGGGCTGGACGGAAAAGACCAGCATGGCCGAGGTGAAGATCGCCAGACCGAAGATCAGCGGGGTCAGGCGGACGCCGAGCGGCTCGACCCCGTCGGTCACGCTGGTCTGGCTCATGCATGCTCCATCGACAGGCGGGCATCGGCGCGGCACCCTGTGGGCCACCGTAAGGCTGACTCGCCAAGGCTTAAAGCCATGTTTACTCCCGATCTGATGACCTTGGCCGAGGCGGTCGTGGCGCGCGCGCAGGCGCGGGGGATGACGCTGGCCACGGCCGAGAGCTGTACGGGCGGTCTGGTCGCGGCCCTGATCACCTCCGTGGCGGGATCCTCGGCGGTGCTGGAACAGGGGGCGGTCACCTATTCCAATGCGGCCAAGACGCGGATGCTGGATGTACCGGCGGCCCTGATCGAGGCGCATGGCGCGGTGTCTCAGCCTGTGGCGGAAGCCATGGCGACCGGGGCGCGAGCCCGGGCGGGTGTAGGTCTGGCGGTCTCAATCACCGGGGTCGCCGGGCCCGGTGGCGGGTCAGCCGAGAAGCCGGTCGGACTGGTCCATTTCGGGCTCGCGACCGCAGACGGTGTGCGGCATCTGGAGCGCCGCTTTGGCGAGGGCGACCGTCAGGCGATCCGACTGGCGGCCACCGAGCAGGCGCTGAGGCTTTTGCTGGACGGGCTGGCGTGAGCCCTGCCCCGATCCTCGTCGATGCCCGCGGTCACCGGTGTCCGGTGCCGAGCCTGAGGCTGGCGCGCGCGCTGGAGGCGGCGGCGCCGGGTGAGACGATTGTACTGATGGCGACGGACCCGATGGCGCGCATCGATGTGCCGCACATGCTGGGCGACGGGCCGCACAGGCTGATCGGGATTGAGGACGCAGAAGGCGTCCTGCGGATCACTGTCGAGACTGGCGCCGCGCCGTCAGGCTGACGACCTTCGGCGTCTGCATCAAGGCTTCCTCGGCCTCGACGATCAGGGCTTCGTCGCGGGCGCGCGCGACGATCTCCATCTCGGTGGCGAAGGCCCCGCCGTAGAAGATGGCGTTGACGTTCCACGACAGCCAGATCAGCAGGACCACGACCGCACCGACCGAGCCATAGGTCGCGCCCAGCACGGCGATCTGCTCGACATAGACGGCGCACAGCCACGACGAGATCATCGACAGCAGGGTGGCGATCACCCCGCCGGTGATGGCGGGCCGCCAGGCCACGCGCGACTTGTGCGACATGGCATAGCGGTAGAGCAGGCTCAGGCCGAACGACAGGCCGGCTGCGGGCAGCAGGACGTCCAGCGGCATATAGCCCCCGCTGGAGGCGCCGGTCGTTGCGGCCGATCCGGCGTGGGACATCAGCCGGGCCGTGACCACGGCGCCGGACACGACGGTGAACAGGCCAAAGGCAAACAGGGCGACGAAGAAGGCCAGCAGGTTGAACCTGAGGAAGCCATGCGGCTCGGCTTCGTCATGGATGAGGTTAAGACCGGCCAACAAGGCCTTGAAACCCCTGTGCGCAGCATAGGCACCGATGATCAGGGCGAAGGCGCTCTGCGTCGACACGGTGCGGGCCGAGGCATTGGTCAGCCGGCTGATTTCCTCAAGGAAGATGCTGCGCGCGGCGGCCGGCATGACGTCGGCGAGCGCCGTGGCCTGGGCGCTGACCTCACTGATCGACAGACCGACCTTGTAGAGACCGATCAGGATGGCGATCGCGGGGAATACGGCCAGCAGGGCGAAGAAGGACACCCCGCCCGTGTAGAGCATGACATCGCGGCCCCAGCTGCGGGCAAACGCGCGTCCGGACAGCCTGAGCCAGAAGCCGATCCGGCTCCGGAGAGAGTCAAAGGTCAAAGTCATCCTCGCCACAACCCGGCGCGAAACTAGACTTTTTTGTGACTTTGCAAACCCTCTTGCGTGAAGCGGTCATGGAACCGGTTGCGGGGGCGCCGGGGGGCTGTCTATGGTCCGGCACCATCGGGCTGGTCTCCGGATCGCAGAATCCGGGCTGAAGGGGGCGTACCGTTTTGGATTTCGATCCGCGTATTCTGGTCGTTACCGGCGATGAGACCGAGGGCGAGGCCCTGTGCCGTCAGCTTGATTCGGAAGGCTGGACCACGATCACCGCACCCTCGCCCGAGGCTGCGTCGATTGTGCTGGAAGATTTCCCGATCGAGGCGGCAATTCTGGTGGCCGGTGAGGCCGATGCCGATATCTCGGCGGTGGCGGCGCGGCTGAAGGGGCTGGCCTCGCCGCGATACCTGCCTGTCATCGCCCTGATGGGACGCGCGCCGACGCCCGAGGAATCCACGACCGTCGATCTGGCCATGACCGCTCCGGCTCATCCGGTGCAGCTGCGCATCCGGCTGGAACAGCTGGTCCGGGCAGCGCTGGCTGAAGAAGAGCTGAACCTGCGGATCGATACCTTCCGCCAGCAGGGTCAGGCCATCGACCTGCCGGCCACGGATCTGACTCCGGTGCGGGTGCTGGCGGCGGGCAAGCCGGATCGCCGGTTCCTGGCGCTGTCGAACGCCCTGGCGGAGGATGGCGCGGAGGTGGTGGCGGCCCCCACCCCCTACACCGCCTTTGACTATCTGCACGAAAGCCCGTTCGACGCCGCCGTGCTGTGGGGGGCGGAGGACCATGCCCCGGCGCTGTCGATCGCCTCGGGCATGAAAAGGAATACAAGGCTCTACCACATTCCGGTGATGCTTTACCTGAACGATGGCGCCCAGATGGACGCCTCGGATCTGTTCGGACGGGGCTTTGCCGATGTGGCTGCCGCGGACACGGATGAGCGCGAGACGGCGCGGCGACTGCTGGCCATGGCGCGCTTCCACCGTCGCCAGACCGGGGTGCGGCGCGCGCTGGAGTCGGTGCGGGGCTCAGGCCTGACCGATCCCGACACGGGCCTGTTCACCCGCGACCTGTTTGCCCAGCACCTGGGCCGGGTCAGCGAGGCGTCCCGCAAGCGTCGGCGGCCCCTGTCGCTGTGTGTGCTGAAGGTGACCATGACCGAGCCGGTCGAGGAGGCGCGCCGCGATGGCTGGCTGGCCCGCGCCCTGCCCCAGATCGGCACCATGGTGTCGCGTCTGATCCGCACCGAGGATACGGCGGCGCGCCTGTCCAGCGAGGTCTTCGCCCTGGCCCTGCCCGGCACGACCGAGGCCCAGGCCCGGATCGCGGCCCAGCGGATCGTGGCCGTGATCGGCTGTACCGCCTTTGAGGCCGGCCCCGGGCGCTCGCCCTTCGTGGTCGACTTTGAGCTTGGCGTGGCCGAGCAACGCAGCGGCGAGGCTCCCGCCCGGACGCTGGAGCGGGCCTCTGCGTCGCTGGCCACCGACACCCGCGTCGCGAGCTGAGCCCCGCGAAGCCAGTGCCGCTCATCCCCGCGAAAGCGGGGACCCAGAGTTTTGGGCGATCCGGGCTCTCCATCGGCTCCCAGCGGTCATCCCAAGCGGCATGTGCAGGGAAAGAACTGGGTCCCCGCTTTCGCGGGGATGAGCGGAAAGTGTGAAAGGTAACCTCGCTTGAGCGAAGTCTAGCTCTCGAGCGCCGCCACGGTTGCCAGCGAGTCGGTGATGCGCTCGGCGGCCTTGAGGCGTTCTTCCGGATTGGCCCATTCGCCCATGACCACGATCTTCTGATCCGGGCGCAGTTTCCACACGCCGGCATTCTTCTGGATCAGGCCGACCAGCCCGAGCGGGTTGGGAAAGGCGTTGTTGCGCAGGGTCAGGACCGCGCCCTTGGGCCCCATGTCGATGCGCTCGATCTGGGCCTTGCGGCAGGACGACTTGATGCCGACGATGCGGAGCAGCTGGCGGGCTTCGTCGGGCAGCGGCCCGAACCGGTCGATCAGTTCGGCGGCCAGGGCCTCGCGATCCTCGCCCCGCTCGGCATCCGACAGACGACGATACAGGCTGAGACGCAGGTTGAGGTCCGGCACATAAGACTCGGGAATCAGGACCGCCGCGCCGACATTGATGGTCGGCGACCAGTCGCGGTCGCGCAGGTCGCCGCCCTGCTCGCGCATCTCGGCCACGGCGTCTTCCAGCATCTGCTGATACAGTTCGACACCGACCTCGCGGATATGGCCCGACTGTTCATCGCCCAGCAGATTGCCCCCGCCCCGCTGGTCGAGGTCGTGGCTGGCCAGCTGGAAGCCGGCGCCGAGGTTGTCGAGCGACTGCAGCACCTGCAGCCGCCGTTCGGCCGACAGGCTGAGTGGGCGTTTGGGGTCGGTGGTCAGATAGGCGAAGGCACGCGCCTTGGACCGGCCGATGCGGCCGCGGATCTGGTGCAGCTGGGCCAGGCCGAACATGTCGGCCCGGTGCACGATCAGGGTGTTGGCCGTCGGAATATCGAGGCCGCTTTCGACGATGGTGGTCGATAGAAGCACATCATATTCGCCTTCATAGAAGGCGCTCATCACCGCCTCGAGCTGGGTCGGTGACATCTGGCCGTGGCCGACGACGGCCTTCACCTCGGGCACCTGTTCGCGCAGGAACTGTTCGATATCGGGCAGGTCGGCCAGACGAGGGGCGACGTAATAGGCCTGACCGCCGCGGTATTTCTCGCGCAGCAGGGCCTCGCGCACCATGACGGCGTCCCAGGGCGCAACATAGGTGCGGACCGCCAGACGATCGACCGGCGGAGTGGCGATGATCGACATCTCGCGGATGCCGGACAGGGCCATCTGCAGGGTGCGCGGAATGGGGGTGGCGGTCAGGGTCAGCAGGTGCACATCGGCGCGGAGGCTCTTGAGCTTCTCCTTGTGCTTGACGCCGAAATGCTGCTCCTCGTCGACGATTACGAGGCCGAGATCCTTGAAGCCGACCTGTTCGCTGAGCACCGCGTGGGTGCCGACCACGATCTCGAAACTGCCGTCCTTGAGGCCCGCGCGGGTCTCATTAGCATCCTTTGCCGTGACCATGCGCGACAGGTGACGGACGGTGATCGGCCAGCCGGCGAACCGCTCGCTGAAGGTCTTGAAGTGCTGACGCGCCAGAAGCGTGGTCGGGCAGACGATGGCCACCTGCTGGCCGGTCATGGCGACGACGAAGGCGGCCCGGAGTGCCACCTCGGTCTTGCCGAATCCGACATCGCCACAGATCAGCCGGTCCATGGGCGTGCCCTTGGCCAGATCGGACAGGACGTCGCCGATGGCGTTCAGCTGGTCGTCGGTTTCCTCATAGGGGAAGCGGGCACAGAATTCGTCGAACAGCCCCTGCGGCGGGACGACGACCTCGCTCTCGCGCAGGGCCCGTTTGGCGGCGAGCGCGATCAGGCCCTCGGCCATTTCACGCAGGCGGGCCTTGGCCTTGGCCTTGCGGCCCTGCCATCCGGCGCCACCCAGCCGGTCCAGCTGCACCCCATCGCCCTCGGCCCCGTAGCGGGTCAGAAGGTCGATGTTTTCGACCGGCAGATAGAGTTTGGCATCGCCGGCGTAGGCCAGTTCCAGACAGTCGTGGGGGGCCTCCTGAATGTCGAGGGTGCGCAGCCCCTCATAGCGACCGATGCCGTGGTCGAGGTGGACCACCAGATCGCCTGTGGTCAGGGCCGAGGCTTCGGCAAGGAAGTTGGAGGCACGGCGCTTCTTGCGCGGGCGGGCCAGCCGGTCGCCGAGGATGTCGGTCTCGGTGATGACGACCAGATCGTCGGTCTCGAACCCCGTCTCGACCGGCAGGACGGCGCGCAGATAGAGGGTGTCGGTCGCCGCCTGCACATCGGCCCAGTCGCGCACCGGCACGACGGGTTCCAGCCCGTGATCGGCCAGCATGGAGGCGAGGCGTTCCGACGAGCCCTCGCTCCAGGAGGCGAACAGCACCTTGCGACCGTCCGCGCGACGAGCCTTGGCATAGGCGGCCACCGCCTCGAACAGATTGACGCTGTCCTGCGCGCGCTCGGCCGCGAACGACCGCCCCAGCCGGCCGCCGGCATCCTCGCCCGGCCCCGAGAGCGGGCTGAGCTGGATGACGGGACGGGAGGCCAGCGCACGGGTCCAGTCGTCGGGCGACAGATAGAGGGCCTCGGGCGGCAGGGCGCGGCCGCTCTGGACGCTGCGACCGGGGCTGGCCTGTGCGGCCTCGCGCCGGGCCTCGAAGGCATCGACGGTCAGGTCCCAGCGCTCGGAGCGGGCCTTGTCGGCCTGGCTGTCCAGCCAGACGGTGGCGTCGGCCGGCAGATAGTCGAACAGGGTCTCAAGGTGCGGATAGAGCAGCGGCAGCCAGTGCTCCAGCCCCTGACGGCGGGCGCCTTCGCTAACGGCGGCATAGAGGGGATCGTCCCCCGCCGTGCCGAACCGGTTGAGATAGCCGGTGCGGAAGCGTGAAATGGCCTCGGGATTCAGCAGGGCCTCGGACACCGGGGCCAGACGCACGGCGGCCCTCTGGCCGGTCGAGCGCTGGGTGGCCGGATCGAAGGTGCGGATCGACTCCAGCTCCTGACCGAACATGTCGAGGCGCACGGGCTCATCAAAGCCCGGCGGGAAGACGTCGATGACCCCGCCCCGCACGGCATATTCGCCGCGTTCCGACACGGTCGAGGCGCGGACATAACCATTGGTGGCGAAATAGGTCTCGAGGGCCGCGGTATCGAGCTCGCGGCCGACGTGGGTCTCGAAGCCGGCGCTGGCGGTGATCTCGCGCGGCGGAGTGCGCTGCAGGGCGGCACCGACCGTGGCGACGATCAGCAGGGGTTTGTCGGGGGCCTTGCCGGCGGCGAGACGGCTGAGCGTCGCCATCCGCTGGGCCGAGACCGAGGACGACGGGCTGAGCCGGTCATAGGGCAGACAGTCCCAGGCCGGATAGGAGACGACCTCGATCCCCTCGGCGAAGAAGCCGACGGCGTCGATGAACTGGGCGGCGCGTGAGGCGTCGCGGGCGATGAACAGGGCGGTGCCGCCCTCGCCCAGCCGTTCGGCGACGCGCAGGGCGTCCAGACCCTCGGGCGCGCCGCTCAGCGTAAGGGGGTCCGCCATTACCCAATGCCTCGCGCCACCTCGGACGAGACCGACTCGGCGACGAACCGGCGGATGCGGTCCATCAGCGGCCCTTCCCATTCGGGCGGCGTGGGCGTCGAGCCCTTGATCCAGCCGTAGAGGGTGTGGTCGTCCTCATCCAGCAGGGCCTCGAACAGGGCGAGGTCGGCTTCGTCCAGTTGCGGCGCGACCTGTTCCGAGAACGGACCGAGGATCATGTCGGCCTCGCGGAAGCCCCGACGCCAGGCGCGGAAGCGGATGCGGTTCAGCCGGGTCGTCATTTCGGCGCGTGCGATGTCTTCGGCCACAAGAAGTCTTGCCCGGTCAAAAAGGAATGGAGCCGTGTCAGATAGCGGTCGCGGGTCCATTTCGCCACCCGTCCTGTCCGGCTATCGTGACGCATCATGCGGCCCGAGATTCTGTTTCCCCTGTTCGTCGCGGTCGAAAGCCTGAAGGGCGTCGGCCCGCGCATGGCCCCGGCGGTGCACCGGCTGGCCGGGCCGCTGGTGCGTGACCTGATGTTTCTGGCCCCCACCGGCCTGATCCGCCGGCGCGAGATGACCGTGCAGACCGCGGTCGCCGGTGAGGTGGGCATCTTTGACCTGATCATCGGCGGCCTGACCAAGCCGGGGCGGCCGGGCCTGCCGTTCAAGCTGCGGGCCAATGATGAAACGGGCTTTCTGACCTTGGTCTGGTTCGGCGGATCGGAGGCTTGGATCCGCAAGCAATGCCCGGACGGGGAGCGCCGAATCGTCAGCGGCAAGGTCGAGACATTCAATGATCTGGTCCAGATCGCTCACCCGGATTATGTGGTGCCTGCGGACAAGCGGGACGAGATTGTGCTGGTCGAACCCGTCTATCCCGCTACCCAGGGGATCACCTCGCGGCAGGTGCGCAAGCTGGTGATGACGGCGATGGAGTCGCTGCCGGACCTGGCCGAATGGCAGGATGCGGCGTGGCTGGCGAAACAGGCCTGGCCCTCGTGGCCGGACGCGATGAAGGCCCTGCACGCCCCCGAGAGCGAGCTCGATCTCGATCCGCAGGCCCCGGCGCGGGCACGGCTGGCGTTTGACGAGCTGCTGGCCCACCAGCTGGCGCTGGCCCGGAGGCGGCGGAACCGGCAGGCGGTGCGGGCACCTCGGCTGGCACCCGGGGCGGCGGCAGAGCGGTTGCTGGCCGCCCTGCCCTTCACCCTGACCGGTGCGCAGCAGCGGGCGGTGGCGGACATCCGGCGCGATCTGGCCCATGGCGAGCAGATGGCGCGTCTGCTGCAGGGCGATGTCGGCTCGGGCAAGACGGCGGTGGCCGCGCTGGTGCTGGCGGATGCCGTCGACAGCGGCTTTCAGGCGGCCCTGATGGCCCCGACCGACATTCTGGCGCGCCAGCATCATGAGCGGCTGGCGCCCCTGTTTGCCGAGACGGGCGTGGCCTGCGCCCTGTTGACCGGGCGAGACCCGGCCAGTGTGCGGCGGCCGGTGCTGGAAGGACTGGCGGGCGGGCGGCTGCCGCTGGTGATCGGCACCCACGCCCTGTTTCAGGACAGTGTGCAGTTCCATCGGCTGGGGCTGGCGGTCATCGACGAACAGCACCGGTTCGGGGTGCGCGAGCGTCAGCGGCTGCTGGACAAGGGTGGAGCCGACGGGGCCGTACACCTGCTGACCATGTCGGCGACGCCCATCCCGCGCACGCTGGAACTGACGCAATATGGCGAGCTGGACGTCTCGCGGCTGGATGAGAAGCCGCCGGGGCGTCGGCCGATCAAGACGGCAGTGCTGCCGCTGGACCGGCTGGGCGAGGTGGCGGTGCGACTGAAGGCGGCGATCGAGGGTGGGGCACAAGCCTACTGGATCTGTCCGCTGATCGAGGAGTCCGAACACATCGACCTGGCCGCCGCCGAGGACCGGGCGCGAGATCTGGGCAAGCTGATGGGGCGTCCGGTCGGGCTGGTGCACGGACGGATGCCGGGTCCGGAGCGCGAGACGGTCATGCAGTCGTTTCTGGATGGGCATCTGCCGCTGCTGGTGGCGACGACCGTGGTCGAGGTCGGCGTCGATGTGCCCAATGCTACGCTGATGGTGATCGAGCACGCTGAACGGTTCGGGCTGGCGCAGCTGCACCAGCTGCGCGGGCGGATCGGCCGGTCGGACAAGCCCAGCGCCTGCACCCTGCTGTACGGCCAGTCAGAGACCGGGCTGGGCAAGACGGCGGTCGAGCGGCTGGATATCCTGCGCCGGACCGAGGACGGGTTCGAGATCGCCGAGGCGGATTTCCGGATCCGGGGGGGCGGCGACCCGCTGGGACTGAAGCAGAGCGGCTTTCCGGCCTATCGGTTTGCCGATCCGATGGCCCATGCAGGGCTGATCCGGGCGGCGGCGGATGATGCGCGCCTGATCCTGGGGCGAGACCCGGGACTGACCTCCGACCGCGGGCGGGCGGTTCAGGTGCTGGAGGCGCTGTTCGACTGGCGCTCGGGACGACCGTCCGGCGACTGATCGACCGGCGTGTCCGGCGCGTAGCGCGCGGTCCAGACGGCCAGGCGCTCCTGCACATCATGTTCAATATCGCCGTAGAACAGATTGTAGGGACGTGATTTTCTACGGTCTGACCAGTTACCGGTTTCGCGGAAGGATTCCATGTCCGGCTGGGTGTGACGCAGCAGGCCATCCTTGCACACGGTGGCGACAGAGCGGGCGATCAGGGCCGGGCGGGCGCCCCATTCCAGCCCCGTGGCATTGGTGGCGCCCAGATGCACCCGGGCCGGAATCTCAACCTCGTCCGTCGAACCGTTGACCGGGTTGACGCAAACGGCAGCCCGATCGCCCAGATCGACCAGGCGCCCCCGGCTATCCCAGACGAGGGCGCGACGAAGCCGGCGGCGGGCGGCGCCGTCGTTGTCGTCGGTGACCGGAGAGAAAGCCACGAGACAGGCCGTCTGGTCGCGAGCGCTGCAAGGCGGCAGGGACGGCGTCGCCGGGTCAGCCGCCAGAATGGTATCCATGGCATAGACGGCGACGATCCGGCGACGCAGGGCGGCGTCACCAACGATCCGCTCGCGCACCAGCCGGTCGGCCAGTTCGCCCCCCTGCTCCACCCCGGCGATGACGATAGGCCCGGACGGATGGCGGGCCAGAAAGGCCTCGAAGGCCGCCTCGATGTCCCGGTACGCGAAGGCGCGGGCTTCACGCGCGTCATCGCGCAGGGTCAGACGGGTGTAGAGGCTGCCCTGACGGTAGCGGGGAATGCTGAGCCGACCGGAGCGCGCGAAGGGCACGGCATAGTTGGGAATGACAACCCGGAGCAGATAGGCATCGGCGTCGGCGTCGCCGATCGGGCCGTTCCATTCCTCGCCGCCATCGTAGGTTGTGGAGTGGATGAAGAAGACGGCTGCAGGGCCTGACCCTGTGATCCCCCTGTCCTGCATGGCCCAGGCCGAGGCCTGCTGATAGTCCGGCGCCGGCGGCGGGTCATAGGTCTGGAAGGGCACCTCGGGGTCCATGCCCGCCTGCAGGATGTCCCCCCGCCATACGGCCGCGGCAGCCAGGATCAGGAACACCAGGGCAAAGCCAGCATAGCCGATCAGGGTCCTGAGGCTGACCGCGCGAGGCTTCATCGATACGGGTCTTCCGTTGCCAGATACGACTGGACGTAGCGGCGCACGCCCTCCTCCAGCGGTGTCGACTGGCCGTCAAAGCCCAGCGCCCGGACCCGGTCCATGCGAGCCTGGGTGAAATACTGATAGCGGTCGCGGATCACCTCGGGCATGTCGATATAACTGATCTGCGGCTCCTTGCCGGCCGCATCAAAGGTGGCCCGTGCGAGGTCGGCGAACGAGCGGGCCTGTCCCGATCCGGCGTTGAAAACGCCTGAGATCTCCGGCTTGCCGAGCAGCCAGTCGATCACATCGACCACGTCATCGACATGGACGAAGTCGCGCAACTGGCCCCCGTCCGCGTAGTCCGGGTGATGGGAGCGGAACAGCTGGACCGGCTCGCCCGCCTGAACCCTCGGCCAGATCTGGGCCACAACCGACTTCATCCCGCCCTTGTGATATTCATTCGGGCCATAGACGTTGAAGAATTTCAGCCCTGCCCACTGGGTCGGGGCGCGGCCCCGGTCCGCCTGTTGACGGGCATAGACATCAAACAGGTATTTTGAATAACCATAGGCATTTAGCGGACGAAACTTGTGCAAAGACGCAAAGTCGTCCTCGTCATCAAAGCCTTCGTGACCGTCGCCATAGGTGGCCGCCGAGGAGGCATAGACAAGCCGCACACCGCGTCGCACGCACCAGTCCCAAAGGTCGCGGGACAGGGCAAAATTGGTCCGGAGGATCAGGTCGGCGTCCGGCTCGGTCGTCGAGGAGATCGCCCCCATGTGGATGACCGCCTCGATGCGATCGGCGTTCGCCTCCAGCTTTTCAAACATCTCTTCCGGCCACCAGAAGTCGGCGACCGGATGTTTGGCCAGATTCTTCCACTTGCCGAGGTCGGCCCCTTCCAGACGGTCGCAGACGACCACATCGTGACGACCCGCGGCACAGAGGCGGGCGACGATGTTGGAGCCGATGAAGCCGGCGCCGCCGGTGACCACGATCATGCGGCGCGTCATTGGCCCTCGCCTTTCGCCAGTTTCTGGATGGTGGCCGTGGTCGAGTGACCGGGCGAGAATTCCGCCAGCCGCACCTCTCCACCCCAGGATTCGACCTCGACGGCGCCGACGACGGTGTCGCGCGTATAGTCCGCACCCTTGATCAGCACATCCGGTCGCAGGGCCTTGATCAGGTCGAGCGGTGTTGCCGTATCGAAGGACGTCACCCGATCCACGCTGGCCAGGCCCCCGATGACCGCTGCCCGGCTGTCCAGATCGTTGACGGGGCGGCCGTCGCCCTTCAACCGGCGCACAGACTCATCCGTGTTGAGCGCCACCACCAGCCGGTCGCACCAGGCCCGCGCCTGGGCCAGATAGGCGACATGGCCGCGGTGCAGGATGTCGAAACAGCCGTTGGTGAAGCCGACCTTGAGCCCCGCCGCCTTCCACAGGTCGACCTGATCGACCAGGGTCTCGACCGGCACGATCCGACCGTGATCGATATCCATGGCGCCGGTGAGCTCGGCCTCGAGCAGTTCGGGAGGCGTGACCGTGGCGGTGCCGCTTTTGCCCACCACGACGCCGGACGCCAGAATGGCAAAGGCCGCCGCATCCGGCAGGTCATGCCCGGCGGCCAGCGCGAGGCCGAGGGCCGCAAGGCCCGTATCACCGGCACCCGACACATCGAACACTTCGCGGGCGCGGGCGGGAATGTGCTGGACCGCACCGCCGCGCCGCATCAATGACATGCCCTTGCCCGCGCGGGTGACGATCACAGCCTTGGCCGTCGTCTGATCCAGCAGGGCCGAAAGCGCGCGCTCGACCTCGGCGTCGGTGTCGGTCGGCAGGCCGGTGGCCCCCGCCAGTTCGGCGGCATTGGGCTTGATCAGGTCGACCGCGCCATAGCGGGCGAAGTCGCGGCCCTTGGGGTCAACGATGACCGGCACCCCGGCCTGTGCGGCATGGGCGAGCGCCGCCGCGATCAGGGCGTCGCTGACCACGCCCTTGGCATAGTCCGAGATCAGGATGGCGTCCGCGCCCTCGAACACGCCCTCGCCTGCATAGTCAGTGTCGAGAGTGTCTTCCTCGTCGAGACGCAGCAGCTGCTGGCCCGCGGCGACATAGCGGGTCTTGACCACGGTGCGGGCCGTATCGGTGTAGCGCACGGCGTCGGTCAGGCCGGGCTCGGCGGCCAGAAGATCGGCCAACGCCCGGCCCTCGACATCCTGTCCCGCGACCGAGCCGAGGGTCACGCGAGTGCCCAGCGAGGCCAGATTGCGCGCCACATTGCCGACGCCGCCCGGCATGGAGACCGAGCGGTGGGTGCGAAGGACGGGCACCGGGGCCTCGGGCGAGATGCGGCTGACCTCGCCATAGACGAACCGGTCCAGCATCAGGTCACCGACGCAGGCAAGGGTCAGGGACGGCGCCCGGGCGAGCAGGCTTTGAAGACCGGCGAGGTTCATGCGTCGGAGCTATCCCACAGGACCGGGCACGTCCAGTCGCGGACCGGTTCAGGCCGCGCGCTTGATGCCCTGGGCGATGACCAGATCGTCAAAGGCGATCAGTTGACCGGCGAGGGATTCGAACTGGTCCAGCGGCACCATGTTCGGGCCGTCCGACGGGGCATTGTCGGGGTCCTGATGGGTTTCCATGAAGACGGCATCCACGCCGACCGAGACCGCAGCGCGGCCCAGAACCGGCACGAATTCGCGCTGGCCGCCCGAGGACGTCCCTTGCCCGCCCGGCTGCTGGACACTGTGGGTGGCATCGAACACCACCGGGCAGCCGATGTCGCGCAGCACCGGCAGGGCGCGCATGTCCGAGACCAGGGTGTTGTAGCCAAAGCTGGCGCCCCGCTCGCAGGCCATGACGTTGGGATTGCCCGCGCCCACGACCTTGGCGATGACATTCTTCATGTCCCACGGGGCGAGGAACTGGCCCTTCTTGATGTTGATCACCTTGCCGGTGGCAGCAGCGGCCAGCAGCAGGTCGGTCTGGCGGCACAGGAAGGCAGGGATCTGGATGACGTCGACGGCCTGGGCGGCCTCGGTGCATTGGGCCTCGGAGTGGACATCGGTGAGGACCGGCAGGCCGACGCTCTCGCGAATCTCGGCAAAGATGGGCAGGGAGTCCCGGAGCCCAAGCCCCCGGGCCGCGTTGGCCGAGGTGCGGTTAGCCTTGTCAAAACTGGTCTTGTAGATGATGCCGACGTTCAGACGCTCGCCGATCTCCTTGAGCGCGTTGGCCATTTCCAGCGCGTGCTGGCGGCTTTCCAGCTGGCAGGGGCCGGCGATGAAGACGATGCGGCGACCGCCGCCGATGGTGACCGGACGCTTGAGACCTTCGGAGATTTCAATGACGGCGTTGGGACGGCTCACGATATTCACTTTCGACAGGATGGGAGCCTGGGGCTCAAATCAGACAGGACGTCATATGGGGTGGATGATTTTGGATAACAGGTTTTCCGACGGGATGCGCGCATGAGCGGGACGGATGCGCCGGTGATCCTGTGGTTCCGGCGGGACCTGCGGCTGGCGGACAACCCGGCCCTGACCGAGGCGGTGGCCAACGGGCGGCCGGTCATGCCGCTGTATGTTCTGGATGAGGCGGCGGAGGGACGCCCCCTGGGCGGAGCGTCGAAATGGTGGCTGGAGCGCTCGCTGCAAGCGTTGGCCGAGGCGCTGGACAAGGCCGGGGCGCCGCTGATCCTGAAACGCGGCCCGGCCGAGGCGGTGCTGCGGGCGCTCATTGAGGAGACCGGGGCGAAGACGGTGTTCATGAATCGCCGGTTCGAGCCTGCGGCCTTCGCCGCGGATGCCGACATCGCCCACGCGCTGAAGGCTGAAGGCATCGAATGTCGCGGCTTCAACGGGTCGCTGCTGGCCCGGCCGGGATCGGTGCTGACCCAGGCCGAGAAGCCCTACAAGGTCTTCACCCCCTTCTATCGCGCGCTGATGGAGGCGATCGAGCCGCCGCCCGCGCGCCCGGCGCCGGAGCGGATTGCCGGCGTGAAGGGCGTCGCGTCTGATCCGCTGGAGGACTGGGGCCTGTATGAGGCGCGCCCCGACTGGGCCGCCCGGTTCGACGCGAAGGCCCCGGGCGAGGCGGCGGCGTCGAAGCGACTGGCCGACTTCATCCGCCGGGATCTGGCGAACTATGGGGTGATGCGGGACCGGCCCGGCAAGCCCGGGACCAGCCGGCTGTCGGCGGCGCTGCACTGGGGCGAGATCAGCCCCTGGCGCGTGGTTCTGGATGTGCGCGCCGCGGTCGAGGCCGGCACGGTCACCGAACAGCAGGCCGAGGCCTTTGTGCGCGAGATCGGCTGGCGTGAGTTCTCGGCCCATCTGCTGCACCAGTTCCCGACCCTGCCGGACCGGAATTTCCAGCCGAAGTTCGACGACTTCCCCTGGCGGTCGGACGGCGCTGGCCTGAAAGCGTGGCAGGCGGGCCAGACCGGCTATCCCATGGTCGACGCGGGAATGCGCGAGCTGTGGACCACGGGCTGGATGCACAATCGGGTGCGGATGGTGGTCGCCTCGTTCCTGGTGAAACACCTGCGAATCGACTGGCGCGAGGGCGAATCCTGGTTCTGGGACACGCTGATCGATGCCGATCTGGCCAGTAATTCGCAGAATTGGCAGTGGGTCGCGGGATCCGGAGCCGATGCCGCGCCGTATTTCCGTATCTTCAACCCGGTGTCGCAGGGCACCAAGTTCGATGCGGATGGTGAGTATGTTCGACGTTGGGTGCCGGAGCTCAAGAAGCTTCCCGATCGCTGGTTGCACAGCCCGTGGGAGGCTCCGGCCGAAGTCCGTGCCGATGCGGGTGTCCAGCTGGGCAAGACCTACCCCCGTCCGATTGTCAATCACGCCGAGGCGCGCGACGCGGCGCTCGCGGCCTTCAAGAGTCTGGGCAATGAGGGGTAGACTGCCGGTCCTTGCCCTCTCCTGTGGAGGTCTGTGATGACGACGACCACCCTGAGCGACATTCAGGCCCCGGCACATGCGCCGCGTGGATTCGGCCTGTTCCTGCGCCTGCTGGCGGCGAACTGGACCTGGGGGCGGCTGACGCTGAAGCTGCCGGACGGGGCCATGCACGAACTGGTCGGCAAGGTTCAGGGCCGCAGCGCCGTGCTGGACATCCGCGACTACAACGTCGCCCGCCGGGTGCTGGCCAATGGCGATATCGGCTTTGCCGAGGGCTATATGGCCGGAGAATGGGACAGCCCCGATCTGGCGGTCCTGCTCGAGGTTCTGGTCGAGAACTACGACCACATCCACAGGCTGTTCAATGGCTCCCTGCCGATGAAGGTCATCAACTGGGTCAGCCACCGACTGCGGCGCAACAGCCGCCGGGGCGCGCGCAAGAACATCCACGCCCACTATGACCTGGGCAATGAATTCTATGCGTCATGGCTGGACGAGACCATGACCTATTCCTCGGCGCGCTATGCGGCCAAGGACGAGGCGTTGGCGGTGGCCCAGGCGCGCAAATACGAAAGTCTGGCCCGGCGCATGGACCTGCAAGCCGGGCAGTCGGTGCTGGAAATCGGCTGCGGCTGGGGCGGGTTCGCCGAATATGCCGCGCGCGAGGTCGGGGCCAAGGTCACGGCCATCACCATCTCGCAGGAACAGTATGATTTTGCCCGCCAGCGCATGCAGCGGGCGGGGTTGGGCGAACAGGTCAACATCCAGCTGGTCGACTACCGCGATGTGACCGGCCGGTTCGACCGCGTCGCCTCGATCGAGATGTTCGAGGCCGTGGGACAGGAATACTGGCCGACCTATTTCAGCAAGATCGCCGAGGTGCTGGCGCCGGGCGGCCGGGCGGCCCTGCAGATCATCACCATTCAGGACGCCCTGTTCGAGGAGTATGCGGTCCGGACCGACTTCATCCAGAAATACATCTTCCCCGGCGGGATGCTGCCCAGCGAGGAACGGTTGAAGCCGGTGATCGAGGCCGCGGGCCTGAACTGGCAATCGGTCGAGCGCTTCGGTCAGGATTATGCCGACACTCTGGCCGCCTGGGACCGCCGCTTCCAGTCCAGCTGGAGCGACATCCAGCGCATGCAGAGCTTCGACGAGCGGTTCCGGCGGATGTGGCGCTTCTATCTGGGCTATTGCGAAGCCGGGTTCCGGTCGGGCCGGACGGATGTGATCCAACTGGCGATCGGCAAGGGGTGATCCGATGTCGCCGCTCATCGAAGCCCGTGACCTGCTGGCTCTGATACGCGAGGGGGCCGTTCGGGTCGTCGATGCCGGGTGGCGACTGGACGGGACCGATACGCGGGCCCTGTTCCGGGAGGCGCATATCCCGGGGGCGGCGTTCTTCGATCTGGAGGCGGTGTCCGACCCGACCTCGCCCCTGCCCCACACCCTGCCGGACGCCGCGCATTTCGGGCGGGCCATGGGGGCGCTGGGCCTGTCAGAGGGCGACCGGATCGTTGTGTATGAGGCCGGGCCGATGTTCTCGGCGCCGCGCGCCTGGTGGATGCTGAGGACCTTTGGTGCCACGCAGGTGCAGGTGCTGAACGGGGGGCTGGACGCGTGGACGCGGGCCGGGGGCGAGACCGAAGGCGGGGTTGCCCGTCCCCTGCCCGCTCGCTTCGATGCCCAACTGGACCGGGATACAGTGGCCGACATCGAGGTCGTACGTCAGGCCCTGAACGAGGGCACCGCCCCGGTGCTGGACGCGAGAGGTGCGGTCAGGTTCCGGGGCGAGAGCGCCGAGCCTCGCCCCGGAGTGCGGCCCGGCCATATGCCGGGAGCGCGGAACCTGCCCTATGCAGCCCTGGTCGATGAGGCGGGGCGTCTGCGAGACCTCGCCGACCTTGAGGCCGCATTCGAGGCGAGCGGGCTGGACGATGGGGCTGTGCCGATCACCACCTGCGGCTCGGGCGTGACCGCGGCCATTCTGGTGCTGGCTCTGACCGTGCTGGGCCGCCCGGCGCGGCTCTATGACGGGAGCTGGGCCGAATGGGGGAGCCACACGGACACCCCCATCCAGACCGGCTGACGCCTCAGGACGTCGGAGGCGCGACGGGCAGTGGTCCCGAGACCTCGGCCGGGATGTCCTTCTCCCCGCGCGAGACCACGGTGGCGGCCACCAGATCGCCGGTCACGTTCAGCGTGGTCCGGCACATGTCGAGGAAGCGGTCGACGCCCAGGATCAGGCCGATACCTTCGGGCGGAACCCCGACCATTACCAGGATCAGGGCCACCACGGGCAGGGAACCCGCCGGCACACCGGCCGTGCCGATACCGCCCAGAATACAGACCAGCATGACCACCAGCTGCTGCTGGAGGTTGAGGTCGATACCGAAGAACTGGGCCAGAAACAGCACCGTCACCCCCTCGAACAGGGCGGTGCCGTTCTGGTTGGCCGTGGCCCCCACCGTCAGGACGAAGCGCGAGATGCGCTTGGGCAGTTTCAGCTGCTCCTCGGCGGCCTTGATGGCGACCGGCAGGGTCGCGTTCGAGGACGCGGTCGAAAAGGCCACCACAAAGGGCTCGCGGACGCCCCGGGCGAACTTCAACGGGTTCATGCCGCCGAAGATCATCACCAGCAGCGGATAGACGATGAACATGTGGATCGCCATGGCGCCGACGGCCACGCCCGCATAGGCTCCCAGACGGATCAGCAGATCCCAGCCGAACACAGCGGCCAGATTGAACATCAGGGCGGCGATGGCGATCGGGGCCAGTTTGATGACGGCGTTGATCAGTTTCATCATCACTTCCAGCAGACCCTGCAGGGTCTCCTGAAGCTGGTCGGTGGCCCTGGACTTGGCCATCACCATGCCGATGCCAAAGATCAGGGCGAACACCATGACCGGCAGGATCTGGTTGTCGGCGGCCGCCGTGATGACGTTCGACGGGATCATGTCGAGGAAGAACTGGCCGGCCTCGATGCTGGTGGGCGCATTGCCGACGATGGCGGCGGCGCCGTCGCGGCCGTCCTCCAGCAGTTGCGCGGCCAGCGCCGGATCAACGCCTGCGCCCGGCTGGAAGTAGTTGACCATGACCAGGCCGATCCCGACCGCGATGGCGGAGACCATGATGGTAAAGACCAGCGTCTTGAACCCGACCCGGCCCAGCGACTTCAGGTCGCCCATCTCGGCTACACCGACGGCCAGCGCCGCGAACAGCAGCGGAATGACCAGCATGAACAACAGGCGCAGGAAGATCTGCCCGACCGCCTGGATCAGTTCCATGACCCATGGAATGACCACCAGATCATTCAGATTGACGTAGAGACCGCCGCCAAGGCCGACGGCAAAGCCGAGCAGCATCCAGAGATAGAGCGGCACACCGCCGCGTTTGGTCGTTTCCATGAGTCCCCCGGGGGTGTCCGTTCTTGTCGTTTACCGGATCGGCAGGCCGTAGATCAGCCCGCCCGGTGTTGCGTTCCACTGTGCATTCAGGCCGCGGGCAAGGTCCAGTGCCGAATCCGATCCCAGATTGCGGGCGAAGACCTCGCCATAGTTCCCCACAGCAGAAATCGCCTGATACGCCCAGCGGTCCGACAGGCCCAGCCGCGTGCCGAACTCGCCCTCGACGCCCAGCAGACGGCGGATGCGCGGGTCGCGGGCCTCCTTTGCCTGATCCGCAACGGTATCGCGGGTGACGCCATATTCCTCGGCCAAGATCAGGGCATTCAGAGTCCAGCGGACCACCCGGGTCCAGTGGGGATCCTCGCGACGCACGATCGGACCCAGCGGCTCCTTGGAAATCACATCGGGCAGAATGGCGTGCTGTTCGGGATTGGCCAGGGTCGTGCGGGCGGCGGCCAATGCCGACACGTCGGCGGTGAAGGCATCGCAACGCTCCTCCCCATAGGCACGCCGGGCCTCTTCCTCGGTGGCCACCACCACGGCCTCATACTCCAGCCCGCGCAGGCGGAAATAGTCGGCCAGATTGAGCTGGGAGGTCGACTCGGCCTGAACGCAGATCCGGGCCCCGTTCAGCTCGGTCGCGCTGCCCAGATTGAGCGCGCGCCGCACCATGAAGCCCTGACCGTCGTAATAGTTGGTGCCGGCAAAGGAGACATCCTCGGTCACGTCGCGGTCCATGGTCCAGCTGGTGTTGCGCCACACCACATCGACCCGTCCCTCGCGCAGGGCGTCGAACCGCTGGGCGGTGGTCAGGGGCACGAACCGCACCGCATCCGGATCATTGAATATGGCGGCCGCCATGGCCCGGCAGAAGTCGACGTCAAAGCCGCGCCATTGGCCCCGGTTGTCGGTATAGGCAAAGCCGACCAGACCCTCATGAACCCCGCAGTTCAGACGCCCTCGACGGCGAACGGCGGCCAGGGTCGGGCCGATGGTGCCGGGCGCGGTCGCCTCGACCGGCGGCAGACCGGCCAGATCGTCATCCGGGGTGGCGGCCTTCTTGGCATCGTCACCGCCGCAAGCGGCCAGCACCAGCGCCGCCGCAAGGGCGGTCCCGGCGGCAAGCAGGCGATGAAAGCGTGACGGCGTGCGGTTCGTCATGACCGCCTTATAGACGGTATCCGCCCCCGCTTCGCAACCGCCCGGGCGAGGAAAGGCGGGGACGTGGTGACCGCCGTTGCGAGGCTTTCACGGCAATGCAATCCTGAGCCTCATGAAGGCATACCCCATGAAAGCGGTGATCAGCGGATTAGTTCTGGCCGGATCGGCTGCAGCCTGCTCAGCTCCTCGCGAGCCTGTGACTCTCGACATCGATCTCGGCGAGGGTCTGGCCGGACGTTGCGTGATCATCTATGAGCTTCAGCAGCGCGCCCGTTTCGGCCTGGCGACGTACTGGCCTGTGCACGTCGAAGAGTCCGGAGACGCCCGTATCGTGCGGGTGTCGAAATCTCTTTGCCCGGACCTGATGATCGAAACTCCGGGACGGTTCGCCGAACTCCTGAAACATGATGGGGGCAAAGCAACCGTCGACTTGACCGGTGCCCAAGGTTACGGGCGCTGTGATGCAATGGAGCCTAGCTCGCGCCGCGATCTCCTCGAGGAGCAACTCGCAACTGCAGGAACAGCAAGATGCGCCGGATGGTAAGCCGTGGGTAAGCTTCAGATCTGGAAACCGTGGCGCGCCCTGCAGGACTCGAACCTGCAACCGTCCGCTTAGAAGGCGGGTGCTCTATCCGGTTGAGCTAAGGGCGCCTCGGGTTCGCCGCAGAGCGGTGGCATGCGCCAGGGCTCAGTGCGTCCAGGGCTGTTTGCGGTGGGTGGCGAAATTGTCGGCATAGGCCTTGAGGATCAGCGGGGCCTCGTGCGGCTCCTGCAGACGGAAGGCGATTCCGTGGCGCTCGGCATAGGCGACGGCCTCGTCCCGGGTGTCAAAGGTCAGGCGAACCTGGCCGTTCATGTCGGTCGAACCGGTCCAGCCCATCAGCGGATCGATAAAGCGCGCAGACGCCGGCATGAACTCCAGAATCCAGGCGGCGGTCTTGGCCTTGCCCGACTGCATGGCGGTTTTCGCCGGTCTGTAGATACGCGCCAACATGTCCGTCTCGTTCGCCTCAAAGGGGCCCTCGCCCCGCGCTGACCCTCGTTTAGCGAGCGTCGCCCCGGCGGTCCAGCCGCCCGGCCCTTGGTCGGGGCGAGAGGATTCGAACCTCCGACCCTCTGCTCCCAAAGCAGATGCGCTACCAGGCTGCGCTACACCCCGACATCAAGGGACGGCTCTCATGCCACGCCCCCGCCCGGCCCGCAACGCGGATCAGCGATCGCAGGGCGCGTCGGTATCAAAGAAGGGATGGCGGACCCGGTCGCCGGGCTGCGCGCCGATCTCGCCCATGCGCCCGGCCCGGACCTCGAGCACGCCGTTGGCGGCGCCGCGCGAGGGATATGTGGTCTCGGTATAGGGGGTGGTGTGGGCCGCGATCGAGATGATGCAGCCCTGCGGATCCAGATAGACGATATCCAGCGAGCTGGGGGTGTTCAACATCCAGAAGCCGCGCTCGGCCGCCTCGGGATACTGGAACAGCATGCCCCGGTCGTCGGGCAGCGGAGGACGGTTCATCAGGCCCCGCTGGCGCTCTTCGAACTCGTCCGCGATCTCGACCTCGAAGTCGAAACTGCCCTTGGCGGTGACCACCGTCAGCGGCTCGACCGGCAGGGACTGCCCCCCGCTGCCCGTCACCGCGTCCTGGGCGCAGGCGCCGGTGAACAGCAGTGCCGCAAACAGGGCGGCGACGGGCAGGCTGCGGGTGAACGTCATCAGATCAACTGCAGGGCGTCTGGGTGTCGAAGAAGGGATGGCGGACCCGGTCGCCCGGCCCGGCCCCGATTTCACCCATGCGTCCGGCCCGGACCTCAAGCACGCCCTTGGCGGCGCCGTTCGAGGGATAGGTGGTCTCGGCATTGGGGGTGGTGTAGGCCGCGATCGAGATGATGCAGCCCTGCGGGTCCAGATAGACGATGTCGAGCGAGCTGGGGGTGTTCTGCATCCAGAAGGCGCGCTCGGCCGCATCCGGGAACTGAAACAGCATGCCCTTGTCGTCTTCGAGCGGCGGGCGGTACATCAGCCCCCGCGCCCGCTCGGCCTCGTCGTCGGCGATCTCGACGTCGAAGTCGAAACTGCCCTGATCCGTAACGACGCTGAGGGTTTCGACCGGCAGGGTCTGGCCGTCAGCCGAGCCGTCATCCTGGCTGCAGGCACCGGTGAACAGAAAGGCCGCCATGATCGCGGCTGCGGGAAGATAACGCTTCAACACCTGTTCCACCTCTTTCGTCAGGCGGACTGGTCTCCGCCCATTCTGATTTCCGCGACGACCAGGCCCTTGGGGCCCTCGGCGAAGCGAACCTGAACCGGATCGCCGGGCAACAGATCCTCGATGCCACACCGACGCAGGGTCTCGACGTGGACGAAGATATCGCCCTCGGCCTCATCGCGCACCACAAAACCATATCCCTTGGTGCGATTGAACCATTTCACGACGGCGGGTTGAAGCGGGAGGCCGGACAAGGGCTCGGCCGTGGCCGTCGACGGCGCATGGCCAAGGGCCCTCAGGCCATCATATCCGCTGCGCGTCGCGGGCGGATCGGCAGCCTCTTCGTCGTCGGATAGATCGAGTACCTCAAGCACCTGCCAGCCCTTGGGGCGGCGCACGCATTCGCAGCGGATGGACGCACCTTCGGGCGCGCTGTCCCGACCGGTGTCGCGCAGGCTGCTGATATGCAGCAGAACATCCTTGAGGTCCGTCATGTCCGGATCGTCCGGAACGATGAACCCGTATCCCTTTCCGGGATCAAACCACTTGACCTTGCCGACGATCTCGATCGTTCCCGGCGTATCAAGCCCCTCTAGGTCAGACACAGCAAAACACCCCCGCCCGCGAACAGCAGACACGGCCATGCTTAACACGGTTCTGTGAAGCCTGTGGAGTGCGAAAACGCCGGTTTTACGCCGCAGGTTGCCGCTGCGACGCAGTTGCAGGACCATCCCCGTCTCGAATCCGAACGGATGGCGCAATAAATTTCCGATGGGGGAAACCCCGCGTGGCAGTCCCTAGGGGAGCTTCTGGACCCTCACGACAACGCACTGACCCTATTGCTTTTTCCAATGAACACGGCCACTTAGCCGAAGGTCGTAGAGCAACTCGTAGAAATAACCGTAGAAAATGGCCCTCCGCGCGAGCCGCAAATCTAGGAAGCTTAACCCCGGCGTGTATGCGCGCCCGGACGGCAAACTTCAGGCCAAGATCGCCATCCCCGCTGATGTTCAGTTCGCATACGGACGGACCAGCGTCACCCGCTCCTTAAAGACGGATGACCCGGACGAAGCTAACCGGCGTCACGCCGAAATGGTCGCGAGCTTCAATGCAGGCTTCGACCTGATCCGACGTGGAACGGCGTCTAAGGCTTTCGAGGCGTTCGCTCTGAAGCTTCACGGCTCACAGTCAGAGGTTATCAGCGACCGCGCGGACAGGGGGTCGTTCACAGACGGGGCAAATCACTACCTATCGCCGACGTGGCGTCAGCGTCTCGACAGCGACAATCCGGAAGAGCTGGCGGCGACAGTCGGATGGGCGGCGGATTGGTTTTATGCGGAACAGCTAGGCTTGGACCCGGACGACCTCCCGCGCGAGCTGCGTGAATCTCACGCATATCGCCAAGTGATGCGGGAATGCGCCGAAATCCTGAAGGACTCTTGGCGCGCGGGCGTCGAGGCGGCGGAAGGTCGGACCATTACCCCTCCCCGCTATCCTGCCCTCAAATCCAAGGCCGATGAATCGGCGGACGGAAACCGTGCGCTGAACGACCGGGCGACGCTCCCGGTGTCCCGCTATTTCGAAGAGGTCTATTGTCCGGCGACGCTGGGCGAGCTGGGCGACACGGCGCTGAAGAACAAACGGCAGTCGATAGACCTCTTCACCGCGCTGATCGGTGACCCTGCCGTCTATCTCACGACGCGCGCCCAAGTCGGCGACTTCCAAGAGGCGCTGAAGCACCTTCCGGATGGCCGAAGGGTGACGGGCGACTTGGCAAACAAATCCAAGATTGAACTCGTAGCGATGCAACGGGCGGGGACGCTGAATCTCCCCCGGCTGGGCGCGACGACCATCGATAAGCACGTTCAGAACATCAAAACGCTGCTAGGCCACGCCTTTAAGAAGGGCCATGTCCGCATGAACCCGGCACTCGGGATCGAAGGCGTAAAGCCTACGGAGGCCAACGCGAAGACAGAGCGTCGTCCATTCACCCGCGCTGAAATCGAAACGATCTTCCGCCAGCCGATGTTCGCGGGCTGCGCTGCTGACACCGACCGGGGCGTCTATCAGCCCGGCAAAGTGATGATCCGGGATGAGCGGTTCTGGATTCCTGTGCTGCTGTTCCTCACCGGGGCACGGGCGAGCGAGGTCGCGGGCCTCGAAAAGGCGGACGTGAAGGTCGCAGACGGGACAGCTCGCATCGTTTTCCGATACTCGGCCCTCCGTCGCCTGAAGAACCGGGAGTCCGAACGAGTCATCCCGTTGCACCCTTGGGCGCTGAAGATGGGCTTCGCCGAATACGTCACGTCACTCCCGGAAGACACGCCCTATCTCTTCCCGAAAGTTGTGAAGGAAGGCCGCGATCCGAAGACCGGGAAGCTGACCGAAACCTCGCTCGGAGGAACATCGGTGTTCCGCAAGTTCAATCGGACCCTCTTGAAACACGTCGGCTTGGCCGCCGACCCAAGCGCAACACTCCATTCGTTCAGGCACGTCTTCGAAGACGCCATGACCGGGCGGGACATTCCGGAAGAGGTCATGTTCCGGCTGACGGGACGGACCATTGCGGGGAGCCGCCGCATCTATACGAAAAGCCTTCCACACGGAGAGGAAGCTCGCGACCTACGCGCCGAAGACTATATGCGACACGTAGAGCGTATAGATTTTGGCGGGGCCAACATTTCTTGGCTGTTTGCTAGATCGTAATATGTTACAATAGCCACGATGACTTCAGCGGAGTTGGTGGCTAGTTGGAAAGAAGGCAGTAAAGGCTTCTTCAAGTTTCTGGACGATGTAAAACCCGTCGTCCGGTCGTCGCATGGCGGCTTTATTCCATTCGTTCCGGGTCCGCGCGAGCAAGCCGAGATCGAACGGGCATTGGACGGGGATTACTCGACCCTCGTCTTCTCTTGGCCGCGTCGCCACGGGAAGACCGCGACCAGCGTCATGATAATCCTGTGGCGCTTTGTGACCCGGCGAACCGAAAACATTGCCATCGTCGCCAACTCCGAAAAGCAGGTCGTGGACACAGCCTTCCGGATGCTCCGGGACGCATTCGAGAACACCGCTTTCCTGAAGCGCCTCACCGGCTCCGGGAGCATCGACGTAGGGATCGATACAATCCGCTTCCCGGCCATGTCGTCCGTCATTCAAGCCTTCAGCGCGAACCCTTCAGCCCTATGGGGTAAGAAGCTGACGGCGGCGCAGATCAGCGAGCTTCACGCGGCCAAGAGCGACGACGTTCTGACCGCCCTCACCGGCTCTCTGATCGACAGCGCCGGGTCCGTCCTGCTGATCGATTCCACGGTCGGCCCCATGTCGTCGCCGCTCTATGCGCTCTATCAGGCGCACCAGCAGGGCGACGACCCGTCCCTCTTCTTCAGTCATGTCCAATACGCGGACCTAGATGACGCTTGCGCCAATAGCCCGCCGTGGATCGATCCGGTTCGCCTTCGCGCGGCCTCGCGCCGGATGCTCCCCCGGACCTTTGGCCTCTATCACCTGAACCGCTGGGGCGACGCTTCGAACCTCTTGCTGGACGAAGAGACGCTGAAGCAATGCACGGCTGAAACCTACCTCTCCGATCCGAAGGCTCTGTCGGCGGGCGCGAGCTATGTCGTTAGCGCCGGACTGGACAGAGCGTTCGGCGGCTCGAAACATGGCGACGCGACCGTGACGACGTGCGTCGTGAAGACGACCGTGGACGACGAAGAACACTACTACGTCCTCGATAGCGACGTGGTGCTGTTCTCCCGCCTCGGAGGCATCAAATCCAACTTCCGGCGCTATCATCGGGAATGGGGGATGACCCGGCTTGGCCTCGAAACCTACGGAGCGCAGGACGTCTTCGATTGGGCGCAGCTAGAGCCGTTCGCGGACGGGACGGAGCTTATTACCCCCTCTAGGAAGGCGCAGTATCAAGCCTTCACCACGCTGGCGACCGCTGCCGCCGAAGGGCGGCTTCATATTGATCCCCGGTTCTCGCGCCTCATCGAAGAGCTGAAGACGTTCGAGATCACGGAGGACGGCAAGGAGACGGTCGGAAACGAAGCCCTCCCGAAGTTTGGTCACGCGCGGGGCAAGCATGACGACGCCGTCTACAGCTTGGCTTGGGCCATTCACGCCCAACGGGACGTCACCCTGAACCCCTATGAGATCGCGGGCATCCGATGCACGGATACGGGAGCTTCACGACGCATTTGCGCCCTTAACGGCGGGAACGTGGTCCCGCTCTGCGCCAGCTCTTGCCGGTCGATGCGCCACGCATACGAGCTTTTCGACCAGTATGCGGGCCGGACCCCGTCCAATAACCTCCCATTCGAGGTATTCGCACGCGAAAAGCTGAAGAATGTGGGTAGCCATACTATAGCACGGTAGATTTTGCTGTTGCTGTATAGCCATTTCGTGATAGAATATACACTTCATGATTTGGCTGGACAAGGAGAAGAAGGAGTTCATCGATCTTGTTAAATCCTCGCAAGCGAGGAAGGATCGCGCACGTGAGGCTCTTAACTTCTTCGACGACCAGCAAGACGACACCACGCTAGCCCTGATCCGGAAGCGTTTCGCTTCGTCAGAAAGCTTCCGCGTCTTCACCGTCAATATGGTCCGCAAGGTCGTTTCGCGACGCGCGACGGCCTATCGCATCCCACCCACTCGCACGTTCGAAGGCTGGGATCAGCAAGCGGGCAACGCACTCTATCAAGCTGCCAACGTGGACGCCGTGATGAAGCGGGCGTCCAAGCTGACCAAGCTGCTGAAGACGACGGCTCTACAGGTCCGCTATGGCGACCACGGCCTTTCCCTGTCGGTTCTGACCCCGCACATTCTGGACGCTGTCTATGATGAGCCGGAACATCCTTCCCGGCTGATCGTCACCCACAGTTCGCCGGACACGAACCGCACCACCTACAGCGATTGGACGGCCACCGGCTTTCGTCGCCGGGACGCCCAAGGCCGACCGATCACGGTCCCCGGCAACGCCGGAGGCGTAAACCCCTACGGCACCCTCCCCTTCGTTCCGCTCTTCGACCGGCTTCCGGACAGCGCCTTCTTCCTTCCGGGTGGCGACGACCTGATCGGATCGCAAAAGGCGTTGAACGTCGGTCTGGTAAACCTCTTCCGGTCGATTGAGCTACAGGCTCACGGACAGGCGGTGGCGAAGGGGCTCCCGGTTGGCGATCCCATCGCGACCGGCCCGGACAAGGTGATCTTGCTCCCCCCGGACGGGGAGTTCAGCTACGCCGCGCCGAACGCGCCTATCGCGGATATCCTCGCTGCCCTTGAGTTCCTGATGCGCCAGACCGCCGCGTCGAACGACGTCGGGGCTGACGTATTCGACCTGTCGAAGCGGGCGGAATCGGGAAGCGCAAAATCCGTCGAACGCCTCGATCTCCGGGAGGCTCGCCAAGACGATATTGCACTGTGGCGGCAATACGAAACCCGGCTCTTCGAAGTCATCAAGCGCGTCGTGAACACCCACGCTCCCGGCACCATCCCGGAAGGGGCGACCGTCCGCGTCGATTTCGGGGAGCTTCAGGACAACCTCACCGAAGCCGAGCTTCTGGAAAATCTGAAGGTCAAAGCCGAGCTGGGGGTTTCCTCACCGGTAGACGCCATCCTCGCCCTGAACCCGGACGGCTTCGCATCCCGCGAAGACGCCTACCGGGAACTGCTGCGCCGTAAGGCCGAAACGCAAGAGCTACTGCTAACGCTCTGAAAGGACTCATCCCCATGACCGATGCGACCGACGCTACGCCCTCCGAACAAATCGATGGCAAGCCCGATGTCACTTCTGAGATCGCCCGCATAGACAAGGCCCTCGCTTCGCTGGAACACGACTCCCAAGCGTTCCGAAGTTCCTTCGATTACGACGGTCTGATCGCTGAACTGGACACGCTCATTCCGGAAGATCAGCGGAAGGATGCCCCCGCAAACGCTTCAGCAATCGACCGCGTCTTTCACAAGATGACGGCGGCGCTGGCGGCGGCGAAGCGTCCGGTCGTTCCGGTGACGGACACCGCCAAACCTTCCCTCGAAACCCCGGCTGAAGACCTCTCGTGTCTGCCTCCCCACGTCCGTATCGCGCGGGGCTACGCGGCCTGATCGCCGCTCTCTGACTGACCAAACAACGGCGGACCCAAGTGTCCGCAGAAAGGATTTCCCGTGACCCTAAATGCTGACGCAGGTCGAATGGTCCAAGCTTAACCCCACCCCTCTCCAATCTGGCGTAGTCGAGGTTTTCGCCCAAACCTCCCCCATCCTCGCCCTCTGCCCTTTCCAGAGCATCGCCGGTTCGGCTTACGCCTATAACCGCGAAGAAAGCCTCCCCGGTGTCGAGTTCCGCACGTGGAACGAAGCCTATTCGGAGAGCACGGGCGTCGTCTCCCCGCATACCGAAGTCCTCACCATGCTGGGCGGGGATTCGGATTACGACACCGCCGCGATCGCCATGCAGACGGGCGATAACGCGACGCGAGCCATCTACGACACACTGAAGTCGAAGGCGCTGGCGCAGAAGTGGACGCGCACCTTCTTCGGCGGCGATGCGACCGCCAATCCGAAGGAGTTTGACGGCCTCGAACGCCGCCTGATCGGCGATCAAATCATTTCGGCTGGCGCGAACGGCGGCGCTCTGACGTTCGCCATGCTGGATGAACTGGTGGATGCGGTCCAAGGGACGCCGTCCGCGATCTTCATGCGGAAAGGGACCATCCGGGCCTATCGCTCGCTGCTGCGAACGGCGGGCGGCATCACTCCGGAACACATCATGGTCCCGGAGTTCGGTCGCGCGGTCCTCGCGCACAATGGCGTCCCGCTGCTGGCCATCGAAGAAGACACGGCGGGCAACCAAGTCCTGTCCGGAGAGGAAACCCAAGGCACGAACGATGAGACCTGTTCGGCCTATGCGATCCGCTTCGGCCCGGACGCGCTGCACGGCATTCAGACCGCCCCGGTGAGCGTCCGCGACTTGGGCGAGATCGATGAGAAGCCCGCTCTGCGGACCCGCATCGAATGGTTCTCCGGACTGGTCCTGAAGAACGGTCGCTGCGCCGCCCGCCTGAAGGGTCTGACCAACGTCTAAGGAAACCGTCTCCGGCCTTCCAAGTGACCGGAGACGCGAGCGGCCCGCCGAACTTTAGCAGAGGCACGGCGGGCCTCTCAAAACGCGACGGATGCCCCGGTCATGGAAAACATGGGGCCTCCGTCATGCGGACGGCGAGCCATTGGAAATCTGAGTTCCGATGGCTCGCCTCACCCGCCCGGAACATCACCATGCCCGACTATTACGCGGATGACCTGTCGTCAGACCAAAGCTACGTCACGCTGGAACGCGCTGACGAAATCCTGTCGCAGACCCTTACCGGAAAGACGTGGACCGAACGTGCGGCCCGCGACCGCCAGCTTGCCAATGATGACCCGGAGCACGTCCCGCAACGCGAGGATGACAAGAACGCTCTACGCGACGCCACCGCCGTCCTAGACGACCTCGCATGGAAGGGCAGACCGGTAGCGATCAACCAGCCCCTCGCCTTCCCTCGTCGCCTCCACGACGCTCAAGGACGCCTGATCGCTGGCGTCCCGTTCGGAGTCGAAAAAGCAACGGCACTTCTTGCGGCTCACCTTCTAGAGACCGAAGGCCAAAGCATCACGCCCGACCTCTTCCAGAGCTATCGCGTCGGCGAAAGCAGCGGCGTTTTCCGCGCAAAGACGCCCGACGCCCTTCCCAAACACGTCCGCGCCGTCCTCACGGGACTAGTCGAAGGAGCGACGTCCTGGACGCCGGTTCGCCCGTGACGGAGATCCCTGACTATTTCGATGAGCGCGCTGCTGAACTCGAAGCCGAGATCAGGGCGGCTCTTGTTCGGGCCTATGACGCTACGGCGGCCGGAATCGATATCGACAAGCTGGCCGACGCCATCGCGACCGGCGACGACATCGCAATCGCTGAAGCCCTGAAGATGGATGAAGGCCTTTTGTCTGTCCTCGACTACCAGCTCGGGGCGGGCCTCTTTTACGTCCTGCTAGGCGGGATGATCCTCGCCATGAAGGCATTCGCCACGCGCTACCGGAGCCGGGTGGATACCTCCTCGCACGTCCCGCGACTGAGAGAAGAGCTGCGCCGGAACGTCGTCACGGCACTCGCCCGCCGTGGACGTGACGCGGCCTTGGAGACGATCCGCGTTCTATCGAGAGCTGGACTGGACCCTCGCCAGATTGCCATTGCGACACGCCAGAACATCGGCCTGTCTCCCGCCCAAGCGAAGTCCGCAGCCTATTTCTATCGCGCGCTTCAGGCCGCCCTTACGCATCCGCAAGCGGTGAGGACGAAGAACGGCGTCACTCTCCCGGAGCGAGCCCGCCGGTCGATCCGCGACCTCGCCCATCATTCGCTGAATGCCGCCCAACGCTCGGTCCTGACGAAAGCCATCAGCGGCGAACTCACAGAGAAGGAAGTCGCGCGTCTGGTTACCCGACACGCTCGCGTCCTGACGGACTATCGCCAGCGGATCATCGCACAACAGGAAGCAGCCCGGACCATCCACGCGGGAGAGTATCTTGCCTTCAAACAGGGGAAGGCGAACCGAAGCCTGCCCCGCGACGCACGACGCTTTTGGATGACCATGGGCGACGAAAGAGTGCGCCACAGTCACGCAATGATCCCCGGAATGAACCCCCAAGGAGTGGACGCAAATCAGCCGTTCCAAACACCCTTGGGCCCGATCCTCTATCCGCCTTTGGAAGAGAACTGTCGCTGTCGCGTGGTCGTTCGGAACGGGGAAGCGGAGGGGGTCAGATAAGTCCGGGAGGGACCGGTCTCATAGAAGCGGCCCGCTCTCCCCTCCCCCTCAAACCTACATGCCAGACACGGCCCGCCCGGAAAGGAGGGCGACACTATGGACGACTACGAAAACCAGCTCACCAGCCCGGCGCTATCGACGATCTACAGCTTGGAAATCGCGGGCCGAAAAGTGGACGGACGGACCCTGTCCGCCCGCGCCTTCAAGGTGATTGCGGGGGACTTGCTTCACCAGCTCGCTCGGCTTCCAAAACCTTCTGAGGCGATCCTTCTGAGACAGGCGGCGACCCTCGCCTTCCTTTGCGACCGGGACACCGCTTGCCTGATGGCCGGTGAGCCCTTCGACGAAGAGAACTATCGCCGGAATGCACAAGCGTTAGGCGCTGTCCTCATCAAACTAGGCATGGCGCAAAAGAGCCGGGACGTGACGAAGGGCGGATCGAAGGGCAGCGATCCGTTCGCCGATGCGATCAACGCGACGTATCGAGAGACTTGAAATCGCCCCCCACCCCCCTAACGTCGTCAGTAACAGTCGGGAATGGGGATATCGATGCTACTGCGTTTAATGCTGAGTGGTTCTGCTGTGTTAGAGACAACTTCCGATGTAGTCCCGCCGCCCGGCAGCTCCGTGAGCTTCCAGATGAGGGTGGCGAAAGAGGACTTCGCGGCTGGCACCACCGTTTCTGCCGTCGTTTCAGATGACCTTCCGCCCCATTTCGAATGGAAAAATGGCACCGCTATCTGTGAGGTAGAAATCGGCGACGTGGTGGATTTCGGCAGCGACGCCGACGACTAGGATAACAGTCGATAAACAGAAGCGCGCCCCATACCGAGCTTCTTCGCTATCTCTGTCGCGCCCATCCCTTGCGCCTTCAGCTCCGCAACGCGATGGGCGGGGAGCTTAGCCGGGCGTCCCTTGTAGACGCCCTTGGCCTTAGCCTTCTCGATACCCTCGCGCTGTCGATCCTTCCGGAGATCGGTTTCGAACTCTGCGAAGGCCGCAAGCATATTGAGCATCAGGCGACCGTTGGCCGTCGTGGTGTCCACAGTGGCTTGATCTAGCACCTTGAAGCCGATCTCGCGCTTGGTCAGGTCCGCGACAATGGCCGCAAGGTCAGCTACGGAACGGGCAAGGCGATCCATCCGCGTCACAATGAGAACGTCACCACGGCGGGCGAAGCGGAGCGCAGCCGTCAGTTCCTCGCGCCCATCCGTTGAAGTGCCTGATCGCTTCTCCGCAAAGATTTCTTCAGCGCCCGCCGCCTTCAGCTTTTCGAGCTGAACTTCCAAGCTTTGCCCGGCGCTGGACACCCGCGCATATCCGATGATCGCCATTTGGCCTCCGGTGTATCGTTTAGTTCTAGACCCTATCATCTAGCACCGGATTTCTTTCTAAGACAACCAAATAAGACGCCCAATCGACCTATTTCGTGGATCGTGAGACGTTTTCTATGGGTATAGCCAAACGACACATTCTGTTTGACAGATTCGGCGGCTTGAGGTAGGGTCAGAGGGTAGAGTTCGGAGACGTGGCACCTCCTTTTGGAGGGCAGAGGCGGGGCAGACCCACCCACTCCGGAACAGAATGGCGCTCCCCTGAGCGAGCGCCGGTTGATCCCCAATCGAAAGCCGGGCTTACTCCGCTAGAGAGAGGGAGCGGCGATGTTCGGTTTTGCAGACAAAGAGACGCCGGAAACGGCACGGCTCATCTTCCTTCGGTCGCAGGAGATCGGGCGTCGGTTCCTAGACTTGCCGTTCGATGAAGCGGGCGAACTGGTCAAACGCAACTTTGCGCCAGAACACTGCTACGTCACCTACAACCATATCGGCATGACTTATGCCGAACTCCCAGACTTTAGCTTCAACATCATGGACATGGTCGGAAGCAACAGCCTGACAATCTTCGGCGGCGGCAAATACGACGGCTTCATGCTTCAGAGGGACGCCAGCGGCGACCGGCTACATATCGACGTGGAGAAGCCGATCTCTCGCCCGCTCGGCCCCAAGGCAGTGAAGCTAGCTACGTTTTTTCAGAAGAACTACGGTGCGACCAATCCTCGGGAGACAGTCAAGCGCGCCCTCGGCGTCAGGTAGACTCCCCTTCTTCGTCTGCCTGCCCCGCCAGATGATGCGCCCGGAGAAGCGCGGTCGTGAAGTCACCCTTAAGCAGCCAGCCCCCGATGTCAGTCAGGTAGGTAAGCGTGACTTCCGGATCGGCGTCGTGATCCGGGACAGGTAGACCCATCCGCTCGGCATCGATCATCACCATGTCTAGGCTCGCCATGGCGTTTCGCTGATCTTGAGCGGAACGTGACCACCTCTGAAGCTGCGAAATCTGATGGGTTAAGTGCAGCATCCGGACGCCTAGAGCCCTCTCTTTGGAATGGGGCGGCTTGGTGTTTCGGCTTAGGAACGAACGGACTTTCAACGCGGCCAAGCCGATCAATAGCCCTAGAACGAATGTCGCTATGACTAGGACCGCAGGCCGCTCGACGAACGCAAGGATCGCGTTGGACGGGGCAGCATCGGGAACAAGCTGATCCAGCTTGTGCGCTTTCGCCACCCGCTCAATGTTCAGCGCAACAATGGTCGTCGCCACTAAGGCAACTAGCCACGCCGACGCCCTGCCGATCAGCTTCATACCGATGCCTAAGAATCACCTGTGCCGCCAATATACATCCGGGCAAATCGCTTAGGGCGAAAAGGGCGAGGATGGCCGGTCTCGGCTCAATCTAGCCTGTGGAGATATCGGCCACCCCCGGATTGGCAGCTCCGGACCTCAGTTCATAGTATTGCGTTCGAAAATCGGACGCTGTTCGAAAATCGAACACTTAGACTATGTGGCCCGTTACTTATTTTATGATTGATATACGGTGCAGCAACGCATACAATAGTGTCGTTATGACAGAACTGGCAATCCAACCCGTAGAACCCAAGCGGAAGATGATGGCGCTTCCGATTCCCACACACAAACTCGTCAGCCGCATCGCCGCCCTTCGCGGACAATCGATTAGCGACACGCTCTACACCGTCTTCCGGGAAGAGCTGCGCCGTCAGCAAGACGGCACCCCTTGGGCGCTCTGCCCCGCCCCCTTCAGTATCAAACCGACCTATCTCGAAACCGGCTGCGGCGTTCTGGTTTGGCACCCGCAAATCGAAAGCCTGATCTTGAACCGGCGTGAGGCAACCGACCTTGCGGAAGCCATCAGCGCCGCCGCTGTCGGCACCAATCCCCGCTTCAAGCTCAAAACTGAACTGAATGGCCGAAACGTCAGGGTCATCCTCGGTGGGCGCTATGTCGGCCTGTCGGTTGATGGCGAGTCCGCGACCATGACCTTCCCGACCGCAATCGACGTTGCCGACGCCCTGAAATCGGCAAGCGTCCACGCCGGGCCGATCCCGGTTGGCGAGACGCACTAAGTGTCCCGCGAAAGGCTTATCAGCGAACTTGAAGACTGGCGTGTCCGGCACAATGCCGGATGGGCGTTGACGCTCTCTCTAGGCGTATCGCCCATGGGTCGCTTCGATCCGGACGTCAGCCTCAAGCCGCATCTAAGGAAGCTCTTCCGCAATCTGGAACGCGAGGTTTTCGGCCTAAGCCGTCGCGCCAGTGAGCGTCAGGATCGCGACGCCGCATTCTTCTTCGCAGGCCTCTGTGAGAGCCACGACAAGTTCGGACGGCCTTGGCCTCACATCCACGGCGCGATTGCCCTTGGCGGGCATTCTGAAGCCCTCTTGAGGGGTGTTCTCCGGGATCGCTGGGGCAAGGACGAAAACCCGGAGAAGGCGGCTGTAATCGCCTCTGAGGGCATTGCCGTCCACTGCCCGTCTCGGGAGATCGCGCCCCGTGGCGTGGTCAACCGCCCCACCTATCGCCCATCGTTCTGCCTGAAGCCGCTCTTCAGCGACTATTGGCTGGGCGTCTATTCAATCAAATCGATGCCGACCACGAACGCTTCACTCTGGCCCGCTTCCTACATCCTCAATCTAAGCACTCCGAAACCACTTCCAATCGCCGCATAGACGACACCACGCATCGCCGAACAACAGAACAAGAAGTCCCCATAGATCACCGTCGCCGGGGCAGGATCACGGCGTAGCTAGTCCACGTCGCCAGACCGACAATCAGACCGACCACACCGGGAGCTTTTGAAAGGCGGCTCACCGGAATGGTGAAGCATTGCCTGAACCCCGGTCACTCGACCGGCCACCCAACCAAATCAAATCATCAATCGAGAAACAGAGCGCGGGTTACCGGAGCGAAGCGAAGGCAAGCCCGCTCCGGGGAGCCGCAGGCGACCCGCCATCCATCATCCCATCATCAAAGCTCGGGGAAGCAAATGACCACGAAAGCCGAACTGATCGATCTCGATCACTACTGCGAACTCATGGATCAATCAGTCATGATCGAGATCGTTCAGGACGGGGAGCTGAACCTCCATTTCCTGAAGCATCCTGATCGCGGCTACCTCACCGCTGTTCAGGCCGGGAATGGCGTTCTGATCGTCTCCGGTGAGTATGTGGACCTTCGGGAGCGCGTCTTCAGGGTCGCGGCATAGCGTCCGCTTTCCGGCAAAGCGCCCATGTCCGCTCTCGACCCAAAGCGGACATCGGACTGTTTCAGGCGACGCCATTGCAGCGGGCTGAAAGCACGCGACGGCTTTCATAGTCGATTGAGAGCGTCACGACTGAGCAGCCACCATCAAAGATGACGGGGAATGGCTCCTCAATGTGGATGTCACGACGACCGCGCCGCAGAGCCTCCTCGGACGGCTGTGGGGTCGGTCCCAAGTCCTCCATACCATTCGCCGTGTAACGGGAGGTCCGCCAGTCGGATGGGTGAAGCTCGATAGGCGGTGCAAAAACCGCTTCGACAATCGCCCTCCCATCAAGCTCGACCATTCGGTAGTAGCGAGCATACTCGCTGACTGGCTTGGGATCGCCGCTGCGCATGGGGTCTGTATCGTCCAGAGCCGCGCGCAAATCGAGTGCGCCTTCGAAATGTTGAGCCCATTCACGGGTCACGGTCGGGGATTGAGCGACAACAACAGTCTGCCATGCGGCTGCTGCCAAACCACCCAACAACATCACTATGGTCAAAGACCTCATCGGTTAAACAAAGCGCGCATCGGACCGGAGCGCAAGTTCGCTTCCCACCCTGAGGCGACGGTCCGCTACCGACCCATTGCGGACATTCCAGACCCAACTGCTTTATTTGATCACTGCGAGGGGCTCCAAAGTCCCACTTCTGTCGGCACACGCCGCAATAATGCCCGTAGATGGGTCGCTGATACAGGCATCGCGAAATCGAGCGCGCAGGACGATCTGTCCGGGTGCGTGTTTACGCGCGACGGAGTCGAACCAAGCACTTCGCCCGATACCAAGATAATAGGGGAAGTCGCTGTCAACCTCTTCCGCTGACCCGAATATGCCGCAAGAGAGAGGCTGGCAGGACTCAAGCCAGCCAGCCACCGTGACTTCTTGACCGTCCAGCGTCCGGGCGTTTTCAACTATTTCACGCACACTGAGCGTGCGCTCGCCGCTGACGCCGACACACCCGGCGAGCAACAAGAACGCGAATGGCAAAAGGCGGATCATAACGCCAACGTTACGCTTAGGCCGGCCGGCCCGCAATGTCCGCTTCCCACCCATAGCGGACATTCCGCGAGTCCGCTTCGGGACTGAAGCGGGGCCTTTCGACCCCGCCATTGCGATCAGCTGAACGTCGTCGGGGGCTCGCCCTTGGGAAGGGCCCCATACCGAGCAGTCAGCTCTTCAAGAGTCGATGCTTCAGACCCCACAAACCACTCTTCAAGCTCCCCGGTATGAGGGTTGAAACACGCTGCAATGCCATTCCAAAGGCTCCGAACCGTCGCTGACTTCGGGTCGCCTTTGCCCTCAAGATACAGAGCCCAACGCTCGGCGCGATCCCTCTCGGCCTTCAAGACGCCCGTGACTTCGCCGATGTCCGGATCGCACTTCGGATTGGCGGAGGTGTTCGCACGCCATGCCCGCCAGACGAGCACTTTGAGGACTTCGTCCTCATCGTAGGCTTCTTCGATATAGGTGTTGAGGTCGTTCAGCGTGGCCTTCGGGGCATCATCGCCGGTATCGCTCACGCAACTCGCGATCACTTCCCACGTAGGGGCAAAATGCGAGGGGACGTTGTTCTTCATATCTTGACGTTCTCCGCCCCACTGAGCGGCCAGAGCGACCGCCCTTCCGGGAGCGGCTATCCATCTATAAGACCCGGACGAGAATGTCGCATGGCGAATGTCGCGCTATATTATGCTTTAAAACCTGTCTGTTATGGGGCTTTTTGACCCGCCAGAGGGCCGATCTTGCCTTCAGGCTCAAATCACGCTCGTCTTTCCCAATGCCAAGGAAATACGCACCTCGCCGGGATGACGACCGCGCCGTCTTTATCGACTGCTTCCTTTGCCGCCAGCCGTTTCGTTTCGGCGCGCACATCTATGACGGGCGGGGCATCGGCGATTGGGGAGTAACCTTCTGCCGAACTTGCATCAGCGGGAACCACGACGGGATCGTGCTGGAGAGCCATCCTCGCCTTGTCGCCCATCTGAAGGAGCGCGGGATTGAGATTCGTCTCAACGCACGTGGTTGGCTCGACATCCCGAGCTAAAATGCGGGATCGGCTCTATCCCCCGGGGAATGACGTCGTGGACGTAACGAAACAACAAGCTAGGCTAGATCGAAAGGGAGATCAGACTTGCTATCCACGGAAGGCCCGCTCGGCGAAGTTAGGGCAAAGCGACATGACGGAACCCCCGTCTTCATCAGCGTCTATCGGAAGCGTGGCTCGGTCTATCTGAGCTTGGGCGGAAAAAGTCACCCGGTTCACCCTTCCAACCTTCGCCGGGAAAACGGCTACGCCTTGGAGGCTATGCTGGTCTTTCACGTGACGGACCCCGAATATCACCCGCTCTAGGGACGATAAAATCCATGTGCCCTCTGATCTGGTCCAGCTTCAGTTGGGAGGCGTTCGCCACGATCTTCGCGGGCGTCCTCGCGTTCATCGCCGGAGGCGGGGCGATTATTGGCGCGATCATAATCGGAAAGCGACAGGCGGCGATCCTAAAAGAGCAGACGGCGATCCAAGCCCGTCAGGCCCTAATCGCTGAGCGGGCGCTCGATATCGAAGAGCTGAAGGTCCGCACCGAACTCTTCAAGGATCGCTTCGAGGTCTACCAAGCGACTCGGGAATGGCTGAACTTCATTGTCATGTATGCCCGCCTTCCCGGAACCGCCGGTCAAGATATCGATCCCGTAGAGGGCGAGCGAGAAATGCACGCCGCGTTCTTCCAACAGCTCGACAGGGCGCGGTTCCTATTTCGACCATCCGTCTATGATCGACTGAATGGAATCGTCGATCAGGGTTGGGCGATGCGGCTTAGTCAACGGAAGGCTTCGCGGGCGAAGGATGACGAGGCCAGAGTGAAGTTTATCGACGCCGAGCACGATGCCTTGAACAGCTTGAGCCAAGCCCATTCCGAGCTGAGCGCCATCTTCGGTGAAGAGCTGAACTTGAGTAGCCACGGAAGCGTTCACGGCGACCTTCCGACGCCTCCCGCCGACGCCAACTGAGCGACTGGTCCATTGGCGAATGGACCGGGGCGATTCCCCCAAATAGATGCAAAAAGTTCGTAGAAAAAACCGTAGAAAACTGCGCCCCAAGTGGGGTGTAACTACTTGATTTTAAGGGAAAATCCCGCGCTGGCAGTCCCTAGGGGAATCGAACCCCTCTTTTCAGGTTGAAAACCTGACGTCCTAACCGATAGACGAAGGGACCGCTGCGCGGGAGGACGGCGATATAGCGGGCGATTCCGGCGCTTGCAACCCTCTTTGGCGAACTGAATCGATCAGGCGCGTCGCGGGTCGGCGACATCGTCGATTTCGAACTGGACGCCGCGTCGGCCATTCCAGTCGTCGGGCTTGAGACGACCGACGATATTCAGGGCGTCACCCGCCGCCAGGGCCTGACCGCTCTCCTGATCGGCACAACGCCAGGCGACCGCGCGCAGCGACCGGCCATCGGCCCCGCGCAGCAGACAACGCAAATGCCCGCCCTTCATGGGTCGCACGTCAACGGCCCGGACCCGCTCGAGCGCGAAGACCGGCTCGGGGTTACCGGGACCGAAAGGCGCCAGTTTCTCGAACGACTCGAACAGGGCCCGATCCGCCGCACCCGGCTCGATCAGGGCATCGATCAGGACAGCGTCCAGCGCGCGCGCCGCCTCGGTGTCGGTCTGGGCCGAAAGGGTCTGGTTCAGATAGTCGCGCAAGGCATCAATGCGGTCGATGCGCACCGTCAGCCCCGCCGCCATGGCGTGCCCGCCCCCCGCCAGCACTACGCCCTCGTCAAAGGCCTGCTGGACGGCACGGCCCAGGTTGTATCCCGCTTGCGACCGGCCCGAGCCCTTGCCGATGCCGTTGATGGTGTCCAGGCCGATGACCACCACGGGCTTGCGCCAGCGTTCCCGCAGACGCCCGGCGACGATGCCAACCACGCCGGGATGCCAGCCCTCGCCCGCGATGACGGCGGCAGCAACGGACGGATGCTCGACACCCATGGCCTCGCCCTGACGGACGGCGGCCTCGGTGACTTCGGCCTCGACCTCGCGCCGGGCGATATTCAGCGCATCCAGCTCGCGGGCCAGGGCCATGGCCTCGGTCGGGTCGTCGGTCGACAACAGGCGCGCGCCCAGATCGGCCCGACCGATCCGCCCACCGGCATTGATGCGCGGGCCAAGGATAAAGCCCGCATGATTGCTCTTGGCCTCGCCGGGTTCGCTGCCGGCGACGTCCAGCAGGGCCTTCAGCCCGGGGTTGGCCCAGGAGGACATGACCTGCAGCCCCAGCCGCGCCAGCGCCCGGTTGAAGCCCGTCAGGGCGGTAACGTCGCAGATGGCGCCCAGCGCCGCGAGATCCAGCCAGCGGCGCAGGTCCGGTTCGCTCCGCTCCTCGAACAGGCCGCGCCTGCGGGCCTCACGATTGAGCGCTGCCAGAAGGACGAAGACCACGCCCGCCGCCGCCAGATTGCCCTGTCCCGAGCGACAGTCGGCGCGGTTGGGGTTGACCACGGCCAGACAGGCTGGCGCCTCGCCGCGCATCAGGTGGTGGTCAATGACCACGACGCCGAGCTGGATGTCAGCCGCATGAGCCAGGGCGATTTCGGCCGCCGCGCCGCAGTCGACGGTAATGACCAGATCGGCCCCGGCGGCCTTGAGCGTGTCGAACGCCCGGGGACTGGGGCCATAGCCCTCGGTCAGGCGGTCGGGGACATAGAGGGGCAGGTCGTGGCCCATCTCGCGGAACCAGCGGACCAGCAGGGCCGCGCTGGACGCACCGTCCACGTCATAGTCGGCAAAGACATGGATGTTGGCCCGACGCTCCAGCGCATCGACGATGGCCGAGGCCGCGGCGTCCATATCGGCAAAGCTGGACGGATCCGGGAACAGGGCGCGCAGGGTCGGATCAAGGAAGTCGGCCCCCTCCTCCGGCCGGACCCCGCGTGAGGCCAGGGCACGGGCCAGCGGCTCGCCCAGACCCAGCGACTGGGCATGGGCCCGCGCCACGGCCGGGTCATAGGGGCGCTCGCGCCACTGGCGCCCGGACAGCGAGCGTTCGACCCCGAGAAAAGCCGGTGTGTCAGAAGGTGCGGACCCGTCCACCGTTCCGTCAGGCCGGGCGCGAGGTGCGGATGCGGCGCACCGTGCGCGTAAAGGAGTCCATCACCAGCGTATGGGTTTCGATCCGCCCGCCGACATGACGGACTCCATCCAGCATGGCGCCCTTGGTGACGCCCGTGGCGACGAAGATGGCATCCTTCGACACCAGCTCATGCAGGTCATAGGTGCGGTCAAAGTCGGTGACGCCGGTGCGCTCGGCGCGCGCGCGCTCATCGTCGTTGCGGAAGATCAACCGGCCCTGGAAATGGCCGCCGACGCATTTCAGGGCAGCTGCCGCCAGCACGCCCTCGGGCGCCCCGCCGGATCCGAGGTACAGGTCGATCCCGGTCTCGGGCTCGGCCGTATGGATGACGCCTGCCACGTCGCCGTCGGTGATCAACAGCACCCGGGCCCCGACCTCGCGCAGGGCGGCGATCAACTCGGCGTGGCGCGGACGGTCCATGACACAGACGGTGATGTCGGATGGGCTGACCCCCTTGGCCGAGGCCAGCGAGCGGACATTGTCCTGCGGCGACATTCCCAGATCGACCGTGCCCGGGGCATAGCCGGGGCCAATGGCGATCTTGTCCATATAGGTGTCGGGCGCGTGCAGCATGCCGCCGCCCGGCGACATGGCCAGCACGGTCAGGGCATTGGCCATGGCCTTGGCCGTAAGCGTCGTGCCTTCCAGCGGGTCCAGCGCGATGTCGATGGCCGGACCTTTGCCGGTGCCGACTTTCTCGCCGATGTAGAGCATGGGGGCTTCGTCGCGCTCGCCCTCGCCGATCACGATCTTGCCGTCGATATCGAGCGCGTTCAGGGCCGTGCGCATGGCGTCGACCGCCAGTTGATCGGCGGCCTTTTCGTCGCCGCGCCCGATCTGGGCATAGCTGGCGATGGCGGCCAATTCGGCGACTTCGGCGGCCTCGAACGGCAGGCTGGCGGCGTAGGGTTTGGCGTCCTGGGCCATGGGTGTCTCCTGAGGGTGCGTGACCCCTGCGGTCCGCGCCAGTTTCTTGGTGTCAGATGTCAGCGTCTGGGAACGGGCGGAGGGGCGCGGCCCCGGTCGCGCAGACCCTGGGCGAAGGCTTCGACCTCCCCCCGCGTCTGGAGGGTCGCCGGGGCGATGGGCCGCGAGGCGATGTCCTCGGCGATCCGGCGGGCGAAACCTTCGGGATCGTCGAGCGTCCAGTCGATGGCGGCGACGTCGGCAGCCGTGGCCGCCGAGGTTGTGTTGAGCGCCGCGACCTGGACCGAGACAGCGGCCGCGTCGGGGGCAGCTGTGCCCTGGCGCGGAAAGTTTCGCCATTCCGGATAGCGGCGATTCTCGTCGACGAGGGCGACGATTCGCGGCGAAAGCGGCGCGACCGTGCTGTCCGTGACGGGATCCGGCGTGGCGCAGCCGACCGCTCCTGCGGCCAGCACAGTGCCGAGGCCGACCACCGTCCACTTTTTCGTCCGCTGCGCATTCATCTCGGGCACGGTCATATGCCATGATCCCCCCGCAAGAAAGGGCAAGGACGCGATCCGGCACGCCGTTGTGATGTGCCCCTCGTGACGCCGTGCCCGACGAGAGGATCCCATGGCCAAACGCCCGACCGACTCCACGACGCCCCCGAAGACCGCAGGCAAGACGGCACCGGCGCGGGCGCCGCGCAAGTCGGGGCGACCGACCTCGGCCAAGCGCCCGGCGAAGCCACGCGCCGCCAAGGCCAAACCCGAGGCGGCCCCGAAGGTGGAGGCCGAGGCCAGGGCTGCCCCCTCCCCCGCAGCCGCGCCGGATGAAGCCCTGCCTGATCTGGAGGCCCTGTCGATGAACCTGGCCCGGGCCGCGATGATGGCCCAGGCCGCCATGGCCGAATCGGCGATGAGCCAGGCGGGACGGCCGCCGTCGCTGAACCCCGACCCGTTCAATGTCGGCCCGGCCATGGCCTCGGTGATGAGCGGGCTGGCCGCGCGACCGGACAAGCTGTTCCAGGCCCAGGCCGATCTGTTCTCGCGCTATATGGACCTGTGGTCCTCGACCGCCAGCCAGACGCAGGGCGTGCCCGCCGCCGAACCGCGCCCCGACAAGCGGTTCAAGGACCCGGCGTGGAGCGAGAACCCGACCTTCGACATCATGCGCCGGTCCTATCAGCTGTCGGCCGACTGGATGAATGAGCTGGTGTCGTCGGTCGAGGACATCGATCCCCGCACCAAGCGCCGGGCCGAGTTCTTCACCCGTCTGCTGACCGATGCCTTCTCGCCCTCGAACTTCCTCGCCTCCAACCCCGCCGCGCTGAAGGCGCTGGCCGAGAGCAATGGCGAGTCACTGGTGAAGGGGATGCAGAACTTTGCGGCCGACATGGAGCGCGGCGGCGGCACGCTGAAGATCAGCCAGGCGGACTATGGCCGGTTCAAGGTCGGCGAGAACGTCGCCACCGCCCCGGGCCAGGTCGTCTGGCGCGATGATCTGTTCGAGCTGATCCAGTACGCGCCGGCGACGGAACAGCAGCACCAGATCCCGCTGCTGATCTTCCCGCCCTGGATCAACAAATTCTACATCCTGGACCTGCAGCCGGCCAATTCCATGATCCGCTGGCTGTCGGCCCAGGGGTTCAGCGTGTTCGTGTGCTCATGGGTCAATCCCGAGGCGGACAAGGCCAGCTACGGCTTTGACGACTATCTGGAGAAGGGCCTCTATCGCGCCATCGACAAGGTGCGCGAGCAGTGCGGGACGGAGACGGTCAACACGGTCGGCTACTGCATCGGCGGGACGCTGATGGGCGCGGCGCTGGGCCATATGGCGGCGACGGGGCGCAAGGATGTGGGCGCTACCACCTTCTTTGCCGCCCAGCACGACTTTGCCGAGGCCGGGGACCTGTTGCTGTTCACCGATGAGCATTGGCTGGAAGAGATCGAGCGCCAGATGGACGAGGCGGGCGGCGTGCTGCCCGGCAGCGCCATGGCCGACACCTTCAATGCCCTGCGGGCCAACGATCTGATCTGGTCCTTCTTCGTCTCCAACTATCTGATGGGCAAGGACCCGCCGGTGTTCGACCTGCTGTTCTGGAATGCGGACCAGACGCGGATGCCCAAGCGGCTGCACATGGACTATCTGCGCTCGATGTACGGCCGAAATGCCCTGACGGCGGGCGAGTTCGAGCTGGGCGGGGTGCGGATTGATCTGTCGAAGGTGACGATCCCGCTCTACTTCCAGGCCAGCCGCGAGGACCATATCGCCCCGACCCGGTCGGTCTATCGCTCGGCGCGGGCCTTCTCGGGCGCCGATGTGACGCTGACCCTGGCGGGCTCGGGGCATATCGCCGGCGTGATCAACCCGCCGTCCGCGAAGAAGTATGCCCACTGGACCAATGACGCCCTGCCCGGGACGTTCGACGACTGGATGGCGGGGTCGAAAGAGCATCCGGGCAGCTGGTGGCCGCACTGGGCCGAATGGCTGGCGGAGCGGTCGGGGGCAATGGTCGCCGCGCGCGATCCGGAGAAGGGCCCGCTGCCCTCGCTTGAGCCCGCCCCCGGCAGCTATGTGAAGGTGCGCTCGTGAGGTCGGTGGGGCCCAATCTGCTGCTGGCGATCACCACGGGCACGGCCTATGCGCTGCAGGTGCTGACGACCTCCGTCTATGGCCGGACGGACCAGACGCTCAAGTACGTCCTTCTGGCCCTGCTGGTGCCCGCCCTGTTCGTCGTCATGAACGGCTGGCTGCTGAAGCGCATGGGACGGGCGCCCCTGCCGCTGGTCCATATCGATACGCCCGGCACGGCCATGTGGGCGCTGGTCTTCCCGCTGCTGACCCTGATCGGGGCGGCCATTCCGGTGTTTGTCCCCGGCTATGACTACGGCCTGCTCATCGTCATCGCCGGGGTCTGGGTGGGCCTGACGGTCCAGTCGGCGCTGGCGGCCCGCAAGGCCTAGGCCGGCCGGAAGGTCAGGGCGACGCCGTTGTTGCAGTAGCGTTTTCCGGTCGGGCGCGGGCCGTCGTTGAAGACGTGGCCCTGATGCCCCAGACAGCGGGCACAGTGGTATTCGGTGCGCGGCACGCCGATGAGGTAGTCGGTCTTGGTGCCGATGTTGCGGGACATGACGTCCCGGAAGCTGGGCCAGCCGGTGCGGGAATCGTACTTCCAGCGCGACTCGAACAGCGGCAGCTCACAGCCCCGGCACAGGAAGGTGCCCGAGCGGCTCTCGTCATCCAGCGGGCTGCTGTAGGGGCGCTCGGTCGCCTCCTCGCGTAGCACCGCATAGGACAGGCCCGGCAGGCGCGCCCGCCACTGCGCCTCGGTCAGGCGGCGAAAGGGCGAATCGGCAAAGCGCGGATCGCCCGCGCTGGCGGTCTCGGACGAGCACCCCGCAAGGGTCAGGCCGCCGAGGCCGGCCAGCAGGGATCGACGGTGAAGGATCGGGTGGGTCATGTTCCGATATACGACGGGCCGATCCGAAAGGTTTCAGGTCAGGCCGGTGCCCTCCTCAAGGCCGAGCATCAGATTGAGGTTCTGGACCGCCGCGCCCGAGGCGCCCTTGCCCAGATTGTCCAGCAGGGCGACGAGCCGCGCCTGATGGCCGTCGCGGTCGCCAAACACGTGCAGGCGCAGGCGGTTGGTGTCGTTCAGCCCCTCGGGCGTCAGGCCGGCCATGGCCTCGGTGTCCTCCAGCGGGGCTACCTCAACAAACCGTGCGCCGTCATAGGCCTCAACCAGCGCGCCGTGGATGACCTCGATCGACGACGGGAACGGCAGGGCCGACAGGTGCAGGGGCACCTCGACCAGCATGCCCTGGCGGTAGTTGCCGACCGCAGGCGCGAACAGCACAGGACGAGAAAGTCCTGCATGTTTCGTCATTTCGGGCACATGCTTGTGCTTGAGGGTGAGGCCATAGGCGCGGAAGGGCTCGGCCGCCCCGTCTTCGAACTCCGCGATCATGGCCTTGCCGCCGCCGGAATAGCCCGAGACGGCGTTGACGCTGACCGGCCAGTCGACGGGGATCAGGCCCGCCCGCACCAGCGGCGCGACGAGGGCCAGGAAGCCGGTCGGATAGCAGCCGGGATTGGACACGCGTGTCGAGCCGGCGACGGTCTCACGCTGGCCGGGGCGCAGCTCGGGAAAGCCATAGGTCCAGCCGGGCGCGACGCGAAAGGCGGTCGAGGCATCGATCACCCGGACCGCCGGGTTCTCGACCATGGCCACGGCCTCGCGCGCCGCATCATCGGGCAGGCACAGGATGACGGCATCGGCGCTGTTCAAGGCCTCGCGCCGGGCCTCGGGATCACGCCTGCGGTCGCCCAGCAGGATCAGTTCGAGGTCGGATCGCCCCTCAACCCGCTCGCGGATCTCAAGGCCCGTGGTGCCGGCTTCGCCATCGATGAACAGGGTGTGGGTCATGAGAGGGTTCTAACGCGTGGCGGCGGATTTGGGACTCGGGAAAAACAGGGTCTGGATGGTCTGAAGGGTCTGGAATGGCGCCTGCGCTGGTCGGGGCATCGGCAACCGGACAGTATGGCCGACACCCGGACCCGGGCGGGAAGAACGGTGCGGGAAATGCTGGGGGCTTTGAGCGGGCTGGTGTTTTGCACGCGAGGTATCGCAGTAGGAGCCGCCGGGTCAGCGATCCTTCTCCCCTTGCGGGAGAAGGTGGCAGGCGAAGCCTGACGGATGAGGGGTGGCACAGGGCGGGGGTGCGGCTCATCACTTCATGCGGCAGCGTAACCCCTCATCCGCCCCCTTCTCAGGGGGCACCTTCTCCCGCAGGGGGAGAAGAGGAAGGCGACGCCCCAACAAAAAACGCCCCGGGTTTCCCCGAGGCGCCTTTTGTAGACCGGATTGCGATCGCGGTTTAGCGCTTCGAGAACTGGAAGCTGCGGCGGGCCTTGGCGCGGCCGTACTTCTTGCGCTCGACGACGCGGCTGTCGCGGGTCAGGAAGCCGTGGGGCTTCAGAACCTTGCGCAGCTCGGGTTCGTAGTGCGTCAGGGCGTGCGACAGGCCGTGGCGGATGGCGCCGGCCTGGCCCGACAGGCCGGAGCCCTGGACGGTGCAGACCACGTCGAACTGGGTGGTGCGGTCGGTGACGGTCAGCGGCTGGGCCACCATCATCTGCAGCACGGGACGCGCGAAGTAGGCGTTCAGCTCCTTGCCGTTGACGGTGATCTTGCCCGAGCCGGGCTTGAGCCACACGCGGGCAATGGCGTTCTTGCGCTTGCCGGTCGAATAGGCGCGGCCCAGCGAGTCCAGTTCCTGGACATAGACCGGAGCGGATTCACCTTCGGAACCCATGCCCTTCAGGGCATCGAATCCGGTGGCGGCGGGCGTGTCGGCCGGGGCGGCGGTGTCGACTTCGGTATTGGTCGCGTCGGTCATGATCAGACGGTCCGGGTGTTCTTGGAGTTGGCCGACTTGAAGTCGATCGTTTCCGGCTGTTGGGCTTCGTGGGTGTGGGCGCTGCCGACGAAGAGGCGCAGGTGCGTCATTTGCTTGCGGGCCAGGGGGCTTTCCTTGGGCAGCATGCGCTCGACGGCCTTTTCCATGACGCGCTCGGGGAAGCGGCTGTTCAGGACCTTCTCGGGGGTGGTTTCCTTGATCCCGCCCGGGTGACCGGTGTGACGATAGTAGACCTTGTCGGTCGACTTCTTGCCGGTGAACACCACCTTGTCGACGTTGGTCACGATGACATAGTCACCGCAATCGACGTGCGGGGTGTAGTCGGGGCGGTGCTTGCCGCGCAGGCGGTTGGCGATGAAGGTCGCGAGGCGGCCCACCACGACGCCTTCGGCGTCGATGTGGATCCACTTCTTCTCGACATCGGCCGGCTTCAGCGAAGCCGTGGTGCTCTTCAGCATGTCTGGAGGTCCTGATGGTCGGTCGGGGCCCCAGAGATGCGGAGCGCCGGAATGAAGGCGGGCTGCTACAGGACGCCAGCTCGCTCGTCAATCCCCATTGCGACGCCCATAGTGAGTTATAGCATTGATTTTATTCAACAATATATATACGGTATTAAATTACCGCATAAACCAGGCTGAATTGTTCAGCTCCGGCCCCGGACCAGGGTGTTGCGGACCCGCCGGCCCAGCGGATCGCGGGCCATCCAGCTGTCGCCGATCCCGGCCTCGACGATGTCGCTGCAGAAGCGGGGCAGCATGAAGCCGGGGCGGATGCGGCTCAGGCAGACCTTGTTGCGCTCGACCTGCCAGCGGGCGGTGATGCGGGTGCCGTCCGAGAACCGGCCCTCATAGCTGCCGTCGCGATTGAACCAGTGCTTGACCCAGCCGCCGTCCGGATAGTGGGACATGACCGTATTGTCGAAGGCCACGGCCATGAAGGGCGGCACATCGTCCGTGCGGACATCGCCTGCCTGCAGGCCCGTGCCCGACCCCAGAACCAGACCCATGGCCATGACGACCAGCAAAAGCGGCTTGCGCATGCGCGGCCCCCTCCCCCTTGCAACTTCCCCGGACGGACTATTAACGATCTGTTAGGTTTTGCAAGACCGTTGGCAGGTCAAATACTTGACTTCGCCGTGTGGATATCTATATCCGGCCCTCGTGTTCGGAACAGGAACGGCAACGGGGCCGCCCGCACGCCCAGTGGGGCGGTTTCGCACACAGTCGGCTCCCGACGGGGGCCCGCTCTTTCTCCTGTTCCCGAACATGCAAGGTTTGAATGACCGACTTTACCCAGCTGGGCCTTTCGCCCACGACGCTGCAGGCCGTAATCGATACCGGTTATACGACCGCCACCCCCATCCAGGCCCAGGCCATTCCGGTCGCCCTCGCCGGGCGCGACGTTTTGGGGATAGCCCAGACCGGCACGGGCAAGACCGCCGCCTTTACCCTTCCGCTGATTGAACGTCTGGCCTCGGGCCGGGCCAAGGCGCGGATGCCGCGCGCCCTGGTGCTGGCGCCGACCCGCGAACTGGCCGACCAGGTGGCCGAAAGCTTTGCCAAATACGCCAAGGGCACCAAGCTGAACTGGGTGCTGCTGATCGGCGGCGTGTCGATGGGCGACCAGGTCGCGGCCCTGAACAAGGGCGTGGACGTGCTGATCGCCACGCCGGGCCGTCTGCTGGACCTGTTTGATCGCGGCAAGATGATGCTGAACGGCGTCGAGATCATGGTCGTCGATGAAGCCGACCGCATGCTGGACATGGGCTTCATCCCGGACATCGAAAAGATCTTCAAGCTGACGCCGCCCAAGCGCCAGACGCTGTTCTTCTCGGCCACCATGCCGCCCGAGATCACCCGGCTGACCACCCAGTTCCTGAAAGACCCGACCCGGATCGAGGCCTCGCGCCCGGCCATGACGGCCGAGACCATCACCCAGTATCTGGTGCGCATTCCGGGCTCTGACCCCAAGCTGAAGCGCGAGGCGCTGCGCGCGCTGGTCGGGCGCGATGATGTGAAGAACGGCATCGTCTTCTGCAATCGCAAGTCGGAAGTGAACGTCGTCGCCAAGTCGCTGAAGCAGCACGGCTTTGACGCTTCGCCGATCCATGGCGATCTGGACCAGAGCCTGCGCACCAAGACGCTGGCGGATTTCCGCTCGGGTGCGCTGAAGATCCTGGTGGCCTCGGACGTGGCCGCGCGCGGGCTGGACATTCCCGACGTCAGCCATGTGTTCAACTATGACGTCGCGCACAATGCCGATGACTATGTGCACCGCATCGGCCGCACGGGGCGTGCCGGCAAGACCGGCCAGACCTTCATGATCGTGACGCCGTCGGATGACCGCTCGCTCGACAAGGTGTTGAAGCTGATCAAGATGACGCCGGAAGAGCTGACGCTGGACCTGTCGTCGGGCGGCAAGGCCCGTCCGGCGAAGACGGAATCGGCAAAGGCCGCTGATGAGGGCGCCGCTGTAGAAAAGCCCACTCGGTCGCGTCGTCAGGCCAGCCCTGCCGTTGCTGAAGAAACCTCCGGCGAGGCCCCTGCCCGCCGGTCACGGTCGCGTCGCAAGCCCCTGAGCGAAACGGCCGAGGTGGAGACGGAAACGGCTCCGGTCGAGGTCCGGCCTGTCGACCAGCCGATTGAGGCACCGAAGCCGGAAGCCTCCGATGCCGAGCCGCGCAAGCGCTCGCGCTCACGCGGTGGACGGGGTCGCAAGTCTGATGGTGCGCCGGAGGCCCGAAGCGACACGAACGCTCGCAAGGACAACGACGCCCGCAAGGACTCCGCGCCGATCAAGGCGTCGGACAGTTCGGCCTTCGGCAATGACGGCGTGCCCGCCTTCCTGCGGCGTCCCATCTGACGTCGGGCTTGATCCCCCTCACGAATCCCGGTTCTTCGACCCCGCTTAACCCGCTGTTACGCTTCGGCGGTTAGGCTTTCTAGCGTCGATCCAGAACGGGTCGGGGTGCCCGGGGGGACAGGACGCATGACGGAAAAGGTCGACACCACGGTGCGGGGGCCGGACGCCTATGGCCTGGCCCGGCGCGTGCTGGACGACATGGAAGCGGCCGGCGTCTGGCCGACCCCCGTCAATTTCGAGCTGTGGCTACACTATGTCGGCGATCCGGAGGGCGCGCTGGGCCGTGAAATCCGGCGCATCCTGGCTACCAAGGAGCCCTTTTCGGAGTCGACCTCCGAGATGCTGGCCTCGGAATATCTGCCGCGCGGCCGCCTGAGCGAGGAAATCCGCGATGCGGGTCGGCTGCTGGACAAGGAGTTGTCCTCGGTCGCCAGCACCATCGCCAATGCCCACAAGTCGCAGGCCGAATACGGCGCGACCCTGGCCGACGCCTCCGGCAAGATGGACGGGGTCGAAAACGCCGAGAGCCTGAAATCACTGGTCAGCACGCTGGCCGACGCGACCCACAAGGCGCAGACCCAGAACAGCACGCTGGAAAAGAAGCTGGAAAGCTCGACCCGCGAAGTGGCCAAGCTGCGCGAGCACCTGGAGCAGGTGCGGCGCGATGCCATGACCGACGCCCTGACCAATCTGGCCAATCGCAAGGCCTTTGACGAACATCTCGAAGGCTCGGTCGACGCGGCCCATGCAAACGGCAAGGCCCTGACGCTGGCGGTCATCGACATCGACCATTTCAAACGCTTCAACGACACCTGGGGTCATCAGACCGGCGACCAGGTGCTGCGCTATGTGGCCAGTGTGCTGGGCCGGACGGCCAAGTCACCGCGCCTCGCCGCCCGCTATGGCGGGGAAGAGTTCGCCATCATCTTCCCCGACGAGAACACTGCGGCCGTCGAGAAGGCGCTGAACGGGGTGCTCAAGGAAATCTCGTCGCGCGCGCTGCGACGCCGGTCGACGAATGACGAGCTGGGGGCGGTGACCATTTCGGCCGGCTTTGCCCGCCTGCGTCCCAAAGAGACCGCCGCCTGCCTGCTGGAGCGGGCCGATGCGGCCCTCTATGCCTCCAAGCGAGGCGGCCGGAACCGGGTGACCAACGCGGATCAGCTTGAACAGGCTGCCTGATATTCCCGCCGATGGGCACCTTGCCCCGTTCAGCCGCCCGCGCAGCCTCGCCTTCGCGGCGGCCTATTGGACCCTGTCGATCGTCTATTGCCTCGCCGCCGTGATCGCAGCCGTGCTGCCGGGGCGCAAGGCGACCGGCTGGATCATCCGGCGCTATGTGCGGCGCATGGTGCAGGCCATGCGGCTGCTGGCCGGGATCCGAACCGAGGTGCGCGGGCGTGAGCGCCTGCCCGACGGCGGCTTTATCGTTGCGGCCAAACACCAGAGCTGGGGAGACGGCTATACGGTCTATGACCAGTTTCCGGACCTGGCCTTCGTCACCGGCGACCACCTCGAGAAATTCCCGCTGATGAGTACGGTGCTGCGCAAGCTGGGCGCCATTGTGGTCAACAACTGCGGCGGCCACGAAGCCCGGGCGGCGCTGAAGCGGCGGGCGGCGGACGCCCATGCCGAGGGCCGCCGGATCCTGATCTATCCCGAGGGCAATCTGGCCAAGGTCGGCGAGAAGTTCCGGTACCGGTCAGGCGTCTGGCACATGTACCGCGACTTCGACATGCCGGTCGTGCCGGTGGCGACCAATCTGGGTCTGTTCTGGCCGCAGGAGCAGTTCCTGAAACGGCCCGGCACGGCGACGATCGAATTCCTCGAGCCCCTGCCGACCGGTCTGGCCAAGGAGGAATTCATGGCCCGGCTTGAGGCGGCCATCGAAGGTCGCACCGCCGACCTGGTGGCCGAGGCGAGCGGTCAGCCGGTCACGCCCGCCGTGCAGGTGCCGACCCCGGACGAGGTCCGAAAGGCCGCCGCTCAGGCGTCCTGAGCCACCGGCGTGATCGTCACGCTCTCGCCGCAGCCGCAGGCGTCGGTCTGGTTGGGATTGCGGAACACGAATTTCGAAGCCAGGTCAGTGACCTGAAAGTCGATCTCGCTGCCGATCAGGAACAGGATGGCCTTGGGGTCGATCAGGACCGTGGCGCCCTTGTCTTCCACCACCTCGTCCAGCGGTTCGACGCGTTCGGCGTACTCGACCGTATATTCCTGACCCGCGCAGCCGCCGTTCTTGACGCCGATGCGCAGGCCCGCGCACGGGCCCGAGGCCGCCTCGGTCAGCTGGCGGATGCGGTCAGCCGCAGCCTCGGTCAGGCGAACGGCCTGCGGGCGGGGACGACGGGCGGGGCGTGTGGTGGTCAGGTCGGTCATGATACCTAGAACATATTGAGGGCCAGTTTGGCCTCATCGCTCATCTTGGAGGGATCCCACGGCGGGTCGAACACCAGATTGGCCCTGGCCGAGCGAATGCCCTCGACGGTCATGACGGCGTCCTCGACCCAACCGGGCATTTCGCCGGCCACCGGACAGCCGGGCGCGGTCAGGGTCATTTCGACCAGCACGTCCTTGTCGTCCGAAACGTCGACCTTGTAGATCAGGCCCAGCTCATAGATGTCGACCGGGATTTCGGGGTCGAACACGGTCTTGAGCGCCGTGACCAGATCGTCGGTCAGGCGGTCGAGCTCGGCCTGGCTGAGGGCGCTCTTTTGCGGGGCGTCCCAGCTCTCGGCGAAATCGGCGCTTTTGGTGATGGCGTCGTCCATGACTAAACGAAAAATTCCCTGGCCTTGATGAGAGCGGCGGCGAAGGAGTCGGCGTCCTCCACTGTATTATATAGGGCGAAACTGGCGCGCGTGCTCGAGGTCAGGCCGAATCGGGTGGCCAGCGGCTCGGCGCAGTGCAGACCGGCACGCACCGCCACGCCGTAGCGGTCCATGATCTGGGCGATGTCGTGGGCGTGGGCGCCGTCGACCGTAAAGGTAAAGATCGCCCCCTTGCCGGGCGCCGTGCCGATCTCGGTCAGCCAGTCGAGGCCCGACAGGCGCTCGCGCACCCGCTCCAGCAGGGCAGCCTCATGCGCCTGGACCGCTGCCCGGTCGTAGGCGGAGTACCACTGCAGCGCCGCGCCCAGACCGATGGCCTCGAGGATCGGCGGCGTGCCGGCCTCGAACCGCTGGGGCGGCATTGCATAGGTGACGCGGTCCTCGCTGACCGACTGGATCATCTCGCCCCCGCCCTGATACGGCGGCAGGGACTCCAGCGCTTCGGCGGTGCCGTACAGGGCGCCGATGGCGGTCGGGCCGAAAAGTTTGTGGCCGGTCAGGACATACCAGTCACAGCCCAGCGCCTGAACGTCCGGCGTCGCATGGACCGCGCCCTGGCAGCCGTCGACCAGCACCCGGGCCCCGGCAGCGTGCGCCATCCTGACGATGTCGGCCACCGGATTGAGGGTGCCCAGCACATTGGACATGTGGGTGACCGCGACGATCCGGGTCTTCGGGCCCAACAGCTCGGCATAGGCGTCCATGTCGAGGGTGCCGTCGTCCTTGACCGGGATCCATTTCAGCACCGCGCCGCGGCGTTCGCGCAGCATATGCCAGGGCACGATGTTGGAGTGGTGCTCCATCTGGGTGACGAGGATCTCGTCGTCGGGCAGGAGGGACTGGCCAATGCCGGCGGCGACCAGATTGATCGCCTCGGTGCCGCCCCGGGTCCACACGATCTGGTCGGCGGAAGGAGCATTCAGATAGCGGGCGACGGTCTCGCGGGCGGCCTCGAAGGCCTCGGTCGTTTCATTGGCCAGGGTGTGCAGGCCGCGGTGGACATTGGCATAGCTACCCTCCATCGCCGCCGTCAGGGCGTCGATCACCGCGCGCGGCTTTTGCGCCGAGGCGGCCGAGTCCAGATAGACCAGCGGCTTGCCGTTCACCTGCCGCGACAGGATCGGGAACTGGGCCCGGACGGCGTGGACGTCGAAGTCTACTGATCCTCCCCTGCTTGCGGGGGAGGGGGACCGCGAAGCGGTGG